>Ga0082335_1002125_pt1 | contig 38206 bp, 42 predicted proteins | sample Subgrocontami58m_FD_72375 | JGI IMG/M metagenome (GOLD analysis project Ga0082335, IMG submission 72375) | Subsurface groundwater microbial communities from S. Glens Falls, New York, USA - GMW37 contaminated, 5.8 m (SPADES assembly) (version 2) ...
CACTGACTTTTCCAACTCGCGGCCGTATTGGCCGAACTCCTGCATCCAATCGCCCTTGTATCCGAGCCGTCAAGCCCGCTCAAACGAACGCCCAATGTATCTCGGGCTTGAGCGGTTCGCTTCGGGCTAGCTCAAAGAACTAGCGATTAGCTATATGAATCAACGAGATTTTAAGCGTTTGTCAAAACACTGCGTTCTAGCCGCTTTAGCTTCACGTAAAGATAGCCGGTCCAAAGGCTGAACGTGGCCACTAGCGCAAACGAAAATCGGATGCCGTAGCCTGTTAGCTGGCTAGTAGAGAGGTCGAAGTCAGGCAAAGGGGTAGTGAAGATTGCCCAAACCGCGCTAGCGAACATCGCTGGAACAACTAATGCCCTGGAATATTCCTTGAGATCGCTGAGGCTCATTCCGTTCGCCTCTCAAATAATGCCCCTGTTGACCAGGTCTTCCATGCTCCAGTGGCTGATAACCAGCGCAGCCAAAATTACGAGCGCAAGGAAAATTGACTGGCTTAGTACCAAGGTAAATGCCGAAATAATTCCGTAGAAAATCCACTCAATCATTTTACTCGCCTCTCCAGCCAAGATTAGTAAGAAAAAAGGCTATAAAAACGCGAGGGGTAGCGACTTGCCGGCCTTTCCGGTCCCCCAGCTTACAAAGGAGGATTGCTTAGGCGCACTTGCCCGTCGCGGAGTTGCCGTTGTTGGCCTCGCTTTCCTCGTCAATGGCGTTTTGCGAGTCGGCAAGACCGTGGACAGTGGCCTTGTAGCTGCACTTGTGGTAGAGCTCCTGAAGCGCATAACCTGCGTGCGGCAGTGGGGGGACGTCGAAGCTGACGGTGTAGCTCATGCCCCCGTAGCTCGTGGCCGTGAGTCTCGTCTGCGAGGATTGCGTCGCGTCTGCGCCGATGTTTACCGTGAGGGCCTGGACGCGCACGAATTCCGTGGTGTTGGCCGGGTCAATCCTGAGGCGGAGCTTGCCGGCCCCGGTCGTCGAGATCGAGGGGACCTCCGCGAACCCACTGAGCTTTGCCTTGACGTCCTTGCGTTCGTTCTGGTCGTTGCTCGCGGACGCGGTGCCGATCGCTCCGATCGCAAGAACGGCCACCGTAGTAAGGATCAGGAGTCGTTTCATCGGGTACCTCCGAACAGGTTCGACTTGGGGCTCGACGCAGGGACGCCTCTTGGAATCCCCATCCTCTCTATGAGCACAACCAGCGCCGAAAAGTTTCACGCCGGTCCGCGCGGCTACGATAGCGCTGCGCGCACCCACGACCGCATCGATCTTCAAGATCTGGTGCGTTCACGCACCGTATGGCTGACCCTCGGACCCGCCCACAGGTGGACGCCCGACTGAGCATCGCCCGCAGGAGCAACACGATGACCGCCGCCACCCCCGTCGCCACCCCCACCACGTTCCGCCTGTTCATCGCCGGAGAGTGGGTCGACGCCGTCTCCGGTGAGACCTTCGAGAGCGTCAACCCGGCCGACCGGCGCGACGTCATCGGTCGATTCCAGTCCGGCACCGCGGCCGACGCGGGGATGGCCATCAAGGCGGCCGAGGTCGCCTTCCCAGCCTGGCGGGCGACGCCCGCCCCGAAGCGTGGCGAGATCATGTACGGCTTCGCCGAGCTCATGGCGCGCCACAAGGAGAAACTGGCCCGGGCCATGACCCGCGAGATGGGCAAGGTCATCGCCGAGGCTCGCGGCGACGTCCAGGAGGGGATCGACATCGCCTACTTGATGGCAGGCGAGGGCCGCCGGATGTTCGGGGATACCGTGCCGTCCGAGCTCCCCGACAAGTGGGCGATGAGCATCCGCCAGCCGATCGGCGTGGCCGGGATCATCACCCCCTGGAACTTCCCGATCGCGATCCCGTGCTGGAAGATGATGCCCGCGCTCGTGACCGGGAACACCGTCGTGTTCAAGCCGGCCAGCGACACGCCCCACTGCGCGACGCTCCTCGTGGAGCTCATGGCAGAAGCGGGTTTCCCGCCCGGGACGGTCAACCTCGTGACCGGCTCCGGGGCCGCGGTCGGGAATGCGATCGTCGACTCGCCGGATGTGCCCGTGATCTCGTTCACCGGCAGTTCGGCGACGGGGAAGTCGATCGCCGAGCGCGCCGGGCGGCGGCTCAAGCGGGTCTCCCTGGAACTCGGCGGCAAGAACGGCGTGGTCGTGCTGCGCGATGCAGACCTCGATCTCGCCACTGACGGCATCCTCTGGTCGGCCTTCGGGACGACCGGCCAGCGCTGCACCGCCTGTTCGCGAGTGATTGTCGAGCGACGGGTTCTCGAGCCGTTGCTGCAGCGTCTCGAGAGCAGGGCGCGGACCCTCCGGCTGGGCTACGGCCTGGACGAGACCGTGGATGTCGGGCCGCTCATCAATCCGGCGGCGGTCGAGAAGGTGGCGAGCTACGTGAACATCGGGCGGGGCGAGGGCGAGCTCGTCCTCGGCGGTGGGCCGGCGACGGACGGGGATCTCGCCCACGGGAACTTCTTCGCGCCGACGATCTTCAGCGGCGTGAAGCCGATGGACCGGATCGGGCAGGAGGAGATTTTCGGCCCGGTCCTGTCGGTCATCCCGGTGGACGACCTCGATGCCGCGGTCATGGCGCTCAACCAGACCCGCTACGGCCTGTCGGCCTCGATCTTCACCCGTGACGTGAACACGGCCTTCCGGGCGATGCGCGATTTCGAGGTCGGGATCGTGTACGTCAACGCCGGCACGACCGGCGCCGAGACGCACCTCCCGTTCGGCGGTTGGAAGGACACCGGCAACGGCCACCGCGAGGCCGGCCACGTCGCGCTCGACACGTACACGGAGTGGAAGTCGATCTACGTCGACTTCTCCGGCAAGCTCCAGCGGGCCCAGATCGACAACCAGCCGAGCTGAGGCCGGGCGGCAAGTCTCGCTGCTGGCCGTTGACGGAGGCATCGCGCGCACCTTGACTCGCCGCCGACACGGCACTATCGTGCGGTACACACGCCGTGCAGAACTGTGAAGGAGCCGCCGAGTGGCCGGAGAGCAAGGCAAGCGAATCAACGTCGTGCTCGACGAGGAGCACGCCGCCAAACTCCAGGACATGGCTGGCCGGATGTATCTCCAGCCAGGCACGGTTGCGCGATCCCTCCTTTCGACCGCGATCGACCAGGTCGACTCAGAGGCGGCAACGATCACCGCCATCCTGGACGCGATCCCCGGAGCCTGGGAGCGCACCCAGGAGGGACTCGCTGATGCGAAGGCGGGCCGGCTCGTACCGCTCGACCAGCTCTGATCAGCAATGGCGGTGGTCGTCGTTGCGCGACGCGCGCGATCTGATCTCGCCCAGCTCATCACGACGCGCGGCCTCCCTGCCAACACTCGCGAGCGGGTCCGTGCCTCGATCGAGCCGCTCGCATCATTCCCGCAGATCGGGAAACGCCTGACTGGACGATGGCGCGGGTTCAGGGTTGTCCTCGGCCCCTGGGCCTGGATGCTCGTGGTCTACGTCTACGACGAGACGACAAACACGGTGACGGTCGTTGCCATCCACGATGCCAGGACGATGTCGTCTGCCACGACGGGACGTTGAACGGAAGGACACGGCCGGGTTGTGCGCGGAATGGGGCTCGGCTAGCCGGCACCGCCCAGGCGTGCGATACCGAGGATCCCATCGAACCCGCGGTCGAACGTCATGATCCGGGCAATCCCGCGGCGCTGCATCACGGCCAGGTGCAGCACGTCCCGGGCGGTCATGGCGCCCGCGACCACGATGGACGACGCACGGCGGACGTCCTCGAGCTCGATCGGGTAGACCTCGTCCACGACCCCGAGGAGCGCGGCGACGGCCGGCTCGATGGCGTCCCGCCGATTGATCGCCACATAGCGGTGGAGGATCTCCTGAAGCACCTCGGCGTCCGTGACCAGCAGTTCGCCCTCCGCGATCGCCCGTTCCAGGAGCAATCGCGATCTCGACTTGTTGGGGTGATCCGTCCCGATGAGGTACATCGGGATGTTCGAGTCGACGAAGATCACTTGCCGGCCGGGCCGGTCGGGGGCGTTCCGTCTCCCCCATACCCTCGTTCGATGTCGGCCAGCATCCCGTCGATGTCGGCGATCGGATAGGCGAGCGCCGCGGCCTCTCGCACGGCTCGGAGCTTCGCTTCCGGCAGCGGGTACTCCGCGGCCGCCCGAGCCGCGCGAAGTGCCTCCCGCACCCATGCCGCGGTCGTCTGGCGCCGCTGTCGTGCGAGGGCCTGAATCTCCGAGAGCTCATCGTCCTCGAGGAGGACCTGCAGTCGCTTTGTCATGCGGAGCAGTGTACATGACTCATCATCATGAGTCATTCCGTCGTGCTTCTGGGGACTGGCTGTGTCTCAGTCGAGAGCCGCCACTTTGTGGCTCATGCCTTGCGAAGATCGCTCGCCCGTGAGTAGAATTACTCACCATGTTGAGTAATCCGTCACAACGGAAGCGGGAAGGGCCAGCGGGGCCCCAGGCCAGCCCTGGATCGCCGTATGTCCGGCCCCAGGCCCAGATCCTCGCTGCTCGGCTCGGCGAACCCCGACGCTTCATCCAGGTTGTGGCTGGTCCCCGCCAGGTCGGGAAGACCACGTTGGTCCAGGAGGTGACGGCCGAATCCGGTCTCGCGGTTCGGTATGCGAGCGCCGACGAACCAGGCCTGAGAGGTCGCGAGTGGATCAGCCAGCAGTGGGAAGCGGCCCGGCTGTCGGCCGCCCGCGGGCCGTCGGTCCTGGTGCTTGACGAGGTCCAGAAGGTCGCCGACTGGTCAGAAGCAGTGAAGGCTCGCTGGGACGAGGACACGCGCGACCGCGTCCCGCTCCAGGTCGTCCTGCTGGGGTCCGCGCCCCTGGTCATCCAGCGCGGTCTCGCGGACAGCCTGACCGGTCGCTTCGAGGTCATCCGGCTGCCGCACTGGTCGGCCGCGGAGATGGGCCACGCATTCGGCTGGTCCGTGGAGCAGGCGATCTACTTCGGTGGGTACCCAGGCGCCGCGCCCCTGATCGACGACGAGGTTCGATGGACCCGCTACATCCGCGATTCCATCATCGAGCCGATGATCGCCCGCGATGTGCTGCTCCTGACACGGGTCGACAAGCCGGCCCTGCTCCGTCGTCTCTTCGAGCTCGCCTGTCGGTACTCCGGCCAGGTGCTCTCGTTCACGAAGGTCCTGGGACAGCTGCAGGATGCCGGGAACACCATCACCCTGTCGCACTACCTGGAGTTGCTCTCCGCAGCCGGGATGGTCAGCGGCGTTCCGAAGTACGCGGGTCAGGTGGTCCGCCAGCGAGCGTCCAGCCCGAAGTTCATGGTCCTGAACACGGCGCTCATGTCGGCCCAGTCAGGGCGGACCGCCACGCAGGCCCGCGCCGATCCCGAGTTCTGGGGTCGACTCGTGGAGTCAGCGGTGGGCGCGCACCTCTTGAACGCGGCCGCGGAGCACAATCTCGAGGTCTTCTACTGGCGCGATCGGAACCGCGAGGTCGACTTCGTGGTCCGGGCGGGTCGGCGGTTGACCGCGATCGAGGTCAAATCCGGCCGGACCCCGGACTCATTGCCGGGTGTCGACGCGTTCGTCGCCGAGTTTCGACCGGACCGGACGCTGCTCGTGGGCGGCAATGGCATTTCTGTCGATGAATTCCTCTCGCGCCCTGCCCGGGATTGGGTCGCGACCTGACCGCGAGCCTCGACCTCGAAGCCCTCGCGCCAGTGGAACAGCAGTTCACGCCGGCGATCATTGAGGGGCTTCGCATGCGCGACGATCAGCTGGAGGGCCGATACCTCTCGGCGGCGGCGACGTCGCCACAGGCGGAGCACGTCCACGGGACGCCCTTGTCGCCGTAGCACCAGATCGTGCGGCAGGCGTCGTCGTCGGGAGTCGGGCCGATGCGGTAGATGTAGGTCCCTTGCTCGTCGTTCATGCGCACCGCCAGGCGGAACCAGACGGTGCCGCCATCGGACATGGCGAGTTGGTGCCACTTCGGGTCACAGGGAGTCATTGCCTCGATCTCCTATCGCGCCTGGCGGAAGCACCGTTGCCGGTCGAGGAGATCCGGCTGGTTGCTGCGTGGTCTTCGGGCCAGGACCCTCGCACGCTCTTGATAGGTGACGCCATGGCGTCTCCGCCATGCTACATCGCCCGGTCGGCGTCCAACTCGCTCGTCGCGCGCAGGCACACTTCGCGCATCCCGGCACAGTCGTGCCGGTTGTGGCTCAGGAGCTGGCCCCAGCGCTCCTGCTGCCGCGCCGTCAGCGGGCGGCCGGCTGCGAGCGTCGGGCGAAGCGCCCTGATCGTGTCGCCCACGTGCCCGGGCCCAGCGTCCCGAGGCACCGAGTAGCCGATCATGGCCAGATAGCCGCCGAGCTCGCCCCCGGCGGGCTTCTCAGCGGGATGGAGCCTGTTCGCCCAGCGCTTCGCCACGGCGAGGGCATTGACGTAGCGCCGCTCGAACCGGGCGACGAGGTCGGGATCCTCGTCACGCAGGCGCCGGACGACCTCGAGTTCGTGCTCGGTCCAAGCGACGATCCGGCGGCCCCCGCTCTCGGCGCGCTGGACGACGACTGCGACCGCTTGCTGGAACCCCCGCAGGGTGGGACCCGCTGCCTCGAACTCCGGATCAACGACGACCTGGAAGACGGATGGTTCGTCGGCCCTGCCACGGCGGCGAAGAATACCGAGCAGGACCGGCGCCTTGTCGGTCTGGCCCTCGAAGTCGATGTACAGCGCACGGGCAGCTTCGTCTGCGGTCAGCCGCTTGAACGCGGCATTCGTAGACGGCGCGGGCGGGCTCTCGCTGCCGATGTCGGCGGGTGAGACGTTTGCCCGACGCTCAGTCATAGAGCACGCTTCCCATCTCCGGGTCACGATCCCACAGCTCGCTGGTGGATCGGCAGGACGGGCAGCGCAGCGGCGCGTCGTACCTGAACCGGCCACCGCAGACGCACGGATCGAGCGTTGCCTCCGCCGCGGCCTGGTACTCGTCCTGGCTCAACGGTTCGCCCGGGTAGTGGGCCTGGATCCAGCGGTCCATCGCGGCCCGCGCGACGGCATAGGGGATCTTCAAGCCCTTCACATAGCGCAGGTGAATGTCACCGAGCTCCTTGTGGCCGATGCTCTCTGTCCTGCCGCACTGGTCGCAGTGCAACTCGTCGAAGTAGAAACCGCCACCACTCCTGATGCCGAAGTGCGTTCCGCACGATCGGCAGATGTAGCCGATTGATGAACCCATCGCTTCCTCCCAGAACCTCGCATCCGTCCGAGTTGTCGAGCCGGTCGTTCGCCGGTCCTACAAGGAGGTGCGCGCGCACGCGGATCTGCGCGCGCCACGCGCGCGGGGAACGCAGGGAGAACGCGTGCGATTCCCCGTGCGCGCAGGGATGCATGCACGAGGCACAGGTCGTGCCATCGCCGAGCGGGCCTGCCTCACCGCCAAGCAGGGAGGACGGGTGCCGTCGGTGGATTCTCGCTACTCGACTCGACTATCCTCTTCGGCAGTAGGCCACGCCGGTTACAGCCCCCATCCATGGTCCGGCGGGACTCGGGCACGTTGTGCGCGCACGTCCTGGCTTGGGAGGGCCACCGATGGGGATGTCGGGGAACGCGATCGCACCGCCGGTCGGTACCGCGGGCGAGGCAGCCGAGCGCCTCGTCTTCGAGCGACTGCGCGCCGCGCTCCCGGCCGACTACCGCTTCTACCCGAACGTCGCCTGGATCGGTCGGACCGCGGACCACCGCGGCCTGCGGGACGGCGAGGCCGACCTTGTGATCGCTCACCCGGACCGCGGGATCCTCGTCGTCGAGGTGAAGGCCGGCCAGATCGCACGCGACTCGCACGGTCGATGGTGGGCTGGCCCTCACGAACTGAACCCGAGCCCCTTCGATCAGGCCAGGGACAACCTCCACGCGCTGCTCGGCAAGCTCCGGGACCTCCCGAACGCCCCGCCGAACTGGGAGCCAATCGCCGGCCATGCGATCGCGCTGCCGGACGTCGACCTCGAGAGCGCCGGCGCGAACCTTCGCCTTCTCGGCCCGGATGTCGATAGCGACCTGATCCTCGACCACGGACGGCTGCTCCCCGACGACCCGCGAGGCACGCGGGCCGCGATCGAGAAGATGTTCGACCTGTACGCCGGCGAGAGCGCCCACCTCCGACCACCGGGCGAGGCGGGCATCGCCCTCCTGGAAGCGCTCCTCCACACGCCGACCGAGCTCCGCTCCATCCTCCGATCGGAGATCGCCGAAGGCCAGGAGGAGCTCACACGGCTGACGCAGGAACAGCATCACGTCCTGCGCGAGCTCGGACGGGTCCGGCGGGCGGAGATCCGGGGCGGCGCCGGGACCGGCAAGACGATGCTCGCGATCGAGAAGGCGCGCCAGCTCGTGGGCCAGGGATATCGAACCCTGCTGGTCTGCTTCAACCAGCCGCTCGCCCGGATGCTCGTCGACGCGACCGCGGACCTGGCCCGGACCGGGCTTCTTCGCGTCTCCACGTTCCATCAGCTGTGCGAAGACCTGGGTCGGGAGGCAGGAACGCTGCCGGCCCGACCCTCGCCAATCCCCGCCGAGTGGTGGACGAAGACGCTGCCCGAGGCGCTCTACGGCGCGATCGAGGTGGAGGGCGGCACGTACCACGCGCTCGTGATCGACGAGGGCCAGGACTTCGAGGCGGACTGGTTCGACGCGCTGCAGCTCCTGCTGGTCGATCCGGCGGAGGACGTCATGTACGTTTTCCACGATCCCGCGCAGGCGCTCTACCGGGACGATGTCGTCGAGCGCCTTGGGCTGACGCCGCGGGACCTGGTCTGGAACTGCCGGAACCCGCAGGCCATCCACGAGGCCGTGGCCAGGCTCGCCGACGGCGGACTGTCGGCCGATGCGCTTCGCCCCGGGGGACGAGCGCCGGAGGTCATCGAGGTTTCGACACCGGCCGAGACACTTGAGGCGCTGCGGACCCTGCTGTTTCGACTCCGGCACGACGAGAAGGTCGCCGCGCGGGACATCGTGGTCCTCAGCGGCGTCGGCCTGGACCACTCTAATGTCTGGCGGCAGCGTCGATTCGGGAGTGAGACGCTCTGGAACGGCCAGGTCGACGACGACGGCCGGCCGAACGGCCTCGCCGCCGAGCTCGTAGCACCGCAGCCCGCCGGCACGATCCTGTGCGACTCGATCCGCCGGTTCAAGGGCCTCGAGCGTCCGGTCGTGATCCTCACGGAGCTGCGGCCGGACGATGCGAGGCTGGAGCGGCTGCTCTACGTCGGGATGAGTCGGACGCTCCAGCATCTGGCGCTGGTTGTGACATTAGAGGTGGCACGATGGGTGGGGAGAGTTGTGACGTGAGTGGATGGGCGATCAAACCGATGGGTGGGCCAACGCGGTGACGTCATCCCTGGCCGAGCGCCTGCGAGCCCTTGCGAGATACGAGCAGATCTGGGCTTCGCCGGAGTTCACGTTCGGCCACTGGGCCGAGGCCGCGACGGACGAGGACGGCGTCACCCAGATGGCGTGGTACGAGTACAGCGACGCGGCACAGGCGTTCATCGACGAGACCTACGCTCTTGGCTGGGTCGTCGATTTCGACTGGATGACGTGGGCGGCGAGCCCCAAGGGGCAGCGCCTGCTCACCGGCCGCGACCTCGTCGACCGTGGTTCGGCGGCCGACCTCGCCAAGCTGTTGACCGTGTTCATCCGAGGCGACCGGTTCTCCGAGGGGGAACTCGCTGGTGCGTATGAGTCGGGCTGGCTTGGGGCGATCGTCCGCCGTGCCGCCGCGCTTGCCGAGTCGTCGTGATCACGTCGCCATCGGTGCCGCGTCTCGCGCCTTCGGGGTACCTGCCCATGATCCGTTGGCGTCTTTGGTAGCACTCCAGGCTTGTCATCGATTCATGAGAGTGAGGAGCGATTCATGATTCCTGATCGCCCACATCGCACGATCACGATCAACCGCCTCGATTCAGGTCCGCGGCTCGTCATCGAAGACGCGGCGGGATTAGCCTGGGACTTCTTCACGAAGGACGACAGCTCGGTCGGGCGCACGGCCTTCGACGCCAAAGTCGGACAGGGCGATCCGTTCGTGATCGCGGAAGAAGACGTGGTGGCGATCAACCAGACGATGCGTGCGCGATCGCCGCACAAGGTCTGGGCAGATGTGATGGACCAGCCTGCACGGGCCGAGCTGCTCTCGCTCGACCCGACCTGGGACCTCTATGCCACGAGCGACGACGATTGGGCGCGACTCGACTGTGAGCACGTCATCGGCAGCGTTCTCACGCGCATGATCGCGCCCGTGTCGCCTGGGCGGAACCTGTCGGTCCTGACGAAGGTCCTCCACCTCAAGCGGCCGAATCTGATCCCGGTCCTCGACAGCCTCGTTGTGAACCAGATCGGCGGACGCGGGAAGACACCCCACAAACTGGTCGGCCACATGCGGCAGCAGGGTCGGGCGAATCTCGAGTCACTCCACGCGATCCAGGCTTGGCTCGCAACACAGACGATCCCGAAGACTGGGGATCGGATCGTTCGGACGAAGGTTCGGATCCTCGACGCGCTGCTCTGGGCCAGCAACCCATCGAGTGGGCTCGCGTTCAGGCTCGGGGGCTGGGAACACGTCGTGCGCGTTCGCGGGCCTCTGTGATGGACGACGCTCGCATCGCCGAGCGCGCTGCCGCACCCGGCTACACTCGGGTGAACGTCCGCCGAGCCGCACGGGAGGGAACGCGTGGCGAGAGCCGCAGGCAATAGGTCCGACACCACCGTCTCCCTCGGCTTCGAGGCGCGCCTCTGGCAGACCGCCGACGCCCTGCGCAACAACATGGACGCGGCCGAGTACAAGCACGTCGTCCTGGGGCTGATCTTCCTCAAGTACATCAGCGACGCGTTCGAGGCGAAGCACGCCGAGCTTGACGCCGACCGCGTCGCGGGTGCCGACCCCGAGGACCCCGACGAGTACCGCGCGGTCAGCATCTTCTGGGTCCCCAAGGAAGCCCGCTGGCAGCACCTCAAGGCCAGCGCACCCCAGCCCACGATCGGCACCCTCGTCGACGACGCGATGACCGCCATCGAGCGGGATAACCCGACCCTCAAGGGCGTCCTGCCCAAGGACTACGCCCGGCCCGGGCTCGACAAGGCCCGCCTCGGCCAGCTCATCAACCTCGTCTCCGACATCGCCCTCGGTGCCCCCGCCGACCGGGCGAAGGACACGCTCGGCCGGGTCTACGAGTACTTCCTCGCCCAATTCGCGAGCGCCGAGGGTAAGAAGGGCGGCCAGTTTTACACGCCGTCCCACGTCGTCCGGATCCTCGTCGAGATGCTCGCCCCCTACAAAGGCCGCGTCTACGACCCGTGCTGCGGCTCGGGTGGCATGTTCGTCAGCTCCGAGAAGTTCATCGAGGCCCACGCCGGCAAGCTCGGCGACATCAGCATCTACGGCCAGGAGTCGAACTACACGACGTGGCGCCTGGCGGCGATGAACCTCGCGATCCGCGGGATCGATGCCCAGATCGGCCACGGCGACACCTTCCACAACGACCGCCACCCCGACCTCAAGGCGGACTGGGTCCTGGCCAATCCGCCCTTCAACGACAGCGACTGGCGCGGCGAGCTGCTGAAGGGCGACAAGCGCTGGGTGTACGGCGAGCCGCCGGCGGGCAACGCGAACTTCGCCTGGGTCCAGCACTTCATCTACCACCTCGCACCGACCGGCATCGCCGGCTTCGTCCTGGCCAACGGCTCGATGTCGACGAACCAGTCGGGCGAGGGCGAGATCCGGAAGGCGATCATCGAGGCCGACCTCGTCGACTGCATGGTCGCCCTGCCCGGCCAGCTCTTCTACTCGACCCAGATCCCGGTCTGCCTCTGGTTCCTCGCCCGCGACCGGCGCAACGGCCGCTTCCGGGACCGCCACGGCGAGACGCTCTTCATCGACGCCCGGAAGATGGGCACGCTCGTCGATCGGACCCACCGCGAGCTGACCGACGACGACGTGGCGGCGATCGCCGGCACGTACCACGCCTGGCGCGGGGACGAGGGCGCGGGCGAGTACGCCGACGTACCCGGCTTCTGCCGCGCTGCCCCTCTCGACGAGATCCGCAAGCACGGCCACGTGCTCACCCCCGGCCGCTACGTCGGCGCCGCGGCCGCGGAGGAGGACAGCGAGCCGTTCGACGAGAAGATGCGCCAGCTCACCACGACGCTCCGCGAGCAGCAGGCGGAGGCCGCTCGGCTGGACGATACGATACGGAGAAACCTGAAGGCGCTGGGATATGACGACTGAGCAGTTGGTGAAGGGGAAGCGTGAGGAAATCCTCCGCGTTTCCGCACAGCACGGGGCGCGCAACGTCCGAATCTTCGGCTCGGTCGCTCGCGGAGAGGCAGACGAGACGAGCGATATCGACTTCCTTGTCGAGATGGAGCCCGGCAGGTCCCTCCTTGACCTGGGCGGCCTCCAGGTCGATCTCGAATCATTGCTCGGGCGGCCTGTCGACGTCGTGACCGAGCGCGGCCTGAAGGCACGTATCCGCAGCACCGTGCTGCGTGAGGCCGTCCTGGTGTGAGAGATCCCGCCGAGCGGCTTCGGGACATGCTCGATGCGATCGCCGCCATCGAGCGCTATCGCGATCGCGACAGGGCGTCCTTCGAGCGCGATGAGCTCCTTCAGGTGTGGTTTCTGCGCAACTTGCAGATCCTGGGCGAGGCCGTGCGAGGCATCCGGGAGGATGTTCGTGCCCTCGCGCCTCACGTGCCGTGGCCGAGCATTGTCGGGATGCGAAATGTTCTGGTCCACGGGTACTTCGAGATCGACGCCGACATCGTCTGGGACGCGGCGAATCGGGACGTTCCAGCCCTCCAGCCCGCCCTGCAACGGCTCCTGCGGGACCTCGAGGATCCTGGGCGGTGACAGCCGGTCGCCACGCGGGCCCAGGGTTGGTTCCGGAACCCACTATATGAAGTCGCCGACGCGCTGGCCGACACATGCTGCACAGCTGGAGCGCCCCTTCGCCGCCAACCTGCGGGAGCTCGGGTATGGCGGGTGAGCCCGTTACCCCGGTCGGGTCGACGGGCTGGCTCTATCGTCCGGAGTTCCCGGAGGACTGGCAGCGTCGCTCCCTCTATCGTCTGGCGAAGTGGGTGAACGGGCTTGCCTTTCGGGACGTCCAGTTCGGTCCGAACGGCAAGCCAGTGATCAAGATCGCCGAGATCAAGGGTGGTATCTCGGGCCAGACGGGCTTCACGGATCAGGTCTTCGATGAGTCTGTCCACGTCTGGCCGGGCGATCTCCTCTTTGCATGGTCTGGGCAACCGGAAACGTCGATCGATGTCTCGTGGTGGCGAGGTCCCGAAGGATGGCTCAACCAACACATCTTTCGTGTGACGCCCGGCCAGGAGGTCGATCGCACGTTCTTCTACTACCTGCTCCGGTATCTGAGACCGAACTTTGTCGGTATCGCGCGCAACAAGCAGACCACCGGGCTGGGACACGTTACGAGACGTGACCTCGAGAGTATCGAAGCCGCCTTTCCTTCAATCCCCGAGCAGCGCGCTATCGCCCACATTCTCGGCACCCTGGACGACAAGATCGAGCTGAACCGGCGGATGAACAAGACCCTGGAGGCGATCGCGCGGGCCCTCTTCAAGTCCTGGTTCGTCGACTTCGACCCCGTCCGCGCCAAGTCCGAAGGCCGCGACCCCGGCCTGCCGCCGCACCTCGCCGACCTGTTCCCGGATTCTTTCGGGAATTCGGAGCTGGGGGAGATCCCGAGAGGGTGGCGGGTGAGCGGCCTGGACGAGATCGCGACGTTTCTGAACGGGCTCGCCTTGCAGAAGTACCCACCAGACGATGGCGACTCGTTGCCCGTCATCAAGATCGCTCAGCTCCGCGCCGGCCACACAGATGGTGCCGATCGAGCCAGCGCGGACATTCCGCCGGCCTACGTCGTCGAGGATGGAGACACCCTGTTTTCATGGTCAGGCAGCCTGGAAGTTGAGATCTGGTGCGGCGGCCGCGGGGCACTGAATCAGCACCTGTTCAAGGTCACGTCTGACCGGTTCCCCAAGTGGTTCTACTACTTCTGGACACGCCACCACCTCGCCGACTTCCGCGGGATCGCGGCTGGAAAGGCGACCACGATGGGCCACATTCAGCGCGGTCACCTGAGCGCCGCGAGGGTGGTACTGCCCCCACCGCCGCTCGTTGAGGCGATGTCCGCGCACTTGGATCCACTGTTCGGCGCCTTGGTCTCCAGACGGCTGCAATGTCGCACCCTCGCCGCCCTGCGTGACGCGCTGTTGCCCAAGCTCATCTCCGGCGAGCTGCGGGTGCAGGCCGCGGAACGCTTCATCGGGGAGTGCGCGTGATGGCAATCAGTCGCATAGCGCGCCTGCGTCACCCTGGAGTGCTGCGCGACTTCGCGTGGGCGGCCGAGTTGCCGACCTTCGGCCGCTACAACCTGATCTACGGCTGGAACGGCTCCGGGAAGACCACTATCAGCAAGCTGTTTCGCGCACTGGAGACCGGGACGGCGCCCGCCAATGGTGAGGCCACTTTCACCATCAACGGAGCCGATGTCAGCGGTCGCGACTTCGGCGAAGCAGCGCTCCCTGTTCGGGTTTTCAATCGGGACTTCGTCACGGAGAGTGTCTTCCCGCTTGGTGGCGGCGAGGTGCCCCGCATCCTTGTCGTGGGGAAGGTGAGCGTCGAGAAGCAGAAGGAGGTCGAGCAGCTCAGGAAGAGTCTCGCTGATGCCCAAACCGCGTTGGAATCCGGCCGGTCGAACAAGCGGGATGTCAATGGGGCACTTGACAGGCATTGCATCGCCCGGGCCGCGGTGATCAAGGATACGCTGCGATCATTCGGTTCGAACCCGTACAACAACTACGACAAGTCCACCTTCCGAACGCGCGCGCAGAACATGGCGGAGGCGGGCGACAAAGGGACCCAGCGACTCAGCGACTCCGATCGTGACAAATTGCTCGCGCAGCACCGCGCCAGTCCGAAACCGAAGCTTCAGCCGCTCACGTACCAACTGCCCGCGCTGAAGGTGCTGGCCGAGACCGCCTCCGAGTTGCTCTCGATGACGGTGGTGTCGGCGGCGCTCCAGGCGCTCAAGGATGACCCGTCTCTGTCCGTGTGGGTGCGTCAGGGTCTCGGCTTGCACCAGGAAAGGCACGTTGATCAATGCCTCTTCTGTGAGCAGGCCTTGCCGAGCGGTCGTCTGGCTGCGCTCGAAGCGCACTTCAACGCCGAGTACGAGCACTTCACGAAGCGGCTCGATGCCGAGATTGACGGACTCAATGCGGCAGCGAAGGCAGGGGCAGGACTCACACTTCCGAATCGCGCCGAGGTCTACGACGATCTTGCCACCGAGTACGACGCAGCCGAAGCCGCGCTGCGCGGAGTCATCGATTCAACGAAGGGGTTCCTGAACTCGCTGGTGAAGATTCTGACGGCCAAGAAAGCCCGGGCTTTTGAGAGGCTCGAACTCGATGTCGCTCTCCCGGTGGTGGACTCCACAACCGTTCCTCGTTTGAACGAGGTCATCCAGAAGCACAACCAGGCGTGCGACGATTTTCAAACGCGGGTTAGCACGGCGAGACAACGACTGGAGGCAGACTCCGTCTCTGGCGTCCTGGACGAGTTTCAAAGCTTGGGGAACTCCGTTCATGCATCGGAGACCGCTGTCAACGCAGCAGATGCTGAGACGAAGCGCCTGAACGAGGAGATCGCAAGGCTGGAGCGTGAGATTGTCGAACACCGACAACCAGCCGAGGAACTCAACGATGACCTCCGTAAATACCTAGGCCACAGCGAACTGTGCCTGGAGATCAAGGACACTGGGTACACGATCACACGAAATGGCATTCCGGCGCAGGCGCTGAGCGAAGGCGAAACGACTGCGATCGCCCTGCTTTACTTCCTGAAGTCGCTCAAGGACCGACGGTTTGACCTGGCGAAGGGAGTGGTCGTACTTGACGACCCGGTATCAAGCCTTGACGCCAATGCGCTGTATCTTGCGTTCGGGTTCATCCGTGAGCGCACGAAGGGCACCGCTCAGCTGTTCATCCTCACCCACAACTTCACATTCTTCCGTCTGGTGCGGAACTGGTTTCACCATCTCAAAGGCAAGGACAAGAAGCAGGCGCGGTTTTACATGCTGGACTGCGTAAGTGATGGGAATCAACGATCCTCCACGATCCGCCCACTTGATCCTCTGCTGCAGAATTACGAGTCGGAGTATCACTATCTCTTCGCCCGCATCTATCGGGCGGCAGCAGCTTCCACGTTGCCAGTCCTGGAGGACAACTACATCCTCCCTAACATCGCGCGACGCTTGTTGGAGGCATTCCTCGCCTTCCGTCAGCCGCAGGTATCCGGCGAGCTCTGGCAGACGTTGAACGACGCAGCGTTTGACGAAGCAAAGAAGCTGCGGATTCTTCGGTTCTTGCACACATACTCACACGGCGACGCCATAGGAGAGCCTGAGCACGACCCGTCTCTCCTTGGTGAGGCCGGTTCTGTTCTTAAGGATCTGTTGGAGTTCATCAAGGCGCAGGACCCCGCACATTTTGCGGCGATGGCAAAGCTCGTAGAGCCGCCCGCTGAGGAAGAGGGCGACGCGTGACCGAGCGCGGCGTCGCCGGATCCGTCGTCGAGCAAGCCGACAGCACGCGCTTCGAGGCCACGGAACGTTCGCGCGCCACGGCGTCAAGGTGGCAGCCGGCGAACCTCATGCAAACCCCATTGCGAATACACGCTGAGCCATGACAAACGTCTTCTGCGTCCGTGCCGAGTTCGGGAGCTACACGAAGCACTTCGTGGCGGGCGGCTACGTCGCCATCGGTTGGATCCCGACCACCGATCTGTCAGCGGTCAAGACCCGCGATGAGCTCTACCCGCTCTACAGGGCCGAGCACCCCGGCGACACGAGCAACATCGTCATCGGCCAGCAGGTGGGACAGGTCGCGCGGTTCCTGATGGAGATGCATGCGGGCGACTACGTGTTCACGCCGGCGGCTGACACCGAGCTCCTCCAACACGGACTGCTTGCTCCTGACCCGTCGTATTTCTATGCCGCTGGTGACGATGGCTGTCCATATAGGCATCGACGACGCGTCGACTGGGCTGCTGGGACGCTACATCGCAGTGCGTTCTCGGTGCCGCTCCAGAACACCATCCGCTCATCGCTGACGGTGTTCGCAGTGTCGCAGCATGACGAGTTCCTCGCCGCCATCGGGCGCAACGACCTCGTGAGCACGCCGAAGGCGGCAACGTACGACCCGTACTTGGCTGTACTCGAAGAGGTCCTTGAGCTGGACCCCACGGAGTTCGAGATCTTGGTCGGGCACCTGCTCACCGCGCTCGGCTTCGAGGGTTCGGAAGTCACCGGAAAGACGGGCGACGGTGGCGTCGACGCAACGGGCGAGCTCAACGTGGCCAACCTGGCCAAGGTCAAGGTGTTTGTTCAGGCCAAGCGCTACAAGCTGGGGAGCCGCGTCTCAGCCGGCACGGTGCGTGCACTTCGGCAGGCGATTCCCCGAGATGGCCAGGGCGCGTTCATTACCACTGCCGACTTCGACGGGAAGGCGGCGGAGATCGCACTTGATCCTAACTTCCCGCGGATTGGGCTCATCAACGGCCGCCAACTCGTAGACCTTCTCGTGGAGCACTGGAACGACATCCCGCAGGAGTTCCAGGAGCGGCTTCGTCTGAGGCCGGGTCTCGTACGGGTATGACGCCAGGCTTCGCCGAATTTGTCGTTGAAGGCGCCGTGCTCGGCTGGCTCGACGGTCTGGGGTGCGGGATCCTCCACAGGCCGGACATCGCCTCCGGCGAACCTGCGGCCGAGGACACCGCCGCCCTCGAGGTCGGCGGCAGTGACTGACACCGAGGGCATCATCCCGCACGAAGCCGAGTTCCTCCTCTACCAGGCCGACGACGGGCGAGCGCGAGTTGAGGTGCGCTTCGTCGGTGAGACCGCATGGCTGTCCCTCGGGCAGATAGCCGAGCTCTTCCAGCGCCACAAGTCGGTGATCTCGCGGCACATCAAGAATGTCTTCGCCGAGGGGGAACTCAGGCGCGAGGCAGTTGTTGCACGTGTTGCAACAACTGGTCCCGACGGGAAGACCTATCAGGTCGAGTACTTCGATCTCGACGTGATCATTTCGGTCGGCTATCGCGTGAAGTCCCAACGCGGCACTCAATTCCGCGTTTGGGCGACACAGCGCCTGCACGAGTACGTCGTCAAGGGCTTCGCGATGGACGACGCGCGCCTCAAGAACCCGCCCGGGCCAGGCGTTCCCGACTACTTCGACGAGCTGCTCGCGCGCATCCGCGACATCCGCTCGTCGGAGAAGGTCTTCTGGCGCAAGGTGCTGCAGATCTACGCCACAAGCACTGACTACGACCCGAGCGCCGAAGCCTCGCAACGCTTCTTCGCCACGGTCCAGAACAAGATGCACTGGGCGGCGCACGGCCACACCGCCGCGGAGGTCATCGCCGGCCGCGCTGACGCCGGCAAACCGAACATGGGCCTGTCCACCTGGACCGGCACCGTCCCCCGGAAGACCGACGTCACGGTCGCCAAGAACTACCTCGCCGCGGCCGAACTCGACGCGCTGAACCGGATCGTCAGCGCCTATCTCGAGTTTGCCGAGCTGCAGGCGCTCGGCCGGCGGCCCATGCACATGGTCGACTGGATCGCCAAGCTCGACGACTTCCTGCGCCTCGGTGAGCGGGAGATCCTCGAGCACGCCGGCAGGGTCTCGCACGATGTCGCGGTGGCGCGGGCCGAGTCTGAATACGAACGCTTCTCGGCCCATCGCGCGACGCTTCCGTCACCCGTCGAGCAGGACTTCGACGAGTCGGTCCGCGCGGTCAAGCAGATCGAGAGCCGGCGGGCACCGCAGGCCAAGCGGAGCCGGAAGGCATGATCGGGACCGCCGGGCGAGGCCCGGACATCTTCACTCGAATGCCGTTCTTCACTGCGGCAGTGAAGATGCCCCGAGCAGTGAATATCGGAGCGGTCCGCCGTCTGTCCTGCGGGGCTACTCGCTCAAGGAGCGGCGGTCTACGCCTCCGCGGTGGCCGTCGGGCTCTCGTCGTCCTGGAACATTTCGAGATATGGCCCGTAGCGGAAGATCCTGTTTCTCCGGTGCCCTGTGATCTCCTGCAGGAGGGCCCGTTCCTCGAACTGCCCGATGAGCTTGCCCGCGGTGGGCCAGGACACGCCCAGGGTAGTTGCGACCGAGTTCACGTTCACCAGCGGCCGGTCGTACAGGTGATCCAGCAGGCGCAGCGCGTTCGCTCCAAGCGCCGCCACCGCCTCACGGTGTAGCTGGCGCATCTCGAGGATCGCCACCGACGTGCGAGTCGCCTCGTCGGCTGTCGCGGCGACACCTTGCAGGAAGAAGGTGAGCCAGCCCTCCCAGTCGCCGCTCTCCCGGATCGACGTGAGGCGGTCGTAGTACTCGGTCCGGTGTCGCTTCAGGTAATGGCTCAGATAGAGCAGCGGACGCCCGATGACGCCGCGATGGACGAGCAGAAAGGTGATGAGGAGGCGCCCGACGCGGCCGTTCCCGTCGAGGAACGGGTGGATCGTCTCGAATTGCGCGTGGGCCACCCCGGCGTGCACGAGGGCCGGCAGCGGCCCGGGTTCGTGGAGGAACCGCTCGAGGTCCCCCAGCGACTCGATCATCTCGTGCGGTGGGGGTGGGACGAAGCTCGCGTCCCGCAGCGATGCCCCCGGCGACCCGATCCAGTTCTGGGTTCGGCGGAACTCTCCCGGACTCTTCTCGGCCCTGCGCACGCCGGCCATCAACCGCTCGTGGATCTCCCGGATGAGACGAAGAGACAGGGGCAGGGTGGCCAGTCGCTCGAGGCCGTAGTTCATGGCGGCCACGTGGTTGAAAACCTCCTCGACGTCGAGCGGAAGCTGCGTCGCGGTGGCGTCGAGTTCGTACGCGAGGACGTCGTCGAGAGAGCTCTGCGTTCCCTCGATTTGGGAGCTGAGGACGGCCTCTCGGCGCACGTACATCGCAACGAACAGGTCCGGGTTTGGCAGGGTGCGGCTGACACCGTCGAGACGCCCGATCCCCTGGTCGGCGGCTGATAGGATCGGCGCCAGGCGTGCGAGGTCGATCGCTGGATCAGGCGGAAGCCTCGTTGGGATGAACGCGGCGTAGCCGGTCGACTGGCGGACGTACCGGCCGGCTCGGTCGGATCGGTTGGACCGGAGGGGTTCGGGCATGGCTGTATTAAACCAGATGGTGGATTACTTTGACAAGCGGTAGCCCAGGCTCCGAGTACACAAGCTGGATTGGATACTGCAGCAGGAAGTGCTGCGGTATCGGTTCGTGTCCGCCGAGCGATGATCTCGACACTGTATGAATAGCCGCTTTACCGAGTCCGTCGTCGAGGACGCTGCCCTCGCGTGGCTGGTCGAACTCGGGTACTCGGTCCTCCACGGCCCCGACATCGCCGTCGGCGAACCCGCCGCCGAGCGGACCGACGGCCAGTACCGCGACGTGGTCCTGGAGGGCCGGCTCCGCGGGGCGCTCGCGCGCCTCAATCCAGCGCTGCCGCCCCATGCCCTCGACGACGCGTACCGGAAGCTGACGCGGACCGACGCGCCGACGCTCCTCGATCGAAACCACGCGCTCCACCGGATGCTCGTCGACGGGGTGACCGTGGAGTACCGCCGGCCGGACGGCTCGATCGCGGGGGCACAGGCCAGGGTCATCGACTTCGACGACCCGGACGCGAACGACTGGCTCGCGGTCAACCAGTTCACCGTGGCTGAGGGTCAATACACTCGGCGACCCGATGTGATCGTCTTACTCAACGGGCTGCCGCTCGCGGTCATTGAGCTCAAGAACCCCGCCGACGAGAACGCGACGATCTGGTCGGCGTTCCATCAACTCGAGACGTACCAGGCGCAGATCCCGACGCTCTTCGCGTACAACGCGGCGCTCGTCGCCTCGGACGGGACGCAGGCGCGGATCGGTGCGCTCGGCGCGGGCCGCGAGTGGTTCAAGCCGTGGCGCACGATTTCCGGCCGCGGAGACGCACCGCCGTCGCTCAGCGAGCTCCAGGTTGTCCTCGAAGGGGTCTTCGAGCGGCGCCGGTTCCTCGATCTCGTGCGTCATTTCGTCGTCTTCGAGGACTTCGGCGGGGGAGTCCTCGCCAAGAAGCTCGCCGGGTACCACCAGTTCTACGCTGTCAACGTGGCGGTCGAGGAGACGCTCCGGGCTGCCCGGGCGGCCGCGGATCACCGGACCACCGAGGGGCCGGGCCGCTACGAGGCCGGCGAGCGCCCCGGCGGCGATCCCGGGGATCGGCGGGTCGGTGTCGTCTGGCATACCCAGGGCTCGGGCAAGAGCCTGACCATGGCCTTCTACGCCGGCCGGGTGATCCTCGAACCGTCGATGGCCAACCCGACGATCGTCGTCCTGACCGACCGCAATGACCTCGACGACCAGCTCTTCGGGACGTTCGCCCGCTGTCGCGACCTGCTCCGCCAGGAGCCCGTCCAGGCGCAGGATCGGGCGGACCTCCGAGCGAAGCTCTCGGTCGCCTCGGGTGGCGTCGTCTTCACGACGATTCAGAAGTTCTTCCCCGCCGACGTGGGCGATCGCCACCCGGTCCTCTCGGATCGCCGGAACATCGTCGTCATCGCTGACGAGGCGCACCGCAGCCAGTACGACTTCGTCGACGGCTTCGCGCGCCACATGCGCGACGCGCTCCCGCACGCGTCGTTCATCGGGTTCACCGGGACGCCGATCGAGCAGACCGACGCGAACACCCGGGCCGTCTTCGGCGACTACATCAGCGTCTACGACATCCAGCGCGCGGTCCACGACGGGGCCACAGTCCCGATCTACTACGAGGGCCGGCTCGCGAAGCTCGAGCTCCGGGAGTCCGAGCGCCCGAAGATCGATCCGGACTTCGAGGAGGCGACCGAGGGCGAGGAGGTCGAGCGCAAGGAGCGGCTCAAGAGCAAGTGGGCGCAGCTTGAGGCCGTCGTCGGCGCGGAGCACCGGCTTCGGCTCGTCGCGCGCGATCTCGTCGACCACTTCGAGAACCGGCTGGCCGCGATGGACGGCAAGGCGATGGTCGTGACGATGAGCCGGCGGATCGCCGTCGAGCTGTATCGGGAGATCGCGCTTCTCCGGCCGGAGTGGGCCGCCGACGCGGACGACGCGGGCTCGCTCAAGGTCGTCATGACCGGTTCGGCATCCGATCCGCTGGCCATGCAGCCACACATCCGGAACAAGGCCCGGCGCGAGGCGCTCGCCGCCCGCTTCCGCGATCCCGCCGACCCGTTCCGGATCGTCATCGTCCGGGACATGTGGCTGACCGGCTTCGATGCCCCCTCCCTCCACACGATGTACATCGACAAGCCGATGCGCGGACACGGACTCATGCAGGCGATCGCTCGGGTGAACCGCGTCTTCCGCGACAAGCCCGGCGGCCTCGTCGTCGACTACCTCGGCCTTGCGGACGAGCTCAAGAAGGCGCTCGCGACGTACACGGAGAGTGGTGGGACCGGCGAGACGGCGATCGACCAGGCCGAGGCGATCGCGTTCATGCAGCGGGCCTACGAGGTCTGCCGCGGTCTCTTCCATCGGTTCGATTGGTCACGCTGGGTGACGGGTAACCCGCAGCAGCGGCTGTCGCTTCTGCCGCAGGCGCAAGAGCACGTCCTCGCGCTCGAAGACGGGAAGAACCGGCTCATGCAGTCGGTCACGGAGCTCTCGAGGGCGTTCGCCCTTGCGGTCCCATCCGATGCCGCGCTCGCGATCCGCGATGACGTCGGGTTCTTCCAGGCGGTGCGTGCTGTTCTTGCCAAGGGCGCCGAGGGCGGGCCCCGCCCGGACGAGGACCTCGATCACGCCATCCGCCAGATCGTCTCGCGCGCCGTGGCATCCGAGGAGGTCGTCGACATCTTCGCCGCCGCGGGGCTCAAGAAGCCCGACATCTCGATCCTGTCCGATACGTTCCTTGCCGAGGTCCGCGGGATGCCCCAACGGAACCTCGCCGTCGAGCTGCTCGGGAAGCTCCTCCGCGGCGAGATCCGGGCCCGGTCACGACGCAACGTTGTCCAGGCGCGGTCGTTCGCGGAGTTGCTCGAGCAGTCCCTGCGCCGCTACCAGAACCGCGCCATCGAGACCGCCCAGGTGATCGAGGAGCTCATCGCGATCGCCAAGGAGATGCGGACGGCGGGGGAGCGGGGGATCGAGCTCGGTCTCACGGAGGACGAGCTTGCCTTCTACGACGCCCTCGAGACGAACGACTCCGCCGTGGCGGTCCTCGGCGAGCCCGAGCTCCTCGCGATCGCCCGCGAGCTGACTGAAACCGTGCGGAAGAACGTCACGATCGACTGGACCGTCCGCGAGAACGTCCGCGCCCAGCTCCGCGTCCTCGTGAAGCGCATCCTCCGCAAACACGGCTATCCGCCTGACAAGCAGGCGAAGGCCACGCAGACGGTCCTCGAGCAGGCCGAGGTGCTCTCGGAGGGCTGGGCGGCGGCGTGAGGACGGGATCTGGCGGCGTCCGCTCTGGGTCGAGCAAGTCGGGAGGTTCTTGATCGATGGCGGTCAGACCCGCACTTCCAGAGAGCTACCCCACCTCGGTAGGTTTCCTCGATGAGACTGGTTCGATCTCTCAGGACCGGTTCTTTACGGTCGGCCTCCTTGTTCTCCGCGATCCCGCGCTCCTGTTGCGGGCTATCCAGAAGGTCGCGATCAGACGCATTGGTACTCCGTGATCAAATGGGCTGGCCTGACGCAGGGTTCGCTGCCGGTCCTAACGCGATTCGTCGACCTGATCCCGAGCTCCGGGGTGCGGTTCGCCGCATTTGTCGCCGACCGAACCTCGTCAGACCCGATTGCGCGATTCGGCGACCCGTGGACCGCATACGCGAGGTTGGCACAGCAGCTCGTCCTCGGCGCGTGTCAGCCCAACGAGCTCATGACGCTGTTGCTCGACAATTACTCAACACCGGATGCAATCGATCTGCCCGGGGTCATACGCGCGGACGTGAATCGCCGGCTTGGGGGATTGGCAATCACGACAGCCTGCAATCTCGATTCAAAGTCGACTGACGGCCTGCAAATGGTCGATCTCCTGACCGGCGCCATCACCTTCGAATTCCGCCTCCGCGCCGGCCTGGCCGGGGTCGCAGGTCCCAAGGCCCGGCTGGCAGAGCACGTGCGCCAAGTCGCCGGCGTCTCGACGTATTTAAGTGGCGCCAGGAACGGCCTCATGAACGTCAAGCTCTACCGCCACACGCTGGTGCCTAATGCCACCGCGCCAGTAGGAGAATCTTCGGCTTGACAACTCCGGCTCGACACGATCACGATTGCGCTACGGGTGAGGGCCTCTGGCCTTTAGCCCGCTTTTCTTTTCCCGCGAGCACCTGAACGCATGAGCTCGCGCTCCTGGTCCGAGGGCGGCGTTCGCGAGCGACGGTCTGCCCGGCCCAGCGCGGGAGGTCGGCCTGTCGTGGACCTTGCGGCAATGCGCGGGATCGCTCGCTCCTGCAGGGACTCCGCCTGTAAGCTCGCCGACATGATGGGCGAGGCGGATCGCGAGATCAGGTTCCGGGTCTTCGCCTGGCTGACCCGTCAGCGCGACGAGTTCGGCGAGACCATCTCGAGGACGGCGCTGGAGACCTTCAGCCTGGATGGTCGCCGGATCCCGCTCGTGGGCCCATCGGGGATCTGGAAGCCCGCCGCGTGCGAGCTCCCGATCTCGATCACGACGACCGTCGGCGGCCCGTACGACGACAGCTTTGATCGCCAGGCCGGAACGCTTGGCTACGCCTATCGCGGACTCGACCCGCAGCATCGAGACAACCGAGGGTTGCGGCGGGCGATGGTGGAACGGGTTCCGATCGTGTACTTCCATGCGATCGAGCCCGGGAGCTACGTCGCGGCCTACCCGGTCTTCGTGGTCGAGGACCATCCGGCGCAGCTCCGCTTCGCGATGCAGGTCGACGACCTCTACGCCGCGGAACACGAACTCGCGGGCGTCGGCGCCATCGGTGAGGACGCGGCCGAGCCGCGGCGGGCGTATGTGACCGCGACGTTCCGCCGCCGGCTCCACCAGGTCGCCTTCCGCGAGCGCGTGCTTCGCGCGTATGCCGAGCGCTGCGCCCTCTGCCGGTTGCGCCACCAGGAGCTCCTGGACGCGGCGCACATCACGCCCGACAGCGACGCCGAGGGCGAGCCGGTGATCAGCAACGGCGTCGCGCTGTGCAAGCTCCATCACGCCGCGTTCGATCGCTTCTTCTTCGCCATTCGCCCCGACTACGTCATCGAGGTGCGTCCATCCGTCCTCCGCGAATCGGACGGCCCGATGCTCGTCGTGGGCCTCCAGCAGATCCACGGTCAGCAGATCCACCTGCCCCGCCGCACCATCGACCTTCCCGACCGCACCCGCCTCGAGCGCCGCTACGAGCAGTTCCGCCAGGCGGCGGGCTGAAGAGTAATGACATCTGCGCTCGTTCGCCCTCCCGCGTGTCCCGTCTGCAATGGGCCAACGGATCGCCGACGCGCAAGGATTGGCCCGCGAGCCGGGCTCGAGTTCTGGGGTTGCAGGCGATACCCAGCGTGCGACGGCCTGATCAACCTCGATCCGCCGGCCGCGGCTGGGTCGTCGAGTACCGCAGTCACCGAGCGGGAGTCGCGGACCTACGCACATGTGATGTTCGAACGCGCCCGCGCTCGCGATCGCCTGAAGCGGCGCGCGCTCCTGCCGCTTGCGGTCGCATTCGGGATGGTGCTAGTCGTTCTCTCGTTCGTCGCCGCGGTTCCGTTGGGCCGCCCATGGGTTTGGATCCTGCCAACGTTGGTCGTGTTGGTGTGGCTTCTGGGGCTCCTTCGACTGCCGTTCGAGGCGCTTGTCTGGGCGAAGGGCATAGAGGGCGAGCGTGCCGTGGCTGTCGCACTCGAGCCCCTGAAGGCTGAAGGCTTCGTGTTACTCGCGAATCGACCAGTCCCGCTCGCGCGTGGCGACATCGACTGCATCGCGATCGGCCCAACCGGTGTCTTCACGATCGAGATCAAGAACTGGGGTGGCCGAGCTAGTGTCCGGAACAACGCTCTGTGGGTTGGCACCGCCGATCGGTCGTGGGTCGTCGACCAGATCTACCGGGAATCGGTGGCCGTCCAGCTCGCCCTGGCCGTGGAGCTCAACCCTCGGAAGCTCATCGTCGTCCCAATCATCTGCGTTGTCGGTGGGTTGAGCGGCACCGAGCACTCGATCCGAGGCGTTCAGCTCCTCAAAGCTGGTGACGTGGCACGATCGCTGCGGGAGCGGCCCGTCTTGCTCGACGGCGCAGATGTCGACCGCATCGCAGCCGTTGCAGCGAAGGCGTTTCCGGAGCCGATGCCCTGGGATGAGGCGTGGATGGCGTGAGCGAAGCTTCTTGACTTCGGTTGCCTGAACTCGGCCGTGCGACCCGCTGATCCCCCAGTCGCGGTCATTCACCTCAAGCGTGACCCCCGACACCGCGAGGCGCTTGACGGTGTCCGTCTGAACGGTGCGCGCCTCGTCGGGATCGCGGTCACGATCCTCGACTCTGACGCGGAGGTATGCGATGTGCCTCCGCTCGGCCATCGGTGGCCTCCCTTCCGGTGAGCGCCCTCCGCTCGCGGTGCGGCGTCGCGCAGACCGCGCCGCGCGGCGTGACGCACTGGACGAGCACGTCTGAGCGGCAACGCGGGCAGCACCACGCATACGTGTTGCGAGGCGACACGGTGTAGCAGATGTACAGGATGTCGCCGTGGACGACGGGGATCATGGTCGATCCTCGGTTGGGTGCTCCGCGCGTACGCCGCCAACACTCCGACCGGTTGACGGGCGGAGATGGGAAGAGTAATGTCCACGGAGATGTTCATATAAAGGTTCATCGTCCATGAGTCCGCGACTCAAGCTGCTGCCCCCCGCGGACCAAAGCCCCAGTCGATGAGCTAGAGGAGAACGAATGCCCGGTGCCGTGGCGGCCAAGCTCGACTCGATCAAGGACAAGGCCGGTATTCGTAGCCGCGAAGTCGCAGACCTGGTGGGCGCCACTCCTCAGACTGTCTCGAGGTGGCAGCAGGGGCGCGTCGACCCTCAGCCGTCCCATCTCAATCGGCTCCTGACCCTCGAGTGGCTGGCTTCGGAGCTCGCGGAGTTCTATGAACCCGGTGACGCCCGCGTGTGGCTCTTCTCGCGTCACCGGCTGCTTCAGGGTGCTACACCGGCCGAACGGATCCAGGAAGATCGCACTGATGAAGTCCTCGCGCTGATCGAACAGCTCAAGACCGGCGCGTACGTCTGACGCTGTGGATCGGCCGAATCCGGATGCCACCATCCTGGCGAGGCTGGCGGCCCTTGACGCCGGTCCGTGGTCTGGCGAGGTGTGGCGCTATACGTTCGCGGACAGCCCTCCTGACAAGCGGAACGTCCGTGGTGCCCGCTGGAATCCCCCGGGGGTCGAGGCCTTGTACACAAGCCGCTTCACCGCCTGGTGACGCTCGAGCCAGCCCGGGCGAACGACGCCAGGATGGCCGCTCGCTCGCTGGCTGACAGGACGCCGGCAAATGGTGAGTTCGCCCGCAATTCGCGGGCGAGGGGATCGGTCGAAACGAGGGTCCGCATGACGGCCTCCGGGCCGCGGCCGATCGCAGCCAGCCACTGACGCAGCCAGGGCGCGCCTGCCGGCGCTCGGGCGAGCAGTCTGCGCGCCGTCGCCTCGGCGCTCGCCAGGATCTGCTCCGGGTCGGCAGCGACCTTGCCGGCGACTGCGCGATGCAGCCACAGGGCCCGGAGCTGGTCGCGGGTCATCGGTCCACCAGCGTTCCCGGCAGCTCGCCCGGCGAGCGCCTCGGCATCTGACCGCCTGATCCGTCGGTGCGTGCCGACCATCGTGTACGGCAGCTCGCCGCGGAGGCACAGGTTGACGACGTGGCGCACGGAGGTGCCCAGGATCTTCGCGACCTGGCCGGTCGTCAGGAGTTCGTCGGGGTTGGTCTCGAGTGGCATCGTCGGTATGTCCAAACTATAGAAACCGAACAGTTAGGTAACGATGACCCACGGCCCAGCCTCTGTCAAGACGCCCGATGGGACGACGATCGGTCACTTCCGGCGTGGCTGCTCGAGTCGGCTCGTCGAGGTGCGTCGTGGGTAAGCGCCAGTTCGTAGCCTGCGGTGATGCCTGCTGCGACGAGGTCCGAATTGCGGCCAATACGAGGGTACCGCTTGCCTTTCGATAGCGTAGGTGCTATCAATCCCGTTGACGAGGTTTGATCGTCCGCTCGCCTGGGAGGGTTCCAACGGGTTCATCGACCAGGAGCAATGAGGTAGGCAGATGAGATGGCGGGACGTCGCGACGGAGCTCGAGGGCCGGCCTGGTTATCGAGCAACGTTCGAGCACCAGTTTCCGTACGCGAACGTTGCGCTGGCGGTGGTCGCACTACGGGAGCGTCATGGCCTGACCCAGCGGGCCCTGGCGGAACGCGTCGGCACGCCGCAATCGGTCGTCGCGCGTCTCGAGTCCGGCCGACATCCGGTCGAGATCAAGATGTTGGCTCGGATCGCGGACGCTGTCGGGGAAACCTGGACGGTGCAGTTCGGGTCACGCCGCGAGTCGGTGCAATCGCCCCGGGTCCTTGGCGCCTGATCACGCACTCCGCAAGCTCCACCATGCCGCGTTCGATCGGTTCTTCTTCGCCATCCGACCCGACACCTGGGGTTGAGCGGCGATGAAGCCTGAGGCAAGTCTCCGGCAAGGGGCTGCGCGTTAGCGTCGCGCGATGCCTGAGATCTCGCGGTTCTTTGGGATCGTCATCCGGATGCACTTCGATGATCATCACCCGCCCCATTTCCACGCCGTATACGGCGAGTTCGAAATCGAGGTCGCGATTGCGAGTCTCGAGGTCCTCGATGGGCGGCTCCCATCACGCGCCTTGGGCCTCACGATTGAATGGGCAGCCCAGCACCGGGACGAGCTCCTCGCCGATTGGGAGTTGGCGTCGACTCGCCAGCAGTTGCAGAGAATCGAGCCGCTTGGCTAGGATGCTGCCCATGCTCAGGATCTCGAACGTGCGACCGCTCGAAGGACGTCTGGTTCAGCTGACCCTCACGGATGGCTCGGTTGTCGAGCGGGATCTGAGCGCGCTGCTCGACGGCGCCGGCGTCTTTGCCCGGATCTCCGTCGATGACGCCGCCTTCCGTGAGGTGTACGTCGACGACGGGACGCTCGCCTGGCCCGGTGAAGTAGATATCGCGCCTGAAACGCTCATCTGGGACGGGCCGGATCCGCAGGAAGACCACCGGCGGCCTGAGGCCTTCCTGCGACCCCACAGGCCGGGGCACGTCCGGACAGGCTGACTGCCGCCGACGTCACACGCCTGTCCTCGAGGTTGCCCGCGCCGTGATCGTCCGGCGAGTAGGTTCCAGGAGCCGTCGCGGTTCGAACCGGCCGTTCGAGCGAACCTCAGCCGGCCCCGGAACGTGTCGCTGGGTCGCGCATCGATGGCCCAGGCCGCTGTAGGCCGCTGCAAGCGGCGGACGGTGCCTGCGGGTGGGCGACCCATCGCGTCGCGATAGCGTCAGCTGACGGGCGCCTCCCGGAGCGACCGCAGGTAGGCGTCCTCCGCGATCCCGAGGACTTCCCAGATCGCGATGTCCTCGTCGACATCGGGCCAGTGCACGGAGATCCCGCGCGGCCCGATCGTCCAGTGCTCGCGTTCCGCCGGCGTGGCCTTCGCAAGGCGAGCCGATGCCGAGACCGGAAGGCTCACCTCACGGTCCTGGTCCAGCTCGAAGATCAGCCGATCGTCGATCGCCCGGATCGCCTTGATGGTCGGTGGTGTCATCGCCGTGCTCGCTCGCAGACCGTGTCGATGGCCTGGATCAGAACGGCTCGGTCACTCTCGACGACCCTCCTGATCCGGTGGAGTTCGCGAGGACTGTACCCCACGTTCTCGGCAAGCGAAACCGGCCTCAGCCAGAACTTCGCCAGGCCATCGTTTCCTTCGACGTGGACGTGGTGGGGTTCGGCGCAGTCGGACATGAACATGAAGAGCCGGTACGGACCAGCGCGGAGAAGCGTCGGCACAGGCGCCCTCGCGACGTGCGGGGACGGCGGGCCCCAAAGGTATCGGTCGGCCCTCATCTGTCGATCATCGCCGCGACAGCGATGCCGAGGGCGAGCCGGTGATCAGCAACGGCGTCGCGCTGTGCAAGCTCCACCATGCCGCGTTCGATCGGTTCTTCTTCGCCATCCGGCCCGACTACGTCATCGAGGTCCGCCCGTCCCTCCTCCGCGAATCGGACGGTCCCATGCTCGTCGTGGGGCTCCAGCAGATCCACGGTCAGCAGATCCACCTGCCACGCCGCACCATCGACCTTCCGGACCGGGCCCGCCTCGAGCGCCGCTACGAGCAGTTCCGCCAGGCGGCGGGGTAGGGTTCGGGTTCACTCGTCCAGAGCCGGGCCCATGGCGTCACGGCGATTGGCTGTCAGCCCCTACTCGAGCGTGTCCTGAGCGCCCTCGAGTCGGGTCCTGAGATCAGGCGCCGGAGCGTAGAAGAACTTCCTCCCGACGCGGCGCCGTGATAGCAGCCCGCGTGCTTCAAGGTCGTGGAGATCCGTACGAGCAGACTGTCGGACCACGCGATGGCTCGTCGCGTGCGATTGGATCGTGTACTCGGCGTCTGCGTGACGGAGCGCGTGCGTCAGCAATGCGATCTGGCGATGATTCAGATCCGTTTGTCGGAGGAGGCGAATGGTCTGGCGGAGCTCGGACATCTTCCGTTTGATGTAGGCGAGGAGCTCCTCGATCGCGCGTTTGATGACCTGGAGCTGATGGATGAGGAAGTAGGTCGCGTCCCAGTCGTCAGTTTCAACGTAGAGGAAAGCATTCGCGTACTGCGCAGGAGCCTTCACCAGGAGCCGCGAGATGGTGACGTACTCGAAGAGCCAGTAGCCCTGGCTGAGCATCGTTCGGTAAAAGAGGGCCCGGGCCGTCCTGCCATTCCCGTCCTCGAAGGGATGGTCATAGGCAAGCCAGAGGTGGAGCAAGATCGCACGAATCACCGGGTGGACGAAGCCCTCGTCCGACTCGCCGTTCGCGAAGGCGCACATCGCGGCGAGCCGCTCTGGCAGTTCATCCGCCGGTGGGGGGACGTGCACGATGGTCCCGTCGCCCGACTCGACGACCACACGCTGGTCGGTCGGCGTCTGAAGACGCCCCGAAGCGGAGGGGTCGTCGAGCGTGTCGCCCGTGACGACTCGATGGATGGTCAAGACGTCGTCAGTCGCCAACGGTCTGCCGACCATGGTCCGCAGCATCGACATCGCCCGGTAATTGTTGAGGATCATTCGTTCGCTGCGGTCGCGCGGCGGCCTGCCGGTCCGGAGCATTTCCTTCGCAACCTGTCGTGTGGAACTCGCGCCTTCGAGCTGACTCGAGGTGATTGCCTCCTCGAAGAGTGAGTTCACGAGGTACCTCCGACGGTCTCCCTCGTCACGAATGGTCTCGGAGACCACGATCTCTCCGGCGGCGTGCTGGTCAATCCAATGGAGTAGTTCGAGCACCTCGTCGGGGAGCGAGTATCTGAACAGTCGGCCGTCGGTGGCTCGCAGCGACACCGCTCGGGAGAGTGCTCCACGAGCGAGCTTGAGGCCCAGCCACCAGGTTGGGAGGTCCAGGCCCTCGGGAGGGGCCCGGTGTCGGAGCTGATCCCAGTGGAGGTAGTCGCCGGCGATGGTCGCCGAGTTGACGCCGGCCGCGATGATCCTCGGAATGACGGACGCGTCCGACCCTTGGAGCAGCTCCTCCAGCGAGGGGGGTCTCTGTGGGAGTCTCATCGTCCTCGTCTCAGTTGGTCTGTCGGCGGTCATTATGGGCATCGAACGGCTAACGTTGTCAAAGTTAGCCGTAGATTGCCATTCGCCCTCTGCGGCGCACATCAGGACCTCCTCGACGCCGCCCACATCACGCCCGACAGCGACGCCGAGGGCGAGCCGGTCGTCAGCAACGGCGTCGCGCTGTGCAAACTCCATCACGCCGCGTTCGATCGCTGCTTCTTCGCCATCCGGCCCGACTACGTCATCGAGGTCCGCCCGTCGGTCCTCCAGGAGTCGGACGGCCCGATGCTGATCGTGGGCCTCCAGCAGATCCACGGGCAACAGATCCATCTGCCGCGCCGCACCGTCGACCTTCCGGACCGCGCGCGGCTCGAGTGCCGCTACGAGCAGTTCAGGCAGGCAGCGGGGTAGGGTCAGGTCCGCGCAACCACCGGTTGAGCGAAAGACAGCCCTCGGGTAAGTCCCAGGCAAAGGCCTCCCGATACCGTCGCGTGATGCCTGAGATCTCGCGGTTCTTTGGGATCGTCATCCGGATGCACTTCGATGATCATCACCCGCCCCATTTCCACGCCGTATACGGCGAGTTCGAAATCGAGGTCGCGATTGCGAGTCTCGAGGTCCTCGATGGGCGGCTCCCATCACGCGCCTTGGGCCTCACGATTGAATGGGCAGCCCAGCACCGGGACGAGCTCCTCGCCGATTGGGAGTTGGCGTCGACTCGCCAGCAGTTGCAGAGAATCGAGCCGCTTGGCTAGGATGCTGCCCATGCTCAGGATCTCGAACGTGCGACCGCTCGAAGGACGTCTGGTTCAGCTGACCCTCACGGATGGCTCGGTTGTCGAGCGGGATCTGAGCGCGCTGCTCGACGGCGCCGGCGTCTTTGCCCGGATCTCCGTCGATGACGCCGCCTTCCGTGAGGTGTACGTCGACGACGGGACGCTCGCCTGGCCCGGTGAAGTAGATATCGCGCCTGAAACGCTCATCTGGGACGGGCCGGATCCGCAGGAAGACCACCGGCGGCCTGAGCGCTTCCTGCGACCCCGGAAACCTCGGTATGTCGGAACCGAGTGACAGCCTAACCCTGACGTGCGCCGAGCGATGCGCGCCCCGCGTTCACTCCGGTCGCTGAGTCCGACTGTCACCGTCGAGTTCAGGGCGGCAGCTCGCTGGTCGATAAGCCGCGGGTAAGCCTCGCGACCTACGGTGGCTCTCACGCACTCGTACGAGACCCGACCGTGGCCACGAGGGCATCGGCAGCAGCGCGGTATCCGCTTGGTTGCTTAGTACCTTGACGTTCTAGAACGTGGGAGTAATACTTGGCCGACTGGGTGATCCTTCAGAGCCCAGAGTTCAAAGACTGGTACCGGACGAGCCTGACGGACGACGAGCGGGACGCGATCATCGCCACTGCCCTGCGTCTCCAAGTGGACGGACCCGCGTTGCGCCGGCCGCTCTCCGGGATCATCAAGGGGTCCAAGTTCCCGAACATGAAGGAGCTGATCCCGCCCGCGGGGAACATCAGGATCCTCTACATCTTCGATCCGAAAAGGCGGGCGATCCTCCTCCTCGGGGGTGACAAGACCGACAACTGGGGCGACTGGTACAAGACGAACATACCGATCGTCGACGCGATCTACGTACGACACCTGGCTGGGCTGGCCGAGGCGCAGCGCGGCCGGCGGCCTGAGCAGAAGAGACGAGGGCGCAAGCGATGACCGAACAATCCGGTGATTTCCAGGGCGAGATCGACGCCGCCCTGGCCGATCCGGTTCGGCGTGCTCGCGTCGAGGAATACGGCCGCCAGATCGACCTCATCCTCGCGCTGTCGGCCGTCCGTGAAGCCGTCGGGATGACCCAGGAGGAGTTCGCCGCGGCGGCGATGATGAGCCAGGAGAACGTGTCCCGAATCGAGCGGGCGACAGACGTGAAGCTCTCCACCATCCAGCGACTCGCGAAGACGGCCGGAGCGCAGCTCGAGCTGGTCGCCGTCATGCCCGGCGGCAAGCGCGTGCCCCTGCTCAGGCCAGCCAAGCACGCCGCGAAGACCTGACCACGAGCCTCGCCCTCGAAGCTCTCCTTTCTACCGGTTCGCCCGTAGCCAGGCGACGAGCTCGGCCATCGCCCGGCAGTCGACCTCGTTGTAGCGGCCGATGTCCACCATCAGCGGCAGCTCGGGCATCGGGACGCCGGTCCGGGCGGCCTCCGCGTCGCACCACCAGGCGCCGACCATGGCACCCATCCCGTCCGCGGGGCCATCGCCCCAGGTCGTCTCGATGAGGCCCAGTTCGTGCATCGCCTTGGCCAGTGGCTTGAGGCCGAAGCCGAACGCCCCGCGGACGGTGACCGGCACCGCGCGCATGACCTCGGTCAGGAAGTCGAAGAACGGCAGGGCCGGCCAGCCCGGGTCGCCGTGCCGCGTCCGCGCCGAGTTGTAGGCGGTCAGCAGGGACGAGGTCTCGGCCTTCCACCAGTGCACGAGCCGGACGTCCTTCCAGGGGAGTCGCCGTGCCTGCCGGATGGCGTCCATCGCGGCGATCCAGCGGCCGATCATCGCGCCCTCGTCCGCCTCGGTGAGCCGGTCCACCGTCCACTGCAGGAAGCGCCACGCCCCCTTCTCCCAGTAGCCGCAGCCGATCTGGAAGATGAGCGTCTGGCCGCCGGCGGCCGGCAATCGCGAGAAGTCGTCGCCGAGGTCGGAAACGGTTTCGAAGTCGACGTAGAACTCCAGCCGCGCGGCCGTCCGCCAGGCGGGATCGATACCGTCGATGTGCTCGGGCAGGACCGCGGGACCGCCATCCCGGTTGACGGTGAGGACGGCGTCGCACTGGGCCGCCTGCTTCTCGGGCACCTCGAGCGTCGCGGCGCTCACACCTGGCTGGTCCCAGCGCCGCAGGCCGCGAGCGTGGGCGGCCCGCCGTCGCGGCGGGGTCATCCCGGGTAACAGGGTGAGCTCGGCGAGCTCGGCCGCGATCCGGCTCGTCGCCCCGTGCCACGGCGCGTCGTTCCCCGATCGGGCGTTCGGGTAGAGCTCGGGGACGGATGGTTCGGGCAGCACCCGCCACGAGGCACCCTCGGCCCGGAGCCGGCGGATCCAGTCGATCGCCTCGCCGGTCAGGGTGGCCAAGGTCGCGCCGGTCTGCTGCTCGCCGATCGCGTCGTGGTCCACGCGGGCCAGGCGCTCGAAGCAGCCCTCGCCCCGGGTCCAGCCCGTCTTCCAGCGACGGCCGAGCAGGTATGCGGCGGGCGGCCGGTAGCCCTGGATCCGCCCGAGCGCCTCGTTGTAGACCCAGACCTGGGCCATCGCGGGGCTGGCGCGGTGCTCCTTGATCCCGCGATCGGCATCGAGGTCGAGCGTCGTGAACTTGACGTCGATGACCCGGTAGTGCCGGGCAGCCTCGGCATCGAGGTTTGGCGCGCCCACCCGGGCGGCCTCATCGTCGATCGTCCCGGGCACCAGCTCATCCAGGATGTCCGAGCGGACGAGCAGGTCGGCCATCCCGTAGGTCCGGTTGTCGGGATTGCGGAGGACCGCCTGGGCGATGATCGGCGCCCCCGCGACGATCGCCTCGACCGTCTCGACGGCACGCGCGAGGCTGCGGGCGTCCTCGTACCCGGTCGCGATCCGGGTGATCGGAAAGCGCTCGCCGATGAGCCGCAGGACGCCGTCCTCGAAGCGCTGACCCTGCTCGAAGATGAAGGCGAGGAAGTCCGTCCGCGGGTCGCTGCCCTCGACCTCATCGTCGCGCTGGAATCCATTGGCCGCGCCGTACCGGTGCAGCCAGTCGAGGAGCGGGTTCCCCTTCAGGTGGTTGCGCGTCGTGCTCGCCGAGACCCAGGCGTCCCATTCCTCGTCGGCCTGCGGATCGTCGATCGTGCCGTCGGCCCGGGTCGTCAGGGCAGCGATGGCGGTGGACATGTCCGGCAGGGTACTCGTGCGGTTCATGCGACCACCCTACCGCGACCGCGTGTCACCTCTGCTGGCACGATTCGCGGGCGCTGGGGTATCCTGCCCGACCTCGGGCCTGTAGCTCAATGGCAGAGCAGCTGACTCTTAATCAGCGGGTTGAAGGTTCAAGTCCTTCCAGGCTCACCACTCGTCAGCCCTAGCCGCAGGTCACCGGGCGCGCGGTCGGATGTGACGCCTCCTGGGTGGCCGCCTCGACGCCGATCCTCTTCGCGACGACGATCAGCTTGCCGACCGTGCCGCGCGGACCCTCCGACGTCTGCATCCAGAGCTGCTGCGTCTGGATGTCGAACACGTTGCCGAGCGACGTCACGTGCCGACGAACCTTGGTGATCTGATAGGTCGTGACGAGGTTGTCGCTCGTCCAGACCTTGACCGTCATCCCGAGCAGGCTTGCCCCGTTGCTGATCTTCGAGCGATCGAGCAGCGGCAGGAACATCCCCTTCCGCGCGTGGGCGTAGATGAATGTCACGCCGGCCTCGACCGGCTGCGACAACTCCCGCAGATACATCGCAACGTTGCACAGCGGGTAGCCGCTGGGGGGCTTGACGATGGGAAGGTCGATCTTCAGGCTCGGGACGGCGATCCGCGTCGCGACGGCGGATCGCAGGGCGCCGCACAAGGCAAGCGATCCCGTCCCGACCTTGATCGCGACCGCCGTGGTCCGAGCGTACGCCCAGATCGAATTCATGACGGCGGTTGACACGGGCGACGTCGTGGCGGCTGCGCCCGATGCGTCGGCCACCGCCGCTGGCAGGCTCGCGATCCTGATCGGCGCGGCGCATGTTCCGCGGTAGACGATGACCGGCAGCGTCGCCGACGGCTGGAGGCCGGTCAGATTGAGGCCGAGCGCTCCGTTGCCTGCCCAGTAGGCCGTCAGGGTCGCGGTCCCGGTCGCGCCGCCGGCGGCGAGCTGTGCCTGCCAGACACGGCGAGGCGCCGCCGCGGATGCCGTCGAGGCCGTTGCCGCGAACAGGGTCGCCACCAGCACGGCGCTCGAGACGAGGGCCATGAACCTACGCGAGCGAGACCGGGGGCGGCGGGATGGGGATGACATCCGCGGACTCTACTCGATCGAGCTGAAGGAGGGCGACCACGCCGGCGGCCCAAGTAGGCAACCCAACTGGCGTGCTGGGCCCGGGTCGGCCTCGTTTCCTGGCCAATGCTCTCCCGGGGAGCACTATCCGGGTTCAGGAGGGGGTCGAGCCCGCCCGGAGCACCCGGCGGGCACATGTCCTCACGATGGCCACGCACGAAACCCGCTGGGCAACCGGGGAATCTGACGGATCCCGGGTCTCGCGGATGCCATTCGGGCCCCGCGACCCGCACAGTGCTCCGGTGGCGGTCACAAGCCAGGATTACCGGGCGCCGGCGGGGCGCCGCCGGGCGAACCACCATCCCGTGCTACGCTTCGGGCACCCTTGGAGGCCGGTCCCGTGAGGCCGGCGAACCGGTCCTGAGAGGCCGGAAAGGAGGCTCGATGGCTGCGCTCAGCTCCATCGGCGGCGGAATTCGCCGCGCCCCGCGACCGGGCGCCACCGCCATCCCTCCGAACCTCGCTCCGGGCCCCCGCATGCCCGCGTGATCCTCCCGCCGCCGCCCCGCCCCAGCTCGGTCGTCGACCCCCGGATCGGTGACCTGGGACCGGCATTGCTGGCGCTGGAGGACGGCACCATCTTCCCCGGCGTGGCCTTCGGCGCGCCCGTTGCCGCCGGTGGCGACCTCGTGGTGAACACGAGCCAGACGGGCTACCAGGAGGTCTGCACGGATCCTTCGTACGCCGGTCAGGTCGTCGTCATGACGTACCCGCTGATCGGCAACTATGGCCGGCTGTTGGCAGACGACCAGTCCCTGCAGCCGTGGCTGCGAGGGCTTGTGGTTGCGAACGCGACGGCGGCCGTCCTCGGCGATGCCCGGCAGCTCGCAGCCCTGCTGCGCGGCGCCGGAATCCCCGCGATCGCCGGCGTGGACACCCGCGCCCTCGCCCGGCACCTGCGGACCCACGGAAGCCTGCGCGGCGTGATCCTGGAGCCGGGCGCCATGGACAGGACCACCGCGGCACGGGCTGCAACGCAGGTTCCGCGCTGGGAGGATCAGGACTTCGTCGGCCAGGTGTCGCCGGCCGCCGTGGTCGAGTTCGGCGAGCCTGACGCCCCCGGTCCGCTCGTCGCGATCGTCGACTTCGGGCTCAAGTCCAACATCATCCGGAGCCTGGTCCGCCGCGGCCTCCGTGTCCGGGTCCTGCCGCACACCGCGGACGCGGCGGCGGTTCTTGAAGCGGATGTTGCGGGCGTCGTCCTGTCGCCCGGTCCGGGAGATCCCGCCAGGCTGGCGGGGCCGGGCACCCTGGCCCCCCCGCTCCACCAGGACGGGCGGCCCCCCCCCCG
>Ga0082335_1002126_pt1 | contig 38154 bp, 43 predicted proteins | sample Subgrocontami58m_FD_72375 | JGI IMG/M metagenome (GOLD analysis project Ga0082335, IMG submission 72375) | Subsurface groundwater microbial communities from S. Glens Falls, New York, USA - GMW37 contaminated, 5.8 m (SPADES assembly) (version 2) ...
CCTTTGCCTGCATACAGGCGACGTAGTTGCGGTCGTGCGCGTCTTTCATCTTTGAGTGTTCGCTTACGGCGCCAGTGATGATGCCCAAAAGCGCTCCTGCCGCGGCGCCGTATCCTGCGCCCATGCCAACATTTCCGGCAATTGCGCCTCCGATGGCTCCTGCGGCTGCTCCGCTTCCGGCGCCAAGAAGACCGCCGACTGCGCCGCCGCGGACCGCCGCATCAGCCGGGTCTCCGGTGCGCGAGCGTGCGAATGCCAGACACTCTTGGTTATCGGCGTCTTGTATGAAAGGCGGCTTCGAAGGGTGGTAGGCGCCGTATGATGGAATGCCTGTGCTTGCGCATCCGGTGAGCACAAGTGCGCCAACAAGGATGCCTGCAAACGGTGCTGAAATTCGCCCGCGCGATAGTGTCATGTCACTTCTCCTTTGAGGTTCTGAATTTACCTAATCATAGCCATATTTGGTTGTCAATCAGCGTTTTCCACCCCTGTGGATTTCTTCAGCTTTTCATTTTTTCAGTTCTCTATAGTATATATTTCTAAAGGAGGGCCCATCATGCCCAAGCTGTTGGTCGCGTTGCTCGCAGTCGCAGTGCTCGCTGTACCGCTCGTCGTGTCGCCGGCCGCCGCGGATCCTGGTGTCAAGGCGGCGAACACCCTGTCCAACGTCGTCTTCGGGTGGACCAACTGCCCGAAGGCGTGGGCGGACGAGGTGTCGAAGGGCGCGAAGAATCCCGTGCGTGGGATCTTCGGCGCTCTCATCACCGGGCCGATCATGTGCGCGGTGAACGTCGCGGCCACCTACGCCATGGTGCCCGTCGACATTCTGACCATTGGTAGCGGCGATAACGTTCTTCCCCCGGCGGCTCACGCATCCGGGAAGCCGCCCATCCAGCTCAAGGAGTAAGGGGACTCCGCTCGAGCTGTGAACAACTAACCTGTCCTGGTCGGGATCTTCTCGGCCAGGGCAGCACAATTTTTGACAAGAAAAATCCCGACGTGCGTCGGGTCTATTTTTTTTGTTTCGGCATCCACGCGGGATCAATCGCGTGGACATTGGTCAGGCAGTTTCCATTCGGTTCAAAGGAAGCAATGAACCTTCTTTGCTCATATACTTCGGTCGTGAGTTCTTCTCTGTCCGGCTTTCTCTCAATAATTTCCGAATAGCGTTCAATCAGAATTTCATATGAATTCTCTCCGTTTTTTTTCATGGGAAGCATAAGCTCAAATGTACTGCCGACATCTTTTCCCATGAGCTTTTCCGGGTGGTAATAGAATTCTTCCGCGCTTTTCTTGCCCTTTTTTTCATCGCCGTCTCCGAAGACGCCGAGAATCGTAAGGCCGTCTGCAATGAGTTCTTTGAGGCGTTTGAGATTGAATTCCATGATTCCGTCAATGAACGCGTGTGCGGTCCTGAAGGGCGATTCTGCGCAGATTCGGACGTCATCGGGTTTGTTTTTGTCCACTTGAACATACACAAGGCGGGGCTTATTGGTATCTGCTCGAGGAATGAGCTTCGGTGCGCATCCGCCTATAAAGACAGCGCTGACGAGGACGTATGGAAGGATTTTTCTCATGAGGCATCTCCTTTGGAAAGAACGATAACTCTAAGTATATGGGAAATATGCCGGAATGTAAACCCAGCACCATTTTGCGAAAACGCAAAATGGTGCTGGGTAAATTCACATCTTGCATGTGAACCCCGTTACCGCATGGAAGCCGCGGCCTGAAGGCCACAAAGGAACGGCCGCCTGGCGCGAAGCATCTTTATGGTTACCGCCGCCTTCCGGCGGCGGTAACTGGGTGAATAAAAGAGTGCTATCTGTGGATTAAGTAAAATGCATTTTCCCCGCGTTTGGGGTAGTATTTTCTCATGGACGAAGAAATATTAAAGCGTTTGGAGGAGATAAGCCGGCGTCTCGGCGAGATGGAGGCGCGTGTAGGCACTCCCGCAGAGGCGAAACCCTCGCCGCCGCAGAAAATGGTTTCAGAGGAAAAACCCGCATTCCGGCCAGCGCCCGTGGGGTCGCCATTTGATCCGTTGGTTTCTATGCCTGACCTCGGGGCGCCGCCCAAACCACCAATTTCTCATTCTCAACCGGCGCCCAAAGTAATTCCCGAAAAGGAACAAAAACATCTTGAATCCTATATCGGCCGCTGGTTTCTCGGCATTGTCGGCATAGTCGCCATCATCCTCGGGACAAGTTTTTTTCTCAAGTACGCGTTTGAGAACAATTTAATCGGGGAGGTCGGACGCGTTGCCATCGGCGTTGCCGGCGGGCTCTTGTTTGTGATCGCGGGCGAGGTCATGCGCTCGCGGTACAAAAATTATTCCTATATTCTTTCCGGGGGCGGGCTCGGGCTTTTTTATCTTTCTATCTACGGTGCGTTCCACTATTATGGCCTCATCGGGCAGACGACCGCGTTTGGGTTCATGCTTGCCGTCTCTACCTTCGGCGTCGTTCTGTCGCTCCGGGCGGATGCGCTTCCCTTGGCCGCTCTTGCCGCATTCGGCGGATTTCTTACGCCGTTCCTTCTGTCATCCGGCGTCCCGAATGATTTTGGATTTTTCGGCTATCTCATTATCCTTAACGTTGGAATCCTCGCAGTCGCGTTTTTCAAGAAATGGCACGCGCTTACGCTTCTTGGGTTTACCGGTTCGGTTCTCAATTTCGCGTCGTGGTTCGGCGCGTATTACGAGCCCGATAAACTCTTTTTTACCGTCGGAGTGCTCACCGTATTCTACGCGATTTTTCTCCTTACGGGATTTTTCTCAAACGTCGCGACGCGAACCATGTCCACGCGCGGGGATCTCTTCGTCCTTACGGTGAACGCGGCGTGGTACTTCGGCTGGTGTTATTACCTTTTGCATCCGCAATACGATCTTATGCTCGGATTTCTCGCGGCGGGTCTTGGCGCGGTGTATCTTTTTTTCGCCTACGCCGCGACCATAATGCATCCCGAGGATCGAAATTATGTTCTGTCGCTCGGTGGGCTTTCTGTTCTTTTTCTTACAATCGCAATACCGCTCGCGCTTGAGCAAAACGCGATTACGATTGCGTGGGCCGTAGAGGCGGGCGTTCTCTTCCTCATCGGTTTCGCCATGAGCGATTTTCGCATGCGGTTTTTTGCAATGGCGGTCTTTGTGCTTTCGCTTTTGCGCTTCTTTAGCTATGACGGCGGGTTTGATGCGGCATCGGCAGGCATCGTCGTATTTAACAAGCGGTTCTTTACGTATTTTGTGCTTATCGCGGTTTCCTCCATTATGGGATATGTCGCGTATCTCAAGCGAGACATTCTGGTAAAAGAGGAACGGGGAATACAGCCATTCTTGTGGTCCGCGGCAAACGTGCTTCTTCTCATGGCCGTCACCATGGAAATTCTTGGGTTTTACGGCGTAAGAATTGTTTCCAATGAGGAGGAAATTAACAATGAGCGCATACGCAATATTCCGGTTCTCCAGCAGCCGGCCGGAAGTTCCATTGCGCCTTCGCAGTACGCTCCACGGTCGTTTCCTTCCGAGGCGGATTATACGGAGCATTACGCAAAGATTCGCTCGCTTACGAATCAGCGCAATGCCGCAATTTCCGTGTTCTGGGCGCTCTACGCAATCGCCCTTATGGCGGTCGGCATGATAGTCGGGAATAAGTACGTTCGGTGGTCGGCGCTCGCGCTTTTTGGGATTACCACGTTCAAAGTATTCATTCTTGATCTTGCGTCTTTGCAAACACCTTATCGCATCATCTCTTTCACTGTGCTCGGGCTCATTTTGTTGTTCGCTTCGTATCTTTATTTCCGGTATCAAAAATCGATCGAGGTCCAAAAAGAGAGTATCGCGCAATGAGGAAGGCCGTATGTATAATTGCATCTCTATTTTTTCTCTTCGCCGTCGGAGCGCGAGCGGATTTTGATATTCTCGCCTGGAAGAGCCGCGCCCGCATAACGGGCGGGCCGTCGTCTTCCGGATACGTCATTCTTCAGCTCCCACCGGAATTTTTTTCTCACCTGAAGCCCGATCTTTCGGATCTTCGCATTGTAAACGCGGACGGAGAGGCGCCGTATGTACTCGGCGTTGAAAAAGAGGCAGCGTCTTCAAGCCGGGTGCCCGCGCGAATGTATAATCTTTCTTCTGGCGCGAATGGAACAGCGTTTCTTGCGGACCTCGGGTCGGGTAGTGCGTTCCATAATGCGATTACGATTCAGGTTCTGTCGGAAAACTTCAGGCGTGGAGTGGTCATTGAAGGATCTGACGACGAAAAGTCGTGGCGCACGCTCACATCGCAAGGGCAAGTTTTTGACTATACGGTTCGCGATATCAAATCCGTGAGCGTCCGCGATACGGATGTAACGTACCCCGAAGCGACGTTTCGATATCTTCGGGTTACGATTTCCGGAGGATCTTTGGACGTACGGGGTGTCCAAGTGTTTCGTGAGATTCAACTTGCCGCGCGCGAAGCGGTATACGAACCCGCAATCTCTGTTTCAGAAAATAATGAAGCCCGGACAACCGATGCGGTGCTTGACATAGGCGCTGACGGTATTCCGCATCGGCGAGGGACGCTCGAAACCGCGAGCGTGAATTTCAACCGGCCGATTGCGATTTATGATTCAAGCAATAAATCGGACTGGCGGCTTTTGACGTACGGATACCTCTACGACGTTCGAACATCCGTGTTTACGGGATCGAATCTCAGTTTTGCATATCCCGAATCGAACCGCCGGTATCTCAAGATTTCCGTGTTAAACGGAGATGATCGGCCGATTTCGATCAACGGCGTTTCTCTCTACGGCGTTGTCAGGCGCGTTATTTTTTCGTACGATCCCGCGAAAGAATATTTCGTATATCTCGGACGCTCTGATGCAAGGCGTCCCCAATACGATTTTGAGAAAATCTCACAGTATCTCGATATTTCCTCGCTTGATCAGGTTTCGGCAGGGCGCGTCGAGGAAAATCCGGAATACAAAGCGCCCGAAGTTTCCAAGGCGCCAATCACCGAGCGTTCGCCCTATGTCTTGCCACTTCTGCTTGGCGTTGTCGTTGCAGTGCTTGCGTTTCTTTTGCTGCGCGTCGTGACACGCGTTAAAGCGATTCCGCCATCTACGCCTTCTTCGCCTCCGACCGCGTAAAATGTAGCGCTTGCGCGCTTTTTCGTCGTGTGATACTATTCGTCTTACAACTTCATACGAATTATCGCGAGTGCGGCGAGAGTTCTGGCTCTATGACCCGCCGGCAACCTTTGAAGGAATACTTTCATAAAGGTGCCCCCTCCAGCCCGTAAACGGGAAAGATAAAGGTCTGACTCTTTCTCCGTAGGGAGAATTTTTTATTTTTCTAACTATATTCCATGCACCATTCAAATACATACGCAGTTGAAAGCGTAACGGCATCACACCCCGATAAGATATGCGATCAAATTTCTGATGCGATTCTTGACGCCTATCTTACTCAAGACCCATATTCACGTGTCGCAATGGAGGCGTTTGGCGCTCACGATATTCTCGTGATAGGAGGGGAAGTCACTTCGACGGCGAGTGTAAATGCGGCAGAGATCGCAAGAAAAATCTATTCAGAGGAAATGGGATACGAAGATCCGCTGTCCATTACCACTAATATCATTCAACAGTCCCCGGATATTGCGCAAGGAGTTGATACGGGCGGAGCCGGGGACCAAGGGATGATGTATGGGTATGCGACGGATGAAACGCCAGAATTTTTACCAAAAGGGCTTGTTCTTGTACATGCCCTCGCGCGCGGTCTTGAAGAACTTGGCAAGATCGATTCGGAATGTGCATGGCTTCGACCAAAAGGAAAGGCGCACGGGAAAACGCAGGTTACGGTTCACGATGGTAATATTTCTTCTGTTTTGGTTTCTTGCCAGCATTCTGAAGACATTGGGCAAGAGGACATCAAAAAGATACTTATTAAGAAACTTTTTATGCCATTAGTCGGAGATCTTACCGGAATAGATGTTTTGGTAAATCCGACTGGGAAATTTGTTGTTGGTGGTTTTGTCGCAGATACGGGGCTTACGGGGAGAAAAATTATGGTAGATACATACGGGGGGCTTATTCCGCATGGTGGTGGCGCGTTTTCAGGGAAAGACGCGACGAAGGTTGATCGTTCAGCTGCTTATATGGCCCGTTTTGCCGCAAAACACGTTGTCGCAGAAGGGTTGGGAAAAGAGTGTCTTGTCTCTGTTGCCTATGCGATCGGTAGAGCCCAACCGCTTATGGTGCATGCCCAAACTGATAGTGGAGCGAACGTAAGCGATTGGGTGAAAAAGAAATTTGATTTTCGTCCAACTGCGATTATTGAGCGCCTCGGACTTCGGCAACCGGTGTTTCGGCAAACCGCCGCCTACGGCCACTTCGGCCGCCCCGGATTTCCGTGGGAGGAAGTTTAATGCATTAGGAGTTGTATCGGGTATCCGATGTAAAAAATGAATCTCAGCCAAGGAGAATTTGAAGATATGGTTAGAGATGGAGTCGGCGTGATTCCAGAGAAATTTTTAAATCTTCTGGATAACGTTGACGTCGTTGTTGAAGATGAGCCCTCGCTCGCGCAAAGGCGGAAGATGAAGCTCCGAAGCGACATGACGCTTTTCGGTCTCTACGAAGGAGTTCCGCGGACAAAGCGGGGGCCGCATTACGCTTGGGTTTTGCCGGACAAAATTACGATATTCCAGCGACCGATTGAGGCCGCGGCGCGCGATATCGAACATTTGAAAAAAATAGTCCGAGATACGGTGTGGCATGAATTTGCGCATCATTTCGGCATAGAAGAACAACGTGTCCGCGCGATCGAAGCGGTGAAGCGGAAGAAAGCGGGCGGTGGAAATTAAACCCTTGACAGGTTCCTTTTTTGACGTAGATTTGTGGTAGTACATCAGGAGGGTTCCATGAAGAAGTTAGCGGCCTTGGTGATTGCGCTTTTGCTCGTCGGGGTTTCGTTCACGCCGGCGTTCGCGGGCGAGAGACGGCATCGTGATCGTGATAATCATAATTCTAGGGATGGCCACCACCAACTACATGGAGTTTCGCCTGGGCTCGGGATCGGACTCGGCATACTGGGGCTGGGAATCCTTTACGGGGCTCGGCCCCATCGCTATCGCGAGGTCATTATTGAGACGCAGCGCGAATGCGGGTATATACCGGTATATGTGTGGAATCCCAACTGGCAACGCTGGGAATCCAGCTTGGTTTTCCATTGCCAGCAAGTCGGACGGTGAGGTTTCACCGTCTTTTTTTTGTGGACCCCGTTACAACCCGGCTCTCACCCCGTTTGAAAAAATCTCTAACGGGGTAAGGCCGGGATTTCTATTGAGCTTTTTTGATGCTACTTTCCTCCCCGCTCTGAAGGGACGGATCCTCCGGTTGTAACGGGGTGGATTAATCAAATGCATTTTTATTGGGCTTCGTGGTACACTAAATAGGGGAATAAAGGGATATTCTCGGATATGGATATATTTGAGTCATACGCCGCATATTTGTATAGCACCGTGCCGCTTGAGGGACGCGGGCTTTTATTTGTTGGTACAACACAGCTCCTTGCCATTATTTTTTTCCTTGCGCTTTATCCAGCACCTTCCAGAATACCCTGCGGTCTTGCCGCAGAGATGAATGGAGATCATACATCCTTCCCGCGGGGTTTAATACCCCGTGGTGAAGGTGCTGGATTTATTTTAGCGCAAAAACCGTCCGCGGGATGTCGCTCCGCGCGCGGTAATTTTTATCCAGCACCTTTTCTACTGACGGGTTTCTATAAGAAATGAGTGGGTGTAGAGGTATTGCCCCTGTCATACTTTACATGACTCCGTTTGTAGAAAAGGTGCTGGATTTATTCACTAATTATTTTTTATCATGAATAATTCAAAAGCGGTCGAGTGGATATTGCGAATCGGCGTTGCCGGAGAATTTCTGGGACACGGTGTTTTCGCGCTTCAGCGCCGCGCCGATTGGGTCGGGTGGGTCCAAAATCTTTCCGGACTTGGGCCTGACGCCGCATCCAATTTTATCTTTATTGTCGGCGCGATGGATATCCTTCTTGCAATACTCGTGTTGGTAAAGCCGATCCGTATCGCACTGTTATGGATGGCGTTCTGGGGGTTTTGGACAGCGCTCGTGCGCCCGCTTGTCGGAACCGATCTTTGGGGGAAAGATGTCTGGGATTTTGTCGAGCGTTTTGCGAACTGGGCAGCGCCGTTAGCGCTTCTTGCCATGATGCCCCGCGCGCAGTCATTGAAGGAGTGGTTTAAATAGAAATTCTTACTGAAATATATGACAAGTATTCAAAAATATTCGCTTTTCCTTCTCCGGATATCGCTCGGCTGGCTCTTCTTCTATGCGGGTATAACGAAAATCCTGAATCCCGAATGGTCTGCGGCCGGGTATCTTAAGGGCGCGAAAACATTCTCTCTGTTTTACCAATGGCTTCTTACGCCTTCAGTGCTTCCCGTAATAAATTTCCTGAACGAATGGGGTCTTACGTTTATCGGAGTGTCTCTTATCCTCGGCGTATTTGTCCGATGGGGTTCATACGCGGGAGTTCTCATGATGGCGCTCTACTATTTCCCCATCTTGCAGTTTCCGGTTGTCGGCGACCACTCGTATATTGTTGATGAACATATCATATATATATTCGCGTTTTTGATTCTTGTGGGATTTGATGCCGGAAAAACGTGGGGTCTCGAAAATAGAATCTCTTCTATTCTTAGGGTGAAGAAAGCGGAGATAGTGTAATTTCGGTCAATCGTATGGCGTTTTCTCAAAGGGAGTCCCGCGCGAGTTTCCTGCGGACTTTTGTATTTGGAGTCGAGGATAGTTTGGTCTCGACCGTCGGGCTTCTTTCGGGCATCGCGATTGCGGGTGTTCCGCAAAAAGCAATTCTTGTAAGCGGGGTGGTGCTTGTGTCGGTCGAGGCGTTTTCCATGGCTGTCGGAAGTTTTCTCTCGGAACAATCCGCAGAGGAATTTCTTGAGAAAAAAGAGGTATCGCCGTCAAATTCAATTGTAAACGGTCTCATTATGTTTGTTTCGTATTTCTTTTCCGGGGTCGTACCGCTTTTGCCGTACGCTTTGTTGCCGCTCGGATCTGCATTTTGGGTTTCGATTGTTCTTTCTCTCGTAGCACTCTTTTTGCTTGGGATTGTCCGCGCAAGAATTTCAGGTCTTCGGCAGATGAAAAACGCCATCCGCATGGCTGTGATCGGAGGAATTGCAATCGCCGTCGGCATCGCCGCAGGAATGATTACTACTGCGGTATAGGAATTCTGGAGGAGCAATGTGTTGAATTTTGCCTGTGGGAATTCGGGATGGGATTGTTTCCATTCCTCTGATACACTGGGGGTATCGTTATTACTAATTTTTACGCCACAATGAAACGTTTTTCATTTCTTATTTTTATGGGGCTCCTTGTTCCCGCGGGCGCGCTTGCCCAATCGATTATTGATTCCGGCTCCGCAGATCCTTTTCCGGGGATTTTGAAAACGGGCGATTCGGGGAACGCCGTAAAAGAACTCCAGCTTATTTTAAAAATCGACCCCGCGATCTATCCCGAAGGGATTACGTCCGGATACTACGGCTCGCTTACTGCGGCTGCCGTGAAGCGTCTTCAGCGCCGGTATCGCCTCGCGGAAACGGGGGTTTTTGACGAGGCGACCCAGGAGGTTGTTATTCCTACGAAAACGCGAGTCGATATATCGGTCTTAGCGCCGAATGGAAATGAGTCATGGGATAAGTCGGAGACGCACGACGTGACGTGGGAAGTGACAATAGGCCCCGTTGTCTTTGACGGGAGGTCCTTGATCCCGCAGACATCGAGCGGCGATTCAACGCGCGCCGTCGCACCCTTTTTCCCGTATGCGTCAATTGATCTTTTGAAGGACTCTGACACGCGTTTCCGCTATCACATCGGGAGTGCAAATCTTTATAACGCGAGGTATACATGGAAAATACCCGCGGATGTTGCTCCGGCGAATGATTATCGGATTCAGATAGGCGTCGGAGGAAATGTGCCATGTTTGTACCGCGCCGAAAGCGAAGGGAAGAGAGGGATTTCGTTTCCGTGTCCCGCAGGACTTCCGTTTTATTCCGAATCGGATGCATCGGATGCGCCGTTTAAGATTACGGGGAACGCCCCGCCGCCCGTAGAAGTCGTCGCAAAACTCAAAATTGAACTCGCGAAAATTGAAGCGGCAATCAATGCGCTTGCAAACCAAATCCGGACTCTGCGCGCGCTCATCGAGAGTTTATAGAGCATCATTAAGGCCACTCGCACTAACGGCTCAACCCATTCGACTTCGCTCAGGGTTGAGCCGTTGAAATTTTGCTATTTCCGGGCTTTTTCACACTTTTCCATATTTTGCGAGGGTGATATAGTTAAAAAATTATGCACATGGCTCTGGGCGTTCAAAATGTCATTTTTGTGATTTTCGGGCTCGCGGTTCTTTTTTCCCTCGTTTCTGTGTCGGATGCGGTTGTGGCGCGGTTAATTCCTGTATCGTCCGGGCGCTTGGAAATAGCCGCGCTCGAATCGCGCCTCGCAAGCGCGAAAGCCGCAAAGCGCCGGAGCGCGATTCTTGCATCCCGTGAGGTTTCCCTCGAAGCGCTTCTTCTCGGCGCAGAGGCGCAAGGGATGTATTCGTCATCAACAAAGATTCTCGAGATTGCCGGCGTTCCATTCGTTCCGCAGTCGCCGTTTGGGGAGCGCGGGAATCCGGTGTTTGAAAACGCCTGCGAGGAGGCAGTGCTTCTTATGAGTTATTCGTGGGCGGTTCGACATTCGCTTGTCAGGGAAGAGGCGCGCGAGGAAATTCTCAAAATGGCGGAATATGAGCGCGTTAATTTCGGATTCCATGAGGATACATCCGCCGTCGATACCGCACGGCTCATGAAAGAATATTTCGGGTATGATGGCGTGAGCGTGCGTGACGGAGTTGACGTTCGGGATATTATCCCCGAACTTGCGAAAGGAAATCTCGTCATCATTCCGGTGAACGGCCAGAAGCTCGGGAATCCGCGATTTGAGCCGCCGGGACCCATTGTTCACATGATTCTTGTCCACGGCTATGATTTCGCTCGAAGCGAATTTATTGTTCATGACCCCGGAACGCAATTCGGGAAAGATTATCGGTATTCTTTCGATGTGATTACCGATGCGTTTGAGGATTATCCTTCGGGAGAAGAAGTTACTGTCGGGTCTGGCACGCGCGCAATGATTGTTATATCTCATTCGGATGATACGATCAGTCCATGGTAGGTTTCAAAAAAAGATTTTTTCGTGGTACCGGATGCACGGCCGCCACGATTTGCCGTGGCGGCGCACGCGCGATCCCTATCGGATTTTTGTTTCGGAAATAATGCTCCAGCAAACGTATACTTCGCGCGTGCTTCCAAAATACCGGGAATGGATTCAATTATTTCCGAATTGGCGCGCGCTTTCGGTAGCGCCGTTCCCGCGAGTGCTTCGCGCGTGGCAAGGGCTCGGGTATAACCGTCGTGCGCGCTATCTCGCAGATAGCGCGCGAATTGTCGTCGAGAAATATCACGGACGGCTCCCAAAACGCCCGGAGGAGTTAGAATCGTTTCCCGGCGTCGGGCGCTACACGGCGCGTGCAATTTCGTGCTTTGCGTACGGCCGATGCGAACCGTTTATCGAGACAAATATCCGGCGGGTTATTATCCACGATTTTTTTTCATCAAGCGAAAAGGGCATCGCCGACGAAAAAATACTCGCTATTCTTGAGTTGCTCGAGCCACGAAAAAGAAAAAGGGACTGGTATTTTGCGCTCATGGATTATGGCGCCGGCCTCCGGGGATACTTTCCGAATCCAAACCAACGGGGAAAATCATATGTCCGGCAAACGCGATTTGAAGGTTCAACCCGATATGTTCGCGCGGCGATTGTGAAGACGCTCCTTACCAAAAAGCATCTTTCCGCGCGTGGACTTCTCGATATTCTCAAATCGAATCCATTAATCACGCCATATATCACAAGCGGAAAATGGAAAAAAATTCTTGCCACCCTTGCAAAAGACCGAATTTTAGTGTATAATAATAACCAGTGGAAAATAGCGGAAAGTGAATCAAAACCGCTTTTTTCAAGAAAACGCGAGTAGAGAAAAGCACGTTATAAAATTGAAAGGAATATGAATCCCACACATAACTAACGCTTTTTATGCATTACGTATACGTACTACAATCAATGCAAAATAGAAGTTTATATGTGGGGTGCACATCGGATCTAAAAAAAAGATTCAGTGAGCACAATAATAGTCAATCTTTCCATACAAAGAAATTTTCCCCTTGGAAATTGATTTACTATGAAGCATATATTATGAAAGAGGATGCCTACCGTCGAGAAAAGTCGTTAAAGCTACACGCACAGGGGCTCCGTAGACTCAAAGAGCGTTTGCGAGAAAGTCTTATGCGTTAGTTATGTGTGGGATGAAAGCAGTAATTTTGGCTGCGGGGGAGGGGAAGCGCATGCAGCCCTTAACATTCGAAATTCCAAAACCGCTTATGCGTACGCGCGGGAAAACGCTTTTGGAACATACGTTTGACGTCCTGCCTCCGGAAATTGATGAGGTGGTTTTGGTCGTGGGATATCTCGGCCAGAAAATCGTGGACTTTTGCGGGGATAATTTTCGCGGGAAAAAAATCACCTATGTCTGGCAGGACAAAAAATTGGGGACCGGACACGCTTTGAAGCTTTGTGAGCCGCACCTTCGCGGAACGGGAAAATTTCTTGTGATGTTTTCTGACGATTTATTCGACAAAGAAAGTATTGCGGATATGATTACGCGCGATGTGGCGGTTCATGTTGCGGAGCATAAAGAGCCATGGCGGTTTGGCGTTGTCTCATTGAATGGCGACGGGTCTGTTCATTCGATTATTGAAAAGCCCGATACTCCGCCGACAAATCTCGTTTTGACCGGCGTCAAGGTGCTCTCTGATAAAATTTTCGATTATGAACCCGATCTTCATCCGATAACGGGCGAATATTATGATGTTACGATGCTACAAAAAATGATTCAGGCAGGGCATAAAATTATTCCCGTGAAAGCGCGATTTTGGTTTCCCATTGCAACTCCCGAGGATCTCGAAGAGGCAGAAAAAAATGAATAAAGAGTACGGAGCCCGTACTCTTTATGATTGGCAGATGATGCCCTATGTGTCTTGGTATCAGGGTGTTTAGTGTATCCCGACAACCGCTTGAATTTCGTTTTTGTCCAGGATTTTTTGAATTTCATTCATGACAGCAAGCCAAGGCGGTATTTGTTTTTCCATTGCCGACACATATCTTTCGGCCGGCGTAGGGATCAAAAACATACCGATTCCCGCCGCAGGTATTCCCCCGAGTTCCGTCTCTATGAGATGAACAATTCTTTCTTGCGAAATACCCTTCATCCCTCGGACCGAAAAGCGGCGACGTTCTTCCGCCCGGACACTTATTCCTTCTTTGATAGGGATGAATGAAAATTCTCTTTCTGCAAGAAGTCCTCCTATATCTTCATCACCGAATATCGTTACTAATCCGGATGCGGGGTTGCGGCTTATTTCTTTAATTGAGGGGAATTCTGCAAGAAGTGCATCAGTTCGTGCGAGAGATTTCTTTATTCTCCTCCGCGCCGTCGACTCCGGGACGGCACCCATGTAGTGATTCATTTCTTCGCCCACCGGACCTACGAGTGCCATGATAATGAACTGAGGCATATATCCCTCCGTGCGATCTTACTTTATAGAACTCGAGAGTGCTTAAAAAGTCAAGTGCAACAAACAAAAAAGTCGCACGGGTTCGCCCTGCGGTTTTTGTTTGTGGATAAGCGCTCGAGGTAAGGTTTAATTCGCGAACAAACTTTCTGAAATGACATAAAAAGAACCACGCGCTAGGCGTGGGTTTTTTGTTCAGCAGCGAAATCTTCCAAGAGGGCGTCGCCTCTGTTGAAAAAAGATCGGATAAGGCTTTGCATGGCTATGCGTTCTAATGGCCAGTAGTGATATCCATAAAGTTCATCGGGGAATGTAAGAACATCAAAAGTCCATTCGTCTCTTGTGGCAATAATGCCTTTTTCTTTTGCTGATTGCAGAAAACGCTTAAGTTCTGGACTGATTCCGTAATCATTCAACTTGAATGCTCTTTTCAGCAATGGATTTAGGAAATCATAGCTTCTGGCATCGAGCGTCTGATAGAATGCGGAATGGAATATTGTGGGCGGTATTTGGATTGGAGACTTTCTTTCGTCTGGAATACAGGTAAGAAATCTATGGACAAATGTTTCTGGTGGAAGATTGATGTATGGCATACATAAACCTCCTAGAGTACTTCTTTTGTAATAGCAGATTATGAGTCTTCTTGTCAAAAAGGACCTTGTATGTGGATTGAAGAGTCGAACTTCCGGCTATTTTGTGATATATTAAAAGTATGAAGTCGGTGAAGCTTGAACTCCTTACCTCCCCGGGATGCGTGCATTGCCACGCTTTTTTGGAATTCTGGAAAACAGCACAAAAGGACTGGCCGAATGTGCATTTCAAAGAAATAAATGTGGTTACTCCGGAAGGACAGGAAATAGCTGGAAAATATATGATTTTTGCCTCGCCAGGGATCATTATAAATGGTGAACTCTGGGCAAGCGGAGGATTTGATCGAGAAAAATTTATTCAAAAACTAAAAGAAGTTTCCCAATGAATTTTGCATCGAATTTTATGCAGAGGATACAACCTCTCTGGCTCCTTCGTCTCAGTTTCGGCCTCATGTATATTTATTCGGGCTATGATCTTTTTTACCATCCGAAATCATGGCTCTGGGCAGTGCCGTCGTGGTTTGCCGAAATTATTTCTCCGATTATTTCGATTGAGGCGTTTATCCGGCTTCAAGGAGTTATCGAGTTTCTGGTGGCGCTTTTGCTTTTGGCATGGTTTTTAGGAAAATGGGGAGTGCGCATTGCCGTAATTTTTTCTACCCTTGAGATGGCCGCGATTTTACTTTTTACTGGTATAGATCCAATCACATTTCGCGATATTGGCCTTTTAGGCGCATCGTTCGCACTTCTTATTCTTTTATTTCGCGAAAGGGGGAATGGCGGAAACCAACAAATTTAAATCTATCCTAGCGGGTTTGGCGGTGGCGCTTTTTGCGCTCATTGTGTTCGGGTTTCTCTGGGCGTTTGTGATCGGTCCCGAACGTCCGGAAGGCGCCGGGTGGTATCTGTTTGCCTACGCCATGGGACTTACCATGATTGTTTTGCCGTGCACGTTTCCTCTTGCGTTCGTCATCGTTCCCCTTTCCATGGGGAAGGGGATGAGAAAGGGGCTTGGGATTGCGCTTTCATTCGGGCTCGGCATTGCCATTATGCTTTCTTTCTACGGCGTTATCGCCGCAATTGTTGGAAAAGTCGTCATTGGCACCTTAGATGCGCCGCTTGAAACGGTAAAGAACTGGACGTACTTTGCCGCCGGTATTGCGGCATACCTCTTTGCTCTCGGGGAACTTGGCCTTGTACGGTTCCGGATGCCAACGTATTCCGGCGCGGCACCGGCGTTTGTCCAAAAGCAAAAGGATTATTTGAAAGCTCTTTTTCTCGGACTCTTTCTTGGGAATATCGGCGTTGGGTGTCCGCATCCGGCTACACCATTGATTTTGGTTGAAATTGCGCGCTCTGGCGACGTGTTTTACGGCTGGTCATTATTTTTTGTCCATGCGGTCGGGCGCGTCTTGCCGCTATTTTTGTTAGCATTTTTGGCGATCCTCGGGGTAAACGCACTCAAGTGGCTTACGGCGCATCGCGAGAAAGTCGAGCGCGCAACCGGATGGATGATGGTGTTCGTTGCTGGGTTTATTTTGACGCTCGGCCTTTTTACGCACGATTGGTGGGTAAATTCCGGCCAACACACGCTTCTTGAATCCGTGACGCAGGAAGAAACGCTTTTGAATATAATTGGCGCAAAGTTGGGCACAGAAAATGTGCATCACCACGGGCTTGAAGAAGGGACAGGACTTTTCGGTCTGCCCTTGGAATGGGGAAATTGGTTCCTGGTCGTCTTATGGATCATCCCCATGTGGTGGGCGTATTATAAGAAAAAGCGGGAGATAGAATCGGTTGGTTCTGCTGGAACATCGTTGTTTCGTCCGTAACCATAATTTTAGTTAATCCATTTACACTACGATCGTGGTGTAAATGGATTAACTGAGAAATGTATGAATGAAGATTTGGTTCAAGAAAAAAAAATTTTGCGCGAGCGTTTTTGGTTTTTGATAGCACTCTCCGTATTCTTAATTTTTTTATTTGCGGTTTATTTACCAGATCGTTTTTACTGGCAAGCGACAAGCAACGTCCATAATGAGGTGATGGATGAGAATGTGAAGGATGGCGTAATGCATGAGGAGGATATCCACGGAGGATATGAATATCACGAAGAGAAAGATATTTTGCAGGGACTTTCTGTGAATTTTATGGCTACGCCTACCCCGATTCGTATTGGGTCACCGGTTACACTCGACTTTTTTGTGAATGAAAAACCGGGCGGTAAGCCGATCGCGTCTTCAGAGCTTGAGATCGAGCACGAGCGGCTGATGCATGTAATCGGCGTGCGAGATGATATGAATGAATTTTTCCACATTCATCCCCATTCGACCTCAACGCCAGGAGTTTTTACCGTTCAAGAAATTTTTTCAAAACCGGGACTTTACAAAATTTGGTCAGAGGTGAAGAAGGACGGCATTATTCATGCGACTGGGCATCCGGAAATTTCAATTGAAGGCGTTGGGCCGCGATCAGAGAAAACAATTTCGTTCGAAAGAAATGTCATTACGGAGAATTACGAGATCAGTATTGATATGGAAGAGCCGGTCGTACGAGGCCATGAGCACGAGCTTTCGTTCGATATTCATACGCGCGCTGGCGCGGAAGTGGAAACTGAGAATTATTTGGGCGCTCCGATGCACTTGACGATTATCCGTGATGATCTAAAGGAATTCCTTCACACCCATCCGGAAGAAGATACGGCGCATATGTCTTCTCGATTTATTCCGACTGCATTCGCGAATGGAGAGAGCCATGACATGGAAAACAGTGTACCGGCAAACGGCGATACAGGGATCAAATTTCATGTTGTGTTCCCGGAGGCGGGACTCTATAAGGCATTCGCGCAATTCCGACCTCAAGGCACGAATCTTCCTCCGGATGAGGCGCAGAAGGCGGAGTTTTGGATACGTGTTGAAGAACAAACGAATACGGGCACAGGTTTTTCTGATTGGTGGATACTTCTTATCAGTTCCGGCATTACGATTGTGGTCTTAAGTTTTGCCGTGAAGAAGTTTATTACGGTAAAACCGGTACCTACGAAATAGCCGGAGTTACTACATACGCATGAATAAATACTTTTTCATTATTGGCGTTGCGGTGCTCTTGATTGCGGGAGGGGTGATATATCGCATCTTTTTGATCCCCGAGAAATCGAAACCCGTTACAACGGGTAAGATTCGTGAGATAACGGTTGTTGCAAAAAAAGATGAGTGGCGATTTGTGCCGGAAATGATAGAAGTTGAACGGGGGGATAAAATTATAGTAACCGCAATAAACGAGGATTCCTACGACCACGGTATCGGGGTTGACGCATTCGGTATTTCCCAACGGATGCCCGCAAACGAAACGATTACCTTTGAATTTGTGGTTACGCAGGAAGGAGAGTTTCCGTTTTATTGCTCTGTCCCCTGCGGAGAAGGTGAGGTCGACGGGCACAAGCGCACGCATTTTGACATGATCGGGAAGTTTCATGTGAGAAGCGCTATAAACTCCGCGCAATAATAAAAGGAAGGTTTCGATAATTCAACAAATACAATGGCGAAGGTCGTATTGAAAGTAATAGGGATGCACTGCGCTTCCTGCTCAGTGCTTATTGATAAGCTCATTTCAAAGCAGCCGGGTGTTTCTTCTATTAAGACAAGCTACGGCGCGGAAAAGACCGCAATTGAATATGACGATGCAAAAATTTCTCTTGAGAAAATCGATGAGCTCATTGGGAAACTTGGGTATGACTTGATTCGCCCCGACGAGGCGGGCGGCTCGCCCGAAGAAGAAGAGGCAAAACAGGCGCGAAAGATCAAGGAGTCGCGAAGGCGCGTGTGGGCCGCGTTCATTCTCGCGTTTCCCATCATCACATACTACATGTTCATTCACATGTTTAATGTGACGCATGTGCATGAGTTTTTTTCATTTTTGAATCTTTCTCAGCCCGAGATTACCTCGGGAGGATTTTTCGGGTATGGCTCGTATCTGGTCAATTATCTTTTCTACGTTATTGCTACTCCGCTCAAATTTTTGACAGGTCTCTTTGTGGACGTTCTGCACCCGCCGTTTCGTATTGATCTTAACTATTTTTATTGGATTCTATCGACGCCGATTCAGTTTATCATTGCGTGGCCTTTTTATCGGAACTCGTATACGTCGATTCGGGTGGGATCTGCGAATATGGATGTTTTGGTCGCGCTCGGGACGTCTGCTGCGTATTTTTACAGCGCAATAGGATTTCTTTTTTTCAACATTGATCATCCGTTCTGGGAATCCTCCGCCGCGCTTTTATTCTTCATTTTGCTCGGCCGGTATTTTGAGGCGGTTGCAAAGGGACGCGCATCCGCCGCGATAAAAGAGCTCTTGAAGCTCGAGGCAAAAGAAGCGCATATAATTAAGGACGGGAATGAAATAACCGTTCCGATTGATCAGCTGAAAGAAGGCGATATAATCGTCGTCCGTCCGGGTGAAAAGATTCCCGTTGATGGGATAATCATTGAAGGACGTACGCATATTGATGAAAAAGTAGTGACCGGAGAATCGTTTCCTGTCGGAAAGACGGTAAAAGACGAAGTGATTGGCGCCACGGTAAACCAAGAGGGTCTTATTAAATTCAAAGCGGTGAAAGTCGGAAAAAATACGCTTCTCTACCAAATTATCCAGATGGTTGAAGAAGCGCAGGCCTCACGCGCTCCGGTACAGGACTTGGTTGATAAAATAAGCGAATATTTTGTTCCCGCGGTCGTCGTTTTCTCGGTTCTCGTTTTTTCCGCATGGTATTTCGTAATTGTTCCTGACGATCTTCGCGCCGCGCTCGTGCGTATGATTGCCGTGCTTGTCATTTCCTGTCCGTGCGCGATGGGCCTTGCGACGCCAACCGCGCTCATTGTCGGAATCGGCCGCGCGGCAAAATTCGGGATTATTTTGAAGGGAGGGGAGGCATTGGAAAAAGCATATCGGATTACGGCAATAGCGTTTGATAAGACCGGAACTCTTACGATTGGAAAGCCCGTTGTTACCAATTTCATTCCTTTGAATAATATTGACGAGCATGAGGCGCTTGCGCTTTCAGCATCAGTCGAATCCGGCTCTGAGCACCCGCTTTCCCGGGCGATCATTGAGAAGGGGAAAGAAGTCCTTGGGACAATTCTTGAGGTGAAAGAATTCGAGGCGGTCGCGGGTTACGGAGTGCACGGCACGGTTAATCATACGGAGGCCGCAGTCGGAAATACCGCATATATGGAAAAACTTGGGCTCGACGTCCGGGCGCACGCGGCAAAAATTGAGGAATTGCAAAATGAAGCAAAGACCGTTGTATTTGCCGCGAGAAAAAAGGGGAATGCGTGGGAGGCCATCGCAATTATTGCGATGGCAGATACATTAAAGCCATATGCTTTAGAAGCGATTCGCGAGCTTCAGCGCATGGGTAAAGAAATCATTATGATTACGGGTGATAATCCGAAGACCGCCGCGGCAATCGCGCGCGAAGTTGGCATTGATCGGGTACTCGCAGAAGTAAAGCCGCAGGATAAAGCGGATGTTATTAAAAAACTTCAGGCCGAAGGGAAAGTGGTCGCAATGGTAGGGGATGGTATTAATGATTCGCCGGCACTTGCGCAGGCAGATGTCGGTATTGCGATCGGATCGGGGACCGATGTCGCCATCGCGACAGGAGAGATTGTGCTTGTAAAAGACGATCTTCGCGATGTGGCAAACTCGATTATGCTTTCGAAAAAGACGATTCGAAAAATCTGGCAAAACCTTTTCTGGGCATTTATTTACAATGTGCTTGCAATTCCCATTGCCGCAGGCGCGCATCTTTTGGTCACGCAGGTTGCCTTTGGCCGCGCTGCCGGGTGGGTCATTTTGATCCAGCAAAAGTTTGGCGGAGCTGGGCAGGTATTTTATAATCTATCGCAGGCAACGCTCAGGCCGGAAATCGCCGGGTTTGCGATGGCGTTTAGTTCAGTATCGGTTGTTACCAACTCGCTTCTTTTGAAGCGCTACACTCCACCGCTTGAGAAAGCTGAATTAAAAAATAAGAAATAAAAGGTATGGAAAAAATCGAAATGCATATTGAAGGAATGCACTGCGGATCCTGCGCCGTGGGAATTCAGATGCTTACGTCAACAATGGACGGGGTTTCGTCCGCCGAAGTCGACTACGAGGGAAAGAAGGGGGTTTTTGAGTTTGATCCCGCAAAAACGTCGAAGGATGCAATTGTAAAAGCAATCGCCGAGCTCGGATATACCGCCTCATAAATTCTTCTCGTAAAAGAAGCGCCGGGAGCCAGAATATTATTTGAGCGGTGCAAAGTCAATCTTGCCTACACTCTTGAAAAAATAGCGCTTCTTTGCTATTGTTGTTTTGGTTCTCAAAGGAGAGACGGTATGAGCGCGATCCTGAATCGGGATATGGCTGAGAATGCGGTTCGAATTACCGGTATGGCGTTTACGGGAATGAAGCAGGAGAACTTTTTTAACCGGAATGCGCTCCATATTGTTGTGCTCGACCCGGAAAAACGCTTCGGACGGGGTTTTCTTGGTTCAATCCTTTATGAAGAGTCGTTCGGGGCGCCGCGCGATCAGTGGGAACGGCCGTTCGACGAATTCGCGCGCGCAAAGGCAATGCTTTCGTGGCGAACCGGCATGGATTCGCATCTTGTCCAGCAGCGCTTCCCGCACCTCTATGACGGAGGAGATATCAAGTTTGGCGGAGGAGTATCGAGAGACGGAATCGTTGTCGGCGTAAGCGGCGTCGAGTGGTATTTCGACCAGCTGTTTGCCGAACTCACAGCTTCTGCGTGCAAAGCACTTTCCATTCAGCGGATGATAGATGTGTTGGCGAGCGCTTCACCGTACATCAAGAGATCGTCCATATAGTTGTTCATATAAGCCGTACGGTTCGCCCTGCGGTATTTTTGTTGACAAAACTATATTTTTGTTGGATTCTGTATATAGATTCTTTGGAGATGAATATGGCGCGTGTGGTTACCGACCTAGAGAAAGAGCTGGTTGGTATGCTTTACCGCAAACACGGCGGGGTCTGGGCAAAAATATTCCTAGAGTTTAAGAGCGATCCACAGTTCCAAAATCGGCAGCCGACTGTCGAGTCACTTCAAAAGATACACAAGCGGTATGTGAGGAGAATCCTTGATGTGCGAAGCAAGGATTCTCTTACTGATCTATTGCAAGCCGCAGTTGCCTCACACGTGAGGCGTGTAAAGCATCTTGAAGCGCGTGCAAGACGCGACATGCTAGAATTAGCAAAAACCAGGAGCGAGAGAGAACGTCTGGAGGACGTTAACCGGAATCTCAGGGCCGAAATCGCCGAACTGAAAGCGAGATATGATCCGAAGAAAACCGTTTTAAGAGTTGTGAGTGGGCGTGATGTAATGGCTGTTCATTCAGACGTAAAACGATAGCAAACCCCATTTTGGGGTTTCTTTTTTTGACAAAAATTGAATTTTATGGAACTAATGTTTTCAGAACTATATGGGAGGAAGATATGCCAAAGCGTGGATACACCCCCGAAGAGCATCAAGTTCTCAATAAACTCAGAAGCAAATACGGCACCGAAGGGTCTGCATGGAAAGCAATAGAAAAAGAATTCAACGAAGAAATCGAGGGTTATCCTCGTACAGCGGGCGCACTGAGAACAGAGTATTTCAGACAGACGGAGCTTCGTGGTGGACCAAAGAAAGATAAGACCATTCAAGGGATTATGCGGAAGCTTGGCATAGTGGAGCAACGTCTCTCACGTCTCTTACGCCGTTCTGCTGAAAGCGAATCGGCCAGAGAAGACAGGAAAGAGAAAAGAGAACTCAGGAAAAAAAACAGGGACTTGAAGCGTTCGAACAGAGCACTCGAAGCCGAACTCGGTAAAGTGCGGCGTGCACTCCGGCCTTTCCAGAGAGCCATAGAGCGAGCGCAAAGCGCCCGTGTAGTGCATTCAGAGACCAATCGCTAAACACCTCCCTAATACGGAGGTTTTGTTATTTTTGGTGTTTTATGATATAATTAAAGAGTATTCAATAACTAAATACTTATATGGGACTCTATATTGCATTAGGCGTAATTGTTCTCCTTATTCTCGTAGCCATCGGAATTTATAACTCGCTTATCCGCAAGCGGAATCGGGTGGATGAGGCGTGGTCGGATATTGAGGTTCAGATGAAGCGCCGCTACGACCTTATTCCGAATGTTGTCGAGACCGTCAAAGGGTATGCGGCGCACGAACGGGGGGTATTCGAGAACGTTACAAAAGCGCGGTCGGTTGCAATGGGCGCGACAACCCCGGAAGAGCACGCGCGCGCGGAAAATATGCTTACAAATACGCTGAAGTCGCTTTTTGCGGTTGCGGAGGCCTACCCGGATCTCAAAGCAAACACGAATTTTTTGGATCTTCAGCGCGAGCTCGCGGATACCGAAAATAAAATTCAGGCCGCACGGCGCTTTTTCAATGGCGTTGTCCTTGAATTTAATAACGGAATCCAGGTGTTCCCGACAAATATATTTGCGGGGATGCTTGGATTTTCAAAACGCGAATTTTTCGATCTCGAAGAAGAAGCCGCGAAGCAGCCGGTGCAAGTGAAATTCTAATCAAGAAAATATAAGAAAGACCCAGCGCGAGCTGGGTTCTTAGTTGTCGTCTGGCGGAGTTTTTCGTGCAGGCAGCATGCCGTATATTCGTGCGCCCATCGCCCAAAACGCATCGAGCGTCGTGTGGAAATCGTAATCTCCGTCCGGGGATCCGGTATACTTGAGGTGAAACATTGCCTCTGTCCCGTGTTTTGCTTGTTCTGCAACAAGGATTTTTCCCGGGACACGCATTCTCCGGATGCAGTCCATTACATCTGGCTCCGAAGTGATGATAAACCACTCGTTGAGGGTGCCGCGCTCCACTCTACTCATCTCGCTACCCGAGATTTTGAAGAGAGATTTTTACATTCTCGACGCCGAGCCAGTTCGAGACATTATGTGCTTCATCGAGCATGACTTTGTGGCGGCTCGTATCCGCGTCATGGACCGTGATATGAACGCCTTCATGCGTCGCAAGCGCCATTACGTCGGGGAAGCTGCTGAAGTGGTCCAGTATTCTTCTTTTCGCTTCGTAGGACGCGCGAAACAAAACCTGCATCTGATTCCTCCTCAATGACCTGTGGAGATATTGCCATATCGCCGGTCTGGTGTCAACCGGGATTCTATTTTTCCGGAGCGAGTTCCCATGCTTTTAAAACAATAGGAGGCAAAATCTGCTTGGTTTCCGCGAAGACATCTTTTCCCTATTCACCGAGCGAGTTTTTATGCGTTTGAGACAATAGTCGAACAAGTTTGCTTGGCTACATTATCTTCCCTTCCGTTGAGCGAGTTTTCCATACTCTTAAAACAATACGAGACAAAACCTGCTTGGTTTTTATCCGCTTTAAGCGGATAAAAAGGTTTTGGCTCGTCCTTAGTGAGTCTTTTCGCTGGAAAAAGACGAACGTGTTTTAAGAGTATGGAAACGAGCGATTAGCACTCTTGACATTTGAGTGCTAAATCTTTTATACTCGATTTATGACAAAGCGAAAAGCGGAAACCCTCGATCTGCGTACCGAGCGCGTTCTCGATGCCCTTGTTCGCGAGTATACGAAAACCGCGCATCCAATCGGTTCTCTTGAGCTTTTGCGCCGCGCGCGCCTCGACGTAAGCCCCGCAACGATCCGGAATGAACTCTTGGAGCTTTGCGAACGGGGGTTTCTCGAACAGCCCCATACGTCCGCGGGCCGCGTTCCGACCGACAAAGGGTATCGGTTTTTCGTTGATCACTTGCGCGAGGAGGACGACGAGCTTGATTCATCGGAAGTCGCACTTCTCGAGCGTATTTTTGAAATCCGCCACGAGGATGAATTCATGCGCGAATTCGTGCAGGTGCTTTCCGAGATTTCTGGCGCGTTTGCCGCGGTCGCGCTTCGAGACAAAGATTTTATGTATGAGACCGGATTTTCCGAGGTCGCCGACGAGCCGGAATTCGAAGATCCGGCGCGGGCCCGCGAGTTCGGCGAGCTTGTTGACCGTCTGGGCAGTGGAATACGCGGATTCTTTAACAAGTTTGCCCGGGACGAAGAGCAGATTTTTATCGGCGAAGAAAATCCTTTGGGTTTTCCGTCGTATTCAATGGTTGTTTCCCAATGGCGCCACCCGCGGGGGTTTGAAGGATTTTTTACGCTCGTGGGGCCGAAGCGTACGGATTATGCAAAACACAAAGCGGTCGTGAGACGCATTAAAAAAATTCCAAAACAATAACGTGGACGACGAAACGGAAAAAAAAGAAGACATTGCCGAGGATATTGAATTTATTCTTGACGAAGAGGGGATTCCGCAGGAACTCGCGGGGAAGATAAAGAAGTTAAAAGAAGAATCAAAGAGGTGCGAAACCGAGCGTAAAGAATACCTCGAAGGATGGCAACGCGCGAAAGCCGACTTCATAAATTTCAAGAAAGACGAGGGGAAGAGGTTCGAGGATATGGCGCGGTTTGTAACTGCGTCGATTATCGAAGAGTTTTTACCGGTATTGGACAGTTTTGACCTTGCCCTCTCAACTTTTTCTTCGCAGAACTTGGAAGGGCAAGCGCTCGCGCACGGCGTTCCAAAAGAAGTCGAGAAAGGAATCATGCTTATCCGTTCGCAGTTTGAGGACGTGCTGCGAAAGCGAGGAATCGAAGAAATTACGGTTGGTGCCGGCGATCCGTTTGATCCCGCAAAGCACGAATCAGTTGGCGAGCTGAAGTCGGAACATCCGCCGGGAACAATCGCGGATGTTGTCCAGAAAGGGTATGTGTTCCGCGAACGTGTGATGCGCCCGGCGCGCGTGCGGCTCGCGAAAGCGGATGGATCTCTCGAAAAAGAAAATGCCTCGTGAAGTTAATCAGCGAGGCGGTTCAAACCAAGGATAGCGTCGTTGTCTTCTCTGGTGAGGACGTATCACGTTTGTGCGTCTGTTCAGTTCACGGAAGGCGGCCACAAGAAATGCGCCGACGAAAAGTCCTACGACACCGTGCATGATATACGATGTGTGAGCGTTAAGTAGAAAAAGGATGATTTCCATAAGAGTCCCGCCGAATCCCGCAATGACGATTATGCTGATGATTATTCTCGGCTTTCCCATGGTTTACTCCTCCAAAGGTCTTCTATCGTTTTACCCCATTACATATTATTAATCAAGTAGTAATTTATTTCTCAATACTATGAAAATTTTAGGAATTGATCTCGGTACAACAAACTCGGCGGTGGCGGTCATCGAAGGCGGCGAGCCGAAAATTATTGAAAACAAAGAGGGAAATCGGACAACTCCTTCAATGGTCGCGGTTTCAAAGTCGGGCGAGCGTCTTACCGGGCTTCTGGCGAAACGTCAAGCCGTGACAAACCCCCACAATACCCTTTATTCTATCAAGCGCCTTGTCGGCAGGAAGTTTACCGATGCCGTGATAAAACGTGATAAGTCGCTTCTTCCGTATGAGATCAAGGAAGCATCGAACGGCGGGGTTGAAGCGAAGATGGGCGAGAAGTGGTACCGGCCGGAGGAGATCTCTGCGATGATCCTGCAGAAATTAAAGCACGACGCCGAGGAAAAACTCGGGCAAAAAATCGAGGAAGCGGTGATCACCGTTCCCGCGTATTTCGACGACGCCCAGCGCAAAGCGACTCAGGCCGCGGGAGAGATTGCGGGGCTCAAGGTAAAGCGCATTTTGAACGAGCCGACCGCAGCCGCCCTTGCCTATGGCTTCAACAAGAAAAAGGATGAACAGATCGTTGTGTATGATTTTGGCGGAGGTACGTTTGATCTTTCCGTTCTTGAAGTTACCCATGATACGATTGAAGTGAAAGCCGTCGGAGGCGATACGCATCTCGGCGGGGATGATTTTGATCAGCGGATCATCAAATGGATCGCCGAGGAATTTAAAAAAGACCAGGGCGTCGATCTTTCGAAGGATACGCTTGCGCTCCAGCGCCTCAAGGAAGCCGCGGAAAAAGCGAAGCACGAGCTTTCAACAACGCCGGAGACCGAAATCAATCTTCCATTCATCACGTCGGACGAGTCAGGGCCCAGGCATCTTGTGATGAAGATGTCGCGCTCAAAGCTCGAGGAGCTTGTCCACGACATGGTTGAGAAATCAATCGACATCACGCGGCAAGTCGTGAAGGACTCCGGATTCGCGCTTGGCGATATCGATGAGATAATTCTTGTCGGAGGTCAGACGAGAATGCCTGCGATTATCAATGCAGTCAAGACGCTTTTCGGCAAAGAGCCGAACCGCTCAATCAACCCCGATGAGGTCGTTGCAATAGGCGCCGCGGTACAGGCCGGGATTTTGCAAGGCGAGGTAAAGGACGTTCTTTTGCTCGACGTCACCCCTCTTTCCCTCGGTATCGAGACCTTGGGAAGCGTCATGACGAAAATCATTGAAAAAAATACTACTGTCCCGACGTCGAAATCACAGGTTTTCTCGACTGCGGCGGACAGTCAGACATCGGTTGAAATTCACGTTCTCCAGGGTGAGCGGGAAATGGCAGGAGACAATAAGACCCTTGCGCGATTCATCTTGGATGGAATTCCGCCGTCACCCCGCGGCATGCCGCAAGTCGAGGTTACATTTGACATTGACGCAAACGGAGTTTTGTCCGTAAAAGCGAAAGATAAAGCGACCGGAAAAGAACAATCCGTTCGAATCGAAGCGTCAACATCGCTTTCAAAAGACGAGATAGAGCGCATGAAAAAGGACGCCGAGCTCCATGCCGAAGAAGACCATAAAAAGCGCGAACTTGCGGACGCTCGGAATTCCGCAGACGCGCTCGTATACGCCGCGGAAAAAGCGATTCGCGAGGCGGGGGATAAGGTTTCGCCAGACATTAAATCTGATGTAGAATCAAAGGTGAGCGCTCTCAAATCCGTTAAAGACGGTTCTGACGCGGGTGCAATTACAAAAGCCGCGGAGGACCTTTCATCCGCGATGCAGAAAATCGGGCAGGCGATGTATGGTGCGGCTGCTGGCCAAACTCCTCCCGGAGACGCCGGCTCGGACGGAAACGTAAAAGACGCGGAGTATAAGGAAAAGAAAGATCCGGACTCGCAATAGCGGTTTTCGATAATTTCTCTCACGGTAGGGCTCACTGATATGCTTTCTCGACACATGAATTTTTTCCAGTCGCTAAGTCGCCTTTGGCGACCGCGATCCCGGCGGCAAAGCCGCCTAGGGACGAAAAAATTCACTAAGGGGTCGCAAAATTTTTCCCCCCGACGATACGTCGGGGGGAAACCATGCAAATTTTGCCGACCATTGTCGAGAGAAGCATATCAGCTCGCTAGAGCATGGAGCGAAAGATGATTGTCTTAAAAGCATATTGGCTCGCTCGCGCATAAACGCAGTGAGAAATTTATCTCAACCGCCTATTTGCTTGCAGAAGCATGGACGTAAGGTAGGGCTCGTTGGAGCATTATGGTCTCAAAGTATAATCCAAAAGAACTTGCGCTCGGAGTCTTGGCTGCGGGGATTCCCGTAATTACCTTTTGGGTGTGGCGCGAAACTCTTCCGCTCCTCACAGAAGGCGAGTATCGGGATTTTGTTCGTTTTATCCTGCCGGTCGTCGGGCTTGCCGTATCGGCTTCTCTTTTTGCGCTTCTCGGAATTTTTGTGAGGACGAGGACTCTTGCTTATGCGTTCCCGATTATCGGAGTTGGCGCTTCGTATTTTTTTATTTCGGCGACGCCGAGCACCATTGGCGCATTTCTCGCATCCATTCTTCTTATCCTCTATGCGGTATACCGGATGCGCCAAGAGTATGAGTATTCCCTTGGTTTCAGCGTCGCAAAAATCGTTCGCGCAGGGCTTCCGGTCTATTTTTCCGTTGTGGCGCTCATAATCTCAATGTTCTATTTCTCGGGCCTGAATGAGGAACGCGCGCTTTCCGCATTTGTGCCGCGTTCTCTCATACAGTTTTTTCTTGATCGCATGTCCGGCGGGTCGGGATTTTTTTCCGATCTTCCGAAGGTCGACGCCGAAACGACGGTTGATGATTTGCTTTTCGTGATAGCCGAGCGTGAACTCATAAAACAGGGGGTCTCTCCTGCGTCGGTTCCCAAAGGCGAATTGGCGAAAATAATTTCGCTCCAACGGGATAATTTGTCGAATCAGTTTGGCATTACGCTCTCGGGCGAAGAAAAAATCAGCGAAGCGTTTTATAGCGCGATCACCGAAAAAATCCAGAGTTTTTTCGGACCATATAAAAATTTTCTTCCCGTTGCCGCGGCAATCATCTTTTTTCTCGCGTTCAAGGCGTTTACCTGGCCCTTGTATTTTATTTCAATGCTTTTAACATATGTTTTGATAAGGATTATGGTTCTTGCTACAATCGTAAAAACAGAGGAAGTGGTGATTAAAGTCCAAAAATTAGTATTTTAGATTAATTAACGAATAACGAATCAATACGAATAATTGAATTTGCATATTCGTAACTGATTCGCTATTCGTTGATATCATGGCAAAAGATTTCTACAAGGTCCTCGGCGTTCCGCGTAACGCCACAAAAGAAGACATTAAGAAGGCATACCGCAAGCTCGCGCATCAGTACCACCCGGACAAGGGGGGGGACGAAGCGCTCTTCAAGGAGGTTAGCGAGGCCTATCAGGTGCTTTCCAATGACAACAAGCGCGCGCAGTATGATCAGTTCGGCCGCGTATTTGAAGGCGGGCAGGCCGGACCCGGAAAAGGAGGGCTTGGGTTTGAATGGCCCGGCGGGTTCCATTTTGACGGGGATTTCGGCGGCGGCGCGGAATTCGACTTTTCTGATGTTTTCGAGGATTTTTTGAGCGGTTTTGGAGGTGGCGTCCGTCAAAAGACCCGGGATCGAAAGGGCAGAGATATAAAGACCGAGCTTGAAATTCCTTTTGAAGAAGCTGTTTTTGGCGGGAAGCGCGAGGTAGAGCTTTCAAAGCTTTCCCGATGCAGCCGGTGCGAGGGATCCGGCGGCGAGCCCGGCTCAAGGATCGAATCGTGCAAGACATGCGACGGGAAGGGGAATATTCAAAAAACCCAGCGCACGTTTTTGGGTTCATTCACGCAGGTCTCGACCTGTCCCGAGTGCCAAGGGTCCGGAAAACGCCCCGAGAAAAAATGCCACGACTGCGGAGGAAGAGGAGTAGCGAACGCAGTTGAACGAATTGAGATTTTTGTACCGAAAGGGATACGGGAAGGGGAAGTGCTCAAAATTACGGGAAAAGGAGAGGCATCTGTTGTCGGCGGGGTGCCGGGAGACCTTTATATCCGTGTTCGCGTCCGACCCCACCCGCGTTTTCGAAGGCAGGAAAACGACATTGTCATGGAGCTTCCGATTAAGCTCTCGCAAGCGATTTTGGGTGATACCGTAGACGTAGAAATGCTGGATGGTGAAATAAAGCTAAAAGTTCCGGAGGGGACCCAATCGGGTGACGTCTTAAAAGTGCGCGGTAAAGGCGCGCCCTCCGCGTCTGGCTACGGCAGAGGGGATTTGCTCATCCAGATTAAAGTTGAGATCCCGAGGCATATTTCAAAAAAGACAAAAGAGCTTTTTCAGGAGCTTAAAGCGGAAGGGCTCTAAACTTTCTGGAATCTCTTTTCATAATTGACATCACGTTGGGAAAGGTATAAGAAGGGGATAGAACCGCACAGGAGGTTGTGTAATGACAAAGCGACAATGGTTCTTTCTCTTTCTTGCGCTCGGCATTTGTTCTTTGATCGGCGTTTTCGGAGTAGAAGTTTTTGATCCGATCGGTCGCGCGTTTTCTCAAATCATCCGCTCGTAGAACCGGTTTTTTCGAAGCGCAGCCGCCGAATGAGAAATATGCTTCTGCCGCTCACGCGATGTGGGCGGTTCTTCTTTTTCTTTGAGCGTTTTTCGGATTTGGTTTTCCTATTTTTCACGATACGAAATTTCTCTTAGTTTATGGTGATATCTTTTTGCGAATCTATGCGATTCGTCGCGGACGTGCTGGAAAAAATGCATGGTGTGCGGCGGCAGGGAATCAAGCCGGATCGAATCGCGCCTGCCGGGGAGGAACAATTCTTCTTCTCGTTTCGCGAGCCCGGCAAGAAGTATCCCTTTGGCGTTTCGCATCTGAAGCGCTTGCAGAGCCGCATTCACTTGCGGTTTTCCGCCGTCAATAAGCAAAAGATCAGGTATGCCCCATTCGGGATGCTGAAATCTGCGGTTTAAGACCTCTCGATGCATATCAACATCGCTTATTTGGTGCACCGTCTTTATTTTAAACTTTCGGTAGCCGTTTTTGGAGGGTATGCCGTCCACAAATACAACCATGGAGCCGGTTGCGGCAGTACCGGAGATATTTGATATGTCGTACCCTTCGACGCGGGATACTCGCTTTGCAGTTCCGAAAATTGTCCGAATTGTCCGTTCGATTTTCTGCCAGTCATGACCCCGCCGATGTTTTGCGAGTATGGGGTCCAAAAACGCCCGATGTGAAAATATATTCTCGATTCCTTCAATTTGCTTTCGAAGTTCTGCCGCGCGCTCAAATTCTTCATGTTTTGCGGCCTCGCGCATGGCTCGCTTGAGTTCGTAGAGGAGAGTTTTTTTTCTTCCCGAAAGGATGGCAGTGATATTTCGTATATTTCGCCGGTATTCGTTCTGCCATTTAAACCACGATCGTGGTTTAAATGGATTAACTATCGGTGTTGAATAACAGCAAAAGCCGGGACAGCGGCCGATTTGGGCATTGAGGCACGGCCGCTTGTGGAGCTCTTTACAGGTGCAGTAAGGGAATATCCGTCGGAGGATTTTAAGGGTTTGATAGAGCGCGGAGCCGGAAGTGAAAGGACCAACATACGAAGAATTTTCAATTTTCAATTTCCAATTTTCAATACGAAACGGTTGGTGAGTTATAAAAATTCTTGGGAATTCATCTCGGGTGAGCCCGACATAGAAATAATTCTTATCGTCCCGCATGAGAACGTTATATTTCGGTCGATATTTTTTGATGAGCTCTGATTCTTTAATGAGCGCTTCAATATCCGATGAAAGTTCGACCCATTCAAGGCGAGTTGCCTCGGCTCGGAGCGATTCAACTTTTGTGCCTGCGTTTTTCCGGAAATACGAAGCAAGCCGGTTTTTTAGATTTTCAGCTTTGCCGACATAAATCGCTATTTTCCCGCGCCGGAATATGTACACGCCCGGAGTATTCGGTACTTTTTTCGGCAGTTTTAAAATTGACATAATGCATCAATTATTGTATCTTTTTTACCAGCACAAATAAAGGAGACGAAATGTTCCTTGTCATCTTTGACGCGTGGTTCCTTGATAAGTGTGAGAAATTCAGTCATAGGACGCAGAGAATACTCGGGCTAACCTGTTTTGATCTTGCGCGGATCTGTCTCGGGATAGGATTGACGGTATGTATGCCCGTCTTCTTCTTTGTTCAAAAAGAATTTCTTGTTTGGGGCCTACCAGTTTCGGCATTGACGGTTTTTCATTTCTTCGAAACATACAGTATTGAAAAGATAACTCTAAAATATTCGCTGCATGGATTGGCTAATCCCTATAAAAAAAGGATGTCTCTAAGGATAACGGCTTATTCGAGTGGTGCGATTCTGATATATTGTGTTTCTTTGTTCGCGTCCCTTTTCTTCATTATTCCATATTCTGGTTTGCTTTTTCTGTACGTATGTTATCTCTACTTTCTTAGTTGTGACCCGCTCCCGCCCGCGAAATCAAAAGTCCGTGCACTCATCGAGAAAATCCGCGAATCGTTACGCCCTGCGCCGATTCCGGCTCCGCAGGAGTCATAACCAACCGCCCGTCGTTTCGACGGGTATTTTCTTGCATATTCGTCCACATCGGTGTATCATTGCTTGTCAATGAAATGGGAGGCGCGAAAAAAAGAGGCGTTTGAGAATGCGATCCGCATCCGCGGAGCGCGAGTTCATAATTTGAAAAATATCGACCTCGATATTCCGAAAGGGAAATTTGTTGTTATCACCGGGCTTTCGGGTTCCGGAAAGTCGTCTTTGGCGTTTGATACAATTTACGCCGAGGCGGAGCGGCGCTATGTTGAGTCCCTTTCAAGCTACGCCCGACAATTCTTGGGAGTAAAAGACAAACCCGATGTTGAATCCATCGAAGGCCTTTCCCCCGCGATTTCCATAGACCAAAAATCAATTTCAAAAAATCCGCGCTCAACCGTGGGGACGATTACGGAGATTTACGATTATCTCCGCATTTTATTTGCTCGCGTGGGGCGCCCCCATTGTCCGAATTGCGGCAAGCCCGTGAAGAAGCAATCCGTTGATCATATTGTCGCGGCAATACAAAAATTTCCGTCTGCTGCGGAGATAGTCGTCTTGTCCCCGTTGGTTCGCGGGAAAAAAGGCGAGCATCGTGCAATTGTAGAGGAAACGAAGGCAGCCGGATTCTTGCGTATTCGTTTTGACGGAGCGATTATGCTCATCGACGATTTTTTGTCACGTACGGTTGACAAGAAAAAAAAGCATACGCTTGATGTTGTTGTTGACCGATTTTCTGTTGGGGATGACATCGAGCGCGCGCGGATCCGCGATTCCGTGGAGACGGCGCTTAAAATCGGAAAGGGGTTAATGGCTGTTCAAATTGTTGGAAATATTCGAGGTGTTCGAATTGCGAAATCCGAAGGATCAAACACTTCTAACATTTCGAACATTTCTAACGATATTCTCTTCTCCCAATATTTCGCCTGCGCCGAGTGCGGCGTGAGTATTCCGGAGATCGAGCCGCGAACTTTTTCATTTAATTCGCCGTACGGAGCGTGTCCCTCATGCACCGGTCTTGGGTCGGTTTTGGAGGTCGAACCCGATCTTGTGATTCCCAACAGGCGTCTTACCATTGCCGAGGGAGCGATCAGGCCCTGGGCGTCGGCATCGCACCGCTTGGGCCGCCAGTCGTGGTATTGGTGGATTTTGGATGATTGTGCGTCGAGATATAAGTTTTCACTTAATACATCTGTTGAAAAGATTCCGCAGAAGGTTCTTGACGTGATTTTGTACGGCGAGAAAAAAGAGGGCGACGGGGAGGAAGAGGGGCGCGGGGATAATGCGTTCGAAGGCGTTATTCCGAATCTGAAACGGCGCTGGAAGGAGACGGATTCCGATTTTACGCGGGCCGAGATAGAAAAATACATGGTGATTACGGTCTGCGGGTTTTGCGGGGGGAAGCGTCTCCGACCGGAAGCGCTCGGCGTAAAGATAGGTGAGGAAAATATTGCTTCGATCGCTCTTCGCACCGTTGAAAATGCAAGCGTTTTTTTCCGTGAGCTTCAGGCGAACAAGAGAGGAATTCTTTCAAAACCGGAATATCAGATCGCGCTCCCGTTGGTGGGTGAAGTGCTGAAGCGGCTCGAGTTTTTAAAAGACGTCGGGCTTGAATACTTGACGCTTGCGCGCGAGTCGACGACTCTTGCCGGCGGCGAAGCCCAGAGAATCAAGCTCGCAACGCAGATCGGCTCGCGCCTTACGGGCATCATCTATATTCTCGACGAGCCGTCGATCGGGCTTCATGCGCGCGACCATGCGCGGCTCATACAGACGCTTAAAAACCTTCGAGATATCGGGAATACGATTATTGTTGTTGAGCACGACGCCGAAACCATGAGAGAGGCGGATTGGATTATTGATTTGGGTCCGGGCGCGGGCAGACACGGCGGTTCTGTCATATTTGAGGGTACGGCAAAAGAAATTTTTAAGGCGAGTACGCTCACCGGCGAATATCTCTCCGGCAGAAAAGAAATTAATTTTTCGAAGAAATTACTTGCAAAGAGCGGCGAGAAAGAAAAATTCATCATTATCAAAGGGGCAAAAGAGCATAACCTAAAAAATATAGACGTAAAAATCCCCTTGGGAAAATTTGTTTGTGTTTCGGGCGTTTCCGGCTCCGGGAAATCAACGCTCATAAATGACATTCTTTCGAAGGTACTCGTTGCGGAATTTTACGGCGCGCACGCTATCCCTGGGAAGCATAAAGAAATTGTCGGAATTGAGAATATCAATAAAGCTGTTGTTGTGGATCAATCGCCGATCGGGCGGACTCCGCGGTCAAACCCCGCGACGTACACGGGCGCGTTCGGATTCATCCGCGGGGTCTTTGCATCAACCTTTGATGCGCGATCGCGCGGGTACGGGCCGGGGCGATTCAGTTTTAATGTAAAAGGCGGCAGATGCGAAGCGTGCGAAGGCCAGGGGGTGAAGAAAATCGAAATGTATTTTTTGCCAGATGTATATGTTGAGTGCGAAGAGTGCCGTGGCAAGCGCTATAATCGGGAGGCGCTTGATATCGAATACAACGGGAAAAATATTGCGGATGTCCTTGATATGACCGTTGAAGAAGCGCGAGAATTTTTCAGGGCGATTCCGGGGATCAAAGCGAAATTCGATACAATGTGGGACGTTGGCTTGGGTTACGTAAAGCTCGGCCAGCCAGCGCCGACTTTGTCGGGCGGCGAAGCCCAGCGGACAAAGCTTGCGACTGAACTCTCGCGCCGCGACACCGGAATGACGTTTTATATTCTGGATGAGCCGACGACCGGGCTTCATTTCGAAGATACCGCAAAGCTCTTGCGGGTTTTGCATACGCTTGTTGAACGAGGAAATTCTGTTCTCGTGATCGAGCATAACCTCGACGTTTTGAGAAATGCGCATTGGATAATTGATCTTGGTCCTGAAGGAGGGGATAAGGGCGGCGAGGTCGTCGCCGAGGGAACGCCTGCAGACATTGCAAAGGTCAAAAATTCCTATACCGGCCAGTGGTTGAAAAGATAATGCGGATAGTTGTGAGTACGAAAAAACAACATTAACATTTTATATACGATCGTATGAAGAATGTTAATGTGGGTATTATTTCGTCTTTTCCTCATATCAAAAAGCCACGAGTGTGAGATTGTAGTGCGGAGCTTTACATTTTCTTGTCTTTCTGATACAACAGACCTAGTCCCAGAACAAAGGAGAACTCCAATGAGAATCCTCGTGATCAACCGGCTTGAAGATCCCGCGTGCGCAGAAGCGATGAAAATGATCCCCGGAGCAGAGGTTCGAGTCGTGAACGAAGCGAACTACGATGCTTGCGCGGAGGCATTTAGCGAGTTTGATCCACATGCGGTGATTGTATGGGGTCGGTCTACGTCGGGATATTCGCCAGGTGTGACTTTTGACAAGCGAACCGGCCACACGGTTTGGCTACCGCCGCCGATTATGCTTGGAGAGGTTAACTTTTGCCTTTTCAGGACCCACTTTGCTTATAGGTTGGAAATTCTTTCTCCTGTGACGGATCTTGGCGAGCTCGCGGTACGTGTTGTTGAGAAATGTGTGCCGGAGGTATCGCTTCTCATCACTGATCCTGATAAATTCTGGCAAGAGCGTCTGAAGAAGGATTTTAGTGAGATTCCCGAAGTAAAAGTTCTTACGCATGACGGATCCATTCATGTGGGCGATGCAGTGCGGAATCTGGCTCCTGATATCGTAGTGATGAATTGGATGGATACTCTTCCTCCCAATTTCATCCGGAGCTATACAAAGGATCCGAGCGGTCTCAAAATCGCAGTGTTCTCCGGTATTTCAGAGAGGGATATCATCCGGCAGCGCCCTGATGTTGATTATGTTCTTTCGAAGTCGTCGCCAGTTAAGGCGCTCGTGCTCGTTGTGAAGGGATGGACAGAACAGATCCAGGCGCGAAAGCGTAGTGAACTCCGCGAAGGTCTTTTGGAAAACCAAAGACAAGCGATTCGGTCGAGCTAACCCCTCGACTTTTTTCTTTGATCAAGTAAAATTCTCCTAATGAATGAAGATTTATTCCAACTAGGTATTAAGGCGCTTATCGTAAATTCCGAGGGGCATATTTTGCTTTTGAAGGTTAATAAAGAGATGCTGAAGAATTTTTCCGGTGATCCGTACTGGGATATTCCGGGTGGTCGGATCCATAGAGGGTCGACCGTCGAAGAAACGCTGAAACGTGAAGTCGAAGAAGAAACGGGAATCACGAATATCGTATCTGTAGTCCCACTCGCTATGGTTTTATCAAATATCAGGATTCCTCTAGACAACGGCGATACAGGTCTCATACTTTCCGTGTATGTATGTGAAGTAAATGAACCCGCAGAGGTTATTTTAAGCAACGAGCATACTGAATTCCGGTGGTTTGAACCAAAAGAAGCAAGCGCACTGCTTCAAATAAAATATCCAAAGGAATTTACTGATAAAATTGCGGTTTTCAAAAAGTAAGCATTCCCTTTCCTCATGAGCGGATTTAAAGATGAATCGTACAGTGAAGAGAAAATGCGGGAAGCGTATAACCGCATTGCAGAGGATTGGCATCAAGATCATAAGCCCGATACGTGGTGGATAAAAGGGACTGACGCATTTATTTCGTTTCTGCGGCCGGGTGCGCACGTACTCGACGTCGGATGCGGGGGAGGAACAAAATCAGCGTATCTTATAGAGAAAGGATTCCGTGTTGTTGGCATTGATTTTTCTGATGGTATGATTGAAATTGCAAAGCGCGAAGTCCCGGAGGCGGAATTCGCTGTTATGGATATGAAGGATCTTTCCGGCATTCGTCGCGAATTCGATGGCGTTTTTGCCCAGGCCTCGCTTCTTCATATTCCGAAAAACGAGGTTCATTCGGTTTTTCGCGAATTTCTTTCGCGTTTGAAGCCGAATGGATATCTCTACGTTGCGGTGAAAGAGAAAAACGAGGGACAGCTTGATGAAGAGATAAAGAAAGAAAGTGATTACGGATATGAGTACGAGCGCTTTTTCAGTTTTTATACCAGTGTTGAGCTAAAGCAGTATTTTTTGGATGCTGGTCTAGCCATAGTATACGAGGACGTAGTTCCCTCGGGTAAAACCCGATGGATTAGCGTGATCGGAAGGAAACAGGAATAATACCTTGCATTTCTTTTTGGCTTTGGGTATAACTCTGGTAGCACATACTGGAGGTTTTTGATGAGGCATCTTAAGGATCTCGTCAGCTCATTCCCGAATTGGATCACGCTCTTACGGATAGCGCTCGTTCCGGTGCTTGTTCTTTTCATCTCGAGGAAGTTGTTCTGGGCCGCATTTGCCTTTTTTGTATTCCTCGCGTGGACCGATTGGCTTGACGGATATCTTGCGCGAAAATGGGGCCAAGAGACGCCCATCGGAAAAATCCTCGATCCCCTCGCCGACAAAGTGCTGATATGGGTTACGATATGGACGTTTAAGTTCTCAAGAGATATGTTCTATTGGGTGCTTATGCTTTTTAGCGTCGACATGGCGCTCGTATTGTTCGGCGGGCTCGCATATTGGTTACATGCGACAGGGAAGGTCGATGAGCACGCAATCGGCGCGAACACAGCAGGAAAATGGAAGTTCGGATTTCAGGGTGCGTTTATTGCAAGTATGTTCCTCGTTGAACTTGGATTCAGCAAAGACGCGATTTCCCAGTTTTTCGTTCTGCCGTCTTCCGCGCTCTTTTGGGCGATTTTCTTGGCATGGGCAAGTCTTATCGGGCATATCGTTTCTTTTCTCGCCGTACGAAAAACATCGCAAAGGGCCGTCTAGAACGGCTTTTTTCTTGCATTTGAAACCTATTGACAGGGGAGCGATGTTCTATATAATGGATTAGCACTCGGAGCTTGTGATTGCTAAATCCCACATCACGAAGAACTTTGTGTGGAATAAAAGGTCATTTTTATATATAACATAATCTATAATAATCTATGAAGATTCAGCCATTGGGTGACCGCGTGGTCATCGAGCCCCTCGAGGATAAAGCGGGGAAGACGAAAGCGGGAATTTATCTTCCCGAGACCGCTGACAAAGAGCGGCCGCAGGAGGG
>Ga0082335_1002127_pt1 | contig 38123 bp, 31 predicted proteins | sample Subgrocontami58m_FD_72375 | JGI IMG/M metagenome (GOLD analysis project Ga0082335, IMG submission 72375) | Subsurface groundwater microbial communities from S. Glens Falls, New York, USA - GMW37 contaminated, 5.8 m (SPADES assembly) (version 2) ...
ACCCAAGGGCCGTTTCAAGGGTGGTGTAGTGCCCGCTTTTAGGCGGACCGCCGCAGGCCGGCTGAAGCCGGCCACTGCGTGGTGGTGAAAACGGCTCTGGCCACGAAGACACGAACACACGAACACACGAACACACGAAAGAGCCACGGTGTTCTTTGTCGTGATCCCGCCGGGCTCTGCCACCGTTCGGGCGAGGACGCCTGACGCGCCAGCCGCCGCTCACTTGAGCAGCGGTCGCACGTCGAACTGCCACACCTGAAGCCCGAGCCGCCGATGATCGCTCGAGCGCGAGTGCTCGAACGGCGCGAAGGTTCGAGTGGTTTCGAGATGGACCACACCCTGCGCCGCGTCGAGGACATCGGCGGGGACCACGACGTCCCACTTCACGGACGAGCGTCGGTCGGCCCTCGCAATCTCTCTCGTACCCGCGCGCAGTGTCACGATCGGCGGCGGGTCCAGCTCGGCAGGAGGGTCGGCCTGCACGACGATGCGGACGTCCTGCCGAGAGAGAATGCGGACGGCCGCAGAAGCCGAGGACCAGCGCCACAGCCGACCGGTTGCCGCGTCGTATTCCTGACGATACCAACCCTGGTCAAACCCCATCATGACCCGGTCGAGCGGCTGCACGTCGAACTGCGTGATGATCACGTCCGCGGCAGATCGGTCCCTCACCATCCGCGCTGCGATGCTGGCGTCCACCCAGGGCTGCTCCGCCGCCAACGCGCCCGGCGGCAGCGTCCAGGTGCGTAAGAACTGCTCCGTTTCCGCAGCGACCGTCCAGCGATCGACCTCTCGGTCCCCGATCTCGAGCGTGAGCTCGACGTCGGTCTCGCCCGGGCCACCGAGCCGGCGCCCACCAAGCAGCACCGCCGCCGCTTCGTCGCGCGAGCGGAGGTAGGCGACGATCGGCGCGTGCGTGGGTCCCAGCCCGGCTCGTGTCGTCTGTCCCGCCAGCTCGGGTGTCAGCGACCAGCCCTCGCCGGCGATCCATCCTGGTCGCGTCACTTCGACGAGATCGACCCCGCTCGGCCGCACGCCACCCAGAAATGTTCGAATATCGAACCCCCAGCGATACGCGCGATGCACTCGTTGCCCATTGGGGTCGAGGCGTCTGAGATCGGTTCGCCTGGGATTGGCCAGAAACCACACCGGAGCCGCACTGTCTCTCAGTAACACGTCCGCAATCGGCTGGACTCCCGATTGACCGACGAACGCATGATCTCCGATGCGGCGATGTCGCGACGCTCCGACGATCGACAAATGCATGCCGAGCACGCGTCGCCCTGCACCGAGTACCTCAGCAGCCTCGAAGTCGTCGATCGCGCGCAACACGGGACTGCCCTGGCCGGCATAGGTGACCTGCGCCGGAATCGTCGCGGCCAATCCAGCCACCGCGATCATGGCCACGAGCACGGGCATCAGGCGGCTCGCCATGCCGTCGATGCCCCGAACGGTGAGATAGGCCACGGGAGCCACCAGCGGCAGCGCGTATCGCGTCGTAAACGTCTCCTGGAACGCCAGGTGGAAGACCGCGTACGGCAGCGCGGCTGTGGCGAGAACCAGCGCCGCGGGACGGGCGCGCAGCAGCAACACGAGGCCACCACACGTCGCCAGCCCGAGCACGACGCCGGCCAACGGCATGGACGCCCAGGGATAGGCGAATGTCTGGATGAGTCCGAACGCCAATCCTCGCGGCGTAAAGGTTGTCGCCAGCATCTGCACGCCGCCAAAATCATCTTGAGCCTGGGCGGTGAGGACCGTCAGGTAGCGAGACGGTCCGCCGCTGTACACGAGGAGCGGTATCAGCCACGTGGCGAGGCCCGCGACATACGCCACCACCGCGTGACGCCAGACCGTCCACCCGAACGTGGATGAGGCCAGGACGAGCGCGAGCACCAGCAGCGGCAGCGTCGAGACGATGGTCTGCGACCGCACGCCGCCGGCAAGCCCGCTGACAAAGGCCGCGGCGAGAAGCCCGAACAGCCAAGGCGACTGGTCGCCCGTCCAAGGAGCAGCCTCGTGACGTTCGTCCACGACGCTCCGCTCGGTGGGCCGAAGCCGCGCGCGGGCCATCCAGGTCACGATCAAGGCCTGCGCCGTCCAGGTGAACGCCAGCCCACTCACGTCGCTCATCGGGCGCGACGCGTCGAACCACATGAGGGGCGACAGCAGGGTGAGTGTTGTGGCGGCCAACGCCCGGCGGTCGTCGCCCTCGAGTCGGCGAAAGAACCACCAGAGGGGAAACGCTCCGAACGCCCCGAGGACGATGCCGCACAGGGCGAGCGCGCGTGCGTCAAGCGCGGCCGGGGACATGTCAGGCCAGGCGACCGCCACGACTGTTCTGGCCGCACGTCCGAGCGCGACGAACACTGGATAGCCGGGCGGATGCGGCTGGTGCTTCGCGACGTCGAAGTCGTGAAGCGCCAAGGCGAAATTGACCGAGTCGATGTCTTCCAGCGAACGTGGAAGGACGAGCAGGTGTTGCAGCAGGAAGACCGCCGCAAGCGCGAGCACGACCCGGAAACTGGTGCGCCTTGTCATCGATGTCATCGAGCTGCCGGTCGCCTGCGACCGGGAAGCCGCTTCAGGTCATCCCGGCGGAGCGAGGCCAGCGCCCGTGGACAGCCCGCGCAGGTTAGAGGATCGGCAGCACCTCGGTCAACTATTTGGGATTTGTTTTCGGTGTCACGAACGTGATGTCCTTGAGCGCGGCGAGGCCGGACGGCAGTTCGGCCTGACCGGCGGGGAACGTCCCCTTGCTCAGCAGGAAGGCGATCGCGTCCGCGACCTCCGCCGGCTCGAGGCTGCCGGGCGCATCCGCGGGCATGCTGATCCGCGTGCGCTCGAACAGATCGCCGATCGACCGGTCGTTCCAGTTCATGTTGAAATCGGTGCCGGCGAGCGCGGGCGTCTGGCCGTCCCCTGACAGATCGGGCTGGTGGCAGCTTGCGCACGCTCGCGCGTAGACCGCTTCGCCGCGCTGTGCCTGCGCTTCCGTGTAGACGCCGTCGAGGGTGGTCCTGCCTTGCGCGGACGCCAGGATCCAGATCTGCGCCACCAACAATGACGCGATCGCCATCTGCTGTTTCATGAATCGCTCCCCGCGAGGCCCGCCGCATGGCGCGCCAGATACGCGACCCGCGCGCCGAAGGCCGCGAAGCGCTGGTCGCTCGTCTGGCCCTGCACGAAGCGAAAGTAGATCTGCTGAATCACCACGGCAATCTTGAACAGCGCGAAGATCTCGTAGTAGCGAATGCCGGACAGGTCGCGCCCGGAGCGCGCGGCATATCGCTCCACGATGTCCTCTCGCGTGAAATACCCCGGGCGATCGGTCACGGTCGTGAGCGCGTCGCGCTGCTCGGGCGGCGCCGTCGGTCCCCAGTACGCGAGCACGATCCCGACGTCCACGAGCGGATCGCCAAGGGCGCTCATCTCCCAGTCGAACACGGCGACGATGTGGCCGACCTCATGCGGATCGAGCATGACGTTGTCCAGCTTGAAATCGCCGTGGACCACCGCCGCCCTCGCGGGATCGGCCGGCAGGTGCACGCGCAGCCACTCGGCCAGCGCGTCCATCTCCGGGAGCGCCGTCGTCGTCGATCGATGCCAGCGATCGGACCAGCCGCGCACCTGACGCTCGACGAAGCCGGCCGGCTTGCCGAGCGTGCTCAGTCCCCCGGCGGTGACGTCGATCGCGTGCAGATCGGCCAGTGTGTCCACCAGCGCTTCGCTGAGCCGCCGTCGCGCCTGCGGATTCGCGAGCACCGGCGGTTCCTCGGCCCGGACCACCAGCCCGCGCCGCCGTTCCATCGCGTAGAACACGGATCCGATGACGTCCAGGTCCTCGCAGAGCAGATAGGGCCGCGGGGCCAGCGGGAACACGCGGTGCATCGCGGAGAGCCAGCGGAACTCGCGCGCCATGTCGTGTGCGGTCGGCGGGACGGGACCGAAGGGCGGCCGCCGAATGACGATGTCCACGTCGCCGAAACGGACCAGGTAGGTCAGGTTCGAGTGGCCGCCTGGAAACTGCGCCACGTCGGGCTCGCGGGTGAGATCCAGCCCCGGCACGCCGCAGGCCGGCAGACGCTCGCGCAGCCAGGCCACCAGCCGCGCCCAATCGAGCTGCTCGCCGGGGCGAACAGCGTTGACGTCTTGATCCATCAGGTAGCGCAGGCCTTCAGGCCTGCCTGGTTGATCCATCACGTAGCGCAGGCCTTCAGGCCTGCCATGCCGCGACAGACCACCCCTGGAGGATCGCTACGAAAGCGGCGGCGCTTACACTATCATGCGCGCCATGCGCTTCGAACACTCCGAGAAGGTCATCGACCTGCAGCGGCGCCTGACCGCCTTCATGGACGAGCACGTCTACCCGAATGAGGCCACATTCCACCGCCAGATCGCCGACGGCGATCGCTGGCAGCCCACCGCCATCGTCGAGGAACTGAAGCCGAAGGCCCGAGCCGCCGGCCTCTGGAATCTGTTTCTGCCGGAGAGCGAGTACGGCGCGGGCCTGACGAACGTCGAGTACGCGCCGCTTTGCGAGATCATGGGACGCGTTCCCAGCTTCGGCCCCGAAATCTTCAACTGCTCGGCGCCCGACACCGGCAACATGGAGGTGCTCGTGCGCTACGGCTCGGAGCCGCAGCGCAAGCGGTGGCTCGAGCCGCTGCTCGCGGGCCAGATCCGATCGTGCTTCGCGATGACCGAGCCGGACGTCGCTTCGTCGGACGCGACGAACATCACGTCGCGCATCGAGCGGGTCGGCGACGAGTACGTCATCAACGGCCGCAAGTGGTGGATCTCCGGCGCCGGCGATCCGCGCTGCAAGATCGCGATCTTCATGGGCAAGTCGGACCCCCACGCGGCGCGACACCAGCAGCAGTCGATGATCCTCGTGCCGATGGACACGCCCGGCGTCACGATCCGTCGCATGCTGCCCGTCTTCGGGTACGACGATGCGCCGCACGGGCACGCGGAGATCACGTTCGAGGACGTGCACGTGACAGCGTCCAACATGCTGCTCGGCGAGGGCCGCGGCTTCGAAATCGCGCAGGGACGTCTCGGTCCCGGGCGCATCCATCACTGCATGCGCTGCATCGGGATCGCCGAGCGCGCGCTGGAGGCCATGTGCCGCCGTGTCCGGACGCGCGTGGCGTTCGGGAAGACGCTGGCGGAGCAGGGGACCATCCGCGCCGACATGGCCGAATCGCGCATGGACATCGAGCAGGCACGGCTGCTGACGATGAAGGCGGCGTACCTGATGGACACGGTGGGCAACAAGGAAGCGCGCGGGGAGCTCGCGATGGTGAAGGTCGTCGTGCCGCGGATGACGTTGCGCGTGCTCGACCGTGCGATTCAGGCGCACGGCGCGGCCGGCGTCTGCGACGACTTCCCGCTCGCGGCGGCGTGGGCGCACACGCGGACGATTCGTCTCGCCGATGGTCCCGACGAAGTGCACCGGGAGGCGATCGCGAAGGCGGAGCTGAAGAAGGGATTCGGGATTCGGGATTAGGGATTCGGGATTCGGGATTAGGGATTCGGGACTCGGGATTCGGGATTCGGGATTCGGAGTGCTCCGCTGGGAGCGGCGACCGGGCAGCACTCCTTAGTTCTTCGTCGCCGTCGCCTTCTTCCCGGTGTACTCCAGGACAAAGAGCCCCGTGCCGACACAGGGTGCTCCGCCCTCTATTGAAACCTGCCCGCCCTCGGGCGTCAGACAGACTGGGGCAGACCGATCAGACGCGTAAGCGAAGCCCCGGTGGTCGATGTCCACGTCAGTGAGCTGGATCGGCCGCGAACCCTGTGCCTGGACGTTCGTCTTCGGAATGTAGTGCCCGACTTCTGTCGGGTGGTACGGATCCGAGATGTCGACCACTCTCACGCCTGCGTTCAGGTAGGCGACCCAGGCCAGCTTGTCCTCGAACTTGTTCAGCTCGCCGTTGACCGTTTCGGCATGCTGATGCGGGCCAAAGGCACCGCCCCTCTTGCAGAAATCGCCGACGGGCACCTGGAAGGTTGCCACCGGCATCGGGTTGCTCTCGAACGTGATATCGAACATGTACGACTTGCTTTTCACGGCGCCGGGCTCGCATTCTCCTCCCAGTTCGTCCGTGACGAACGCATACTTCCTGGGTAATGCGGCTCCGTCGAAGTTGGGCACCGTGCTGTAGTCGATCGGGGAAACCGTGTGCGGTCCTCGTCCCGGAGGCGAGGTGTCGTAGGACCAGACCAGCTTCGGGCTCGCCGGGTTGGAAATATCCCAGGCGCCGATCTGGCCGCTCCCATCGCGGAATCCGGCGTACAACCGGTGGTTCGCTTCATCGGGCATCGGATGGTGCGCGTACTGGTCCTGAAACCCGGGCTCACCAAGTTTCTGCCCCGGCAGCCAGGCTCGGCCCACGAATTTCGGGGTCTTGGGGTCCTTGAGATCCCAGATCTGCAGCAGCGTCGAGCGGAACCCGGGCTCGTTGGCGCTGGTGTAGTAGAGGCCCGACTGCTGCGACCAGTAGCCTTTGTGCGCCCGCGGCTCCGGATAGCCTGCGCCCTTGGGCGGGTGTGGTGCGTCGATGAACTTCCCGCCGCACCCTTGCCCGCACGAATTCACCGGCGTGCCCACAATCTCCGAGACGAGCGCGATCTTCGACGGATCGGTGTCTCTCGTCGTAATGTCGAAGACTTGGTACTTGAGCCGGTCCGCGGCCTCCACGCTGCGGACGAGGTAGTCGTGTTTCTCGGAGCCGAAGTCGTACACGACGGACACCGAGCGCGAGGTCGCGTTCACGTCGTTCGGGATGTGCCAGACGTACTTCGGGTGGGCCGGATCGGAGATTTCGAGGATCGACGTCCCGTTCCATTCCTTCTGCCTGGTGATGGGATTGAAGAGCCCTTCCTCGAGCCGAGGGTTCGAAACATTGCCAACGTAGACCCAGTTCCCATTGGCGGCGTCCGACTTGGTCGTCACCTGCAGCGCATACCGGCCCTGCAGGTTGTTGTAACCCACCAGCCTCACGTTCTCCGCCTCGTCTGCCGTTGCACTGGTGGCCTCTTTGGCAGCGGCTGGTGGCTCGCTCCGTGGTGAGCACGCTGTAAGAGGAATCAGAAGCAGTCCCAGGAACATCGCCGATATCAGAGCGGATGAGGTCGTCATGCCGCTCGGGTGCTTCCTGGTCGTCATGGCGTGTGCCTCTGTTTTGACTGCGTCATTCCCGACGAGTTTTTCGCCGGGATTGTATCACGCCAGGCTCGCGCGCATTCACGCGGCGTCCTCGGACTTTACGCTTTGGCCCCTCGTCGTCGCGATTTCGTGCCTTCGTGTGTTCGAGGCCAGGTGGCTCTGCGAACTCTGCGGACTCTGCGTTGATCGTCGCGCCAGGTCCGGCTGAAGCCGGACACTACCGAGCCTTGACTTCGTGCCTTCGTGGCCAGGTGTTCTCTGCGAGCTTTGCGGGCTCTGCGTTGATCGTCGTGCCAGGTCCGGCTGAAGCCGGACACCACCGAGCCTTGATCTGGATCGCGCTGATGAACCGATTGATGTGACAGTCGTCCCAGAAGATCACGAACACGCGGACGTCGTCGCGTGCGGCCTCGACCGCGGCGTGCTCCGGCGATCGACGACGGTCACGTCCACGCGCACGAGGTTCGCCTCGGCGCGGAACGTGGGCGGCTCAGGGGGTTGCGGCTCCTGCGGCGGCTGCAGCGCAAGGCCGGCGACCGCCGCGATACATGCGAGTCCGCCCAGACGCATCTCACGACGTGTGGGCCGCTTCGCTACCCGAGGCGGCCCACTTCTTCTACCGACCGACAAGAATCAGAATGCCGGCGAGCAACGCCAGGACGGCCATCAGTGGCGCCGGCAGCACGAGTGCGATCATGCCAGCGAGCCCATAAAGAATCAGCCAGACTGCGAGAAGCAGCATTCCTACGTTTCGTTGGAAGGTGACCGCCATGCCGTCCTCCTTTTGGTGCTTGAACCTGTCGTGTGTCAACCGCAAGGCCAAGCCATGCGAGCCAGCTCACGACGAACGACAGCATACACGTTTGATCCGACGCTGCGCACCCCTTGGAAGGAAGTGGCTGGCCCGCGCGATCGGTTTCCGGAGGCGACCAAACGGCGTCGCCGGGGCCTCGCAGCGATGCGGCCCGAGATTGGCTGGAGGTGACTCACGCACCAGTGCCAGGCGCACAGCTGAGACCGGTCCCCGGCGGACGCTTCAGTATCGAACGTCGTCTTCTTCTATGGCTTTGCTCCGGCCGGTGCCGCTGGAGCGGGTGTCGGCAGGTTCTTCAGCAACAACGGATAGACGTAGCCAGCCGGCAACACGCGGTCGGGGTCGGGCCGGACGCTCAAATACGTCACGTGATCGGTGATCTGGCTCCACCCATGCGCCACGAGGTTCGGGATGATGATGATGTCGCCCTCCTGCACCTTGCGGCTGTACGCGCCGGCGCCGGCGGTACCGTTGCCGCTGGGGCCATTCATGATGTTCGGGATGCCGGTGCTCGCCTTCTTGTTCACGATGACGCCCCCCGTTGTGAGGACGCCCGATCCTGAGACGATGATGTAGGTTTCGGGTGTGTAGTCATGATAGATGACCGGGATCGGGTCGCCGGGCTTGTCGCTGGTCGGGCCCCGATGGATGATGCCGATGCCCATGTTGTACTTGCCCATGTCGACCACGCGCAGCTGCCGGTCGGGCGGGCTTGGCGGCGCATTCTTCAGCACGTTGTCAATCTCGGCCTTCGTGATGTCGAAAGCAATGGTCGGAGCCGCACCATTTTGCGCAGATGCGACGGGCTGCCACGCGGGGCACGTGAGCAGGACGACAAGGACACCGAGGGTGATTCGCTTCATGACGTTCCTCCTTGGACCGGGTTGTCTGTTCGCCGGCGAGATGTTCTGTTCTATATGAGGGGCCTCCTCCGGCGCCAGAACTATCTGCATGGCCCTAGAAGGTCACGTTCCCGCCGACCTGGACGCGAGTGGAGGCTCCGCGCCCGTGCGCCACGGCGATGTTCAGCCGGAAGAACGTCGCCGCGAACCAGACACTCCCGCCCCAGCCGTCCTGCAGCGACTGGTCGCTGAAGCGTTCGCCCTTCTTGTAGACCGTGCCGCGGTCGAGGAACGCGGTGACGCCGAACTTCCCGACCTCGAGCGGCGAGGTCAGCGGCAGAACCACCTCCGCGGACATGGCCACCAGCGTGTCGCCCACAGCGCTTCCGGCGCGGAAGCCGCGCAGGTTGCTCAGGCCGCCGAGCTCCGGCTGCAAGTAGGGCGGCAGCCTCCGATCCGAATCCTCGCGCAGCACGCGTCCCGCCAGCACGGCCTGACCGATGAGGCCCAGGTATCCGCGCCCGTCGAGCTCGGTGCGGTTCGCCGAACCCTGGTAGCGGTTCGCGTTGCCCCGGTAGTGTCCGGCTTCAGCCGGACCATCACCGAAGCTCAGATGCTCCCACTCGGCGCGCGCGTACACCGCGTTGCGCGCGAGCACCGGATCCACGCGCGTGTCGAGGGTGAGGTCGCCGCCGACCTGCGTGAAGTGATCGGCGACGCCTTCGAACGACGCGCGCTGCCAGCCGCCGGTCGCGCCCAGCCGCAGCGTGCGCGTGAATTCCCGTTCGCCGCGCACGAACACCCGCGTCCGGTCGTCGTCTTCCCGGAACGACAGATTCATGCGGCGCGAGATCGACCCGCCCGCCGTCACCCGATCGATCAAACCGCCCTCGATGCGTTTCTCGAGATCGATCGCGGCGCGTTTGCTGCCGCCCCAGGTCAGCGGAAACGTGATGCGGCTGCGCTTGCCCATCCACTTCGGATCGGGCAGCGTGAGGCGCGCGCCGTAGGTCACGCCGTACCCGTCCTCCCGGCCGAGGATCGGGTAGACGAGCATGTTCGGCACGCGTCTGCGGACGACGCGCGTCGGTCGATCGGAGTCGCCGGTCATGACGATCTTCACCGGCCCCTCGTCGACGATGATCACGAGCATGATCTGCGACGGGTCGGCGATCGACGCGAAGCGCTTCAGGACCTCCACGCGCTCGAAGCGCCTGGCCGCTCGCAGCCGCGCGGCAACCGCGTCGATCGTCGTGTCGTCGACCGGCATGCCGATGCGGACGTCGGCGAGGCGGCGCACCTCCTCGTCCGGCGTCGCGGTGTTGCCCTGGATCTGGATTCCGGCGACGACCTCGCCGGGCGCGACGGTCCGGCTGAAGCCGGACACCACCGAGGGCGCGACGGTCCGGCTGAAGCCGGACACCACCGAGGGCGCGACGGTCCGGCTGCCTGCCCCGAGGCCCACCGAGGGGAAGCCGGACACTGCCAAGATCGCGACGGCCAGGGCCCACACCTCAGCGCTCTTTGACGCCGACTCTGCTCGTCACGTCCGGGCGGCGGTAGTCGTGGTACGCAAGGCTGTAGCGCAGGTCGAACTGCCCGACGGCGAGCGTCATCGCGAGAGTGATGTCGAGGCTCGCCGGCAGCCACACATCCGGAAACGGCTGGCCCACCTTCATCGTCGCCTTGACGTCGCTGACGTGCACGAGCCACTGCGCGGGGAGAAAGTCGAAGCCGACGTTGTCGAACGTGTATTTCACGATCTGGTGGGCGTTCGGCTCGATCCACAGCGTGACGAGCGCGACCTTGTTCATCAGCCGCTGGAACTCCGCGTCGCGCGCTTTGTCGGCGGCGGACGGCTCCTTGCCGTTGCGCCGGCGATCGGTTCCGCCGAACATCCGGGCCGGGAAGTACTCGATGCGCAGCACCTCGCGGCCGTCGAGCGTCTCGCGGCCGACGAGGGCGTACTTGCCTTCCTCGAATTTGAAGCGCAGGAAATAGGCCGACGAGATGAACTGCGGCGGGCGGGTCTGACGAATCACGCCGTCGACGTCTTGCGCGAGGCCGTCGCTGGGCTCCGCCGGTTCTGGAGTGTCCGTCGCACCTGCGGCCTCGACGGTGATCCCCCCCGTGAGATCCACCGCCACGCGACCGCGTCCGGGGCGCTTGTCGCGCTCCTGCGCGTGTCTGAGGTAGTCGGCCTCGAATTTCCGGCGCTCGGCTTCGCCGATCGTCACCCCGTTGACCTTCAGCGGGCTCCTGACGAAGAACCCGTCGCGGATGTACCACGTGTAGTCGCGCTGCTCGCCCCAGATCGGCACGCGCATCGGGCCGCGCATCTCCAGCTGCTCGCGCTCGTCGAAGATGTATTGCTGCAGCTTCTTCCAGTTGTCGTCCCGGCGGGCGACCACCTGCCGCATGAAGGCGTCCAGGTCGTTCTGGGCCGCCGGTGCCGCCGAGAGGCACAGGGCGATGCCGAAGGCAGAGACGGCGAGCCGAAGGACCGGACGGGAAATCACGGGGCTGACCATACCAGACGACAAAGACGCCGGGGGAGTTTCCCTGTTCACGCCGATGGCGCACACCAGCCCTCAGCCCTTAGCCCTCAGCCCTCAGCCCTTAGCCCTTAGCACCTACCACCCGACCGGCTTCCCTTTCAACTGCTCATCCAGCCACTTCGACAGCGGCGCGAAGTAGTCGAGGATGGCCGTCGCGTCCATCTGCCTGGATCCGGTGAGCGCGTCGAGCGCTTCCGGCCAGGGTTTCGAGAGCCCCATCGAGAGCATCGCGTTCAGGCGCTGGCCTGCCGGCTTGCTCTCGTAGATCGAGCAGCGATTGAGCGGCAGCGTGCAACCCGCCGTCTTCGACAGCGCGCGATGGAACTGGAACTGCAGGATGTCGGCGAGGAAGTAGCGCGTGTACGGCGTGTTGTCCGGCACGTGGTACTTCGCGCCGGGATCGAAGAAGTCCTCGCTGCGCGGCGAGGGCGGCACGACGCCCTGGTATTTCAGCTTCAGATCCCACCACGCTTTGTTGTACTGCGCCGGCGTCACCTCGCCCGAGAACACCTTCCAGCGCCACTGGTCGATGAGGAGCCCGAAGGGCAGGAAGCCGACCTTCTCGAGCGCCCGCGTCATCAGCAGGCCAATGTCGCGTGAGGTGTCGGGCGCCTTGTCGAGCAGTCCGATCGTGACGAGGTACTCCGGCGTGACCGACAGCGCGATCGTGTCGCCGATCGCTTCGTGGAAGCCGTCGTTGGCGCTGTCGCGGAAGAGCACCGGCTGGTCCTTGTACGCGCGCTGGTAGAAATCGTGCCCGAGCTCGTGGTGGATCGTCGAGAAGTCCTCGGCCGTCTGCTCGATGCACATCTTGATCCGGACGTCTTCTTCGAGGTCGATGTCCCACGCGCTCGCGTGGCAGACCACGTCGCGATCCCTCGGGCGGACGAAGAGCGATCGCTCCCAGAAGGTCTTCGGCAGCGGCGCGAAGCCGAGCGACGTGTAGAAGCGCTCGCCGGCGCGGACCATCTCGAGCGGCGGCATGTTGCGCGTCTTCAGGATGTCGGTGAGCGAGAAGCCCGGGTCGGCGTTCTTCGGCGCGACGAGCGGGTAGACGTTCGACCAGTCCTGCGCCCAGATGTTGCCGAGCAGGTGCGCCGGAATCGGACCGCTCGCCGGCACCGCGTCGCCGTACTTCTCGTGCAGCTTCATGCGCACGTACGCGTGCAGCTTCAGGTACAGCGGCCGCACCTGGTCCCACAGCCGGTCGAGCTCCTTCGTGAAGTCGTCGGGCGGCATGTCGTACTTCGACCGCCACATCGCGCCCGTGTCGGCGAAGCCGAGCTCCGTCGCGCCCTTGTTCGACAGCTCGACGAAGCGCTGGTAGTCCTTGCGCATCGGCGGCGAGATGGTGTGCCAGCCTTCCCACGTCGCCCGGAGCTCCTTCTCGTTGCGCGACGTCGCCAGGATCTTCGTGACCTCGTCGATGTTCCTGCACGCGTCAGGCTTCGACGGGTCGGGGCACCACTTGCCCTTGCCGTAGGTCGACTCGAGCCGCGCCATGATCTTCGTCAGCTCGTCGGACTCCTTGGGATCCGCCGGCGTCACCATCACCAGCGACAGCTTCAGCAGGTTGAGCTGACGACGCTGGTCCGCGGGCACCTGCACCGTGTCGTATTTCGTCGCGTCCTTCGCGAAGCGCGCGATGGCGTCGATGAACGCCTGGTTCGCGCGCGCCGCGATGGCTTCGGTGTCGTCGGTGATGAAGGTCTGCTGCACCCAGCCCGCCCGGCCCTGCTCCACGCCCAGCGTCTTCACCGTCGCGTTGACGGTGTCGAGGAAGGCTTTCGCGTCGGCGGGCGTCGCGGCGGGTGACGAGGTGTTCTGCGCGCAACCGAACGCGGTCGCGCAGATAGCGGCAACGGCGAATGCGGACCGAACGCGCGCCCAGGTCTTGAAGGTCACGGCAGAGCCTCCCGGTAAGTTTTCAGCCTAAATTATAGGTGCACATGCGTATCGGTATCGACCTGGGCGGCACGAAAATCGAAGGCATCGCGATCGCGCCTGATGGAGCCGAACGGCTGCGGCGGCGGATTGCCGCGCCGAGGGGAGACTACGCCCAGACGCTCGCTGCCGTGGCCGGCCTGGTGCACGACATCGAGCGCGAGCTCGGCGTCCAGGGAACCATCGGTGTCGGCATTCCCGGCACGATCTCTCCCGCAACCGGCCTGGTGAAGAACGCCAACTCGACGTGGCTGATCGGCCAGCCGCTCGGGGAGGACCTGCCGCGGCTGCTCGAGCGGCCGGTGCGCTTCGCGAACGATGCGAACTGCTTCGCGCTTTCCGAAGCGACCGACGGCGCGGCGGCCGGCGCGGACATCGTCTTCGGCGTGATCATCGGTACGGGGACGGGCGGCGGCGTCGTCGTCAACGGGCGCGTGCTGACCGGCGCGAACGCGATCGCCGGCGAATGGGGACACAACCCGCTGCCGGGGGCGCGCGGCGGCGAATCGCCCGGTCCGCCGTGCTACTGCGGACGCAGCGGCTGCATCGAGACGTTTCTCTCGGGACCTGGACTGTCGCGCGATTACGCCGCGAGCGGGGGAAGGGACGTCACCGCGCGGGAGGTCGTGGACCGTGCCGTCGCCGGCGAGGCGCTCGCCAGCGCGTCGCTCGCGCGATATGAGGAACGCATGGCGCGCGCGCTCGCGAGCGTCATCAACGTGCTCGATCCTGACGTCATCGTGCTTGGCGGGGGACTGTCGAACATCGATCGGCTGTATGCGTCCGTGCCGCGGCTCTGGGGACCGCACGTCTTTTCCGATCGCGTGGCGACGCGGCTCGTGCCGAACGCCCACGGGGATGCGAGCGGCGTCCGCGGCGCCGCGTGGTTGTGGGAGCCCCACAACGCTCAACGCAGAACTCGCTGAAATCGCAGAGAAATCCAATCTCTGCGTGTTCCGCGGTTTCCGCGTTTAATGTCGTGACGTCAGCGCCGGGCGAGCATCAGGACGACCCTGCGCTTAGTCATCTCCTTCCGCGCGCGATTTGCGAGCCGGGAACTCGTCAGGGCGTTTTGCACAAGAACCGACCGCCACACCTCAGTTCTGTTCGATTCGCGTTGATCTGCATACAGTCATCTCGTATCGTCGCGCCCGATGAAGTCGCGACTTCATGTCCGCTACCTTGGCTTCCCGGCAGATGCTCCTCGGAAGTTGACGCGGCCGCTGGCGCGCTCTCGCCTTTGACCGGGTCGCGTTCGCTGTCGGCTTGCCGCGCGTAACGGCCTATCCGCGAAGTCGTGTTCGCCCGGACCGCTTCTTCCCGGCCCGTCGACGCGCCTTCTCCGGCCGCCGCGACGTATCGGCCCGCGTGTTCACGCTGTGCACTTCACGAGCAACTCGTTCGGCCAGGAACACCTTGAGCAGCGACTGGTACAGAACGTCACGCCTGTTGGCCAGCCCCTTCAGCTCCCTAGAGCCGTTTTCACGAGCGTGTAGTGTCCGCCTTTAGGCGGACCGCCGCAGGCCGGCTGAAGCCGGCCACTACGTGGTGGTGAAAACGGCTCTAGCGCGTCAGCGTCCAGACGAGCGCGAGCGCCACGCCCGCGCCGGTGGCCTGCAGCCAGAGCTCGACCCGTTCCTGCAGGAACAGCAGGCCGACGCACATCAGCCCGGCGGCCAGCAGCAGGAAGCGCCAGTAGAGCTCTTCGTTTGCCACTTCCAAGCCCCGCGATCCCGCGCGCTTGCGCGTGGCGTCGATGATCCGGTTCGCGATCTCGCGGTCGCCTTCGCGATCGAGCTCGAGATACTCGCCGCCGCCGGCGTTCGCAATCATCGAGAGCGACGCGCGGTCGAGCGACGACCGGATGGGCGGCTCCGGCGGCGACGTGTCGCCCGGCCTGCGCGCTGGCTCGGGAATGAAGCCGCCGACCGTCGTGCCGACGCCGACGACCCAGACCGGCACGTCGTTGGTGCGCGCCAGCTTCAGCGATCGCGCCACCTCGCCGCTCCAGGCCTGCCCGTCGGTGACCAGGACGAACGTCTTGGCGTTGGGCGACGTGCCGTAGATCTCCGTGTCGCGTTCGATGAGCCGCATCCCCCACGCGATGCCGAGCTCGATGTTGGTGTCCCACGTCGTGTCGTCTTCGAGGCGGAACGGCGACTCCTGCGCGAGATGATCGAGGAAGAAGAAGAAGGTGTTCGGATCCTTCGTGAGCCGCACCTGCGGCGCGGCGATGTGCGCGAAGAGCGCCATCGCCATCCGGTCGTCCTGCCAGGCCAGTGATTCGCCGAGCGTGCGCAGGAAGCGCATCGACCGCTGCCAGCGGTTGCCGGGCACGTCTTGGGTCCGCATCGACGCGGAGCCGTCCTGCAGGATCACGAGATCGATGCCGGCGGTGCGAACGAGCGCCGCCGCGGCGGTTGGCCGCGCCATCGCGATGATCAGGCACGCGCTCGCGAGGATCAGGCACAGCCAGAACACGAGGCTGCCGAAGATCGGAAAGCGCTCGCGCACCGGCAACCGGCGGTGCTGCCGGAACCGCCGCGCGTCGCGCCGCCGGGCCGCGAGCTGCCACCCCCAGCCGACCAGCAGCGCGCCCGGCGCGATGAGCAGCCACAGGAACTCCGGCGCCCCGAAGCGAACCGTTTCCAGGTCAATGCCCAGCAAACTTCAGCCCTCAGCCCTCAGCCCTCAGCCCTTAGCCCTTAGCCCTTCCGTACCTTCGCCCCTCCCTTTCCGGCATCGGGGGCTTCCTTTCGTTCCTCGCCGCGCTTGGGGATGACGATCTTGAACTGGTTCATATCCACGGCCGGCGGCGGACCGCCCGGTTTTCCGTGCAGCGTCGGGCCGGATGGGAGATCGGCGTTCGGGTCGTCCATCGCCTTCAGCACCGCACGTGCCGCGGCGTTCCCGGGCGACGCCCCGGGCTTGGCTTTCGCGGCCGCCTCGCGCGCGCGGATCGCGTATTCGTAGTTGTACGCCGCGTCCATCGTCCGGGACTCGCAGACCTGCAGGCCCGCGACGCAGCTCGCCGCCGGCGCCTTCAGCACGTCCGCGTAGGCCTTGACAACGTTGTCGAGACGCCGCACCACCTCGTTGTGATCGGTGGCCGCCTGACTCGCGCGGAACGCCGCGTTGGCCGTCAGAAACAGGATCGCCGGGTCGGTCTCGGTGATGACGCCGTTGGCGTCGCGCCGCGGCGCGATCGCCGCGTAGTCGGCGCGCCAGTAGCCGGCCGCGGCGCGCGTCTCGCGCAGGTCGGCCTCGGCGGCCGGTCCGAGCACCGGCACGCGGCGCTCGAGGGCGAGCGTCGGTTCGACGTCACCGCCAATCGTGTCCGCCGCCGCGTACTGAAGCGTCGCCAGCTGCGCGTGGACGTCGGCGAGACGGCGGTCGGTTTGACCGGCAATCCAGAACGCGCCGCCCAGCAGGGCGAGCGCGATGGCGGCTGTGGCTGGTCCCAACACTGATTTCATCGTGGCCTCACGGCAGGCCTGAAGGCCTGCGCTACGAGTTCTCTACGAGCGCTCTACGGAAACTTGCGGAAATACGGGACCGTGAGCTGCAGCGCCAGCGCGATGGTCCAGAAGCCGGTGGCCATGAACGCGTACGGCCCGAACTTGGGCTGCCGGCTGCTGTAGCGTTTCACGTCCACGCGACCTGCCGAGCGCACGTCGATGTCCTTGATCGCGTTGAGCACCGCCGATTCATCGCCCGCGGGATAGAACCTGCCGCCGGTTGCCTCGACCGCCGGCTTCCAGATGTCGTCGGGCAGCACGGCGCCAAGACCCTTGTTGTAGCTCGTGCGGACGAAGTACACCGGGATCTTCGTCTGCCTCGCGCCTTCGAGAATTTCGTTCACGTTCCTGCCGTGAATCATCACCTGCGTGTCCTGGCCGTCGCTGAAGATCAGCATCAGGTTGCCGGCCGCGTCGAGGAAATCGAACGCCCTGAACAATCCGACGCCCTGCTCGATCGCCAGGCCGATCGTCGTGCCCTGATCGGGGAATTTCATGAACTCGGTCCAGTCGCCGATGAGCGAGAGGCTGAGCAGGATGTTGTCGTAATCGCTCGTGAACGGCGTGACGACGTACGCTTCGTCGCCGAACTCGATGAGCCCGATCAGGTCGTGATACTTGCCGCTCATGCGCTGGCGGATGAAGGTCTCGGCCGCGGCGACGGTCGTGAAGAACGTCGCTTCGTTCGGGGCTTTGGCGTTGAGATGCGCCGCCGGGAAGCGCGCCATCATGCTGGACGAGGCGTCGATCATCAGCGCGATGCGCCGTCCCGGGAAGCTCACCTGCTCGTGCGTCAGCGACGAATACGGATCGGCGAGCGCCAGCACGAAGAACGGCAGGCCGGCGAGAAACAGCAGCAGCGCGCCGTGACGCACGAGGGACGTCCACGAGCCGCCGCTCCACTCGAGCACGGCGGGCAGCGCCACCTGCGTGCGCCCGGCCTTCTGCCGCGTCATCGCGCGCCCGACGAGCATGGCGGCGCACAGACCGATGAGGACGACCGCAATGATGATCGCGTCGGCGCGGTGCGTGAAGAGCAGATCCGCCGCGCGGGCGTTCCGCCACTCGATCACGGCCTCGCGCAGGACCGCGGGAACCTGGGTTATCGAGACCACGCGCGGGTGTCCACTGCGGGGCCGGCGCGCCAGGCGGCCAGCCGTTTCATCAGCCAGATCTGCTTGATCCGCACCGGCCGCAGCGCCCGCACTCCGGTCGAGAGCGCCTGGTCGAGCGCGCGGTCGTCGAGCGCCTCCTCGCGGCCGAATGTTGCGGCCGTCAGCGTGCCGAGGGCCTGCTCGAGCGATTCGAGGAGCTGCCTGCGGCGCGCACTCGACGTGGCCGCTCCGCGCGCGAGCTCGCCCGCGATCACCTGCGACGTGATCGAACTCGAGACCGCGATGCGCTTCCCGCGCGGCCATCCGGCCTTCAGAATCAGACGGCCGTCCTCGGCGAGACCTTCCGCGCCGGCCGGCATGTGGCCGACGCGGCGGTCGAGCGCATACGCCGCGACGATGCGCAGCGCGGCGAGGGCGCGGCCGGCCAGCGGCGGCGTCCATTTGCCGTCGTCCCGCTGGCGCCGGACCGCCGCGAGCTCGCGGCCGACGCCGCGGAGAATCGTGCCGTCCCTGATCAGGCGATCGGTGACGGCCGCCGGCTTCCGGAACCGCGAGAGGAGCCGCACGACGCCGAGCAGCGCCAGCAGGCCGGCGAGCACGAACAGCACGCCGCCGACGACCACGAACAGGTTGGCGCGCAAGGCGCGCCGGTCGAGGTCGCTGAACGTCTCGGTCCCGGTGTCGCGGATGTCGGACGCGTCGCTCGGCACGAGCGAGAGGACGCGCACCGACTGCGCCGGCAGCACGTAGGTCTGATCGCGACCCTGCAGCGACGTCTTCTGGCCGACGCGACTCTGCACGCGGTAGCTCAGCTTGGTGTCGGGCAGCGCGACATCCTTGCCGAACATGTTCTCGGCGACGAGCCGGAGCCGGTACTCGTACTGGAAGAAGCGGCGCTGGTTTGTGCGCAGGTCCGCGCCGTGCGAGCCCCCGAGCACCTCGAAGGGCGCGAACTGCAGCACCGACGGCTCGAGCCGCGATTGATCCACGACGACCGTGGCGGCCTCCGTCTCGAGCACCGCGCAGGTGAGGACGACCTGAAACGGTTCGCCGATGCGGATGGCGCCGGCGGTCGTGCGCCACCAGCACTGGAGCGGATCAATCTGGACGTCCTGCGCGCCGGCCGGCGCGAGGCCGGCAGCCAGCGAGAGGATCGTGAACAGCGCCACCATTCGCACGTTTCGCACCTGTCGCACCCTTCGCACTGTCAGGCAGCTTTTCTCAACCGCCGCTCGGCGATGAACTCGCTGAGGGCGACAGCGGTCTGCAGCTCGTCGACGCCGACGCGCAGGACGTCGAGGTCCACCGCCTTCGCCATCCGCGCGACCTCGTCCTGCCACGTGCGCGTGCGGGCCGACAGCGTGCGGAGCGCCCCGCGCGACATCACGCTCGCTTTGCCGGTTTCCACGTCGAACGCTTCGATCCAGCCGGCGGAAATCGACGGCAGCTCGAAGGCGAACGCGCTGTCGATGAGCACGATGAACACGTCGTGCATCGAGTTCAGGAGGCTCAACTCCTTCAGCACCTCGCCCGCATCGTCGAACAGGAAGTCGGAGATGACCGGTACCATCGACGTTTTGCGCATCACGCCCGCCAGCGACATGCTCAGGCTGTCGGCGCGCTTGAGCGGCTGGAGCCCTTCCTGGAACTGGTACGCCTCGAGGCAGTGAATGACCTGGTTCTTGCCGATGCGCGGGCGGATGGTGGCCAGCTCGGTGAACCCGGCGTCGAAGGTGATGAGCCCGAACATGTCCTGGAAGAACACCGCCGACATGCCGATGGTGCCGATGGCGCGGGCAATCGCCGCCGCGATCGGAATGCCGTCGATACCGCAGCGCGTCGAGAGCGAGGCATCGGCCACGCTGATGACCGTCGCCGTGCTCCGCTGCTCGTAGTCGCGGACCACCATCGGGCTGAAATTGGTGAGCGAGGACTGCGGCCAGTCGATCGCCGACATCCGGTCGCCCGCCTGCCAGTCGCGCAGGCCGACGAAGTCGAAGCCGGATCCGTGGAAGAGGCTCCGGTGCTCGCCGATCGTGAACTCGCGCATCCGCCGCATGATGAGGAGCTCGATTTCGGTGAGCTCCGACAGGTTCACGAACGGTTCGACGTCCTGCTCCCGTGTACGCATTTCAGAGTTCAGAGTTCAGAGTTCAGGGTTCATTTCAGATTTCATGGAACCGCGACGCGCTCCACCACGTCGGCAATCACCGACTCGGCGGTGAGGCCGTGACTGGCGGCGTGGGGGCCGAGCCAGACGCGGTGTCCGAGAATGTAGGGCGCGAGATCCTGGATGTCCTCGGGATAGACCTCGGTGCGCCGGCGCACGAGCAGCGCCCACACCTTCGCCAGGCGGCCCCAGCAGATGATCGCGCGCGGCGAGGCGCCCAGATCGACGCCGTGCTCCACGAGCTCGGAGGGCGATCGCACGTTCCAGTCGGTGTCGGGGTTGTAGGGCCGCGTCGCCGCGACCAGCCGCTGAATGTAGGTGGCGAGCCGCGGGTGCAGGAACACGTGCTCCGTGATCGCACCGCGCAGCTGGATGATCCGCTCCTTCGACATCAGCTCGTTGAGGTGCACCTTCTTGAAGTCGAAGTGCACGAGCTTGGCTTCCTCCTCGGGGGGCAGGTAGCCGATATTCACCATGATGGCGAATCGATCCGTGGCCGCTTCCGACAGCGGGAACGTGCCCTGGCCGAGCTCGATCGGGTTCATCGTCGCGATCGCGAAGCTGAACGCCGGCAGCTCGAAGGTGGTCTTGCCGACGGTGACCGTCCGATCCTGAAGCGCTTCGAGGAACGCGCTCTGCGACTTGAGCGGGATGCGGTTGATCTCGTCGAGCAGGATGACCTCCGCCTCCGCGAGCGGGCCGAACTCGGTCATGAGCTCGCCGGTGGCCGGATTGATCATCTGGAAGCCGACGACTTCGGTCGGCTGCAGGTCGGCGCGTCCCTGGAGGCGTGCGAACTTGGCGTTGCTGATGGCCGCCAGGATCACGCCGAAGAACGTCTTGCCGACACCCGGCACCCCGCGCAGCAGCAGGTTGCCCGCGTTGACCTGGCGCTGCTCCTTCTTGTCGTACGAGGTCGGGATTTCCGACATCAGGACGACGTTCGCCAGCGCCTTGGCCGTTTCGTAGCCGACGAGCGCTTTTCCGCCTTCAGCGACGATGGACTCGTGGAAACTGATGGCTTGTTCGAGGTCTGGATGCATGCCGTGGGAGAGACAATCTTACTTGATAGAATACCCTGCGATGAACAAAGTGCTGGCGAGCGCCGAGGAGGCCGTCGCGCGCATTCCGGACGGGGCCACCATCATGATGGGCGGCTTCGGACTCTGCGGCATTCCCGAGACGCTCATCGCGGCGCTCTGTGCGCGCGGGACGAAGGGGCTCACGGTCATCAGCAACAATGCGGGCGTGGACGATTTCGGCATCGGCATTCTCCTCAAGACGCGGCAGGTCCGCAAGATGATCTCCACCTATGTGGGCGAGAACAAGGAGTTCGAGCGCCAGTTCCTGACCGGCGAGCTCGAGGTCGAGCTCGTGCCGCAGGGGACGTTTGCCGAACGGATTCGCGCCGGGGGTGCCGGCATCGGCGGTTTCTTCACGCCGACCGGTTACGGGACGCTCGTCGCCGAGGGCAAGGACACGCGGACGATCGACGGCAAACCGTACGTGCTGGAGCTGCCGCTCGTCGCCGATTTTGCCTTTGTCAAAGCGTGGAAAGGCGACCGGGCCGGCAACCTGGTCTACCGGCGGACGGCGCGCAATTTCAACCCGGTGATGGCCACCTCCGCCCGGGTGACCATCGCCGAGGTCGAGCACCTCGTCGAACCCGGCGACATCGATCCCGACCACGTCGTCACGCCCGGGATTTTCGTGCGCTACATCCTGGAAGGCGCGCGCTACGAAAAACGCATCGAAAAGCGGACGGTTCGATGATCCAAGGTGCCCCCCTATGACGACGTACAACGCAGAAACCGCAGAACACGCAGGAATGGCCTTCTCTGCGAGTTCCGCGAGTTCTGCGTTGATCGTCGTTGTGAAGAATGATGCCTGACCTACGCGATCGGATCGTGACGCGCGTGGCGCGCGAGCTGAAGGACGGCGACTACGTCAACCTCGGTATCGGGATGCCGACGCTCGTCGCCAACCACATTCCGCCCGGCATCCACATCACCCTGCACTCGGAGAACGGCTTGCTCGGGATCGGACCGTATCCGACCGACGAGGAGGTCGATCCGGACCTGATCAACGCCGGCAAGGAGACCGTCACGGAAACGCCGGGCTGCTCGTACTTCAGCAGCGCCGATTCGTTCGCGATGGTGCGCGGCGGGCACATCGACCTGACGGTGCTCGGCGCGCTGCAGGTGGACGCGGAGGGCAACCTCGCCAACTGGATGATTCCCGGGAAGATGGTGAAGGGCATGGGCGGGGCGATGGATCTGGTGGCCGGCGCCAAAAAAGTGATCATCGCGATGGAGCACACGACGAAGGACGGCGGCCACAAGATCCTGAAGCAGTGCACGCTCCCGCTGACCGGCCTGAAGGTCGTGCACCTCATCGTCACCGAGCTGGCGGTGATCGAGGTCACCGAGCGCGGGCTCGTGCTGAAAGAGATCGCCTCGGACACGACGCTCGAGCAGGTCCGCCGGGCCACAGGAGCGGATCTCATCGTCGAACAGACGCCGGGTACGTTTTAGCCGCAGAGCGCGCAGAGAACGCAGAGCAAGATTTCTCTGTACCGGTAGTGTCCGGCTTCAGCCGGACCTGGGTAGTGCAGGTTTTTGGCATGCTGGACTCGGGGCATCGCAGGTCGCGGTTGCGGTCCGCGGACCTCTCGCGCGGCAACCGCGTCCTGTCGCGCCTGTGCTTCCGGTCCGCACGCCGCCTGGCGTGATCCGTGCGACAGCCAGCAATCAGTTGGGTAACCTGCTGATCCGCTTCGCGTCTTCGTGCTTTCGTGGTTGCATTTGTTTTCTTGACAGGAGACGCCGTGCATCAGTACCAGAACTACATCGCAGGCCGTGACGTCGCGGCGGCCGACGGGCGCACGTTCACCGCGTTCAATCCGACGACGGGCGCGGTATGGGGCACGTTTGCGCTGGCGGGACCGGCGGAAGTCGATCGCGCGGTCAAGGCGGCGTCCGACGCATTTCGCAGCGGACCCTGGGGCGCGCTGTCGCCGACGCGGCGCGGGCGGCTGCTGATGAAGTGGGGCGAGAAAATCGCGGAGCATGCCGACCGCATCGCCGCGATCGAGACAGGGCAGAACGGCAAGCTCTTCGCCGAGATGCGGGCGCAGGCGCGCATCTCGCTGGACTGGCTGTACTACTTTGGCGGCCTCGCCGACAAGATCGAAGGCACGGTCATCCCGCTCGACCGCCAGAGCATCTTCAACTACACGCGGCGCGAGCCACTCGGGGTCGTCGGCGTCATCACGCCGTGGAACTCGCCGACCTTCATCGCGATCATGTCGCTCGCGCCGGCGCTGGCCGCGGGCAACACGATCGTGCTGAAGCCGTCGGAGATCACTTCCGCGTCGTCCATCGAGCTCGCGCGGCTGGCCGAGGAGGCTGGCCTCCCGCCCGGCGTCATCAACATCGTCACCGGCTTTCGCGAAACGGGAGAGGCGCTGGTCGATCACCCGCAGGTCGCGAAGGTGTCCTTCACCGGCAGCGTCGGCGCCGGACGCGCGATTGCCGCCCGGGCCGGCCAGCGTCTCGTGAGCTGCATGCTCGAGCTCGGCGGCAAGAGCCCGAACATCGTGTTCGGCGACGCCAACCTGGATCAGGCCGAGGCCGGCGTGCTCGCGGGCATCTTCGCCGCCGCGGGTCAGACGTGCGTGGCCGGCTCGCGGGCGTACCTCCAGGAGTCCATCTACGACCGGTTCGTCGAGCGGCTGGTGCGCCGCGCGAACGAGATCACGATCGGCGATCCCATGCTCGCCACCACCGAGATGGGTCCGGTCGCGACCAAGATGCAGCTCGAGAAGGACGAGTCGATGGTGCAGCGGGCGGTCGACGAGGGCGCCGCGCTCCTCTGCGGCGGCGCGCGGCCGACGCTCGCGGAGTTCCCCGAAGGCTACTTCTACGAGCCGACCATCGTCCATCAGGCCGGGAAGGACAACTTTCTCATGCGAAATGAAGTGTTCGGTCCCGTGCTCACCGTGACGCCGTTCAAGGACGAGGCGGAGGTGCTGGCGCTCGCGAACGACACCGAGTTCGGCCTGGCCGCCGGCATCTGGACGCGCGACGTCAATCGCGTCCACAAGATGGCGCGGAAGCTCGAAGCGGGAACGGTCTGGGTGAACACCTACCGGGCGCTGACGTTCAACTCGCCGTTCGGCGGCTACAAGGCGAGCGGGATCGGACGACAGAACGGGATCGAGGCGGTGTACCAGTACCTGCAAACCAAGAGCGTGTGGTGCGAGCTCGGCGACGAGATTCAGGACCCGTTCGTCATGAAAGTCTGAGATTGGTGAGTTGGTGAGTTGGTGAGTTGGTAGTGTCCGGCTTCAGCCGGACGTGCCACGACTTGGTAAGTAGTGTCCGGCTTCAGCCGGACGTGCCACGACGATCAACGCAGAGCCCGCAGAGTATTTGCCCCACCGGCGGCCCCGCTGCGCAATCGCCCGACGCTGCACACCGTGGCTGTGAACAGGAACTTGTCGGATTCCCCGCTCTCTAGCGACTCCACGACTGGTTCGAGGCGAACTCGAGGCTCGACGATGACGCGACTCAGAGTAGACTCCGGGGCATGTCTCTGAGCACCTCTGCCGCCTCGGCGGCTGTCCTGATGCTGATGTTCGCCCGCGGCGCGAACGCGCAGGAGCACGAGCACGCCCTCGCGGCCGAAAAGCTGGGCACCGTCACGTTTGCCACGTCCTGCAGCACCGCAGCGCAGCCGCAGTTCAATCGCGCCGTCGCACTGCTCCACTCGTTCGAGTTCCTGCGAGCCATCGACGCCTTCGGCGCGACGCTCACGACGGATCCGTCCTGCGCGATGGCCGAATGGGGCATCGCGCTCAGCCGGTGGAGCAACCCCTTCGCCGTCGGCATACGTCCGGCCGGGCCGCTGCAGCGGGGGCGCGACGCCGTCGAGCGCGCGAGGACGATTGGAACGAAGACCGACCGGGAGCGGGCGTATGTGGACGCGGTGTCCCGGCTGTATGCCGATTTCGAGACGACGGATCAGACCGCCCGTGTGCTGGCGTATCGCGATGGGATGTCGAAGGTCGCCGCGGCCTACCCGAACGACAGCGAAGCATCGATCTTCTACGCGTTATCGATCGCCGCCGCCGCATCACCGACCGACAAGGCGTTCGCCGACCAGCTCAAGGCTGGCGCGATTCTCGAAGGACTCATCGTCCGCCAGCCGGATCATCCCGGCCTCGCGCACTACATCATCCACAGCTACGACTCTCCGCCGCTCGCCGATCGGGCTCTCGAAGCCGCCCGGCGTTACGCGAAGGTCGCGCCGTCGGCGCCGCACGCGTTGCACATGCCGTCGCACACGTTTACGCGGCTCGGCTACTGGCAGGAATCGATCGACACCAACACGGCGTCTGGCGCGGTCGCGAGGCGAGAGGGCTCAGTCGCCGAAGAACTGCACACGATGGATTACCGAATCTATGCGTACCTGCAGACGGCGCAGGACCGTGGTGCGCGACGCGTGCTCGACGCATTGCCGGAGGTAGCGGCACGCTTCGATCCCGATGCCGTCGGATCTGCGGCGCCCGGGTCCGCCGGCGTCTTCGCGCTCGCGGCGATCCCGGCTCGCTACGCGCTCGAGCGCGGCGCGTGGGCCGAGGCCGCGAAGCTCGAGCCGCATGCGAGCAGGTTCCCCTACACCGAGGCGCTCACCTACTTCGCGCGCGCGATGGGCGCCGCGCGCATCGGCGACACGGCGACAATCCGCTCCTCCATCGAGGCGCTGCAGAAGATCCAACACCAGCTCACCGAGGCCAAGGAAGGCTACTGGGCCGAGCAGGCAGAGATTCAACGGCGCTCCGCATCGGCATGGCTCGCCTTCGCGGAACGGCGTGAGGCTGACGCCCTCGCCGAAATGCGTGCCGCCGCAACGCTCGAAGACAGCACTGAGAAGGCTGCGGTCACACCGGGACCGCTCGCGCCCGCGCGCGAGCTCCTCGGCGAGATGCTGTTGGAGCTCAAGGAGCCGGCGCAGGCGCGGAAGGAATTCGAGGCAACGCTGAAGAAGGAGCCAAACCGATTCCGAGCGGTGTACGGCGCCGCGCGGGCGGCTTCGCTCATGGGTGACCGTTTAGCGGCCCGACGCTATCATGATCAGCTTCTCAAGATCTGCAAAGGCGCCGACAAGCCCGGTCGTCCCGAGTTGGCGGACGCCAGACAAGCGCGACTGTCCCGGTGAGCTGGAGATCTCCGCGAAAGTATCACTCGACCCCGACGAAGAATATCCTGGGTGACGCCGTAGGGACAGGTTGAACGAGGGGACAGCCGTCGTGCCGCACGGCACTGATGGAGTCTTCTTCGTTCCTCGCGGGTCACTCCAGGATGCGACGAGGGAGCAACGGATTGAGGTGCATGGCCAGGTCGTAGACCGACGCGCCGCACGCGGCGGCCACATCCTCCGGCCGCGACCCGTCTTCCCAGTCCCACATCGTGGCCACGTGTCCTACTTGCACCAGAGGCTCGGCGCCGATCTCGACGAGGGTGTGGCTGGCGGAGACGGAGGCGATCACGGGGAACAGCCGGCCGTTGATGCGGACGCGCGCACCCTTGGCAGCCTCACGCGGCCAGCCGTCGGTGTGTCCCACCGGCAGCGTGGCGATCCATGTGTCGCGCTGGGCCACGTAGGCGCGCTCGTACCCGGCGCTGGCGCCGGCCGGCAACTGCTTGATGTAGGCCACCCGCGCGCGCAAAGCGGCGACTGGGCGCAACGCCAGCCGGTTGGCCGTGCGGAACGACGCCTCTGGATAGATGCCGTAGAGCGCCATGCCGACGCGGCTCATGTCGAGCCAGGCGTTGTCGTGCAGAAACAGCGTGTACGTGGACGCGGCGTGGCGGGCGCCAAGGCGAATGCCCGCCTGGCTGAGCGCGTCGCACAACGCGACGAAACGCCGCAACTGCTCCTGGTCGAACACCGGGTCTTCGGTGAAGGTCATCATCACGCCCATGAGCGTGACGCCCTTTCGCGCGGCGAGATCGCGAATCAACGCGGCCGCCTGGGTGTGCGGGATGCCGACGCGACCAATGCCGGTATCGACGCACACGTGGATCGGGATCGCGTGCCCGGCTCTCGCAGCCTCGCGTTCGAGAGCGTCGCCGATGGGCGTGTAGACCATCGGCATGATCTCGCGCGCCACCATCTCGCGCAGATTCGCCTCGTCGAACGGCCCCATCAGGAGAACCGGCTTCTTGATCCCGCGGTCGCGAAGCGTGACGGCTTCGTTCAGCTTGACGACGGCGAGGCCGGCGATCTCGGGGCGCGGCTCGAGGACCGCCGCGGCATTGGCGACGCCGAGGCCGTACCCGTTGTTCTTGATGACCGCGAGGATGGGACGCTTGCCGGAGAGCCGCGCGACCTCCTGCACGTTGGCGCGCAAGTGCGCGGCGTTGATCTCCAGCCAGGGGTCGAAAGACGAGTGGATCTCGCGCGCCGGAGCCTGCGCCAGGGACGGGATCCCAGTGGCCGCAAACGCCGCCAGCGAGCTCTCGACAAACGTGCGACGGTTCACGAGGGCAGTATAGACCGCTCGCCTTCTCAGCGGAACCATTAACGACGGAACGTCTCAAACGCATGGTCCATCGGTCCAGGGTTGGACCATGTAGACCATGGTGATGGCGTTGGCGGCTTCCCGCCGGCGGTCCGTTGGACCTCGCGTGTGTCGGTTTTGCTCTGCGAGCGTTGCCAGCTTTGCGGGCTCTGCGGGCTCTGCGTCGATCGTCGTGACAGGTCCGGCTGAAGCCGGACACCACACTACAACTGTGATCGTGAGAATTGGTAACTTGGTGACTTGGCGAATTGGTGACTGGTGTCAGTGAATTCACCAACTCACCAACTCACCAATTCACCAATTCTCTCATGGCGCCCCGGGCTTGGAGCCAGCCGGCAGCACGTTGAGCGCGAGGCGGACGGTCGACACCACCGACGGCGATTTCGGCGCAGGGGGCGATCCGAACGCGGCGGACAGCATGTCGGGGTCTTCGAGGTTGGCGGTGACTTCGATCTTCGTGCCGCGCGGCAGCGTGAGCGGACGCTCGAACCAGTAGCGGCGGTCCCAGTCCGCCCGCGTGATCAGGCGGATCATCGGCGACCGCGAGCCGTCGGGCCGCACCGCTTCCACCTGCAGCGTGATGTTCGGCGGCACCGAGTCTGGGCTGAGCGCCAGCGCCTGCACGTCCTCGTCGATCGTGCGGCTGAAGGTGACGATGCGGGTCTGCGCATCCGCGGCCGGCAGCGCCGGCGAGGTAATCGGCACCGTGAGCAGCTCGCGCGCGTTCCCCGAGCGCGAGAAATAGACGCCGACGGTGCTGCGGTCCTCCATCGGCGTGCCTTCGAACTGCCACGTCTTCTTGTAGTGAATGCGCGCCACAAGCTCGGCGCCGGCCGGCAGCCGGAGCGCCGCGCCGCCGTCGATGGCCACCGGATCGTGTCCCGGCACCCAGCGGGCCAGCACGTGTTCCGGCGCGGGCGCCGCGCTCGCCGCGCCGCTCGCCGTCTTCACGAAGATGACCGCGCTGCGGACGATCGACGGCGTCCCCGGCAGCAGGTCGACCGCGCGCACCCAGCGCGCTTGGGTCGTGCCCGCCGCCAGCGTGAACTCGTGCGTGTCTTCCATCCTGTCCGCCGCCAGCGTGAACGACGAGGGCAGCGGCAGCGCGAGGTCGGGCTTGCCGAGCGCCCACTCGTTCTTCAGCGTCACCGCCGGCAGCTTCTGTTCCAGGTCTCCGCGCGGGTTGCCGCCGGCCGCCCACGTCAGGATGACGTCGAGCTCCTTGGGCGAGAGCGTGTGCGCCTGCTTGAGCTCGCCGAAGCCGTCCTCGGCGTTCCACGGCGGCATGTGCGCGGCCACCAGCTCCGCGCGAATCGATTCCGCCCAGGGGATCGCGTCTTCGTAGGTCATCAGCGACATCGGCGCCACGCCCCCCGTGACGTGGCAGCTCGCGCACCGGTCCCGAAAGACCGGAAACACATCGTCGTTGTAGGTGTACTTCGAGGTGATGGCCTTGTGCGCCTCGCCGCGCTCCATGCTGAGCGCGACGCCCGCGACGACCATCGCGGCGACGACGATGAGGCGGACGCGTCCGAAGGTCATGGCTGTCCCGGGAATGAGGCCTCGATGTCCTTGGCCGCCTCGACGAACCTGGCGTAGGCCTCGGAAATCTGCTGCTTGTTGCCGATATCGCCGAACGCGTCGAGGAGCCACGCCGAGCGCACGAGCTTCGCGACGGCGGGCCCGGCCACCCGGCGCTGCTCTTCCGTCAGCTCTTGCCTGTGCTCGTCGAGCGCGAGCGCGATGTCCTTGGCCTGGAACGCCGGCACGTAGATGCTGCCGAACGAGCCGCGATCGATCAGCGCGCGAATCTGCGCCGTGCGCGTGCGCAGCTGCGCGAGCATCTCCGGCACGGTGTCGGGTACTGGCAGCGGCACCAGCGCGGGGTCGATGCCAGAGGACATCACGGGCGCGTCCGGAGCCGGTGCGCTCGGCGCCGGCGCCGTCGCGGCGCTGGTGGTTCTCGGCGCAGCCGCGGCGACGGGCTCCTTCGTATACAGGTCGAATGTGAAATCGAACGGGTATTCGGGACCCTCCGCCTTGAACTTCAGCCGCGCGGTCAGCTGCGCCGGGAACGCGGTCTTGCCGATCTTCGCTTCGAGGTACTTCCCGCCGCTGCCCGGCACGAGCGGAAACGCCGCGATCTCCTTCGTCGTCTTCGTCGCGGCGTCGAAGGTTTGCTTTGTGACGACGCGCCCCTTCACGAGCCTGAAGTCCGCGCGGGGCAGCGGCTTGGAGTAGTCGTCGTAGAGATAGACGCGGAAGACGCCGGCCCGTGGCAGCGCGCCCTCGAGGTGGTGCCAGTTGTCGGGCGCCATGAAGAACTGGCCGCCGTGCTGCGGATTGTGATTGCCGTGCGGTCGCGGCGAATACTTCTCCAGCATCGGCGCGTCGTCGGGGCACGTGCCGGGGCCCGTCGCTTCCTGCGTGCTGCCGGGACACGTCCACGACACCGCCACGGTGACCTGAACCAGATCGCGACCGTCGATCGGGCACTTGCCGGGCCTGGACCCGGCGACCACCGAGTGCACCGGGCAGCTCCAGATCGAGTCGAGGCGAATCGGCACGAGGTCCATCCTGCAGATCGGACACGCGCCCGGCTTGTCCTCGAGAATCTCGGGATGCATCGGGCAGGTCCACGAGAGCGGCGGCAGGCTGTCGGGTTTCGAGCTTTGTCCGGCGGGCCTGGCGGACTGCGGGGCTGCCGCCGGACTGACGGCGAGGGCGAGGGCGAACAGCAACGCAGCAGATCTCATGAGCCTCAACTATGTTATACACCGGCGCATGGCACGACCCGTCGACGGCGCGCAACCACGACGACTCGCGCTCGTCGTGGCTGTCGGCCTCGTGGTGTGGGCGCTGCCACAGCCCGCAGGGATCGATCCGCGCGCGTGGCGACTGCTCGCCATCTTCGTCGCGACGGTGGTCGGCATCGTCGCCAAGCCCCTGCCGATGGGCGCCATGACCGTCGTCGGCATTGCGGTCGCTCTCCTCACGCGCACGCTGACCATCAGTGAGGCGCTCAGCGGGTTCGGCAACGGGACGGTCTGGCTGGTGGTGACGGCGTTCTTCATCGCGGCCGGCTTCATCAAGACGGGCCTGGGCGCACGGATTGCGTACGGGCTGTTCGCGCTGTTCGGCCGGAGCACGCTCGGCCTCGGCTACAGCCTCGTGGCCACGGATCTTGTGCTCGCGCCGCTCATCCCGAGCAACACGGCGCGTGCCGGCGGCGCGGTGTTTCCCATTCTGCAGTCGCTCACCGAGACCCTCATCGGGGAGGATCCTGTCAGGGGACGGCGCACGAGCGCGTTTCTCACCTTGACCGCGTACAACGGAACCGTCGTGACGAGCGCGATGTTTCTGACCGCGATGGTCGCCAATCCACTCGTCGTGCAGCTTGCCGCGGCTCAAGGCATCGCCATCACGTGGACCACGTGGGCGCTGGCCGCCGCGGTGCCTGGCGTCGTGAGCCTTGTGGTCGTTCCTCTTGTCATTTACTTCGTCTGCCCGCCCGGCGCGGTCGGAACACCCGACGCGCCTGCGGCCGCGAGAAGGGCGCTCGCTGGCCTGGGACCCGTCAGCAGGCGCGAGAAGCTGATGGGGCTCGTCGCCATCGTCCTGCTGACCGCGTGGATTCTCGGACCGACCATCGGCCTCGACACCACGGCCGCCGCACTGATTGCCGTCGCGGCGCTGCTCCTGACCGGCGTGCTGAGCTGGGACGACATCTGCCGCGAGCGCGAGGCATGGAACACGTTCATCTGGTTTGCGGCGCTGGTCATGATGGCGACCTACCTCGGTCAGTTCGGCCTGATGAGCTGGTTCACCGGCCGGATCGGCTCCGTGGTCGCCGGGATTGGGTGGGTGCCGGGCTTTCTCGGCCTTTGCCTGATCTACTTCTATACGCACTATCTGTTTGCGAGTAACACGACGCACGTGAGCGCGATGTATGCGCCGTTTCTCGCGGTGGCGCTGGCGCTTGGCGCGCCTCCGCTGCTGGCGGCGCTGGTGCTCGGCTTCTTCAGCAACCTCTTCGCGAGCCTCACGCACTACGGTACGGCGCCAGCCCCGATCCTGTTCGGCGGCGGCCACGTGACCCTCGGAACCTGGTGGAAGGTCGGCGCCATCGTCAGCGTGGTCAATATCACCATCTGGCTCGGGATCGGTGCCGCGTGGTGGAGGCTGCTGGGACTGTGGTAGGAGGCTCAGGCCTGGAGGCCTGCGCTAGCGAGCGACGACGGCCACGCCCCATGGGCGGTCACCGACTTTGATCTTCTTGGTCACCTGCCGCGTGGCGAGATCGACCACCGACACGTCGTTCGACGGCCCGTTGGCGGTGTAGGCGGTCTGGCCGTCGGGCAGCAGCGCGATGCCCCAGGGCCGCTGACCCACTTGGAACGACGTCACCGCCGCGTTCGTCTTCGGATCGAGCAGGAAGAGATGGCCGAATGATCCGGTGGTCACGTAGACCGTCGAGCCATCCGGATGGACGGCGATGCCCATCGGTCGCGGCTTGGGCGTGTTGCCCTGGCCCTCGAGCTGGATGCGCCGCAGCAACTGATGCTTCTGCGCATCCACCACCGCAATCGCCCCGTCGTTCTCGAGCGACACGTACGCGCGCGAACCGTCGGGCAGGAAGCCGATCGATCGCGGCCGATGACCGACCTCGATGCGTGTCAGCAGCGTGTTGGTGTGCGTGTCGATGGCGTACACCGCGCCGTCACCCTCGCTCGTGACATACACGACGCGCCCATCGGGCCGCAGCGTCACGCCTTCCGGCTCCTCGCCAATCTTGACGGCTGCAACGACGTTGCCCGACGGCACGTCGACGACGCTCAGCTGCGACGTGTCCTCGTTGGCGACGTAGAGGAGCAGGCCGTCCGCGCTGACGGCGAGCTGCTCCGGATCGGCGCCGGCGTGGATGATGCGTTTCACTTTGTAGGTGTCGGCGTCCACCTCGCCGATGCCGTCGGCGCTGCGGTCGGGCGGCGGCAGCGTCCTGACGTCCACGCCCGGCCCCGCGTTGGGTGAGCCGCTCAGCGCGACAAACAGCGATTTCCCATCGGGGCTGGCCTGGATGCCGCGCGGCCGCTGGCCGAGCGGCGAGGCGGCGATCACGGTGCCGGTCACAGCGTCGATCACCGTGAGGGTGCCCGACGATTCATTCGTGACGAAGACGCGGACGGCCGGCGGTGGGGCCGGCGCCGCCGCGGGTGCCGCCGCGGGCTCCGGTTTCGCCGCGTCCCGGCGGCAGGCCGCGGCGAGGAGGAGGGCCGCAACCGCCGCCAGCGCGGTCACGGATCGACAACGGGCGCTCATGGGGGGATGATACCGCAGCGCAGATCGCACATTTGCCCTCCAATCGATCTTTGGCGGCCCGGAGCTCGTGACCCGGAAGTAAAATGGCGCATCTATGATCCGAAACATTCTGGCGGGCCTTCTGGCGTTGGCGGTGATCCCGGTTCCCGCGCTCGCGCAACCGAGCGTGGCCGGCTCGTGGCGCGTCGACTTCGTCACGCCGCTCGGGCAGGCCTTCGTCAACATGACCATCAATCAGACAGGAAGCAAGCTCACGGGCCACGCGACCGACGAGTTCGGCGAGTACCCGATCGACGGCCGGGTCACAGACGACCAGGTGACCGTCGTCTGGTCGGTTCCCGAGGATGGCAAGATGCTCGAGATCACCATGAAGGGCAGGATCGAGGGCAACCAGATCACGGGCACCGCGAAGCTCGGTGACGTCGGCGAGGGTCCGCTGACGGCTCGCCGTACCGGCGACGCCGACCTACGTTGAGATCCCCGCACTCCCAGACCGGCACGGGACGCGTTCACTCTTTCGAGGAGCCGATGTCATGACTCGCACGGGATTCACCGTTCTGGCGCTCCTTCTTCTGGCCGCGACCCCCGCGTTTGCGCAAACCAATGTGGATGGCGACTGGGACGTCACGATCAATTCGCCGCAGGGCGCCAACACCGTGAAGGTGTCGTTCAAGCAGGACGGTGACAAGGTGTCCGGCGTCTTCAAGTCGCGGATGGGCGAGCTGCCGTTTCAGGACGGATCGCTCACAGGCAATGACCTGACGTTCGGGTTCACGATCCCCGTGCAAGGGATGTCGCTCGACATCACGATGACGGGCACGGTCGCGGGCGCGTCGATGACGGGCAAGGCGAAGTTCGGCGATTTCGGCGAAGGCGACTGGACCGCGAAGCGCGCCGACGCCACGTCGGCGGCTGCCATCTCCATGGGTGGCGCGAGCGGCAGGTGGGACGTCATGCTGAAGACGCCCGGCGGCGATTTCCCGGCGACCGCGACGCTCAACGAGACGTCCGGTGCGCTCAGCGGCACCCTCGGCAGCCAGATGGGCGAGGTCCCGGTCACCGGTTCGGTTGACGGCAAGGCGGTGAAGATCTCGATGGTGGCCCAGACGCCGCAAGGCGATCTGACGGTGGTGATGACCGGCGAGCTCGACGGCGATTCCATCGTCAACGGCAAGGCCGAGATCGCCGGGATGGGACAAATGGAATGGTCCGCCAAGCGCATCAAACAGTAGCGCGAGGCGTTCAGCCGAGCGTCACCGCGGCGACCCTCCTCGTTCTCGCCTTGACCGGCGCTCTGCGCGCGCAGAGCGTGGTCAAGATGGCGACCGTCGTGCCTCAAGGTTCGGTCTGGGACAAGAACCTGAAGCAGATGGGCGAGGAGTGGAAAGAGGCGACGGGCGGCCGCGTGACGGTCACGGTCTTCAGCGGCGGCGCGCAGGGCGACGAGGCGACCGTCCTCCGCAAGATGCGCCTCGACGCGCTGCAGGCCGCGGCGTTCACCGCCGTCGGCCTCGGCAGCATCGACTCGGCCTTCAACGTCTTCGACATCCCGTTCTTCTTCGATTCCTACGACGAGCTGAATCACGTCACCGACACGCTCACGCCGGTGATTCGCAAGCGGATCGAGCCGAAAGGCTTCGTGCTCCTCAACTGGGGGCACGGCGGGTGGACGCAGGTGTTCACCAAGAAGCCGGTGCAGACGGTCGACGATCTCAAGAACGTCAAGCTGTGGACGTCAGCCGGCAACGATCGCATGGTGCAGTGGTTCAAGGCGAACGGTTTCCAGCCGCGCGCGATGGCGATGACCGACATCCTGACGGGGCTCACCACCGGCATGCTCGAAGGGCTGCCCACCACGCCGCTGGCGGCGATGCTGTTCCAGTGGGATCGCCAGACGCCGTACATGCTCGAGCTCGGCCTCGCCCCGATCGTCGGCGCGGGCGTGATCACGACCAGGGCGTGGAAGGCGATTCCGGACGCCGACAAGCCGAAGCTGCTCGCCGCGGCCGACGGGGTGGAGAAGCGGCTGCGGGTCGAGGTGCCGAAGCTGGATGCCAGCGCCGTCATCGAGATGACCAGGCGCGGGCTGACGGTCACCAAGGCCACTGGCCCCGAGTGGCGCACCCAGCTCGACGGCCTCGCGAAGACCATGCGCGGCGAGTCGGTGCCGCCGGAGATCTTCGACCTCGCCATGAAGGCGCGCGACGAGTTCCGCAGGCAGCAGAAGGCCGCTCAGCCCAGGAAGTGACGGCACCAGTCAGCGGTCAGCAGTCAGCAGCCGGCAGTCCGGCGGCGGGCAGCCATCCGACTGCGGACCGCGGACTGCGGACTGTCGCAGCCTTCGTCGAAGACGGGTTCGCGTCGCTGGCGCTGCTGGCGATGGTGCTGCTCCCCCTGCTCGAAATCCTGTGGCGACGCGCCTTCGGTCAGGGCATTCCCGGCTCCGGCCCTATCGTTCAGCACCTCACGCTGTGGGTCGGCTTCCTCGGCGCCGCGATTGCCGCGCGCGATGGCAAGCTGCTCGCGCTCGCCACCGGCACGTTCATCCCCCAGGGGCCGTGGCGCCGCGCGGCGGACATCCTCGCCGCCGCGTTCGGCGCCGGCTCGGCGGTGATCCTCGCATATGGCGCCTGCCAGATGGTGGCGATCGAGCGCGAGGCGGGGACGACGATCGGCGCCGGCATCCCGGCGTGGATCGCACAGCTCGTGCTGCCCGTCGCGTTCGCGATGATCGCGCTGCGTCTGGTCTGGCGCGCTGGAAGCGGCCCGAGCCCCGTCGACGACCTGAGCGCGGTCCCGGCGATCGCGCGCTCGAGCAGCCCAAGCTCGAGCCGCGTGAAGGCTTCAGCCGGGCGATCCCGTGCGCTCTGGCTCGACCGCGGACTTGCGTCGCTTGGCCTGGCCGCCGGCGTGCTCTTTCTCCGCGTGCCGTCGATCCTCGAGACGCATTCGCTCTGGCCCGGCTTCATCGTCGTCGTCGCGGCGGCGGTGGTCGGGGCGCCGCTCTTCGCCATCCTCGGAGGGACGGCTGCGCTGCTGTTCATGCACGACGGCGTGACGCCGGCGACGATTCTCGTCGAGACCTACTCGCTCAGTGTGTCGCCGACGCTGCCGGCCATCCCGCTGTTCACGCTCGCCGGATTCCTGCTCGCGGAAGGGAAGGCCTCCGAGCGGCTCCTGCGCGTATTCCGCGCGTATTTCGGCTGGATTCCCGGCGGCACGGCCGTGGTCTGCGCGGTGCTGTGCTCGTTCTTCACCGTGTTCACCGGCGGCTCGGGTGTGACGATACTCGCGCTGGGGGGCGTGCTCTTTCCGGCGCTGCTCAAGGACGGCTACCGCGAGAAGTTCTCGCTCGGCCTGCTGACGGCGTCCGGATCGCTTGGCCTGCTGCTGCCGCCGGCCTTGCCGCTGATCCTCTACGCCGTCGTGGCGCAGATTCCGATCGAGGACATCTTCATCGGCGGCATCCTGCCGGGGATGCTGCTGACGTCGATGGTGGCGGCGTGGGGCGTGCGCGAGGGCATCGTGTCCCGGGCCGGACGCTACGCGTTCCGCGCGAGGGAGGCGCTCTCCGCGACGTGGGCGGCGAAGTGGGAGCTCGCGATGCCGGCGCTCGTGCTGGTCGCCATGTTCAGCGGCCTGGCGACGGCGGTGGAAGCGTCGGCGCTGACCGCGCTGTACGCGCTCGTCGCGCAGGCCTTCATCCATCGCGATCTGTCGCGCGGCGCCCTGCTGCGCGCGTTCAGCGAGTGCGTGACGGTGATCGGCGGCGTGCTGATCATTCTCGGCGTGGCGGTCGGGCTGACGAATTACCTCGTCGGCGCCGAGGTGCCGGCGACGCTGCTCGACTGGGCGCAGGGGCATATCACGTCGCGGCTGATGTTCCTGCTGGTGCTCAACGTGTTCCTGCTCGCGGTGGGCTGGCTGATGGAGATCTTCGCGGCGATCGTCGTGGTCGTGCCGCTCATCGTGCCGCTCGGCGCGGCGTTCGGCATCCACCCGGTGCATCTCGGGATCATCTTCATCGCGAACCTCGAGCTCGGGTTCCTGACGCCGCTCGTCGGGCTGAACATCTTTCTCGCCTCCTACCGCTTCAAGCGCCCGGTGCTCGAGGTCTGCGTCGCGGCGCTGCCGATGATGGCGATTCTCGGCATCGGCGTGCTGGTTATCACCTACGTCCCCTGGTTGACGACCGGCATTCTGTCGATGCTCGGTCGTTAACCAAAGACACGCCGCGAAGATGCAAAGCAAATGCTTTTCGCGACGTAGCGCAGGCCTTCAGGCCTGCCGGCGACGCAACGTAGCGCAGGCCTTCAGGCCTGCCGGCGACGCGACGTAGCGCAGGCCTTCAGGCCTGCCGGCGACGCGACGTAGCGCAGGCCTTCAGGCCTGCCGGCGACGCAACGTAGCGCAGGCCTTCAGGCCTGCCGGCGACGCAACGTAGCGCAGGCCTTCAGGCCTGCCCGTTGCACCAGGCGAGTCACATGCTTCCCAAGCGACCTCGCCTCGATCCGGTGATGTACATCGGTTTGCAGCGATATTTCCTGACATTTTGCACCGCCCATCGTCGCCGATGGTTCGTTCAGGCCGATATCGTCCAGCTCGTGTCGGAGCACATTCTGCAATCCGCCCAGCTTTTCGATATCGCAGTGATTGCGTACTGCTTCATGCCAGATCACGTTCATCTGCTGGTCGAGGGTTGCACGGAAAGCGCGGACGCTTCGGCGTTCGTCCATCAGGCGAAGCAGCGAGCCGCATATGCCTTCGTTCGCAAGTGGGTAGGGAGGCTCTGGCAACCAAGTTATTACGATCGAGTGCTTCGTGACGACGAAGCCACGCTGGCGGTTGCCAGGTACATTCTGGAGAATCCGGTACGCGCTGGATTGGTTGACTCCCCCATGAAATATCCGTTCAGTGGATCGATTCGGCACAGGGTGGAAGACGTCCTCGAGGCTGCTTGTTGGCAGCCCTGAAGGGCTGCGCTACCGTTTCTCAGCCATCAGCCATCAGCCATCAGCCATCAGCCATCAGCCACCAGCCATCAGCCCCCCGCCACCCGCCACCCGCCACCAGTCACCAGC
>Ga0082335_1002128_pt1 | contig 38122 bp, 42 predicted proteins | sample Subgrocontami58m_FD_72375 | JGI IMG/M metagenome (GOLD analysis project Ga0082335, IMG submission 72375) | Subsurface groundwater microbial communities from S. Glens Falls, New York, USA - GMW37 contaminated, 5.8 m (SPADES assembly) (version 2) ...
CCCCCTTTCCAACCCGTCCGAACCCCGTCCGACCCGCCAGAACGACTCTGTCGGGCTGGCCGGATGCCGGTCATCCGGGCGGAGGACGTTCGTCCGGGCGGAGGGGGGATTAAGGGGGGTTGCCGTTGCAGATGTGGCCGCGTCGTTTCAACAAGCGGTCGTCGATGTGCTCGTGCACAAGACACTCAAGGCCGCACAGATGACCCAGCCCAGATCCGTGATCCTCGCGGGCGGCGTGTCCGCGAACAAACTCCTGTGCGAGACCCTCGAGTCTGCCGTAGGCACACTCGACCCTTCCATCACCTTTCACGCGCCAGACCTCTCCCTCACCGGCGACAACGCCGCGATGATCGGGGCGGCCGGAGCCATGAAGGCAGCGCGGGGGGAATTCACGGATCCGTTGACGCTGGAAGCGGATCCGAACTTGCGATTAGCATAGGACGTATATGACCAATGGGACGAATATGATCTATCCCTCACGATCAGAAGAGGAAACAAAAAAACTCGCCGCGGAATTCGCGGCGGGTCTTCGTGGGGGAGACGTGGTCTTTCTCACCGGTGCTCTTGGGAGCGGCAAGACGACGTTTGTTCGCGGCGTTGCCGAGGCGCTTGGATTTCATGAGCCCGTGCGTAGTCCCTCCTTCACGATCGTCAACCACTATCCCATCGAGCACTCTCCCGTAAAACAAATCCTCCACGTCGACTTCTACCGGATCGATGACCCTTCGGAGATCCCACCCCTCGCACTTGAGGAAGAGGTCGGTCGACCAGATACGGTCACGTTCATCGAGTGGCCAGAGTCGGTTCCGACTTCGATCACGCCAACGCATCGAGTTTCGTGTGCCACGACAAACGCGAGCCACGTCATCACCATCGACTAAAAAACACGGAGCGGGTTCCGTGTTTTTCGTAACCACCCCTAATGACCATGGGGATTCTGACGATCTCAACGATTCTAACCATCCCCAACCCCCCGTCCGACCCGCCAGAACGACTCTGTCGGGCTGGCCGGATGCCGGTCATCCGGGCGGGCTCCTTAAAAAGGAGGGGGGTCGGACAACTCGCCCCATGTTTATTACTCCCCCTGTCCAGCCACGCGGCTGACTTCGTCCACGGTGGTGAGACCGTCGAGGACTTTGAGGATGCCGTCTTGCAAAATGGTGACCATGCCCTGCTCCTTGGCAAGCTCGCGAACCTGATACTCGGAAATGGATTCAGAGAGCGCCGCTTTCAAGCTTTCGGTCATGACGAGAATCTCATAGAGTCCGAGCCGGCCTTTGTAACCCGTCCCGTTGCAAACCTCGCACCCCTTCCCCTTGTAAAATTTCCACTCGCTCTCTGGCGCGACTTTTTCGCCCGAAGCTGCCGGGATTTGCGCCACGACTTTTTTCACGAGCTCGAATTCTTCTGGGGCGAGCGTCATGGCCTCTTTGCATTTCTCACAGATCTTGCGAACCAACCGTTGTCCGATGATCGCGTTGAGCGCGGGAGCGAGCAGGAACGGCTTCACGCCCATGGAAATAAAACGCGGAAGCGCGCCAGCCGCGTCGTTGGTGTGCAGGGTGGAGAGCATGAGGTGCCCGGTGAGCGCCGCGTTGATCGCCACCTCGGCGGTCTCGAGGTCGCGGATTTCTCCCACCATCACGATATCTGGATCTTGGCGCAGGATGGAACGGAGTCCTCCGGCAAAGGTGTAGTTTTTGGAATGGTCAATCTGGGACTGGTTGATGCCTTCGAGTTTGTATTCGATCGGGTCCTCAAGCGTAATGATTTTCACGTCGCTCGTGTTGAGTTTACGCAGGATCGCATAGAGCGTGGTCGTCTTTCCTGAACCGGTTGGACCCGTGGTCATGATCATGCCGTGCGGCTTTTTGATTTCACGCAGGAGTTTGGTGGCACACAGCGGACGATAGCCGAGTTGCTCGAACTCCACGTTGATGGCGCTGGGTTTCAACAGACGCATCACGACCGACTCGCCCCAGGTGGTGGGGATCGTCGAGACGCGCACGTCTGTGTCGCCCTCTTTGAGGAAGATGGTAAAGCGGCCGTCTTGGGGGCGATCGGTGATGTTGATCTTGAGCCCCGAGATGAGCTTGATGCGCGCGACGATCTTTTTCCAAAAGTCATGCGGGAGCTTGGCGACGTCCTGGAGCACGCCGTCGATGCGGAAACGCACAGCGATTTTTTCTTCTTCGGCCTCGACGTGGACATCGCTGGTGTCAAACTGGAGCCCCGCGGCCATGACGATCGTCATGATATCCGTGACGCTCGCACGGTCCATGACCTGCTGAACGTCGGTGTACTTCGTCAGTTGCTTCTTAAATTTCTCAAGCTCATCATCCGTAACCTGCACGCCTTTGATGATTTGTTTAATGAGGGGAAGCGTGTCGTAGGCCTTGATCGCCAGGCGCAAGCTCTCGTCAGAAATTTTGTAAACGCCACCCTGGGCTTTGTGACGCTCCGAAAGCTCGAAGAGAACGTCCTGCACCCCTTGGTCTGCGGGATGCAACGCGGCCAGACGGATCTCGGAACCCGTGAACAAAAAACACACGGCCCGCACCCCCTGCGCCCGCTCTTTTGGGAGAAGACGCAGCGCATCAGGCGAGATCGGGAAGCCCTTGAGGTTCACATAGGGAACCCCCAGCGTCTGTGCTTCAACCTGCGCCTCCGTTTCCTTTTCCTTGAGCCGCACGTCGTGCATCTTTTCCTCGAACTTCTCCACGGTGGTGCGCTCGCCACTCTTTGACGGCGCCGCCGCTGCCTTGGCGCCGGTGTACTTCAGAAGATCCTCGATGCTTTGGATATCATTGGTCATACATTTCTGTTGTCATTGCGAGGAGCGCAGCGACGAAGCAATCTGCTCGTTCATGTTGCTCTAGTTTACCAGGGAATAGACAAAACAAAAACGACCTTAAAAGGAAGATCGTTTTTGGGTGGTGGACCAGACGGGAATTGAACCAGTGCCACTACCTGTCAAGAGTAGTATGCTCACCAGATACACCACTGGCTCATGGTCCACCGGCGAAAATGATAACACAAAAGCCTCTCGAGAGAGGCTTTTGTGTGACAGGTAGTTTGTTGCCAGTGAATACTGGTGACTACTCCATAGAAACGGCACCCCATTAAGGCTCTATCGTCAATGTCAAGTCAGTTTTGTGAACGGGAAATAGAAAAGTCCACTCTGGCGATCACGCTGTCGCTTTGTTTAGAGATTTGGATTTCAACGTGATGACAAATGTTCACCCCGGTGAAAAAAGTCAGCAGGACGCAGATCGTTCATGTGGCGTTTTTGCGTTCACGGCGATAAAAAAGCCTCCAGAGAGGGAGGCGGGAGGTTTTTGGTTGGAAGAGAGTTATCGACGCGCAAGCCTCAAAATCTTCGAGAACGCCTTCTTCCCATGCGTCTTGTGGAGGCCGCGTTGGTAGAAGCCGTACCACGCGCTGTACTGGAAGGTGACCACGATGCCACCAAACGCGAGGATGACGGCAAAGAAGACAAGCGCGGAAACGATGTTCGCGGCGAGAAAGATTTGGGGAGAGCCAATCAAGAGCGTCGTTGAAAAAAGCAAGGAGTAGGGAACCACTAGCAGGGCGAGAACCAACAGTAGAACCACACCCGCCCCCAGTACGACAAAGAAGAGGAGGGCACCGTACTCGAACGCGGCGAGCCATTGCTTGGCAAAGAGGCGAGCGGCGGTCTGGATGGCATGGAGCGGGTGGGAATTGTTCTCCACCACGTCGATGATGGCAAACAGGTAAATGATGTTGACGACGATCGTTGTGGGGATGAAGAGGAGCATCAAGAGCAGGAACAGGGCGGCATGGCCGATGGTTGTGGAGAGACTAGCGAGCAACAGCGTGAGGGTCATGAGGACCACCAAGATGAGCATGAGGAGTTTGTTCAGGATGCCAATGAGAAAGAGGCTCCAGAAGTGGCGGCTCGCCTGCTGCCGCAACTCGTACGGATCTTGATGCGTCTTTGCGCGAATCCCCAAGACGAGCGCCCCTTGGCAGAGCGTCGCCATGATGACGAGCAAAACTCCCACGAGGGTTGCGACGATGACGATGAAGCTCGTGCGCTCTGGCCCCAAGACCGCCATCTGGCCGATATAACTCGCGGCAAGATCGTAGCCGATGAACGAGGTGTTCGCGAGGTCTTCCAGCAACGACTGCGTCCGCTCCACTCTCTCAAGCGCGCGCCAAACAACATCGACCACGCCGCCGGTGGAAATGAGCGCGGCGAAGATACCAAAAATCCACAAGCTCTTCCGCTCCCAGGTGAGACGCCAAGCCTCACGCAAAAACGGGCGGTAGAGCATTGTGGATTTTTTTGCGGACATATCCTCCTTTGAACCGTTACGCCACTGGGGTTGCGAGCAGAGCCTCGAACGCTTCTTTCTCAATCGTTTCTTCCTCCAGAAGCTTCTTCGCGATCTTGTCCAGTGACGGCTTTTCTTTCCGAATGATATCACGAGCGGTCAGCATGGCGCTATTCACGAGCTTCTCAACCTCCAGGTCGATGGCCTCCGCGGTCTTCTCGGAGTAGTTGCGCGCCTCGTGAATCTCGCGCCCCAGGAACACCATCTCCTGGCTGTCGCCGAACACGCGCGGGCCCAGCGTCTCGCTCATGCCGTAACGGGTCACGATCTCGCGCGCAAGGCTTGTGCATTTGCGCAGGTCGTCCGACGCTCCTGTCGTCACGTCGCCGAAGGTTTCTTTCTCTGCCACGAACCCTCCCAACATCATCGCCATGTCATCGATGAACTCGACGCGCTTGTGCAAGCGCTTGTCTTCCGACGGGAGCTTGAGTGTGTAGCCACCGGCCATGCCGCGGGAAATGATCGAGACCTTGTGAATCGGATCGCAGTTGGGAAGCATGTGCGCGACCAGCGCGTGTCCAGCTTCATGATAGGCCGTGATCTTCTTCTCTTCCTTGTTCATGACATAGCTCTTGCGTTCCGGTCCCAGGAGCACTTTCTCGATGGAGTCGTTCGTGTCTTCCTGTGTGATCTGGGTATCGTCGCGTCGCGCCGCGCGGATGGCGGACTCGTTCAACAGGTTCATGAGGTCGGCTCCAGAAAATCCAGGCGTGCGTTCCGCCACGCGGCGGAGGTTCACGTCTTTGGCAAAGGGCTTGCCCTTCGCGTGGATCTGGAGGATCGCCTCGCGGTCGTTAATGTCGGGAAGATCCAGGATCACGCGACGGTCGAAACGCCCCGGGCGCAAGAGCGCGGGATCCAAGACGTCAGGCCGGTTGGTGGCAGCGATCACGATGACACCGATGTTGGGATCAAACCCGTCCATCTCCACCAGGATCTGATTGAGCGTCTGCTCGCGCTCGTCATGGGATCCGCCCAGTCCCGTGCCGCGCTGACGGCCCACCGCGTCGATCTCATCGATGAAGACAATGCACGGCGCGCTTTTCTTCGCCTTTGAAAACAAGTCGCGCACACGGCTGGCTCCCACGCCCACAAACATCTCGACGAATTCCGATCCGCTCAAGTGGTAAAAGGGCACGCCTGCCTCGCCCGCAACCGCCCGCGCAAGAAGCGTCTTTCCAGTCCCTGGACGCCCCATCAGGAGTAGCCCCTTGGGAAGCTTGGCTCCCAGGTCAGAAAACTTTTTTGGATTCTTCAAAAACTCGACGACCTCTTGGAGTTCGATTTTCGCTTCTTTGGCGCCAGCGACGTCGGCAAACGTGATCTTCTGTTTCGTGTCCTTGATTTCCCGGGCGTTGCTCATCCCAAAGGACATGGCCTTGTTGTTGGCACCCTGCATCTGCCGAAACATGAACCAGAAAATGAAAATGAGCAAGAACAACGGAAGCAACGACGGAAGAATCACGCCCAACAGATAGGAACGCGTGGAGCGGTCTTTCACGGTCAGGCCGGCAGCCTTGAGCTCCTGCGCAGTGATGCCGTAGCTGATGAGCTCCTCGGAGAGCGAGACGGAGGATTCTTTGCGTGTCGTCTGCTTGCGACCGTCCTTGAGGATGACGGTAACTTCCGCCCCTTCAATTTCGATGCGCTCGACGCTTTGCGCCTGGACCTCTTCTACCAGCGCGGTCATGCCGATTTCCTCCGGCTTGTCCGAGTTGAGCGTGTAGCTGGAGAAAAGAGTCGAGATGAGCAAGATCCCAACGATGGTAAAGATGATGTTTTTGGAGAGGGGTTTCATAGGTTGGAAGCTGGAAGTGGGAGGTCGCCCGCCCGACTGACCGGCATCAGCCGGTCGGGCGGGGAAGTTGGAGGTGGGAGATCGGGGGGAGAAACGTGAGCGTCCGTTTGCGTCTTGAGCGAGAGGCCGAGACGATGTTCTGTTGGTTCGATCGAAACGATCTTGAATGTCATGCGTTCGCCTTCTTTGCCAATCGTCGTCACATCTGCCACTGGTTTATCAGAGAGCTCCGAGACGTGGGCAAGGCCATGGATCTCCGGATCGAGCTCCACGAAGAAGCCAAACGGATTGACCTTGAGGATCGTTCCTTCCACCATGTCCCCCACCTTGTAACGCTCCGAAACATTCTCCCAGGGATCGCGCACGAGCTTCTTCATGGAGAGGAAAATCTTGCTACCCTCCAGGCCGATGATCTGCGCTTTCACCGCCTGCCCGATTTTCAAGAGGTCACGCGGATGGTCAATGCGCTGCCAGGCGATTTCGGAAATGTGCACCAGGCCTTCGAGCGCACCGAACTTGATGAAGGCGCCGAAGTCCGCCAGAGCCGTAATCTCTCCTTCAATGATGTCTCCCACCTTGAATTGGGAGAGGACGTTTTTTTGCTGGTCTTCCCAGACGGCCTTTTCAGAAACGATAAGCTTATCGTCGGCTTCATTGGCGTCAATGACGCGCACGCTCATCTGTATGCCGACATAGCTCTTGAGCTTTTCAAGAATCTTGTTCTTGTCTCCGCCGGTCACGCGCGGATAATGTTCAGGCGAGAGTTGGGACACGGGGAGAAACCCGTTGACGGTTCCCACGCGCACGATCAGTCCGCCCTTGTTGGCCTCTAAAATTTTTGTCTCGATGGTCTCGCCGGAAGTGAACAGGACGCGAATGTCCCCCCAGGCCTTCTGCTGACCTGCGAACCGGAACGAGAGTTCGATCTCGCCGTTTTCGTTCTCGATCTCCATGACGGTCGCCTCGACCTGGGTTCCAGGTTCGATGCTCGCGTACTCGCTGGATTCGGCAAACAGTTCCTTGCCGCGCACGACTCCGGTGGCGATGCCTGCCAAATCAATGCGGACTTCTCGTCGGCCTGTCCCGATTACGGTTCCTTTGACGACGTCTCCCACTTGGGGAAGATTCAGGTACCCACCATGTGTCATGAGTGTCTCGAACTCGGACATCTGCGGTGCGCTCTGTGTCATATAAAAATATGCCGGCAGACGGTCCCCCTTCGCCATCCCACTACGCCCTTCGGGCTTCGAGGGACAGGCGGCTTCGGGAGAGGGTCCACGCGGGGTTACATTGATTAATGACGAGGGGAGTGTAGCAAAGACGCTGGAGAAGTCAACGAACGCTTGACGGAAAGGAGATTTTTGAGTAGTTTTTGGAGGTTCCAAGCAGACGCTTGGAGGAAAGGGAAAGGAATGGAACACATCGAAGAGATCTTCCGAGCTGGACGCTTTCCGATCCTGTCGGGCCCAGACCGGCTCGAGCTGGCACTGGGACTCGTCGAGCCCGTGGCCATGGGCACGGCGCGTGAAGTGAGCTTCCGCATCCAGACCTCGCGCGACGGCTTCCCTGTGCAGGCGATCCGCGGCCCCGTGGTCGGGATCGAGTGGGGAAATGGCAACGGCCTCTACCACCTGGTCGTGCACCACATCGACGGGAGCTACGCGCACATCCGCGACTACAGCCCCGCGCACAAGCACTGTCGCGCGCTCACGTGGACCAATGCCCTCGAGAACATCGCCAACAACTGGCGAGACCGCCCGACGAACCACCAGGCTTCCTGGACGCTCGGTCGCGACGATCTCGTCAACGCGCTCATCGGCGTCGGATTGCCGCCGTGGCGCTCCAGACGCGGAGAGCCGCTTGTCGGCGTGTTCTCGATCTGCCTGATGAGCCAGGGCCAGGATGTCAGGCTACCTCCGATTGACGAACACGACTGCGAGTACCACGTCAACAACGGTCTCATGACCGTCCGTCTCTTCGCCGTGATGCGCAACCGGGACTCGGGCGAGCTGCTCATCCAGTTCACCGATCCCTTCGGTCACGTCTTTCACGGCGTGGTCGGCGCCGACCTCCAGCTCCAGTGGATCCACCGAGGCCAGGGCTGGCGCGACTCCATGCGCCTGGCGAGCTAGCACCTTCGATCCCCCCTCTCGCGAGAGGGGGGCAACCACAACCCGATCCTGAAAGGAACGATCGATCATGGAACCAATGGACATCGTCGACATGAGCTTCATGCTCAACGTGTTTCTGCTGGGAGGACTCGCAGGAGCAGCGCTGGTCGGACTGATCAAGCTCCTGCGACACGAGCACGGCTTCAAGAACAACGTCGGGTACTGCATCGCACTCGCCTTCCTCATCGTCGTGGGCTTCTCGAGCTTCATCCCGATCGGGATGGCACAGCAGAAGGTGCACGACGGGCTCGCGCCGACGAACGTATCCGCCGAGCTCGTCGAACCCGCCGAGCTCGTCGTGAAGGTCAGCAAAGTCGGTGACAACCATCCGCGCGGGAAACTCACCCGGTTCCCGCAGGCCTACGAACTTCTCCACGAGGAATGCGCAAGCATGGAGGAGGATCTCAAGCTCCTGGAAGCAGAGCTCACCCTCTTCGCCAGCGGCACCATCATTTACTGAACGCCACGCGCGTCCACGCCCCGCGGCCACTCCCAGCCGCGGATTTTTATTTCAGCAAGTCATCAAGCTCACAAGAGAGCAGCGCAGATTTGGGGTAAGTCCTCATTTGGCTGGAGAGATAGAATGGAGGTTCGGTTCAGACGCATACCCTCCTCCTTTTCAAGGAGCCCGCCCGAACCACGTCCGACCCGCCAGAACGACTCTGTCGGGCTGGCCGGATGCCGGTCATCCGGGCGGAGACCGTTCCTCGATCGGGCTGGGGGTTGGTCTTCGAGGTTCTGAAGAGCCCTCTCCTCGAGTATGAGCGACCTGGGAGTCGAAGACAGGCTCTCGAAGAGGGATGGTTAAGCATCCGTCGTCTACGAGTTTGTCGCTTCAGACTTGTAACCTTCTGCCTGACACACACGAACCACCCCCCCCATTTCGACAAAAGCCTGTCGGAAGCTTAGCTTCCGACCTGGTTGACGAAAGTGACACGTGTCGGAAGCTTAGCTTCCGACCTGGTTGAAGAAAATGAGGGGACGGCAAAAGTCCGTTTTGATGACAGATTTTGTTATCCTCTGCCTGACACAGACGGGCTGTTCCCAAGGGGACAGACTTTCTCCTCCCGTTACATTGCGATTGATCCCAGATTTATTCAAAGGCTTTTCTTGCGTTTCAGAAATGTGACAATAGAGTCTCAAATGTGAAATAGAGCCATGAACGCCTTATAGCTTCTCCAGAGCAGTCGCACCCAGGCTGAAGCCTGGGACTACCAAATCCATTGAAAACCCAGAAAACGGAGCAAACCTCCGATTTTCGGTTGACAGGAACGGGATTTTGCGGTATTTTTTCGCACTTAGAGTCCATGTCAGGCTCCAAGAAAAACGTGGGACAAACCCCACCAAGGAGGGAATAATGAGAAACGAACCGACCGAAGTCTGGCTCGGAGTCGAGGGGAAGAGGTGCGCCTTCGTCTACGCAGGCGTTCCTGGAACCAACGTCCTGATAGGCCGGCACCACCTGTACGCCGACGTGCCGGTGCGTCCGGCAGTGCTCGACGACGCCTGCGTGATCAGCCGCGTTGCGGCGGAGATCGACCCGCGCAGACGCGTGCTCAAGCGTGTGGGCGAGAGCCGACTCACCCTGATCCTCAAGGACGGCGCCTCGCGGCAGATGTCCAGAGGAGGGGAATGTGATCGGCTCGAGCAGATCAGAGAGGTCGAGTTCGGCCTGCCAGGCTACTCGGTCACCTGGCAGGTCGGCCTCTCCGAGCGCTCTATCTGCCTGATCGAGCCCGGAGACAGGATCACGCACGTGATCCCCTGGTCTGGCCAGCTCGAGGACGTGCGCCGCCACTGGGGCGCGATGTTCCTCGCCCGCGACGCGGCAGGCTGGCACGTCGACCGCCTCAGTGAGGCGAAGGTCATCACGCCCCAGACGGCGCTGCAGCTCGCGCACATCTACCACCCCTAGCCGTCCACGGCGGCCAGAGGAGAACCAACTGATCGGTGCCGGGCACGCTCGCCTGGCACCGATCTCTCCAAGAGATTTCGAGAGAGTCTCGAGATCTGCTGGGGAGTGAGATTGTGGGGAAGCTTGTGTCTCCAACCGTTTGGAGCAACAGGCTTCCCACACAACTCAACCCGTGGGAATTGGAGGTGCTATGAGTCCGCATCGTTCGTCCATCCTCGTCGTCATCTTCGCCCTCCTCGCCGCCGCCATGTTCGGCTGCGAGCAGATGCCCCCGATCACCAACGTCACCATCGAGGCGCCGGAGGAGCAGGCGCCCGTCCAGGAGGAGGAGCCGTCCTCCGACCTGCTCATCGGCGCCACCGTGGGGTGGTACGGCGTGGAGGAGGGTGGCAGCCTGGAGGCGCCCTTCATCGTGACCAACCAGTCCGACCACGACGTGACGTACTCCGTCGAGGTCTTCGCAAACCCCGGGGAGGACTTCATCCTCTTCTCCGACCCGCAGCGCACCCTGACCCCTGGGTCCGAGGCGCTGGTCATCGTGCGCTTCGACGCGCCCGAGGACATCACGTCCGAGATGGGATACGAAGGGCGGGAGGCGTTCATCACGCTCACCACGGAGAGCGGCGAGAGCCACGAGCTCTGGCTGCACGTGGACGTGTGGGACGCGGATGCGTTCTACGGCGGGCAGGAGCTCGCCGTGTGGACGACCGAGCTGTGGATGAACACGGACGCCGGCCGCGAGGCTCTGGGAACCATCCAGGTCCAGGGCATCGTGGAGACGGACTACGAGGCCGTGTTCTCCGACGAGCACGACAGCGGCTTCGTGGTCGCCGAGAACGCGCAGGGAACGCTCTCCCCAGGCGACTCCCTCCTCGTGATCGTCGAGTTCCAGGCACCCGACGCCCTCGTCGAGGGTGCGTTCCAGGTCTTCTGGAACATCCTCACGATCGCGACCCCCAGCGGCGAGGTGCACCAGGTCCTGGTGCGCGCGGAGGTCTACGACCCCGCGTGGACGCCGCCGGCCGAGGAGTAGCCGCAACTCGACGGCCTGACCGTCGAAGGAGAAACAAGCTGATCGGTGCCGGGCACGCTCGCCTGGCACCGATCTCTCCAAGAGGTTTCGACAGCACGTCGAGATCTGCTGGGGAGAGATCCCTACAACGACAACAAGAAGAAGGAGCTGCCATGAGCAAGCGCGTATCGAAGATCCTGAACGCCGAGGAACGCATGTACGAACTCGACAACCGATGGGTCCTCGCGGTCCTCGACACGATCATGCTCGTCGGCCTGATCTGGGCGTACTCGAGCCTGGGCGGGTGCGTTGACAAGTCGTACACCTACGACTTCGATGTGACCGCCGAGCTTCCCGACGACTCCGACGAGGACATCACGCCCTCCGAGGACCCTGCGGACGACGACGACAGCACGGTCGTCCAGGACAGGAACTGCGACATCTACCTGCCCTCGGAGCCGCAGTCGGCTCCGTTCTGCTTCGCGCCCTCGGGCGTGATCCCGCAGGTGGAGACGCTCACCGACGGCATGCTCGTGCAACTGCCGCTTGGCGACACAAGGGTGATGTACTACATCCTCAAGGGTCGACGATACCTGATCCCCACGCTCCAACGCTTCACCAGCTGGCGGGGAGAGGATGCGTGCGAGGCCTGCTCGGGTGTGGCCAACGTCGCCCAGGAGCTCATCGCCTCCGTCGAGGTCGGCGGCAACGTCACGGCTCGACCAGGGACGATCATCGCCATCGAGGCGGACACGTCGCTCTTCGTGATCGACGCGTGCGCTACGGCGCGAGCGATCCTGCCTTCCGTGGCAGAGGTGATCTACGGCAAGGGCTGGGAGGAGTTCCTCGTGAACTTCCCCTACAAGCCGGAGTTCGCCTTCGTCGACTACGCGATGGGTCCGCCCGTCGAGTCGCTCGCGGACTTCGACCTCGCCTCCGCGCTCGCACGCACGATCGACGAGGAGGTCCTCGGGATCGGCTGCGGCGAGTCGGAAGAGGACGATCCGCTCGAGGGCGAGATCCTCGCCGAGATTCGCACGGCCACCGATCTGGCGCCGCAAACTCTCGTGCGCGGCGAGTGGGCGAGCGAGATCTTCGCCCTGGAGATCGAGGCCTTCGCCTTCGATCTCAACGTCCCCTGGATGATGCCGCAGATGGTCGGCGACTCCACTCCCATCAGCGATGGTGTCGACCAGGGCGTGTCGGCAAGCAGTCGCTTCGGCTACTGCTTCCTCTCCGACGGCTCCCAGACCCTCTCGGACTACGTCCCCGCCTCCACCTACTGGAGCGTGGACGTGGAGCTCATGGTTCCGGCTTGGACGACCTCGCGCATCGGCATCTGGTGCGCGGTGGGGAACGCCATGGTCCAGGACGACGACCCCGACGAGTTCGCCATCGTCCTACCCAGCTCGCAAGACATCCAGGTCGAGCTCTCGGCAACAGGAGAGCTGGTCGACCCAGCCTGCGTGCGCGTGGGAGCCGACGGAGGCGGCGTCAACCTGGACTTCGGGGTCTTCACCCAGATCGTGAACCAGGGCGAGCTGTACCTGTCCCTCTCCGGCGCTTCGCCGACGGGAACGATCACGGCCGGCACCGAGAACATGCTCGCCGTCTACCAGATGGCCGCCGACTACGAGGGCTACAACGTCAGCGAGCTCTCGATGAGCTTCACGGGCGGGGTGCAGTACCTCGAATCCGTGAAGATCTGGTGGATCGATCCCTACGGGTACGTCCACGAACAGACGTCCACCGTCGTCCCCTACGGCGGGACGACGTTCGCGGGGATGACCTCCCTAAGCGCGCCCAAGGCGTTTTGGCAGGACATCCTGCTGTTCGCAGAAATCGCGGCAGACGCGCCGCCAGGCACGCAGGTGCAAGCACACCTCAACGCCTGGAACCTACCCTTCGCGGCAGTCGGCCAGCGCAGCGGAACCGCGCTGGACGCGGCCGACATCGCCACGACCATCGCGGGGAACGTCCTGACGATCAACTGACGAACCGCTCCCCAACGGACGAGGACTTGCTCCTCGTCTTTTTAATTGTGTCGTCTGTAGTCGCAAGCTTCCGACTCGTTCCTGCCGACCTGTCCTATCGGTTCGGAGCTAAGCTCCGAACATGAGGCTCAAGTTGCGTTCGTTGACGATAGTACAAATTGACATTATAATTTCATTCGTATGGCACAAAAGATTATAAAAGTCGGAACGTCCGCAGCGGTAACCATTCCTAAGGGCGTTATGGAGAACCTGGGGCTACAAGTCGGCGACCAGGTTGAACTTGCGTTCAATCGCGATGAGCGAGCCGTTTCCATCAAGCCGACGTTGTCACTTTCAGAGCGTGACAAGGAAGTGCTCTCGATCGCCCTGGATGTACTCGAGCGTTATCGCGAGGATTTCAAATCTCTGGCAAATCGGTAAGCATGGAGGGAATCACGGCCAAACAAATGATTCTCGTTCACGCGGCGGTTATTCGCAGGATCGGCGGCTCTGACGGCATTCGAGACATTGGCGCCTTGAAGAGCGCAGAGGCACTTCCGTTTCAAGCGTCATTCGGTCTTGAACTGTATCCAGGAGTGGTTGAGAAAGCCGCTGCCTATGCCCGTTCGATCATCATGAACCACCCATTCGTCGATGGAAATAAGCGCACAGGCATGAGCGTTGCGATGACCTTTCTTGAACTCAACGGTATGCGATTTACAGGCCCTCGCGGGAGTATCGAGAATTTTGCCGTCAAAATCGTCGTGGACAGATTGGATATTGAAGATATCGCCCAATGGTTTAAACTACACTCACAAATCATTTGATCCGTCTACCGTCTCCCGTCTACTTTCTCCTTATTCACCCCCCTCCCCCTATGCCCCACCCACATCAGTCCATGCTCGAAGAGTTCCAGTACGCGATCAAGCACTTTGCTCCGACTCTTCCTTCTGTCATTACACAGGAAGCGCAACGCATCCACGACGACCTCGCAACCAATGAGTCGCTCGACGAGACCGCGATCAAGCATGCCTTCTATACGATCGGGATTAAGGAATACCCCTACCGCCGCGCGTACAAGGAGTTGACGAGTTCTACGGCCGAAGAAATGCTCATCAAGATGGTGATTGAGCACGTCGACCAGACCGTGCGCGGAGTCATCAAGCCGCACTTGGACGAGGGCGTGAGTCTGGAGGAATTGGTTTCCAGCGACCTCTTTACCGAGTCGCTGGATGCCAAGCAGCGCTACCAAGTCGAGGATGGCATCCTGGTTGCCCAAAACAAACTCGCGGAGATTCTCAAGAATCGAGTCGGGGAGCAGGCTGCCCAGTACCAGGCGTTGGTCGACAAATGGACGCGAGAGGCCGGGAAAATTCAAGAGGCGATCGACGAGCTTGAAAAACTCGCCCAAGGCGGCGATGAGAACCAGCAGGCCGAGATCAAAAGCAAAGTGGAACGCTTCCGTGAGGGGTTCTTGATTACGGAAACGGATCCGGAGCTCGAGATCGTCAAAAAGGAGATCGAATATTGGAAGGACACCTTTGCTGAAGAGGAATAAATTATGCAAATTTCTTGGAATGGATTTTCGTCCTTTGAGATCACCACCAAAGCCGCGAGCGGAGATGTCCGCATCGTCACCGACCCGTACCAGAATTCGACGGGTCTTCGGTTTCCTCGGACGCTTGAGGCCGAAGTGCTGTTGCAGTCCCACGACGAGGAGGACGCGAACAATGTGGAGGCGATTCTTGGCAGTCCGTATGTCATCGACCTGCCTGGAGAATTCGAGGTAGGAAGCGTGTTTGTGTTTGGGGTGTCCGCGCCGCTCAAGCGGGAAGTGAAGGGAGGCCGGCTTCAGAATCTCATTTTCCGCATCGAGACCGAAGGCATGCGCCTTGCCCACTTGGGCGCGCTGGATCGCTCACTCACGGACGAGGAGCTCCAGAAACTCGAGAACATCGACATCTTAATGATTCCCGTTGGCGGGGGGCGGGTGATGGATCCAAAACTCGCTGCGGAGGTTATTTCCCAGATCGAGCCGCGTGTGGTCATTCCCATGACGCACGCCGTCTCGGGAGCCAAGGAGGAACTTGCAAGTGTGGACCAATTTTGCAAAGCATTTGGCACATGCCACCGTGAAGACATGAACAAGTACAAAGTCACGCGCAAGGATCTCCCAGAAGACGACATGGTCATCATCTCGCTCACGCGTTGAGTGTATGCGAACTCAACATCCCAAACCGCAATCCCTGCGACCCCTAAGCGCGAGGCACCGACGGTGGTTCTGGGTGTTGATGCTCGTGGGCGCGCTCCTCATTCTCGTGGGCTGGATGCTCACAGTGAGGGATCTCCTGACGCAGGCTCCAACGATCAAATCGTCTTTCGAGCAAGGCGTGAATCGGGCGGCTCAAGAGATTGAGGACGCGCAGCTTGACCCTTCGCAAAAAATCGACGAAGTCTCCGAGGCACTCGAAGCACTCCAAGCCGGATACAACGCAGAGAAACAACGACAACAAGAAACAACAGCCTCTTATGAGCAAGAAGACACCACACCGTGAAGAACCCGAGCCTCAAGCTCCACAACGAGAGAACATCATCTCGCAGAGTTTGGTCACGGAGATGCAGACGTCCTACTTGGATTACGCGATGAGCGTGATTGTTGGGCGCGCGCTTCCAGACATCCGCGACGGGCTCAAGCCGGTTCATCGTCGCATCCTCTATTCGATGTGGCAGACTGGATTGCGATCGAGCGCCAAGTTTAAGAAGTGCGCCGCAGTCGTGGGAGACGTGCTGGGAAAGTACCATCCGCACGGAGACTCCGCCGTGTACGATTCGCTTGTGCGCATGGCGCAGGATTTTTCGATGCGCATGCCGCTTATTCGCGGGCAGGGAAATTTTGGATGTTTCACAAAGGACACAAAAGTGCGATTGACGGACGGTCGAGATGTTGATTTTGGGACGCTCGTTGATGAACACGCATCTGGGAAGAAGAATTTTACCTACACGGTCAACTCCAAGGGGCTTGTCGCCATCGCACAAATTAAGGATCCACGACGCACAAAAACGAAGGCGGAGCTGATGGATGTCGCATTGGATAACGGCAAGCATGTCCGCTGCACGCCAGACCACCGCTTCATGCTTTTGGACGGTACGTATGCAATGGCCCAGGAACTACAGCCGGGTCAATCGCTGATGCCTCTCTATACGCGGCTGTCAGAAAAACAAGACCGCCTTAACCGCCAGGGATACTTGCTTATTCTTCAAAACAAGACGGATGAATGGGTGCCGGCACATCACCTTGCTGATAATTTTAACTTGACGCATGGCACCTACAAACACGATCGAATCGTGAAGGGGAATAAAAATCGGACATCGAACGCGACGGGGAAACTAAAATTTTTGCACATCAGCAAATACACGCTCGACGTGTGTGGTGAGTTGAATGCGCTGACTTATGATCTCTGTCGACTGCGCGTCTATCCATATGGGCAAGCTCCACTTTGGGAGACGGGACTAAAAAAATACTTCCAAAGCAATCCTGAATTGGTTTTGCAAAATTTGAACGGCAACCACAAGGTCGTCCGTGTGGAACCGATCGATGCACGCGAGGACGTGTACGATCTCACGATCGAAAACACTCACAACTTTTGCCTTGCCGCGGGAATCTTCGTTCACAACTCGCTCGATGGAGACTCCGCAGCCGCCTATAGATACACCGAGGCCAAGCTCGAACAGATTTCCGAAGAGCTCCTCATGGACATCGAGAAAAACACGGTCGACTTCATGCCCAACTTTGACGGCACGCACAAGGAACCAAAAGTGCTCCCGGCCAAACTTCCAAATCTGCTCATCAACGGCACGGTCGGCATTGCGGTGGGTATGGCGTCCAATATTCCGCCGCATAATCTCACCGAGGTCGCTAACGCTGTGTTGCACCTCATCAAGAACCGCGACGCTTCGATCGATGAACTCGCCCAGATCGTCCAAGGTCCAGACTTTCCAACCGGCGCTATCGCCTACAACCAAAAAGACATCCAAGCCGCGTTTGCCACTGGGAAAGGCGGAGTGGTTGTGCGCGCCAAGACCGAGATCGTTGAGGACAGCAAGGGCAACTTTGCGATCATCGTGAGCGAGATTCCTTACCAGGTGAACAAATCAAATCTTCTCATGAAGATCGCCGACAACGTGCGCGACAAGAAGATCGAAGGCATCCGCGATTTGCGCGACGAGTCGAGCAAAGGCGATGTGCGCATCGTGATTGAGCTCAAGAAAGACGCCTACCCCAAAAAGGTGCTCAACCGCCTGTATCAGTCCTCACAGCTCCAGGAGACCATTCACTACAATATGCTGGCGCTCGTGGATGGCATCCAGCCGCGTGTGCTGAACCTCAAGATGATTTTGGAAGAGTACGTGAAGCATCGTCGAGAGGTGGTGCGCCGTCGTACCGAGTTTGATTTGACGCGAGCCATCGACCGCGCGCACATCTTGGAAGGGTTGAGCATTGCCATTTTGAAGATCGACGAGATCATCAAGACCATCAAGAAGAGCAAGGACAAAGACGAGGCGCGCGTAAACTTGGTGAGCAAGTTCAAACTTTCGGATCGTCAGGCATCGGCGATCTTGGAAATGCGCTTGCAGAACCTCGCCAACCTCGAGACCCTCAAAGTTGAGACCGAATACAAAGAGATGAAGAGGCTCATCGAAGAGCTCGAGTCGATTTTGAAGAGCGAGAAAAGAATGATGGCCGTGATCGCCACCGAGGTCGAAGAACTGCGCGACAAGTACGGGACGCCACGCCGCACGCAGATCGTGAAGCACGGCATGAAAGAATTTTCGATTGAGGACGTTGTGCCAGACACCAAGACCGTCGTGATGATTACTAAGGCTGGCTACATCAAGCGCATCCCGCCTGACACGTTCAAGACGCAGCATCGCGGCGGAAAGGGAGTTGCGGGACTCACCACCAAGGAAGACGACGTGGTCGAACAGGTGTTCACGACCACCACGCACAAGGACCTCATGTTCTTCACAAACCGAGGTCGCGTGTTTCGCCTCAAAGCCTATGACGTTCCAGAAGCCTCTCGGACAGCGAAGGGCCAGGCGATCGTGAACTTCTTGCAGCTTGCCCCTGGCGAAGCCGTCACCGCGACGTTCTCTCTGGAGGACATGGAGAGCATGAAGTATTTGCTCATGGTGACCAGCCAGGGGACCACCAAGAAGGTGGAGCTCGACCAGTTTGAAAACATCCGCCGCTCTGGACTCATCGCGATCAAACTCGTGGACGGCGACAACCTGCAATGGGTGAAACCCACAACGGGCAAGGACGAAGTGATTCTCGTGAGCCGTCTTGGACAGGCGATCCGTTTCAAAGAGACGGACATCCGTGCCATGGGACGCACTGCCTCCGGTGTGCGCGGCATGAAACTCAAGGGCACGGATCAGATCGTGGGCATGGATGTGGTTGGAGCGGCAAGCTCGAAGAAGGGCGACCAGCTCCTGGTGGTGATGCACGAAGGATACGGCAAGCGCAGCGAGATCAAAGAATACAAAGTCCAACGTCGTGGCGGCTCGGGCATCAAGACGGCGAAGATTACCAAGAAGACGGGCGAGATCGTGAGCGCCTACATCGTGCCAGCCGACGACGCGCGAGACCTCTTCGTCGTCTCCGAGGCCGGACAGGTGGTGCGCTCTGTGCTCAAGTCCGTTTCGGTTCTCGGCCGCGCTACCCAGGGGGTGCGCATCATGCGCTTCAAGAACGAAGGGGACACCGTCGCGAGCGTGGCGTTGATCTAAAGGAGTGTTATAATAGAGTCAATCGGCCAGCTTATGGCCCCTCATTCATTACTTATGACGACCCCATCTCTGTCACACGCCGTCCGTGTTGGCGGTTTTATTCTTCTTCTGTACGCGATCTGTCTCATTTGGCCGATGATTTATCCCTACGGTGCAGATGTCCTTGCACAGCATCTTCTTTCATTGAAGCTCGTGTTCCCTGGATTCCAGGGGTACGGCCTTGGAAGCATCGTTTGGGGTGGCGTATTGAGTTTCGTGTACGGCTTCCTTGGTTCGATTCTCTTGCATGCGTTTCATAAGGGTTGTTGCAAGGGGTAACAATGGAACAGAGCGCTCTCAAAGAGAGTTGTATTTTTGGGCAAATATGTTAGAGTTCGAATCCTAGAGGGATTATGCAAATACAGATGCTCACGTATACGAAGTTCATGTTTCTCACTGCCCTGGTGATTGGCGGATTTGTGTTTGCGACCCCCGTCAGTGCGCTCGCGGGTTCTACCTTGTCTGCACCGGACATGGACGGGATGTCTATGGACATGGGCATGAATGAATCCGTTGGGTGTGATCAACAAGGATGTGTACAGACTCATGCGACATGTGATGTGCACTGTGTCCGTCAGGCGCCAGATCAGACCGTCCTCGCGATCGCGCCAATCTCTCAACAGAATCAAAGTTCCCCAAGTTTCTTGCCACAGCGTTTTAGGATGGCTGCTCCTATTCAGACAGCCACCTTTACCTGGGCGACATATCCGGGATCTTCCTCTCACATTTTGCTTCGGTCAATCGTGAAGCGCGAATAAACACGAGCAGACAAAGAGAGACCTCTCTCTGGTAGCTGTTCGTGTTTTATGTTTCGTAACGTGAGATCTATGAAAAAACAATCAAGGAAATACCTCTGGTGGATCATGGCCGTCCTGGTGATCCTCGTGGGAACGAAAGTTGTGTCCTCGTCCGCCTCACCGCAAATCGATCCTGTGGTGGATGTCGAGCTGACGATTTCAGAGTCTCGTTGGGACTTTGGTGACGTTTCGATGTCGGAAGGCGTGACGACAAAAACGATCTCGTTGACAAACGACTCAACGACTCCGGTTACGATCACCAATCTTGAGACCTCCTGTATGTGCACGACCGCGCAAATTGTTCACCCAGATGGGAGCAAGAGCGGACTCAAAGGCATGGTTGGACATGGGGGCGGAACCTCTGGGCTTTCTGAAACCGTTCAAGCCGGAGAGACCATCACGGTGCTCATCAACTTCGATCCCAACGCGCATGGGCCAAATGGCACGGGCCCGATTACGCGTACGATCACGATGAAAACAAATAGCCAATCGCAGTCGGAAATCGAATTATCGTTTTCCGGCAACGTCATCAAATAACATATGAACGTTCAGACACACTCTATGAACCCCATTGAATCCGACGAGTCAGAAAAGGAATCAACACAGGAAGTGCGGACGATCTCGTTCCGAGTTCCTCGTCTCAAACTCCCATCGCTTCAAGCGGCTATCCTCATCCTTCTCATCGTCGTGGGAGTGTTGCAGACCGTCCAACTGTATGGGTTGAATCTTCAAATCGCCTCCGCACAAGTGGATGTCGGTGGAAGCTCAACCGTTTCCACTCCAACGGCTTCAAGCTCCACAACTTCCTCGCTTCCCAACATGGTCGGTGGGTGCTAACACCTGTTTATGAACAAACAACTCACGTACGCAGCCGGATACGTCCTTCTGGGGGGCGCTCTGCTTCTTGGGGTCGTTCTCACCTGGAATGCTCGGACCACGATCGATCAACGGGTGACCGAGCAAGAGGAGGCGGCGAAACCCGCAGAGATCGAAGTGACACTCATTGTCCCGTCGTCCTGTGAACGGTGTATTGACGGCAACATCCTTGTGAAAGAAATTGAGAAGCAAAATGTTCGACTCTTGAGCTCGCAGACTGTCTTATCGGATTCTGAGGAAGGATCAGCCCTCATTGAGACCTATGGCATCACCCGCGTGCCAGCGATTGTGATCCAGGGAGAATATGACAAGGGGATCGTCAAGGAAACACTCGAAGCCCTTGGAGGAACGCAACAAGACGACGCGCTTGTGATTGAACTCCTGTTGCCGGTGTATCTTGACCTGACAAACAACGAGATGGTCGGGTTGGTTGACGTCACATACATCACGGATTCCAGTTGCTCTGATTGCTATGATCCAACACAGCACAAGGCGATTCTCGAAAACAATTTTGGTTTGACCGTGCAAAGCGAGCGCACCGTTGACACGCAGTCGACCGAAGGACGGGCGCTGGTTGAACAGTATGCGTTGAAGCAAGCGCCCACCGTTCTTCTTTCATCTCAAGCACTTGCCTATCAACGGCTGGTGAAGGCGTGGCAAGAAGTCGGGACCCAAGAGGAGGACGGGACGTTCGTCTTTCGAAAAAACGCGGCGCTTGGACCGGTCATCTATAAAAATCTGGAAACAGGGGAGACCATTCGTCCGGAAACGTCTGAAGAATAACGTATGAAATCACTTATTGAGCACAAATTCCTGTTAAGCATTCTCATCGCCGTTTTGGTCATCAATCAAGTTGCGATCGCGAGCGTCAGCCAGGCCATGGGAGCGACGCACAGTCTCATGGCGAGCCTGTTGGGCATCTCAACGGCAAACGCCATGGAAATCATGATGGCTGTTCCAAACGATGACGGAAACACAACTCATCTCCAGATGATGCCGACCATCACAGAAGTCTCTGGCGAGCCAGGTTCCGGTGACGTTGTCGCGCGGGCGATGACCGTCATGCTGGCAACAGGCACACCGTTCTACGCCCCAGAGGGCATCAGCTTTGATGATCCCGTCGGTTCGCTCCAAGTCTGGGGGCAGTACGAAAAAATGGAGATCGCGCAGGACCTCACGGATCGCTACGGACGACTGATCTCGACCTTTACGTGTAACTTTTGTTGCGGTTCACCAAACGACGTTACCTTCAGTGGGAACTGCGGGTGTGCCCATGCACGCGGCGCTCGTGGGTTCTTCAAGTACATGCTCTCGCAATACGGCGATACGTATTCAGATGATCAGCTCTACGGCGAAGCGTACCGTTGGCAGGCAATCTGGTATCCGTCTGGCGTGGTGGAGGATTACTTGCTTGCCACGGGACGGGGGGATGTCATCGGACACAAAACCCATGGCGGCGCTGGATCGGATGGGATGCATGGCGTTACACTTTAATTCTTGATATGCAGCGTCTACTCATCATCATCCTTCTGCTTCTTGGCGTTCTCGCTGCTGTCACCTGGTTTGGATTTTCTCGTGCACTTCAATCAAACGAGGGGACACAGAGCGGACAAATAACCGCTTCCACCATGCGTGTCGACTTTGGCGACATTGAACCACTCGGCGACCCGGTCGCGACGACGATCGAGGTGACCAATAGCGGTGAAGGCGTCCTTGTAATCTATCGCATCTCAACAAGCTGCGGGTGCACCACGGCGAGCATGGATTCCTCCGCGCTTGAACCAGGGAAGAGCCGACCCCTCAAGATTGCGTTTGACCCGCAAGTCCATCCGGATGAATACGGTCCCATCACGCGCGTGGTCTACATCCAATCGTCTGACCCAGACCAACCCGAGCTCGAAATCGATGTCGTCGGAACAGTCTTGCAGGATACAAACCTATGAAACGACTCTTACCCCTCATCATCATGGGCGTGTTGTTCATAAGCGGGACACACGTTACTCATGCAGCGGGAGCGAGCGAGAAAACGGTTAAGGTATTCTTCAACGAGGCGTGCGAGGACTGTGGCGAACTCGTCACGGAGACCTATCCGGCCTTGTTTGAAGAGTACGGATACAAACTGGAGCTCCACGACTATATTAACGAGCGATCCAACCGCACGCTTCTCACGCAAGCCAACACAGCCTGGGGCGTTCCCTTTGAATTGCAAAGCCACATCGAAGTCTTCATCAACGACCGGCTTCTCATCGGCGGGCACGTTCCCGAGCGAACGATCCGCTACCTGCTTGAACACCCCGCAGGCTATGATCGCCTACTCGTCTACCAAGACGCCATGCATGGCGAGCAGACGCAGTACCAGGTCTGGGATTTTGCCGGGGACATCAAGACCTACTCGATCGACGAACCCATCGAGACCTACCTGCAAGAAGCGAAAACACCTGCGACCCAGCAGGTTCAACGACGCGGATTCTGGGATCTGTTTGCGGTCATCACCAGCTCTGCGTTTCTGGATGGGCTGAACCCCTGCGCATTTGCCGTCCTCTTGTTCTTCATTAGTTTCTTGTTCACGATCAAACAGACCCGGTCAACGATTTGGAAGATGGGATTCGTCTACATCGGCGCGATTTACCTGGCGTACTTGCTCATCGGCCTGGGAATCGCCCAAGCGATCATCATTTCAGGCGCCCCGCACCTGATGGCGAAAATCGGTGCCTATCTCGTGATCGGACTGGGGGTCATCCAACTGCTTGGCGTCGCGTTCCCGACGTTCCCGATTCGCTTGCGCATTCCAATGGACCTGAAGGCCACGCTGGAGAAATGGATGTACAAAGCCACGCTCCCCGCGTCGTTCATCGGCGGATTCCTAGTCGGGCTCTGCACGTTCCCGTGTTCCGGAGGCATCTACGTCGCCATCATCGGCATGCTCGCCACGCAGAGTACGGCTCTGCAGGGGACAGGATGGATGCTCTGGTACAACTTCATCTTTGTGTCTCCGCTCTTGATCCTCCTTGCGATGGCCTCCAATCCCAAAGCAACGGAACACCTGCAAAGACTCGAGCGTACTCAAGCGCGACATACGAAGCTCTTGCTGGGAGCGTTCATGATTGCACTGGGTGGCATCATTCTCATCTTCTTCACCTAAACGTCTATGAACTTCCTCCCTCTTCTCACCATCCCCGCGATCTTTCTTCTCGTGGCTTTGTGCAAACCCCTCATCGCTAGGTGGACTACATGGAATATCTGTTCCGCTTGTGTGGCAGTCTCGCTCACATGGATACTGCTCCTCATCTTGCTTTGGCGTGGCGTCATCCATGACCCTCTCCCCATCGCTATCCTCATGGGGATGAGCGTAACGGGGCTTATGTTTAAGGCCGCCGAGTACTATCAAAAGTACGGCCTCCGCCACCTGTGGGCTGCTCGCCTGGTGATCCTCGTCGGAGGATTCGCGACGGTCCTGCTCCTCTTGCAAGGAAACGGAAGAGGCGTGTTCGTGAGCGCAGCCGGATCACTCATCGCGCTTGTGATCGTCAGTTTCCTCATGCAACACACAACACACAAACAAGCCGTCGAGTCGTCTGGACAAGGGACAAAAAAATCGCTGCTCAAAAAACTCGATAACTGTTGCTGATATGCTCTACAATATTCTTTTCATTCTCCTAATCGGTGGAGCGAGTCTGGGCGCGACGTTTGCATTCGGATCTACAAACGAACCAGAGACACAAAGCCCGCCGGCGGAAACAAGGACAACGGCCGGAATCGAAACCGTCGGGGATCTCTCTCAAGAACAAGACGGCATAGAAGTGACGATCGAGAAGATCGAGCAGCGTGAGGACGGCACGGCACTCCTCTTGAACTTGAGCAACCATCAGTACGACCTCGCCCAAGAAACGATCTTCACACTCGCCACGCTCAACGATCGACCTTCCAAGTCATTCACGCTGCTCTCTAATGCTTCCGGTGGTCACCATGTTGAAGCCGAGATCGTCTTTGAGAAGACAACCGAGGGGACGTTTGAGATCACTCCTGCTGCAGGCACCACGTTCACGTTTGAAAAGCTGTGGTAGAGACGACGTCTGTGCGCTCGATTCTCGTGTGGGGATTTTCTGGCATGCTCCTCATCTCCCTGGCGCTTTATCTGATCCAAGCGTTTGGCATGCAAGATTGGTACGCGCCGATCGAGTTCACTAAAGATCGATGGTACCTGGTTACTCCGCTGATCCTTGGATTCGCGACACAGGCGGGACTATTTCGAGCGATCCACTTGTTGGCTCGACATGGAGGCGGGGGCGCACTGGCAACCTCTGGCGGCGTTTCAGGCGGCACCATGCTTGCCTGCTGTATGCATAATCTTGTGACGCTGGTTCCCGTGCTGGGGATTAGCGGGCTTGCGACATTCTTCGCCGCCTACCAGACGCAAGTATTCCTCTTGAGCATTGGCGTATCTGCCCTGGGGGTCTGGTACATGGCGAAAAAATATTATTCAATCAAACGCGCGTGTGAGGCGCACCAACCTTAACCTTCCTATGCACAACAACACTGGTTCAAACAAGCACCTCCTCTGGATGCTCTTGGGATGTGGGCTCATGATCGTGGTTCTCGGCGTTTTTGGGGATCGTCTCTCACAGGGCTGGCTTATTGCCATCGTCCTGGGAGCCTGCGTCATTCCGCACCTCTTTCTCATGCGTGGGCATCATGGAAAGAAAGGAGTCCCTCCACAAGAGGAAACCCATCCGCAAGAAAAAGAAAAGAATGATGCGTCGTCCAAACATGGCGGAAGCTGCTGTCACTAAACACTCTCCATGCTCCCGTATTTTGCCATCGAACAGATCGCCCTTGGTCCGCTCACCATCCACGTGTGGGGGTTGATGGTGGCATTGGGATTGCTCGCGGGAGCTTCGAGCGCAGCGGCTCTCGCGCGTCGAAGGAATCTGGATCCAAAAATCGTCTGGGACGCGACGGTGTGGATCATGCTTGGAGCCTTCGTAGCCGCTCGGTTGTTCCACGTCATGTTTTATGAACCTGCGTTCTTTTTCTCGCATCCTGGTGAGATCATCGCCATCTGGAAGGGAGGACTCTCTCTGACCGGAGGACTGATCGGAGCCGTCGTTGTTGGCGTCTGGTTTTTGCGCAAACGTCGCGTCGATCTGCTCGCCTACGCTGATGTGCTTGCCTTCGGTCTCCCGCTTGGAACCTTTATTGGACGTATCGGCTGCTTCCTAGCACACCTGCATCCCGGGAAGCCCACGAACTTCTTCCTGGGCGTCCTCTATCCAGACGGAGTCGTGCGGCATGATCTGGGTCTGTATCTGTCTTTGGACGGACTGTTCTTGTTTCTGGTGTTCCTGGTAATCCTGCGCCGGCGTCCTCCGACGGGAAGTTTCATCATCGGCTACCTCCTGTGGTACGGACTCTCACGGTTCCTCCTGGACTTCCTGCGCGCAACAGACGGGGCGATCGTGGACGCGCGCTACGTTGGTCTCACGCCAGCCCAGTATTTCTCTATGTTGCTTTTTGGCGCTGGTCTTGTTGCTCTGTGGAAAAAGCGAGCGACATGGTATGGACGTTCTCCATCGATTTGATTGCGAGACGAAGCGAGCGTCGAGCTCAGCTCGACCGAGCGAGGCGAAGCAAACAAGGGTACATACCCCGCAGCTTGGCTCGCGGGAAAAAGGGCGAGCGGAGCGAGCTCCTTTGGCGGAGCTTGCTCCGCGGTACATACCCTTGATATGCGGATAAAGCATGACGACCATAGTAATTTTGTGGTAAATTTTAGTATAATCGTGCACATGTATGGCATCCACGTTGATTCAAAAAGCGTCCGGTGAGATGGAGGCGTTTTCCGAACGTAAACTTCGCCATTCGCTTGAAAAATCAGGGGCCGATGCCATGATCGTCGACGCAGTCGTGGCATACATCTCGGAACAGGTGCGAAAGGGCGAAACGAAAAATACAAAAGAGATCTATTCCCGTGCCTTCGCCATGTTGAAGAGTCAACGGCGTTCAGTCGCGGCACGCTATTCGTTGAAACATGCTTTGTTCGCGCTCGGGCCGAGCGGCTTTCCGTTTGAGAAGTACGCCGCCCGCCTGTTCGACTCCATAGGCTATACGACGCAAGTCGGGGTTATCGTGCCAGGCAAATGTGTAACGCACGAAGTCGACGTGGTGCTCACCAAGGGTGACGTTCACGGATTTGCGGAGTGTAAATTTCACAACATGCCAGGGACGACCTGCAACGTGAAAACTCCGCTGTATGTATTTGCACGTTTCGAGGATATTTGTGAACGCGAGGGAAAGCGGTTCAAGGGCAACCGCCAGCGTGAGGGCTGGCTTGTCACGAACACACGGTTCACCGATGACGCCTTGGCTTATGGTTCTTGCGCTGGATTAAAGCTTATCGGCTGGAACACTGGACCGCTCGGAGAAAGCCTTGAACGGTTGATTGACGCGCGAGGTCTGCATCCCGTTACCTGCCTGACGTCGCTCAAGAAGGAGCAGGTACATCGACTGCTTGCCGCGGACGTGGTTCTTTGCCAAGACCTCTTTAGAGGCAATATTGATTTCACTCCGTTGCTCCCCGCGAAAACCATCGCCAAGGCGAGCGCCGAAGCAATGGAGCTTTGTAAACATCCAACGTATGCAACATGAACATTCAGGCGGGCACGTTCATGAGGGGCACGACATGCAAAAAATGAACCATACCGACCATGAGGCGGCGATGTCCGATCCTTCCATGGCCAAGGCAATGGAAGCGGACATGCGCCGCCGATTTTGGGTTGCGTTCATTTTGTCGATCCCTGTATTTCTTTACTCGCCCGTTGGTGAATCGTTGATTGGGAAACTGCCGTCGCCGATTCCCACTCACTGGCTCCTGTTTGTCCTGACGACGCCGATCGTCTTTTGGGCGGGATCGATCTTCATTACCGGCACGTACCATGCGCTACGTCAACGGAAACTGAACATGTCCGTGCTGATCGCAACCGGCGTGCTCGCCGCCTACGGTTTCAGCGTCTTTCTGACGTTCACGGTCGGGGGTGAGACGTTCTTCGAGGCCGCCGCGCTTCTCGTGACGTTCGTGCTCTTCGGCCATTGGATGGAGATGAAGTCGCGTCGGGGCACGTCGGAGTCGTTGCGCGCACTTTTTGATCTGGTTCCGCCAAAGGCACTTGTCGTGCGCGATGGCAAGCAACAAGAGGTTCCTACCTCTGAGATCATCCTGGGCGACGTTGTGGTGCTACGTCCTGGCGACAAGGTGCCGGTGGACGGCACGGTGATCGAGGGAGAGACCGCCATTGACGAATCGTTGGTCACGGGAGAGTCGCTTCCGGTGACCAAAGGCATCGGGGACAAAGTTGTCGGCGGGGCGATTAACCAGAATGGAACAGTGAAATTTACTGCGGAGCGCGTGGGAAGCGATACCGTGCTCGCGCTGATCATCAAGCTTGTCGAGACCGCACAAAACTCGAAGGCACCCGGGCAGCGCATTGCCGACAAGGCCGCCTCGTACTTGGTGGTACTGGCGATTACCTCAGGTGTTATTACATTTTTTAGTTGGATATTTTTTGGGAACGTTGATCTCGTGACCGCGCTCACCTTCGCCGTTTCCGCTATCGTTATCGCCTGCCCGGATGCGCTCGGCCTTGCTACCCCGACTGCTGTTGCCGTGGGTACTGGCATCGGAGCCAAGCACAACATCTTGATAAAAGACGCTACGACCCTTGAGCTCACATCAAAGATTCAGGTGGTGGCGATCGACAAAACCGGTACGTTGACCGAAGGCAAGCCAGAGGTGACAGAGGTCGTGACGGTTCCAGGATTCGAAGAAAACGAAGTGCTCGGTCTGCAGGCGGCTGCGGAGGCTGGATCGAACCATCCCGTCGGGCTTGCCATTCTCCACTATGCGGAAAGCAGGGGTATTGTCGTTCCTCAAGACTCCAAAAAGTTCGAAGCGCTGAAGGGGCTTGGTGTCAGCGCAGTCGTCAGCGGCAAAACAATCCTCGTAGGAACGGAACGACTCATGGAGGATCGCGGGATCGACCTCACTCCGATTGCCGAGGCGATGAATCGCATGATCGGGCGTGGCGAAAGTGTTAGCATTCTGGGCGTCGATGGAAAAGTTGCCGCGATCATTGGGGTGGCGGACGTCGTGCGACCTTCCGCCAAGCGAGCCATCGAGGGACTTCGCTCCATCGGCATTGAGGCGGTCATGATCACGGGAGATCACGAAGGTGTTGCCAAGGCGGTGGCCAGTGAACTCGGCATTAAGCGATATTTCGCGCGAGTCCTCCCGGAGGAAAAGGCAAGCTACGTGAAGAAACTTCAGGACGAAGGAAAGTTCGTCGCCATGGTCGGGGACGGGATCAACGACGCACCCGCCTTGGCGCAGGCCGACATCGGCATCGCCATCGGCGCGGGAACGGACGTCGCCATTGAGACGGCAAACATAGTACTCATGAAGTCCGACCCGGCGGACATCCTCGCCGCAATCACGCTCTCGAAAGCGACAGTGGTCAAGATGAAACAAAACCTTTTCTGGGCGACAATCTATAACGTCCTCGCCATTCCCGTAGCGGCCGGCGCGTTTTATACAACCTTCGGCTGGATCCTGCGCCCGGAAATCTCCGCGCTCCTCATGTCCGCTTCGTCCATCATCGTCGCGACCAATGCCGTGATGCTCAAGCGAATCGAGTCAAAACTTTCTCTAAAAAGTTAACTGCTATTTTACGCGGGGTTTCAGATTTGCATTATATTGACAGAAATCCTACACATTGTTACTATCGCCGCGTTATTCCCCATTGATTTTCCTATGCCAGTACCAGCACGTAGACACTCACGATCGCGCGTTCGCCGACGCCGGGCGCATGACGCCATGAAGCCAATGAACGTCGGCCTGTGCACCGCCTGCCAGGCGCCGCTCTTGCCACACACGGCTTGCAAGAACTGCGGGATCTACAAAGGCAAGCAGGTTATCGACACGTCCCGTGACATGAAGAGAGCAGCAAAGAAGGCCACAGTCTCTCACGATCATGATCACACACAAAAGACACCGGAGTCGAAAGAAGAAAAAGCATCCTAATCCGGTGCTTTTTCTGCTACAATAATCAGGCCTGACTCGTCCCTTCGCTCTTTCCCCTATGTCCAATCGCCACCTTTCACGAACGATTGCCTTGCAGTCGCTCTACCAATGGGACTTCCTGCGCATGCCGGAAGGCAAACTTCCGGAGATCATTGCGTTTAACAGGGAGGAATTTGCCCCGAAGTTTGAGGATGAAGGATTTATCGATGAGCTTATTCAAGGCGTCGTGGACAACCGTCCCGCGATCGACGAGGTCATCACACACTTTGCTCCCAACTGGCCGCTTGAGTCCATCACGGTCGTTGACCGCAATGTGTTGCGCCTGGGCGTGTTCGAGCTCAAGTTCCATGAGCGCATCCCGGCCAAGGTCGCGATCAATGAAGCCATCGAGCTCGCGAAAGGATTTGGCGGCCAAGCCTCGGGTCGATTCGTGAACGGGGTCTTGGGAGCGATCTATAAGGACATGGTCGCCCGCGGCGAGATCAAAGATGTCGACAAAAATGCAAAAGTAGCAACGGAAGAATCTTCTTCTCCACCTAACCACCTAACCACCTAACCACCTCCCCCACTATGCCCAAAGAAGAATACTCCGACCTCGAACAAACCCTTGGCGTGACGTTTCAAAACACCGACACGCTACGCCAGGCGCTTGTTCATCGCTCGTACCTCAACGAACATCCAGACTTTCCGCTTGGCCACAACGAGCGGCTTGAGTTTCTCGGCGACGCCGTGCTCGAGCTTGTGGTGACCGAACACCTGTATCAAAACTACGAGAACCCAGAAGGGGAACTTACCAACTGGCGCGCCGCGCTTGTGAACGCCGAGATGCTCGCGGAACTGTGCGCGAAGCTCGGCATCGAGCCTTACCTCCACCTCTCCAAGGGAGAATCCAAAGACGACAACTCCAAGGCGCGCAAGTACATCCTCGCCAATGCCTTTGAGGCGATCATCGGAGCGATTTATCTGGACGGCGGTTGGGAGGCAGCCAAGCAGTTCGTCGATTCACGCGTCTTGTGCGAGCTTCCGCGCATCTTGCAACACCAGCTGTACATCGATCCCAAGAGTCGCTTCCAGGAAGCCGCACAGGAACACCTCGGAATCACGCCCTCGTACAAAGTGTTGTCCGAGACCGGGCCTGACCACGAGAAACAGTTCGAGGTCGGCGTGTTCCTGGGCAAGGAACAGGTCGCAGTGGGACACGGCACGTCCAAGCAGGAAGCACAGGTCGCCGCCGCACAGGCAGGCATCGAGGCCAAAAATTGGTAATGTGCAGGGGCTGACCACACAAGAACGCAAGATTCTAAAATCCTTGACTCGTCCACGACGGGTCCAGGATTTTTTAGATACGATCCCGATTAACTTTGAAGTGGGCGGGGACACGGTGTTATCGCCCAGGCGCGTCCTGCGCGAGTATCGGGCGCACTGCATTGAGGGCGCGCTCCTGGCCGCGTGTGCGTTTGCCCTTCAGGGTCGACGACCGCTGCTCCTGGATCTCACGTCCGCACGCCGTGACGACGACCATGTGGTGGCACTGTTCCAAGAGCAGGGGCGATGGGGCGCGGTCTCTAAAACAAACCATGCTGTGTTGCGCTATCGCGAGCCGGTATATCGAACCGTGGGCGAGCTCGCCATGTCGTACTTTCACGAGTACTTCCTCGACGACGGGCGCAAGACCCTGCGCTCCTACTCGCGTCCCGTGGATCTTTCACGCTTTTATCGTCGAGGGTGGATGGTAGACGAGGACAACCTCTGGTACATCGTCGACGCTCTCAATGACGCACCACATACGGATATCCTGCACACAGGTCAGGGGAATGCGCTGCGCCGTGCGGATAGAATCGAGATCGAGGCTGGCAAGCTCACACAATGGAAATCGAGCAAAAAGAAATAGCCGACCTGTCGTGGGCCGGCCCTGTGTCGAGCTTGTCGCTACGTGTCCGTGTCGGGCTTGTCCTTGGGAGGGGACTGACGCTCGAACGCGTCGGCGATGCGTTCGAGCTGTTCGGCGATCGCACCTATGTTGGTGACGATATTTCCGATGTTGCACATCGCGTTTTCGAATCCAAAGAGGAGCATTGCGCCCAGAAGGACTGCAGCCACGATTTCCATGGTTTTTTCTCCCACCTCACATTTCTAGTGTGAGGCAATTAACATACTCTAGTAAGAGGGCGCGGTCAAGGCTGTTGATGAACGTGTTGATGAACGGCAAAACAAAACCCGCGCAGGAATTCTGCACGGGCTTTGTGGTGCGGCCGGGGGGACTCGAACCCTCGACCCTCTGTTCCGAAGACAGATGCTCTATCCAACTGAGCTACGGCCGCGTGAGTGCAAATCTACTCCCAAGATTGACGCTCGTCAACGCGCCTGGCATACTTGTGCTCGTCAGAATTATGCGTCGGTAGCTCAGGGGTAGAGCAGGAGACTCTTAATCTCTTGGCCGTGGGTTCAAATCCCACCCGACGCACCACAAAAAGACTCTCATGCTAGAGAGTCTTTTTGTTTGCAGGAGTCTTGTCGCCTGGCTGCGCGGCCAGGAACCAGTGTGTGTTGACGGTGCGGTGTTTGCCGTACCAGCGCCGCAGAAAGTCCTCTCTTTGGCACTTGTGCGCGCCAGCTCCACGAGCTTTGCGACGGATGCGCGTTTTCTGAAGTATCGCAAGACCATCTGCAAACACTGCGGTCCACAGGTGTAGCCGGTCGTTTGGAAGGAATGTTGGACGCGCAGGCGTTTCATGAAATGGAGTATGCGCTCAGTGCGAGACCGTTGACACTATCCGCTATAATCCACTACAATCCGCTGTATAGACTATAGCGCTAAATTATTGAAGAGACCTCTGCAAAAGTTATTAAGTCGTTGAGTGATCGAGTGATTGAGTGATTGAGTAACTCAACGACTAAACCACTCAACGACTAAACGACTTTTTCAGAACTCTCTGAACATTTATGGATGAGATCGCCAGAAAATTCGACCACCGCGTAAAAACGCCAGACCCACATATTGTGGCTCTTTTGGCAGAGATCGACGGCATCAGGGGAGAGTTAAAATCAGGTCTGCGAATGACTCCGCAAGCCATGATCAATCTCAAAAAGTCGATTCTGATCACTTCGGCTGGTGCTTCCACTCGTATCGAAGGAGCAAAACTTTCCGACGAGGAAGTAGGGAAGGTTATGCGCGGTCTTGAGGTCTCAAAATTTGCGGATCGTGACACGCAGGAGGTGCAGGGCTATCTCGAAACGCTGCAGAATGTATTTGATGGCTTCCAGACTCTGCCGTTGCGAGAAGGCGTGATCACTTCGCTTCATCAGCAGCTTCTTCAATACTCTCAGAAGGACGACACGCATCGCGGAGGATACAAAAAAAAAGAAAATATCGTTGGCGTACTTGGGCCGGACGGAAACGTGGCCAACATACTGTTCGAGACCACGCCAGCCTATCTCACAGGCAAAGAAATGCAGGAACTTGTTAATTGGACGGCTGACGCACTTGAAAAGAATCGTTTCCACCAACTTCTTTTGATCGCAAATTTTATTGTCGAATTTTTGAAAATCCATCCATTTGAAGACGGCAACGGGCGTCTTTCGCGCGTCCTCACAAATTTGCTGCTTCTGCGCTCCGGCTATCAGTTTGTTCAGTATGTCTCACACGAACAGATCATCGAACGCCGCAAGGACGAATACTACATGGCGCTGCGCAAATCGCAGGAGACATTCAAGACCGGTCATGACTCTATCGCCCCGTGGCTGAATTTCTTTTTGTCCGTCGCGCGAGAGCAGGCGACAAAGGCTCTCTCGTATCTGAAAGAGGAAAAAGTCGAAGACACTCTTTCTCCCAAACAACGTGAGGTTTGGAAATATCTCTTGAACGTCGAAGAAGCGGCGCCGAGCGAGATTGCGAAGGTGACAAACATCGCTCTTGGAACGGTTCGCCAAGCGTTGGATCGGCTGCTAAGTTCGGGCAACATAAAAAGAGTCGGTCGCGGCCGGGCTACGCGCTACGTCAGAATAGAAAAGAAATAGAGCCCGTCCTGCACAGCGTGTGCAAGAGACGGGCTCTGCGTACGAACGGGGGCGTCTAGCGGTTGCTCAACAGCGCGACCCACAACCCCACGATCAGGAGCGCGACGATCACCGCGCCCCCGACCGGATGCTCGCACCCGCCGGAGTCGTAGTACGCGCCCTCGGCCAGAGCCGTGGCGGGGAGCAGGGCGATGAAGGAGGCGAAGAGGCGAAGTCGGCACTTGTTCATGTCGGTCTCCTATCGAACACGCCGGCGTTCACGCGCCTCGTATTCCGCGAGGCGCATTTTTTCCTGTTCCCGGTACTCCTGGTCAGTCCTCATCTTGTAGAAGTGGTAAGCCGTGGCTCCCACGAGGAAAAGGAAGCTGAGGCCACCGAGGAAGAACATGACGTAGAGAAAGAAGGCGCAGAAGCCTTCGCAAGGCTCCGAGCTGCATCCCGAATCCTGCCACTCGCCCTCGGCCAGTGCCAGGACGGGAGAAGAGGCGATGGTCGCGCACAGCAGCGCGAGGCGTCGCTTGAGTCGTCTCATGGAGCACTCCTTGTCTGTGTCGCAGGCGTCGCAAGACGCGACCAGCCGGCGACGGGGAGGGTGTAGCGTCCCTGGTCGACGAACCATTCGCCGTCCAGGTTCTTGAGCAACGGAAGGGTGTCCTTCCAGATGTCGCGCCGAAACACGAAGTCCGTGTAGGCGATCATGTTCTGCTCGACGAAGGTGATCGCCCCTGCCTCCAGGTCCACCTGCGTCACGATCGCAACGTGTCCGACCGACCCGTCGCTCTCTCCACCATCGAACACGAGGATGTCGTGCACGGCGGGAGGCTCACTGCCTCCATTGGGGTATGCGACGAGACCCTTGTGCCGAGCGTCCCAGTAGTAGGACTCGGCGTGTCCCGTCTTGGTCATGTTGCGATGCCCGAGCGCTTGCACGTAGTAGCGGTTTACCAGCTCCACGCACTCGAACTCGAGACCAAACTCGCCCCGCACGGAACCTCCGGAGCCGTACGCGCGCACGTCCACACCGTTGTGGGTGCCCAGCACGTCGCCAGCGGCAGGCGCTGTGAAGGAGAACGTCCATCCCGCGCCCAGCCGCAAGGCCGTGAGGCCAGCCGCCCACAGAAGGAGCGCAACAAGCGCGAGCACGGACAACGACTTGATGACTCTCATGGCTCAACCTCCACTTCGACGAACTTCGTCGGATATGGATCGTATCCGTTGCGCCGACGGTGGAGCCAGCTCTTCTCCACGAGCGTGTCTGCTCGCTGGAAAAAGCTGTGCCACCGGTCTGGCGCGTACCAGGGCCGCGAGGGGAACACGAGGCGGCGGCGCAAGGACTTCCACGGCCACACGCGCTGCTCAAAGGCGAGCTCACGAGTGGTCACAGGGAGCCGGAAGTCTTCCTTCGCGAGCTCTCCCGTGCGCCTGTCCCAACGCGTCTTCTCATGAACCTCGGCAACCCACACGGGCAAGAGATCCCCGCGCGCGAAGACCTGCTCGAGTGTCTCCAACCGCAGTGGATCAACGCCGTCCCCCATGTCGATGAAGTGGATGGCGTGACCGCGCGCGATCAGCGCGACGTGGGAGTTGATATCGGCGTGGTCCGCCGTAATCTGCTCCCAGTACATCGTCTCACGCCACAGGAGCCCCATGACGTAGAGCTTGTCAGAATCGTAGGGGAGCGTCTTCACCTCGCCCACAAGCGCCTCGAGCTGGTCGTCTGTGAGACTCCCATCCAGAGCGAACTGTTCGGTCGCGTCCCACACCGTAGTGAGCTTGCGGCCGTTGCTCACGCAAGGAGCGCACGCGCGCTTGGTGCGCAAGCTCCACGCGCTGCCATGCACCAGCCTGATGCCCGTGAACAACGCGATGTACTTCACCACCACGGCCGAGCACATGTGCCGGTCATGCTCCCACCAAGGTAACACACGCGGCAGCTCTTTGGTGCGCAGGCTGTGGTTGAGCAGTGCGGCGCGATCCTCCAGCGACAACGTGCCGGCCAAGCGCCAGAACGCGACCTCCTCAAAACGCGCTTGTGCGGCCAGTCGGGGGTAGGTGGAATGCATCCACCAGCCACTCGCGCCCGTTGCGAGAACGATGACGGCAAACGCGACCAAGAGCGGTACACGCGCGCGGTGCAGAGCCCGCGCGAGACGCAAAAACGACTGTCTCATCGCTAGACTCCAGGTTAAAGGTGACTGTAATTCGCCTTGGAATTACCACTCAAAATAGCACGATCCGTCGCGCGTGTCAACCGAAAGCGGTCGTAAACGGTCATTTTTTAGAGAAAAAGAGCCCGTCCTGCACAGCGTGTGCAAGGGACGAGCTCTAGCGTAGTTTTGCTGGTAGATTCAGTCATCACGTTTTACGAGACGGCCCGCGCCACGCTTCCCATTTCCATGCAGGCCAATCGGGCATGACCAGAGGTCTGGATGTGATGGGATGTTGAGGCAGCAGTGGGTCGATCTTTCCGAGATCTTCGTGGAGAGCACCCACCATCAACCATCGCTCTCTACGCAGACGCAACCTTGGGGCGCGCACGGCACAACGGATTTCTTCAAATACGTCCTTGAGGTGATCCGGGAGGTCGAGGAACCATGTATCCCCGCGCGTTGACGCAAGGAATGACATCGAGTTGCGGATGCGCATCAGCATCATCCATAACTCCGCCACTACTTGAGGACCTCCAAACTCTCCATCGTTGCCCTTGAGAACATCGAGGAACTTGTAAACCGTTTCCAGAGTGCTTCTCTGGGTTCCAGCCCACAAGTAGTCCACCGCGCCCCAATGCTCGTCTACGTCGACGATCTCGTTGTGCTCATCGCGCTCGACGCGCAGTGTGCCATGGAACAGCGTGCGCAGACGGTGGTCGGCGAGCGCCTCTCTCCATAGGCCACCGTACCACGAGATTCTGCTTGTAAAGTTCTCGACATCCGGCCAGTTCTTAGGCGCGGCTCCGCTTTCGAGCCAGCGATCCAACGACACCGCACTGCGTTCAAGGAACACTCTGGGGAGCTGCTTTACGATCTCATCAGCGTCTCCCCATGCTGCAAGCGCATCCTCCAGCACTTGGAGATCGTCCAATCCCACAGCCGCGTGCCATGCCGCGAGCGCGAGCGTTGCTGACTCGAATGCCGGTGCCTCGCGCAGATGCAGCGCGCAGTGGTACGCGCGAGTGAATGCATCGCCGGCATCGGTCTGGTGAAGGTCGTACTTCCACCGAATCGAGCCGGCCAGGAGCCAGGCTTCGGGATGAACCGGGTAGATCTCGATGGCGCGGCGCGCAAGGGTCAGAGCGCCCGCGACATTTCCGCAAGCGAGATCGACATGTGCGGCACGAACCAGCTCGTCGGCTTGGGTTCGAGCCGGGTTGAACGCCGCCTTGACGAGTTCGTCCAGACGTTGCGTCACGCGCAGACTCGACGCGGCTATCTCGCCCGTGATGGCGAGGCTTGCGCGATGCAATCCTTCCGCGACGAATTGCACGCGCCGATCCGCCAACGCCTCATGCCGATCTGCGAGCGCTAGCATCAGTGCTTGGGTGCCAGCGAAGCCGTACTCGATCGCCTCTCGCGTCTGGTGCATCGCTTCAAGCGCGTCGTCCGCAAAATTGCCGAAGTCCTCGGCAAAGTCCTCGAACGCCCAGCGGAGCTCGGCGAGGTCGTAGGCTGAACGGGCTGCCACCGCCAGCTGCAGCCATCCCTGAAACTGCAACCCACCAAGCTGCGAGACCATGCGACCGGTGTGTTCACGGATAAGCGGCAGTTCGGCCGCATGATCCGCAATCGATTCGAGCGAGCCCTCCAGCGACAGGAGAACTTCATGACCTCGGTACTGCACGTCCAGGAGCGATTGCGACGAGTCGGCAAGCGCCTCCAGGTCACCCGAGGGATCTACCGTCACGTTCACTTCCCGGAGTCCTGGCTCGACTTGCATCGAGCGAACCGGTCCGGCGTGTTCGCGCATCCGTTGCCACTCGCCGGCATCGCGACGCAGGCGCTTGAGCTCTCGAAGAGCTTCTGACTTGCCTTCCGTATCCAGCAACAGGTGTTGGACATGGAAGAGATCGTCTGGATCCTTGGGGTCCATGGCGTTGTCCTTTCTCGAGCACGGCCGATTGTGTGAATCCCATTCAAAACGTAGCATAATCAGTGAACCCGTCAATGCTCTGTTCCCGCCGAAGCGAGACCGTTGAAATACTCCAAAACTGTGTCATTGCGAGGAGTATGCCGAAGCCGCGAGCGAAGCGTGGCGGGACGAAGCAATCCCTTGATTCCCTAGCAAC
>Ga0082335_1002129_pt1 | contig 38110 bp, 56 predicted proteins | sample Subgrocontami58m_FD_72375 | JGI IMG/M metagenome (GOLD analysis project Ga0082335, IMG submission 72375) | Subsurface groundwater microbial communities from S. Glens Falls, New York, USA - GMW37 contaminated, 5.8 m (SPADES assembly) (version 2) ...
TTGCTCTTTACTTCGACCACAACGGGCTAAGTTATTACATAGACCAAGAGCGGGGTATTCAAAACGTCAACAAGCTGCCAAGTTCAAAGTATGCTGCTGCTGGTATTCATATCTCGCCCTGGTTCGATGCTGGCAGTGGTATAGACTCTAAAAATGGAGTGCGGAGAGTGCTGGACTGCAAGGGGATGTCGGCTACTGAAACCATCGTTGCCAAGTACCGCCTTAATCATACCTATACCGACCTCGACACTGGGTGGGTAACTCTCGGCACGATTACCGCCAATGGCAGAACAAGCTATTCCTTTGGCAGTGGAACGGGCATATCCTTTGACGCCATTCAATTCAGAGAGGACTTAGTAAGAGGCAGCGATAATACCAAGTCACCGGATTATACCGCGACACTTGAATATCTGAAACGCAAGACAATGAAGGCTTGGAGTTTTACCATAGATGCTCAGGGTGATTCACCGGATGGTAAGTCGTCAGCCGACCAAGAGGCTAATCTACTCACGAGTGTTAATGCCACGCTGTTGCAGGAGTTCACCTTCAGACCCAATGAGGATGGCAGCCAGACGCACTATTGTATTGTCCAACCTTTCGATTCTAAAGTGCAATCTGGCGACCAACATCAAGGGTTGTATAATATAAATGTGGTGGAACCATAATGACAATCTATGAGGCGAGAATGTTCTTTATCGGGGCAGCACTCATAGCAGAGATTGGTTTGCTCTGGTGGGTTGAATACCTTTTGCTTGAGGAGTTATTTCACAAATGAGACGAATTTTAGAAGCGATAATCCTTATGCTGGCGGGAGCAATACTCTTTCTGGCTGGTATGATATTTCCTGTGTTTCCTTTACAGTCAACGGAGGATACAATGGGCAAGGAAGAGGCGTTGAAGTTTATCGACCAGGCTATACTCTCTCACCAGTATTATGTTGTGTACCCAGAGAGACAGAGCTTTGCAACTGGGAATACCGAGTTTAATGTTTACGAAGTTGAGCAATACCTTAAACTCAGGAAACTGTTAATCAGTGTAAGGTGAGACAGTAATGAAAGTTCAATGTAGGGAGCACGGGGACATTATCGGGGAGATTCCGCCCTATGGCGGAGCTTTTGACCGGGCGACAGTCTATGGAGATTGTGAAAAGTGGCACAACTTACCGCCGCCCAGGTTTAGCTCGGACAGAGCACCTTATAGCTCTTGCGAGGACTGTCAGACGCCTTGCAATCAGGCTCAGTCCATACCTTTCACGCCTAGCAAATGCACAGGGCAAGGCGATAGGCAGTAGGCAAGGGTAGTTAGTCGCATAGGGAGGACACAATGGCAAAATTAAAGGCAGATTTTAAGTGTGTCGTGAGCTTTTTCGTGGCAACTATGACAAAGGGGTTGAACAATAACATTGTTGGGGGGGATATAACCTAAAGGATGATGATACTCACTAGCAGGTTGATTGCAAACGCTGCACAAAAGAGATGTAGCCTTTGGCATTTTCCCTCTGTAGACTCTATTTCTAATAAGACTACGTGCCCTAATTGCATCTGGGTCTTTTTCTCGTTTTCGCCTATCATATTCACTATTTTTCTCAGGGTGTTTCTCAATCCATGCTTTATGTATGGCAGAACGATGTTCAAGATTGTCCCTCACATATTTATGGATATACTCTTTGAAATGTTCGGGTGGCTTTCTACGTGCTTGAGCAGTTACCATATTGCTACATTTTCTAGAACAATATCTAGCTTTATCCCAAATAGACCACGAACTGTTTTTAGACTTTTCAAAAAGTGTTCCACATCTTTCACATATTTTAGCTTCCATAATTCTATTATACAGGAGGTGTAACACAAAGTCAATGGACAAATACAAGCTAGTGAGGGACTTCGGGGTCAGTGCTCTAATAGCGGTACTGGTCATCGTCGGCTCTTTTGCGGTCATACTTATCGGGCTGTTAAAGGGAATTGACATTACCCCGGTCTTGACACTGATAGGCGGTTGGGTCGGCGGTATCATCGGCTCTATCTTTGCCATCAAGTCAGCGAAGCAAGCCGGGGGAAAATAATAAACCGAAAGGAAAATTAGATGAGCGCTGAGGGAATAGGTATCGTATTAACGGCAATCGGTCTGTTTATCACAATCATTATAGTGGCTGTTGGTGGTGCGGTAGCCTATGGAACACTAAAAACTATGGTTGCCAACGTAGTTAAGCAGATGGACAAAATGGAAGCGTCAAACAGAGAAGGGCACGAAAAGATTTATGCTAACCAGAAAGACACTGACATTAAAGTGGGGAAAATAGAAACACACCTGCTTTCTATTAACGGCTCTATCCAATCTAACACTCTGCGCATTGCGGAACTTGAACGGGACAATAATAAGGGTTAAGCCAGCACAAAGTTCCAGCCTTTTTTCGGCTCGAAGCAACTCTCTTTTGGTGGCAACATTCCAATACGACAGCCCATTCTTTCAGGTTGATGCAGTTCCCCGAAGTGAGCACAGTAGAAGTCCCACACAAAAGCTCTCTCGCCTAAGCTCTTGCAACCCCAACACGTTTTTGCTTTCCTTACCATAGGCTTAATTGTCCTGGTTTGACCGCTTCTGGTAGTGGTTCAAACCACCCTTTAATTACAGGCGTCAATGACGGGATAAACCAACTCTGTAAAACAGTCTCCATGACCGCCCTAACATCTCCATCCATTTGTTCACTGAACGTCTTTGGGCTAAGGTCATATCTCTGGTTTAACTCATCCCAGTGGACGTACTCACCTATGTTGGCTCTTGATATGCTCATTGAATCACCCAATTGTCTTAAATTTGGGTAACTATCCCTTGACATACAGTAACTTCTCTGGTATAATATTTACAGAGAGGTGCGAAATGACAGCAAAATATACGATTAAAGACTTTCAAAACCAGTTCCCAGACGATGATTCTTGCCTTGAGTTCCTGTATCAGGCTCGCTATCCACAAGGCGCAAGTTGCCCGAAATGCCAGAAGGTAACAACTCATTATCATAGGGTTGGAGCTAAGGATTACGTTTGCCAAAATTGCGGTCATTCGATAAGCCCGACAGCGGGGACTATCTTCCATAAGTCGCCGACTCCGCTCCGCTCGTGGTTTCATGCCATGTTCCTGATTAGTTCTACCCGATGCGGTATCTCTGCCAAGCAACTTGAAAGAGAGATTGGAGTGACCTACAAGACGGCATGGCGAATGTTCAAGCAAATTCGTTCTCTGATGGATGAGAAAAACGATCCGTTCAATGGCAATACCGAAGTAGACGAAACGTATATGGGTGGCAAGCATCATGGTAAGCCAGGACGAGGTGCAGAAGGCAAAACCCCTGTAGTGGGCATGGTCAATCGTGAAGCCTCTCAGGTTGTCACTAAGGTCGTTGTCGATGTTAAGGCTCGGACAATCATGCCGATTATATGGGACAACATTCCGAGAGACGCTGAGAACGTCATTCACACGGATGAGCTTGCCAGCTACAACTACGTTCAGAAGCTCGGATACACTCATCAAGTCGTCAGACATGGCAATGGTGAGTATGCGAGGGGTAACTCCCACGTCAATTCTATTGAGGGCTTCTGGTCGCTGGTCAAACGTGGTATCGGTGGCGTTTATCACGCTGTCTCTCCTAAATATCTCCAATCGTATTTCAATGAGTATGGGTTTCGGTACAATCACCGGAACTCTGGGATTCCGATGTTTGTTCTACTTCTGGCAAGGGTTTCGGCCCTGGCTCCAAAGGTTGCGCCGATTTTTGCAGTAGATTCTCAAATTCAGCTTTTGTGAGGGGCTTCTGAGCTTTTGGATTCTTCATAATTACCTCCATTAACGACTTCCCTATATATTCCGTGTAGATTGGGGGGATACATTCAAGGCCACAACTGGTACTCACCCAGGGACATCCCATTGCGTCAATAAACTGCCTCTCCGTGCCTCTTCTCTTTTTGCCAGGGATTTCTAAGTAACTGTCAGGTAAAACCTGTTCTACCCAAGCATCTACTTCGCTTTTGAGCTGAGCAAATGCTATCTCACTATCCAAAGTTATTATCCTTGAACTGCCAAACGCTCATCCAAGAGCTTGGTAATATTTTCTATATAATCCTTGTACTTATCAAGTCGTTTTCTTTCAAGTTTCTTGGCAGCATCTTTTTGTTTTTTCTCCATCACAATGAACTCATAATTCGGATTAGGTAAACTTATGAGTCCAGACATGGACAGTGTAGTAATGAGTTGATAAAACTCATTACTCTGGGGGGGAAGGGGAGGTCTGTTCTCGAAAAATATGGCTGATAGCTGGGGTATCTTATCTCGGTACTTATCACAAACTTCATACATTATACGATGCCAATCATCTGAGTTAGCTTTGAATCGAGAGTTATCCGTATTGGCTAAGGCAAGAGCAAAGACATCTTCGAAAGTGGTAAACTCTTCCTTCTCATCAGGCTGTGATTGCTCTAACTTGACCATTAGAGACCTCCTTCAGTGTTGGTAAGGTTACAGACATTCATGGCGTTATTCTTAAGATGATACCGATTGCCACTCTTTTGCCTTGCCAATCAGTACCCCAGAATGTCCACTCCTGCACTCGCTCATCGGTTCTTTTACACCACCGACATTGATAATTGTTGCTCATTCTACTCCTTCTTATGGTGAGAGCGAATCAATTCCCGATTTACCCGTGACCTCACAAATTCGCTGACCAGCATCCCCTTATTAGCTGCCCGCCTACAAAGCTCTTGATATGCTGCATTAGGGAGTCGTAGGCTGACCACAGTTGTTGTAGATGATGTTCTATACTCCGACATTGTTCTCCCTGCTGTTACAGCAGTCTTTTACTCGTGATAACTATGCCTCTACCAATGCTTATCAAGATACCACAGCAGAACCTTCACCCCGAAGTAACTCACCACCAGGCAGATGATGGCTATGACCAGGCTCCTCCAGGTCAGGTTAAACATCCCCGGTATCATTCGGATTAACATTTGCCACCCCCTTTACTCGGAATATATTAACCCCTTTCTGCTGAATTAGCTGGTCTGCCTGTTTTAGTGGTCATTCAGTAATCCTTCAAGCCTGTTAAGTTTAATTATCCTTATAGACTCCCATCTTATAGAGTCATCCAGTATCAGTTTTAGTTGTTCAATGCACAGTTCAACATCAACGCCTTCCTCAAGCACATCAGCATCCGATACCCGATTCCGTTTTCTTTTCTGGATAGCGTTAATGAGTTCGGCACACTCCTCAATAACCATATCAAGTTGAGATACCCTACCCCACTTATTTACCGCCTGCCCCATAAGCATTTCTTCTCTTGTCATCGCTTCACCACCTTAAAGGTATAGGCTGCCACCCAACAGTTACATTTCCTCAATATCTTGCCCGTAAATGTCTCTGAATAATTTACGCTTCCGCAGATAGTCCCGTGTTCTGAAGCCCTTGCAATCAATAACATGACTAATCAGTTGACCACACTTTTCATCCAAAGATAAATAGGTAGCATCAGCTATGTAGCTTTCACCATTATTTAATCGGAATCGGACTTGCAAACGAAGTCCAAATATGATGTGCTTCTCGTCAAGGGTAATCAGTTTGCCGATCTCATTTGCTTCGTGACCGGACTGAAAGGTCAAGCCCTTAGCAGTAGTCCGCACATTGCCATACTTAGAGGCTGGTTTAGTCTCGGCTATCTCTCCCAGCTTGCCAGCGTTGAGGTCATAAACGTCTTTGGACATATGGGGTAAGGTCATTTACTTCTCCTTCAGAAACTCCGCTATAAGAGTCTCTAAACGTTCTGGAGCATTTGGATATTCCATAAGATATTGCCTCATGTGTAATACAAACTCCTCTTTTCCTTTCTGGCACTCTGCTTTGGTCAGGTCACGCTGGGCTTTGAGTTTAGCAAGTTCACCACTTTGTATAATACCATTAGTATCTTCTGGGGTAAAATTCCCCTCGTTGTCGTTAGCTAGGTTCTGCAACTGTTTTTCAGACTCATTGTCTATCGCAACTATTTCTTCTTCTGTCAGTAAGCCATCATCATCAGGTGTGGTTTCTGGCTCAAATATCCGCAGAATCCTCTCTATCTCCAAAGATACCTTTTCCCAATCTATTCCCTCTTCCGTGCCACCACAAGTTGAAGCATAGGTTGATATAGGTAAGTGCATTGTAAGATTAAGTAACTCCTTTTTAGCCTTCTCAATCTTCTCTTGGTCTGTCATTACTCTACCCCCATATAAAATATCCCACAAAGATTCCGACAATAATACCTACGATTAAAGCCCTAATGAAACCACCCATAAGAAGTTTATTGGTTAGCTTTGTTACCAACTGAGATAATTCTGATGGTGCTTGCTTAGGGCATGTCATCTTTATCCTCCTTACCATGCTTGTCTCCGTGAAGTAATGCCTCAACATAGGTATAGTGCGTAACCTCTAACATCTTTAGGACTACACCCTCGGTAAACTTCCAGTGAGCTTCCGCTTCTTGCCTGTTCATTTCATTCCTCCTTCTTATTGGCTAATTCCAGCAATATATCTCCGTGACAAGGTTGGGGATGACACCAGCAAACCAAGTCTTTACCCCTTAATTCTGATAAATCATATAATCTAGGATTAACCTTAATGCAGTAGGTTATCCTTTCTCTATATTTGGCAATAACACCTTCTCTATCTCCGTGTTTGCCAATAATAAAAGGATTGCCCCATTTGCTAGGTCTACCAACATAAACAGCACCCGCAGGAACTTTGTCCTTTTTCTTATTTAGAACTCTAGGCATCTCATTCCTCCAAAATCTTCTTGATTATCAGGTCAGCATCATCTTCGAAACTACTTTTTAATGTAAACGTTCTCAGTAAATTAGCTATCCCTGACTTCTTGTCTCTTACTGCCTGCTTGTCGGCTTCAAGCTGTAAATACCTCTGGTTCTCAGCATAACTTTCTAGCCCAAACTCCTCGCCACAATGGGGGCAATAAGAAGTTTCACTGTGTTCTCTAACTGGCAATATCTTCATTTTCTACCTCCCCCAAACTTCATATCATTTTTCAATTCTCCTTCTTTTTTATTTGCTCAGGGCTAGCGGGTCGAGTGCCTGTAAACTACCACGGTTAACTGCTGTTTCTCGCCCGCCTGCCCGTGACGCCATTATTTTATCAGCTCTGGGTTCTCATGGATGTTGCCGATGACTTCAACTGTGGATAAATCATCTTGATACAAGTAACCGCCGAATTGAGTCATCCCCTCAGGGACAATTGGCTCATACCAGAACCCCGCCCTTTGCCACGATATTAAACCATTGCGGTTAAAGCTATCAGTAGAATCATGAACAATATCCCCCTCGTAAATCTCTTTGCCGTTCTTGTCCTTTAAGCCGGTGTATTGCATAGGGATACATTCAGTCGTGGGGTCGCCAAAAAGAGGGTCAATCTCATCCTCAAATCGGATTCCAATGGCAAACCCATTTTTGCCGTCTCTGTCTACCCAAAAATTCAAATCCGATACTGGAAACATTTCTTTTGTTTCCACATTCCACGCCCTAAACTTAATCTCTCTCATTTATTTACTCATTAAAAGTCTGTCTTGTATTTCGCCAGACAACACCGCGGCCTGAGCAGGGGTCATCCGCTTTACTATATCTGATAGACTGCCAGTCAAGATTAAACCCTTGCTCTCCGTTTTGCTACCCAGCCAGGATACGACCTCGGCATTTTTCCACTTCACCTTTGCCAGTGATTCTTTTAGCCAGCCCAGGTCAATAGGGCCTGCTGCTGCCTCGTGAGATTCTGCTGTTACAGCACCTTGCACTGGTTCTGCGACTACTTCACCCTTCTCTGGCGCAGTGCCTTGTTTTGTGGCACTCTCAGTCGTGAAAGATGCGTCTCCCGTCCAGAGTTCTTTAGTATCTTTTTCAACCTGCTCATCAAACTGTTTTCTGCCTAGCTCAATGGCAACTTTGAAGTCTCCCTCGATGTAGGTATCATCCCCAGTTTCGATGTCAGGTAATGCTCCCGGCGCCATCTTATCAGTGGCATTACGTTCTGACCGGATAAAAGCCATATTGGTAGCATCGTTGCCCTTGTCAGAGCCGTAGGGCTTTTTGTTGGCTTCATAGCTACCATAGCCGGGGAACTTGTCACCATGGGAGTTCTGTAAGATAGTGATAGCCCATATTTTATCAGGCTCAACCTTACCTCGGATAGCCTTTTGCTCGGCTTCTGTCATTACTCTCGGCCCGTCAAGGTAAGAGTATCGGATACCCAGTTTCTTTAAGGCTTGCTGGGCTATCAGCCTGGTGGCTTTGATTCCTAGAACGATAGCCCAATCCTCGCCAATCTTATGTCGCTTCTCCCCATAACCCTCATAGGTATCAAACTCGATAAGGTAGACCTGCTTCATAAGCGGGTTCAGCCCGTATTGTTTGCAGAGTATGGCTGCTTTCACAACATCGGCTTCCGGTGCTTTCGGCCAGATGCTCTTGAGCAAGAACATCGCTTGCTCTTTGCTTATGGTTGCTGGCAGTAGATTAACCGATTCCCTGGTTGCTACCCTTTTTTCTACCATCTTTATTTAACCCCCTTTTTGTTTTTTACAGATATTGCAAATCCGCCACCCTTTCGGGTTTATATATGTGTTTACCTCATCATAAGGATGACCTCTGGGGCAATGGGTTTTAAGAGCATTCTTCGCTGGAGGGCACGTTCCCCTTAGTATGTTTTCTTTCAAAGAGACTGCTTCAAGGTGGTCAGGGTTGACACACTTTCGGTTACGGCACAGATGGTCAATGGTAAGTCCTGCTGGGATAATGGTATTATTGAAAAGCTCATAAGAGAAACGATGAGCATAAGTCCCATTAAAGCCCCCATAACCCCTGCCCACTTCGCAGCCCTGCCATTCCCAACAACCATTATCTACGACCTTTATTTTGGGCAAAAACTTCTCTATGAGTTGCCTTCTCATCGTTGCTCCTTATCCCAATTCCTTGACTGGCACTTCGGGCAACGGGCTGGCGGGTGTAGTGAACGGGGCAACCACTCATAGCCACACTTCTTGCATTTGCTCAAACGAACTTCTGTTTTCATATCTCAATAGTAGCACTTATGTAGTATATTGTCAAATGGTAATGTCTCTCAATATATCCTCCAGCTTTGCAGCTTCATAGCCTTTTTGGTAGGCAAAAGCTACCAGCCCATCCGTGTCCGCTTTGACTATCACAGCGACCAGAGTTTCCGCCATTTCCTCGGTAACTCCCAGGGTTGCCACATAGTAGTTTACCATCAGTTGCCGGGCAAATTCTTTTGTCTTTGTTACTGTCATTTTATGAGACCCCCTTTCGCTTTGTTACTACGACTCCCTTTGTCAGTCTATATCCAGCATTAAAACAGGATTGGCATAGTTTCTTCCCTTGTAACTCCTGAGCTACTAGGTCAGCAGGCTGTCTATAGCCCATTGCCTTGCATTCCCCAACACTATTGCTACAGTAGAAAAAGTGGCTTTTCGGCATACTCTGTGTAATCATTCACTCTTTAGCTCCTTTTCTAAATTACGGAGAGTGTGGAAAACCATCAAACCAATTTGAATTTACCGCATTTATGGCACAAAAAACGGCCAGTAGGTTCAGGGTGTAGTTCTTGCGGGTTCGGCATAGAGCCTGAATAGATTTCAAACTCACAAAATACAATCTCTCCAGGCTCACCTGAGTAAGGCGTCCTAATGGTTGCCCCGCACTCACTACATCCCTTTGCATCATCCTCCAGCGTCATTTGTCCTTCAAGCCAATATTTCATTCTTACCCTCCAGCAAATACGCTCCGTTTTCATTCAGTAAATACGTGCCTAGCAAATACGTGGTCATGACTTTACGCTCTCACTGTCCGGCGGGGGAGTGGGTGACCCGTCAATATCAAATCTGCCATTGTAGCCCTTCTGTGTTTTACGTATTCTATCTGCCGCTAATTGGCAGTATTTTTCTTCAATTTCTATCCCTATAAAGGTGCGTCCATACTTCTTAGCAGCAACGCCTGTAGTTCCACTTCCCATGAATGGGTCACAGACGGCTGTATCACTGAACTGATGAACTAGCCACTCAACATGCTGCAACCTCCTAGCGCAAGGATGCGGCAGCCCATCTGGTGCTGTGAACTCTTTTTTATGCACGTTGGCTTTAGTATGGCGCTCAAATAGGCGGTCACTTCGTGAACTGCGACACATACCACTCATAACCTGGCGGCCGGGGATAAAAGCAGGGGGCTGCCCGAAAGCATAAGCCACATCACCAGTGTATAGCAGCCTGCCCTTGTAAGACGGCCGGGCATAATCCAGCCAGCAAACTCGCAGAAATGCCCACCTTGAAGGAATCCCATCCAGGAAACGAGGGTCACTGTCACAGCCCATTTGAATTACTAGCCGCTCCGTATCCCGCGGGAGCATTAGGCACATATCACGGAGTAGCCCCGAGGGGTCTTCTCTGCCTTGTAAGTTAGGTGAGGCATTTGGCCAAACGGGGTCAGTGATTACAGATTCCAAACCACTCAGCTCGGGTAAGATAGACCTGCAATCCCCAAGAAAGAGGGTAATGCTATCCTCTTTGTAAAACGGCTTCAGTTCCACGCCCCTTGCCGAAGTATCATTTTGTTTGTCCATTTACTCTTTCCTCACTACTTGCCGAATAGCCGAAAAAGTATTTACCCATCGCTACCTCGTTCCCAGTATATTTCTTTGGTGACAAGCTGATGGTGAGTAAAGGTCAAATACCTCTTTGACCCCCCTCTCTATTTCAGCGTTTAGCTTTACCGGACAACCAGCACAGTCCGGCAAGGCACATTCAACCTGCTTGGCTGTTAAGGGACATTGTTCTACCTGATAGGGCTTGGTGCTAAGGCGTCTGCGGTCTCTTTCGGTGGTCATTGCTTTACCTCCACGCCTTACTGCGGTTTTTAGTGTCAGCAAATAACTCCCAAGCGAAAAAATCCAGAGGAGCACGCTTTGCCTCGTAGTCGGCATCCAGAGGAGCACGCTTTGCCTCGTAGTCGGCATACAGAGGAGCACGCTTTGCCTCGTAGTCGGCATCCAGGGGAGTACGCAGCAATCCTTTAGGGAAAGCAGCCAACCCCCTCATTTTACCTTGTTTGATAGCCTCCGAAATCACGGCCGGAAAGTTTTCAGGCGTTGAAAAGTCGGTGCATTCGCCATTGATATAAGACGCATAATCATTTGCCCCGTTTCCGTTCTCAAATTCGGATTCGGGCAAGTGGTAATAACTGCGAATTGCCGAATGACCGATGTAATCATTACCGGTCTCTTTTCGCATCCGCTCCCCGTCTGGCGTCTCAAATATCTGTTGATGTGTAAGGAATAAAATCTCTTTGCCTTGTGGAGTCTCCCTCTCATACCAAGATATAAATTCACTCATTTTACACGCTCCTCTCAAAAGTTATTCCCGTAGTTACTCCCCGGACTGCCCGGCTCGCTGCTGCCAGTAAATCCTCAAAGCCCCATTTATCATCACCCTTGTATTCCTGTATAGTCTCTGAGCCTCTTTTCAGGTAGTTCCTCACCTTCCTGCTCGACCCACAGTCCTGAGCCGGGGAATTTCTGCTCTACCATCTGTGTCAGTGGTTGAAGTTTCATTTAGCACCATCCTTTAATCCTAACTTTTCAGCTATCGACCTACAATCCCAACAGGACTCCCTATTAGTTCTATCCTTCTGCTCAATCTGGAATTTGCGGGTTTCCTTTAACTGGGCAAGTGTAGTTATCCCCATCTCTTGGAGATGTTTGAGTTCCTTTTTGAGTAACTTCTTTTTCCATTTCATTTTTCTACCTCACTCAAGATATTATAGATGGCTACCGGATTAACTCCATTTTATGAAGTCAATAGTTTCCACAGCCTCACGAACTCCAGCATCAGCGAGAGCACCGCTTACCAATACTTCCATAGTCAGCAATGACTCAGTATGGAAATAATAAACAGACAGCTTTGCCTCTTTGGGATACCAGTAGCAATCTTCTACACCCGGAAGAGACTTAATGCGCTCTTGTATTTTCATTGTTTTATCTCTCCTTTTGCCCTAGCTCTGCTTGCGGGCTATTCCTCTTCATATCCATAATCAGAATCATCACAGAAGTCGTAACCACACCGAGGACAATCATACCAAAGCCTGTCACCCTTCTCATAACTAACCATTGTTTCTGAGCACTCCGGGCATTTCATTTTCCACCTCTCCTCTTTTCCCTTGACTACAGATAAGAATAGCACAGTAAAGAGGCATTGTCAAGTAGGTTGACAGGTTTATTTTCGTATCTGAATTAGCTGTTTCCGTGTAAGTTCCAAAATACATCCTTACTACCCCCTTGACATTGAAGTCAAGTTAGTTTACCATAGGAATATGAAGGTAACAAAAGCAGAACGGATATATCAAAGACACCTTGAGCAAATGGTAAAGGGTAAGGTAAACAATGCTGCAATCGCCAGGGGGTTTCATTGCTCCAGAGAATATGTGCGACAGGTTATTGAGAAAGCTGCAAAGGAATCCCAAAAGGTAAGGGGATAAAATGACCACTCTAACTATAATGTGCGGCTGGCATCGCTGGCATTGAATGAGTTTGGTAAGAAAAAATAGCCCGCGGAGCAAGGAAAACTAAGATTATGAAAATCGGGTTATTGAATCTCGAACCAAAATATAAAAACCTTGCCCTTGAAAAGCTAAGGCTCTATTATTCTGAGCAAGGCAACGATGTTGAGGATTACTTTGCGCTTGAACACTACGACAAGGTTTATGCGTCAAGCATCTTCACGTTTACGAAAAAGGCTATCGTGCCGCAAGGGGCGATATGTGGCGGCTCTGGCTTTGACCTAACAACAGTGCTACCACCGGAGATAGAATCTGTCAAACCTCACCTTAACTTTGGGTTTACGACAAGAGGGTGTATCCGTAATTGTCCATTCTGCATCGTACCTCAAAAAGAAGGTGGTGTTAAGGTGGTAGGCGGACTTTTCGACCTGTGGGATGGCAAATCAAAGTTAATCACACTTTTTGACAATAATATCTTGGCTCTCCCTGACCACTTCATGGGTATCTGTTGCGAATCCCACTTACTGAATGTCACATTAGATTTTAATCAGGGACTTGACCACCGCCTTTTGACGCCTGAAATCGTAAAACTTTTAGCCCAGATTTCACACAAGGAATATCATCTAGCCTTTGACCATCCGAGTTATCAGAAAAGCGTGGATAAGGCAATAAACCTGATGCAAGCCGAGGGTATCAAGCGGTGTGCGTGGTATGTGTTGGTTGGTTATAATACCACCCTCAAAGAAGATTTAGATCGTCTTAACCACCTGAAAGAACGCAACCAAAACGCCTATGTCCAGCGATATAAAAGAGAGCCGATATACATTCCGTTGGCACGTTGGGCTAATCAGCATCATATTTTCCAGGCTATGTCATTTGAGGAATATTTGAGCTTGCCAGAGAATAGTTATTGGAAGCGGAGAATGAGCAAGGTCGTCTCTTGACATATACTGCAGCAAGCAGGCCCGCGACAATGAGTATTTCCCGGATAGCCTTCACGACTGAAAAGAAGGGCCTCAAAAATATCTCCACGCCGGTAGTGGGTCAATTTGAAATCTTTGGGCGTTGACAAGTATTTTCATTCTGCTATACTTAAAGTATGCCTAAACGCTCAAGCAAAAAGAATATCAGAGATGTAAATGTCTTAGCTGCTCATATCTTAGAGCAAGCCACTGGCGAACCGCTACCAAAGACAGAAGATACTACTAAGAATCCGGCTGCTGTGGCTCTAGGTCGTCTTGGTGGTCTTAAAGGTGGTAAGGCTAGGGCTAGCAAGCTAACACCTGAGCAAAGAAAAGAGATAGCCCAAAACGCTGCTAAGACTAGGTGGATGAAAGAGAAATAAAACCACTGAAAGATATTTGACAAGCTATTCGTGACTTATGTTTTAATACCCAGTAAGCAGGTTTGCGAGACCTCCGCTTACTGGGTATTATTTTGTGGGGGTTTCGTCTATTGGCAGGACGGCAGTCTTTAAAACTGCGTAGGCGGGTTCAATTCCCGCAACCCCCAACCTATTTTGCGTGGAGGGGTGACAGAGCGGTCTATTGTTTCCGTCTTAAAAACGGATGCCGGTGCTAGTACCACCGACCAAGGGTTCGAATCCCTTCCCCTCCGCTCACTGTATATAGCATATAACACGGGGAACATATTCGTCAAGGCGTTTATCGACTTAAGCCTCAACCTCCACGCCAGGGCTATTGACATTCTAGTTTAGAGTGTGCTAGGCTACTGGTAGATGTGAATTATGGGAGTGATGAATGGAAGCGAACCACTTATACCGAACTTCTGACACAGCCCTAGCCAGCTACTTAATCACCCAGGGTTTTAACTTGCGTGCTATTGACTACTCATTGCCTCGCTTTGAGTATGGGTTTCCTATGTCCGGGGAGATACAAGAGCAAGCCACAAAATACATTGCCGGGCAAGCTCTGACCGAGCCGAATACCTTCAACCGGGTAAACCGCAAACTGCTCCGCATCATCTCCAAACAACTGCAATGGGAGGCCGACTGATGCCAGAAATCGGAGAGGTTCGATACGGGAAAGAGTTCGGCTATAAAAATACTCACAAGGTAATATGGACTGCCTGCGCAGACTGCGGTCTTAAGCGATGGGTTGAGTTCAAACGGGGTAAAGCAAATGGGACTATTTGCCAGAAATGTAATTGCAAGCGCAGGCATTTGCGTGGTGACCGGAGTTATCTCTGGAAGGGAGGACGGAATGTCACTACAAGCGGTTACATTAGAGTAAAACTCCAACCTGATGACTTCTTTTTCCCTATGGGTGGTAAAACAGGGTATGTTTTTGAACACCGCCTAGTTATGGCTCAATCTCTGGGTAGATGTCTGCAGCCCTATGAAAAAGTGCACCATAAGGGTATTACGCTATTTAGGTATTGATAACAGGCAAGATAACCTAATAGATAACCTTGAATTGACTACTAATGGGGCACATTCTTTAGCTCATAGGAAGGGCTACAAAGATGGTTATCAAAAAGGGCTTATTGACGGAAGGTTAAAGCAGATTGAAGAACTAAGGCAAGAGGTTAAGTTCCTTCAATGGCAAATTAAGGAAAGGGTTTAACTATGTTCCTTGATGACCTCCTAAACAAGTTAAAAAAGGTAAAACGGCAGACTGACGGCTCGTATTTGGCACTTTGCCCTGCTCACACTGATAAGAACCCTAGTCTTCATCTAAGCCAATCGCAGGATAGGATTTTAATAAAATGCTTGGCGGGATGTCGAACTGAAGATATTGTCGCAGCTCTTAATCTCACTATGGCAGATTTGTTTTCCGAAGTCAAAACAGATATTTTACCTCTACCTGCTAAGAAGATAACAGCCACTTATGATTATACAGATGAAGAGGGCACACTACTCTATCAAGTTGTCAGATATGAGCCAAAGAACTTCAGCCAAAGAAGAAAAGACGAGAAGGGAAATTGGATTTTTAACCTGAATGGTGTTCGCCGAGTTCTGTATCATCTACCTGAAGTTCTCAGGGCTGATAAGATTTATTTAGTAGAGGGCGAAAAAGATGCTGACAACCTCATCAAAGCCGGGGTATGTGCCACGACAAGCCCAGGCGGTGCTTCAAACTGGCGTAATGAGTATGCTGAGTACCTAGCAGGTAAGCAGGTGGTTATTATCCCCGACAATGACCAGCCGGGGTTAGCCTATGCTAAAGCCGTCTCCGCATCGTTGAAAGGTAAAGCGGACGTGAAGTGCATCATCCTGAAGGATACCTTCAAGGACATAAGCGACTGGCTGAAAGTCGGGAGAACTATTGAGGAACTGGGGCAGCAGGATGTATCGGCTCTTGAGTACACATATGTTTTTGAAAATAAAGGTAGCCGATACATTTTCAAGTGGGGGGTTATTCAATGTGAGGTTAGCCGTATCAGGTCAACGAGGGGCGCCACCGGTTGCCAGTTAGTATTTACCAATAGCGGACAGCATATGCTCAGGACAAAATTTAACTTGGAATCGTCACGGGTACGTAGTGAACTGGCAAAGGATTTATCGGGCCGGCTTAAAGATGTTGACTGGAAGCAATTACTGGAAGACCTGGCAAACCGCACCCTTGAAGAGTTTGAGAAGGGTGAGCCAATCATCAATGTGACCTCGAACGATGAGGTTGAGGCTCTACAGTATCTCATTAACCCGATAGCCCCGCTAGGCAAACCGACTTTTATATTTGGCGACCCGGGAGCTGGGAAAAGCCAAATGTCTGTTATCATCACTATCTTGACCTCACTACCCTGGCACGATAACCCTTTACGGCTTGGTGTGCCGGATAAACCGACGAAGGGACTTATCCTTGACTGGGAAGGTGATGCTGACGATGCACGGCGCCAGTTGAGGTCATTCACTGAGGGGATGGAGCTAGGCTGGAATGAATTATACTACCGCCGATGTTCCCTCCCCCTAGCCGACGATGTGGATTCAATACGCACCCATATTGAGGACATCCGAGCCGATTATATCATTATTGATTCCGCTTCTATGGCGGCCGGTGGCGACCTGAACCACATGGATGTAGCTACCAACTACCTCAGAGCCTTACGCCAACTGAATCTCACGTCAATATCTCTAGCCCACACTAATAAGAACCGGGAGAGCAAAGACAAGACTATTCTCGGCTCAGTTTTGTTTGAAGCTGGTGCTCGCTCCGTCTGGGAAATCCGAGGACAAGAGGATGACGATTGCTTCGACATAGCTCTGTTCCACCGCAAGTCGAACCTTACTAAGAAGTCTCAACCACTTGGCTATAGAATTTCTTACCTACCTAATGGCAATACTATTGAGTGGCACGATTCAAAGAGTGTTCCGGAGTTTGTCGAGCGAATGAATAATAGCCAACGTATTTTAATCTCCTTAAAAGATGGGGCGAAAACTCACGATGAACTGGTTAAATTACTCGGAATCCCATCATCTTCACTATACGTTACTACCCAAAGATTGAAGAAATCTAAGAACATTATTAAGGTGTTAGATAAATGGTCGTTAGTTTCTCATTTTGAAGCTAATCTAACAATCTAACAGTGTTATATAACAGTTATATCTAACAATCTAACACATTCCCCCCCCTTTATATAGGGGGGATGTTAGATTGGAATGTTATATTAAAGAAAAGTACCAAAAGAACCCCCACCCTCTATTTTGTATCCTCTCTTGACTTTATACTTTATGTTGTGGTATACAAACCTTGATGACTACTAAAAGCGCTACCTCAGATGTTCCTAATCCGTCATTGAATCGTGCCGGTAATAAGCGTGGGATGCATCCCGCTTGTCGAAAAAACCTTAACCCAGCTAAGCCTGGTGAACAACGCCACAAAGGGAATCCCTATCCAATTACCGCACAATTAAGGGACTTGCTCCGTGACCCAAAAGTAGCTCGTAATGTTGCCGAGACGATGCTGTTGGTAGCACAATTACCGAATTCAAAAAGTTACGCCCCAACACTTAAAGAACTTCTCGACCGCACCGAGGGCAAAGTGCCGGGCGACCAACCAATCATCAATAACTTTATCCAGATAAAAGAGGTTGAGATACGTCTAAGTGGTAACGGCAGTTAGGGCAGCACCATACCGAGAGATAACGCCAGAGGGGAAGTATATCCTCAACCTTCACCCTGGACAAAGTAAGGCGTGGCAATGCAAAGCCCGCTTCCCTGTTATCTCGGCTGGCACACAATGGGGTAAAACGTGCTTTGAGCCAGACTGGCTGAGGCGGGAGATAGTAAACTGCGGGGAAGGTGATTACCTTGCTGTTACAGCGACATTTCCCCTACTAGAACTCAAGCTACTGCCGGAGTTCATTTACGTTTTTGACACCGCTTTCCATCTTGGAGAATATAAGGACGCAAAACACTGCATCCAATTCCATCACGTCCCCGGCGGAACTAACGGGCAAGTAAAGGTCATTGACAACACCCGTATCATCTTTGGTTCAGCGACACACCCTGAATCATTAGAGTCAGCAACCGCTAAAGCTGCAGTGATGGATGAGGCAGGGCAAAAGCAATTCCTTCTCGGCACCTGGGAGGCTGTCCAGCGCCGTCTCTCATTGGCTCAGGGCAGATGTTTGTTTGGTACGACACTCTACAATTCCGGGTGGTTTATCAATGAGGTTTATGACCTGGCTCTCAGGGGAGAGGGTGGGTTCGAGCTTATACAAGGTGATAGCATTCAAAACCCAGTATTCCCACGGGAAGAATACGAAAGGGCGATGCAAACCTTACCGGCATGGAAGTTCTCGATGTTCTACAAGGGGAAGTTTATCCGCCCTGCTGGTCTGGTCTACGACAGCTTTGACCCTGCATCAAGTAAGGTTGCCCGTTTTGAGATACCCAAAACCTGGCTCATTTATGTGGGGCACGACTTCGGCAGTGCCAATCCTGCAGCGATGTTTTATGCACAAGACCCGGCAACGGGTATCTTTTATGCCTATTATGAGTATCTACCAGGGCAAGGGAAGTCAACCTATGAGCATGTTGAGGAGTTCAAGAGGATAACTCAGGGGTATAATGTGGTCAATCGAGTGGGCGGCAACCTCACAAGTGAGGATGGTTGGCGGAACGATTATACCTCTCACGGCTGGCATATACAGCCACCTAAACTAACGATGAAGCGGGTAGAGCAGCAGATACAGGCGGTCTACTCCTTGCATAAACTAAACAAAATCAAGGTGTTTTCTGACCTGCATAACTATCTTGACGAGAAGCTGTCATTTAGTTACGAGCTTGACGAGAAGTATCAGCCGACAGACAAGTTGGAGAACGAGCAAAAGTATCACCTGCTGGCTGCGGAACGGACATTGTTATCCAGCTTTACACCGGAGACAGTCGTTAAACCAGCCCACAGGGAAGCGGTAACATTCGCACCTAAATGGTAGGTTTGAGGTAAGAATTATGGCAGACGAAGTAAAAGAGAAAGCAACCCCGCAATATTCTCTGGATGATGTTCAGGTTCACATTAAGCTTTTGGAGAAGCGGAAAACAGCACAGCAGCCATTGCGTGACCAGATTGAGAACGACTACGGGCTGATTAGTTTGGTGCAGGCCGATGAGATGGGTCTGGTCAATGGCAGGTGGGAAATCTTTACTGGTAACGACCCTTTGACACTGACTACCTCCTATGTTCGTGCTCTGGCTGATGCAAAACTCCATCGTTGGATTGAGCCGTTATCTACGGAAGAGGGCAAACGTAAGAGCAAAATCAGGTCAATGACTGAGCACTTGGTGGATGCGGTCAGGTGGCAGTCAGACCAGGATGCGGAGGCATTGCCGTCTGGTAAGCCAACGCAGGACTCCGAGGCGTCAGTGGCTTGTGAGGAAGGCGGTGTAATAGCCCTGTGTGTCCTGTGGGAAGAAAAGCAAGAGGATGGCACTTACAAACTGTGCGGTGATTTGCGTGTGGAGTCTGCCCTTAACTGTTATTGGATTGAGGACGAGGGTGGTATACCCTGGGTTTGCTTCCAAAGAGAAGAAAGTAAAGAAGCGATTAAACAGAAATATGGCATTGACGTAGCAGGTGATAGTTCCACCCCCTCATCCGTTGCTGCTGGCGAAAACCTTGTGATAGTCAATGATGTGTGGACGGCGGAAGGGGAGCGGGAGTTCTGTGGCACCGAATGGTTGGGAGAGGTTAAGGTTCACGGGGACGCAGAAAATGGCGGGTTGGGTTATGTTCCGGTGCGTGTATTGACAGTAGGCTCGAAGCCATACAAACGTAGCTCCAAGTTCCCCCAGGCAATGATAGATAGCTGGCAGCCTGTTATCGGGCCAGCCAGAAACTTATACAAAGAATACAACAGGGTAATGAGTGCCATCAAGACTGGCGGGTATTTGGAAGTCAAGCCACCGAAGAAACTCATCTATAACAGTGCCAATGGGGGGGAGCCTCTTGCACTCAGAAAGGATGCTCTCGTTGCAGGTGGGGAAATAAATGTAGATGAGAATCAAGGGCACGACGTAGAGCTAATGCCTACCCATGTTGAGTTACCCTTACTGTTTCAGGAGCTAATTGAGATTAAGAGGCTGATATCACTGGCTGGTAGACCACCGATTGCTGATGGCATAACCGATACGGTTCAAACAGCATCAGGCACAGACCAACTCATCGAAGCATCGAAGAAAGCCCTAAGACCTTATCTCTCTTTGATGAATAAACTAGAGACGTGGAGAGCCGAGGAAATCGTCAAGCAATATAAAAATGGTGGGTTTGGCGAGACTTCGCTGTCAGGCTATGAGCCGAATGGCAAGAGGTTTGAGATACTGGTTAAGCCCGGTGAGATTAACGAGAATGAGCATTTTAGAGCGGAGTATAGCCTTGACCTGCAACGGGATGAGATGGGCGAACTGGCTCTGGTGGAGAAGAAGTTGCAGTTAGGCTTGCTTGACCAGAGAGGGGGAATAGAAGAACTAGGCGGAGACCCTGACCTGATAATAGCAGCGATAGAGAGGCAGCAGGTAGAGATGGTGCTTGGTATGCCATTCCGAAATGTTCTTCACGAATTACAGACGGATAGCAAAGGAAATTTTGACCCTGTTAAAGCGAAGGAAAATGAGGTGATGATTGAACTTCTTAAACTCAAACTGGGCGAGACACAACCACCGCCAGCACCTGAGCAGCAGGGAGCGGATATAATCCCTGAACTACCAGCAGGCAACAATGAAATGGCGCAGATGGCCGCAGAACCGACAACCGATGCTGCGAGGCTAAATAAGCTAGGGCTAGTCCCAGGGAGGTAAAGTATGGGATTGACAGCAGAAGAGCAACAGCAGATACAGGACTTACTAGATGCTGGCGATGATGTCGGGGCAAATAACCTACTGATTGATTTTGTCCTTGCAGGGAAGCTGACGGAAGAAGTAGCTGCTGTCATTTTTGAGACTGGACAGTTTCCATCAAGCTCAGCGGTGACACCGCTAGCCAGCACAACCAACCAAACCGCTTTAGAAAGTATGCTCAGAAAGCCTGGGCGAGCACCCTTGACGATGCAAGATGTCTTACGGACACAAGTAGACCCCGCCTTACTAAAGCCAGCACCCGCCGCTTCCTCATCCAATGCCACACAGCTTGACCCGGAAGTAGCTAAGTATCTGAATGGCTACACTTCCAACCAGGACTTGATGGACAGACTGGTAGCGTTGGGTGCTGATGAAGCTACCGCAATTCAAACCTATAACGATATACTGGGGATAAAGCCTAACCCTCTCGACTTTGATAACGCCAGCCAAGAAGCCATTGACCGCAAGGCATCAATGTATTATCGGGCTGGAGTAGGCAGGGATTCTACAGAACGCTTGAAGCTCGCACAGAACGAGGCGAAGTTGATGAGGCAACTGGAAGCAGACCAGACGGAAGCTGACAGATATTATAAACTCACACCCTGGCTAAATCAAAATGAGGTAGACCGCTTTAATCTCAAGAGGGATACTGCTAATGAAAAGGTGACCGCCCGCGACAAGTTCAATTCCGATACCCAGAGAGCCAATGCCTTAATCAATCCGGTGCGTAATTATCAAGATGTGTTAGCTGAATGGCAGGCAAAGCAACCTGCACCAATACCGAATGAGCCGAGTGCTGCCAGTGTTATTGACCCTATCCTTGCTGGTATCGGTGCTCCCAGCCTGAGAGCCTATGTTGCCAGCCGATTGCCTGGGATAATTGCCAACACCGCACAGGATAGAACTCGTTGGCACAAAGAACAAAACGCACCGGTGGGAGTAGCCACAGCAGGCAATGGTGGTTTGACATATCAGGATGCGGTAGACAGACTGAGAAGTGAGGCGAATAAGTGGGGTGCTATGGCAGCCGTAGCTCCGACAGATATAACACTGGGCAATGTGGCTTTCGGTGTAGAAGGTGGGCTAAAGACCATCGCTACTCAGGCACAGCAGACGGCACAGGATAGATTGACGGCTTTGACTGGGGCATATCCGGATACCCCGGAAGGAAGGACGGGATACTACGATACGATGGGTGGTGGGCCAGAAGCACCTGTTAAACCGGTGAAGACGGAAGACCCGCTAAGGGTAGCTATCAACCTCAAGAAGCTCACCGAGGACTATATGGCACAAGCACCGGGGGCGAGAGGTTATAATATCCAGAGATTGGCACCGACTATAAGGTCACGAAGATGAAGTGGCAAGAAGAACTGATTGAGAGGCTTGAGCAGCAGCGAAGGATTAACGCTAAATCCGATGCTGTTACTGCTGTCCAAGATGCGCCGCCAGTAGACCCGCAAGGTGCTCTGGCTGCTTTAGGTAGATTGGGGTTATTGCGCAAGCCAGCGAACTCTCCGTTGACTACGGATAATCCCCTTCTGCCTAATCAGACCTCCAGTGCAGAGCGTTTGAGAGCTTTACTGGGCGGTGTATCAGATACCAGAACTGCACCTTTTCAGATGCCTAAGCCCATAACACTATCTGAAGAACTCAGGATGACACCATTCCGCCCAGAAGCGGAGAGGGCAATACGGCAGACATTGGGAGTCCCAGACCAACCAGCGCCAGAGCGCCGTAAGACGACTGAGGAACTATTGGGTAGACCACCCAGAGAGCGAAAGACCCCTATTCTAGCCGACCCCCGTATTTATGAAACACTACCTGACTGGCAAAAAGAACTGGTAGATATAGGCAATGTGGGTGCTCTGGTTGCCGGGGGTGTAGCAGTTGCTTTGACCTTAAATCAAGGCTACACAGCACTCACCAATCTTACTACTCGGTTAGCTTTTCAGAAGGCAGCAGCAGAAAGGGGAGGCAAATTAACCTCGGAAGAGTTACGAGCCGTTCAAACCTATGTTGAGACCAACTTTACCCGTAATTCTACCCTGAAAGCCAGCCTTAATACGCTCTTTAAGAAGTCACCGAAGGGCTTTCAGATGACCGATGCTGCTACGAAAGTTGCCGATGAGGAAGCGACAAAAGCTATTGCAGCCTGGAAGCCAACACTAGCTCCCAAGTTCACACCTGGCGGTAGTGCAGTTCCCGGCCAGACTAAGCCACTATCAAGTATTCTGGCGGGTGTGGAGAATAAACTGGTCAAGCCCACTCCTGAAAGTGTTGCTGCCAAGTTAGCAAAGAACCAAAAACTAACCTACTCAGAAGCTACCTTACTATCTGAGCAACCTGAAAAGGTGCAGGCAGCTAGTGACGCCTTGAAAACTGGTGGTATGGCAGCGTCAACATCGGTGCAAACAGGGTTACAGGGACTTGGCAAAGAAGCAGCACAAAGCCAGCTATTCGGTGAAGTATCGGGCAAAACTTCTCAGAAAGCACCACTGATTGAAGTGCCTCAAGTAGTTAAACCCTTGAAGGGGCAAGTGCCTATCCCAGAAAGCCAAGCTGATTATGAAGCGTTAGCCGAGGCAGAGGGTTTACGGGAAACTATGGCTCAAGACCCAGTAGCTAATTATCGCTTTAAGGTAGGCAAAGCCAATGTCGGGTTGGATAGTCTTATCTCAATTCGGGAGTCCAACTTCCCGCAATACCTAACAGTTAAGCAGGCACAGGCACTACGACCCTATTCAGATTGGAGTGCTTACTTACAGAAAGGCACGCCAAACTATAACCATATCCCTGCCGTCAACGTGCTTGATACGATTGCAAAAGAACTTGGCTATGACTACACGGGCGGTATTGACGACCTGGCTAACCGCATAATGCAAATCAGACAAGAGAAGGCACGAATAGCTCAATTAAGCCGTGCTGTTGGCACAATCCCACAAGCCTCACCAGTGCCTATTAAGGCAGCAACTAAGCCAGTGGTCAAGGTAACAAAGACACCTGCTGTAACAGCGATACCGCAGGCACAAATAAAGGCGCTTCAACAAGCAGTTCCCGCAGGTGGTGAGGGTGTGGTTACTCCTTCTGTATCTTCACCGCCTGCATCGATACCTGAAACAGCACAGGTTTTGAAAACCGATACTACCGCTAGTGGTCAACCACCTGCTGAGATACCACCGAGTGCGGGAATAGGTGGTGATGTTCCTACGCCACATGACCCACCGCCTATCGTTCCTACTTCGCTAGGTGAAAATGTTATAGGCTTGAGACCGATTGAGCCGGGATTAACACGGCAACAGACGATTGCAAACTGGGTAAGGTCACAATTCAGCAAGGCATATACTAAAGTCGGCGGTCATCCACTGGTGCTTGAAGATGCACTGGCTACCCCAGCTATGGTTGAACGTGCCAGGGTATCCACAGCGATAGAATCAGTAGCCAATATCTTAGGCACTAAAGCAGAGGCTGAGGTCAATTCTGTATTTAAGTTTGACAAGCAGGGGCGGATTACCACGCTGGCGAAGGTTATCCCTGAAATCGGGGCACCGACAATTCAAGATGTAGCTGCTCGATTGCCTCTCTATCAAAACTCCCTTACCACCGATGAGCTACGGGTATTGTCCTCTCTTCGTGACGCAGTTAAACCCTATTCTGACCTCTTGGCTGAGGTGGGTGTAGAAGTAAGAAGCCGCGGTGATGTGATGGATGGTGGGTTCTACTTGCCACGTGGCAATGCTGGTATAGAAGGTCAAGATTTACCATACAAAGTTAGTGGCGGTGGTATCAGGGGAAATAAGAAAGGGTTTGAGAAGCCAGCCGTCTTTGATTCTATGGCACAGGGAATTGAGGCAGGATATGAGTATCGCCCATTAGGGCAATCACTGACATCGTATGCTTTTGATGCAGGCTCTAGGGCTACCGATGCTCATATTGGCAACTACTTTAAGGCACTAACAGATGATACCGGACGCTTGCTAGGTGAAACTGCAAAGATGCGTATGCTCCGGACACACCCCGAAATAGCCCAGAGCGTAGAGGATATAAAGGCTAATCTTACCAAACTCAAGAGTAACATCGGGGCATTAACAGAACGACAAGAAGGGGTTATCACTTTGTGGAGTAATGACCCTGAATTTGCTGATACTTCCTCACTGATAATCTCGTTGCAGGAAGGGTTGGCATCTATGAAGGGTGGCAAGCCTGCACAAACAAGGGTAGACTTGGCGAAGCTACTCAAGGAAAATCTGGATGCCCTAAAAGCTCTCAAACCAGGTTATGACAAGGCAATGCGTGAAGCTGCGGTGACACCTAGAGACCAGGGAGTGATTATTTTACCAGCACTTCAAGGTAGGACTTTCCCCAACGACCTCGCCAACGCTGCAAACATCATCCTGCGTAAAGAAGGGTTGACAGGTAATGACTTACTCCGCACAGTTCAAGCCTATAACAATCTCTATATCGGGATGAGGTCAACACTAGATAACTCGTCTCTGGGAATTCAAGGCTTACTGATGGCTTACGATAACCCCGTAGCGTTTGGCAAGGCGGTAGCAGTTAATCTTAAAGCGTGGGGATTGAATGGCGACCAGGTTCTCGGTAAATTCATTAAAGAGTTCGACGAGACAGCCAGCAAAAACGGCAGATTAACAGCTTCTGAATGGGCTAGAGCAGGTTTGCATCAGGGCGGAGCTACTTCTGAGTTTATGCTTCAAGGGCTGGGAGGCAGAATCGGGAATCTCCCCGGTGTCAGGCAGTCTAACAGAGCCTTCGGTTTCTTCGGTGATGCTGCCAGGCTTGAATGGGTGGATAGTGAACTCAAAAGCCTGTTAAGAGGTAGCACCCTTGAGCAATTAAAGACGGATGGCAAGCTGGAAGAGATAGCCTCTGGCGCCAATGTAATGACAGGTTGGGCGAGAACCCCAGCAGGCGGTGATTTTGGCAAGACACTCCTCCTAGCTGCCAGATTTTTAGAGGCACGTCTTGAAACAGTAACAAAGGCAGCGAAGGGATTAAGACCGGGTGCAACAGTTGACCAGCAAATGGCTCGTAATGCTCTCCTAAAGATGATTGGGTTCGGGGTAATGCTCACAGTAGCAGCAAACGCAGCGATCGGAGAAGATACTGACTTCCGCCCTGTAGTTGACGGGAAACGCAATCCTTACTTCATGAGAATAAAAGTCGGCAGCACCTATTATTCTATGTGGGGAACGTGGGACTCACTTCTGGGAATGGTAATAAATATCGGGGTCGGCAGACCGCTTCAGGTTGTGCGCAATCTTGGCTCTGGGACAACTACCGGAGCTTTTGATATTATCACAGGTAGGGATTACAATTACAAACCAGTAACAGATACACCACTTCACTTTGCCCAGTGGGTAGGTAAGTCTTTCATTCCTTTCGGAGTCGGGCAACTACCAGAAAGCATCGGTCAGATAGCGGGTGGTCATCCTGTGGCCGGCGGTGTTAATGTAGTCTCTCAACTACTGGGTATCAAGAGTTTCACTCAGAACAAAGCCGATGCTCTAAAAAATCAGTGGTCGTCTGACGCTGGAATTAAAGCTTACAATGCCATACCGACAAACACACAAGAAGTATTGGCGAAACGTAGCCAATTCCCCTTAACCCGTGCTCAATATCTGGTAAAGAACCCCGATGTGGCTGCTAAATTATTCATTCAGGGAGATTTAAGTTCGCTGAGCACGATGCCACAGGTGACTACGGCTATTCAGTTGATGAAGGGCAATAAACTGACCATCGCTGATATTCCAAGTCTGGCAGCTTCACAATATGAAAGCCCGACACACAAGGCTCTCCGAACTTACTTTGAGAAGCAGTTTGGGGTGACTCAACAGGCAACGCCTCAGCCGTCCACTCAGCCAGCACCAGACCAACCGACACGAAAGTTTTCAAGGACAAAGAGGTAAGAATGAACGAAGATACACTAAAGCGAATCAAGCAGGAGTGCGAGAAGATAGAGACCGAGCCGGGTTTCGGCAAGGTGCTACTTACTATTGAACACGGGCAAGTTCTCTTTATTCATCCTACACCAACGATAATGTTGCCAAAGCTTGACAAATGCCATAGAAAAGGTGTATAAGGTTTAGTAACTGGACATAATAGAATAAGGAATCCCCTGGCGGGAAAACCGAAGGGCTGGCTCTAAGGAGTTTCAGCCCTTTTTGTTTATCCTTAATTAAGGAGTAGTGAGATGGCAGAACACGGGAAGATGGTTGAATCTGACCAGGATATGAAATACAAGGTTGAGGACGGGGCTAGAACCTTGATAGCTGCCGAGAAAATCAAGCAAGACCCAAAACTTTACGCCCTCTGCCAGAAAGAGATGCAGAAGCAAATGAGCGCTATATCCTCGGCTATGGGCAAGCGTATCAGAATCGTCAAAAAGAAATAACTTTGGGAGGTTGATTAGTATGCCAGAAACCAGTGTATTAGAGCAGGAAGCGGGAACGGAGCAGCAGGCAGAACAGACCACGAATGAGGCGGAAGCGTCTCCCCTGGCTGGCGAGCAGGTTGCTACCGGAGAGGCAGATGGTTCTGAGAATCCTGAGAATAAGGCAGAAAAGCCAGTTGAGTTTGAGGAACTTACCGAGGAAGAGTTCCAGTCAAGAGTTGATGCAAAAGCGAACTCTATCGCTGCCCTGAGCACCGCAACTTACCAAAGGAAAGTCCAGTCTCTTGAAACCCAGATAAACAAACTTAACGATGAAAGGGCTGCTGAAAAGGAAGAGGCTGAACTGGCTAAGTTGGAAGGGGCGGAACTGGAACAACTCGGTGATACCCCAGAAGTCAGAAGCATCCAGCAGCAAAGGCGGGAATTGACGCAGCGTGAAAAGAAAATCACATCGGAAATCGCTGCGGTATTACCACGCTTGGACGCCGCCGATGACTACCAACTGGCAGAAGAAATCTTAGCCGACCCTGTATTTGAGGCAAGGAAGAAAACCCTTACTCCCCTACTTGAGGAAATCGCCAAAGGTAAGACTCCCGAAGAGAAGAGAATTAGGGCGGAGAACTTTGTCTTGAAGCAGAAAGTGGCAACTCCCAGAGAACCTAAAGGCGCTAAACCTGCACCAAGAGGCACGGGTGGAGGCGGCGGAGAAGATTTATCAAAACTGCCACTGGGGCAGAGAATGGTTCGAGCGTTGGAAATAAGCGATAGGAGAAAGCAGAGTTAGCACTAAAATTCAACGTTGGTCTCAAACCAACCCAAGAGGAATTATCCCGTCGAGAGGGATTAAGGCAAAAAATTAAGGAATTACACGGGAGGTAAATAGATTGACAACTTTAGCAGATTATAAATATGGCGGTCACGATGTCGAGGTGAGGCAGACTATCGCCGAGGTAATGGAGAATGAATCCCCATTGCTACGGGTGCTTACCTTTGACGAACTGACCGACAACAATGTATCACGCCAAAGAATGTATGAGGACGGCGATGTTCAGGAGCACGCAGTAGGCGATACCTGGACTGTGGTCAATCCAACGTGGGAATACAGGGATGCACCCCTGACAATCCTCGGTGACAATGTGACTGTGGATGAGTTTGGCGACCTGGCTTCGGGGCAAAAGGGGCTTATGGCTAGCCAGATTGAAGAAAAAGCCCGCCAGCTAAGCCGGAGATTCGACAAAAACGCTATCTATGCACAAACGACAACCTACGGGGCATTTACCGGAAGCGCAATGGTTGGACTATTACTCCATATCGCCCGGTGCGAAACGGCTACAACGACTGACCTGGACGGCTGGATTTACACTGGGAACAGCGATGCTGCCAATAACAAACAGGCTGTGTTTGCGGCATCCGGTGCTTCAGCAGCCTTAACTATTGCTATGCTTGAGGCATTGAGAGATGCGGTTAGACCGAAGGCAACTGACTACCTGATGAGCCTTCTGATGAGACGTAAGCTCGATGACCTTTGCAGAGCGACCGGCACTAACCTTGATGTCAGTGAGGGAAAGGCGGGGCAAATCATAACGAGGTTTGGCGAACAGCGCGTTACTATCATCTCGTCCATCAAGGACAATATGACCGATTCAACGTCCCTCGTTACCGCAATCGCTTCTTACGATTACACCCAAGCGATTGCTGCTGGCAAAGATACCTCGCCCATATTCGCAGTAGCCATTGGGAAAACCGACTTCACCGGTATAAATGGCAAGGGTATGATTCAGGTCGTTGACCTTGCCGGTGGCAAGGACATGGAATCGCTGGATGCAAAGGGCAAGAGGGTCAAAGCATATCTCGGCTTGGCTCTACGGCGCAAGACATCGGTGGCAGTGTTGCTCAATGCCAACTATTCAGGCTAAATCTGAGTGATAAAGTAAAATGGAGGAAAATTAAAATGTCTGATGGAGCCTTACAAGTTTATGAACCCGTAGCAAATCGGGATGGGTGGGTACTCTACTATCCTCAAGTAGCCGACAACCTTGAGCGATATTCCGGTGGTGGGAAACCCAACCCCTATGCAGAAAGTATCTATGCCAAATTCCCAATCGGAGTGGTAGCCCAGAGGGGCATAGACAAATTCGTCTATCTGAAGAATGGAGCATCGGCTCTGTCCACTATCGGGACTCCCCTTCAAAGGGCTGCATCACTTCACGCTGAACTTGACGATGATATTGTGGTCGGAGCGGCATCGGCAATCGGTGCGTATACTGTCACTCTGACCAGCACCGCTAACCTGGCAGCCGCGCCATTGTCAACGAAAGACGGCTTAAAGAACGGCTACCTTATTGTCAATGATGTGGATGGCGAAGGGCAGCTATACCAAATAAAAGGACACGAAGCAGCCAGTGGCACATCAAACTTCGTGGTTACACTCTATGACCCCTTAACAATCGCCCTGACGACTTCATCCCAGGTAGGTCTCGCCCGACATCCTGCCGATGGAGTGATTGCCTCCGCAATATACGCTGCAACTGAAACCAGTGGCTCATTCGTTGGCGTAAACCTGCTGGCGATTACTGCCAGCTACTACTTCTGGGCGCAATATAAAGGGGTCTTCCCGGGCAATGCTAACGAGGCTATCGTCAAAGGGCAGGCTGTGGTGTGCGGCATTACTGCTGCCAAGTTCAATGCCTTCGATGTAACCTCAACAACCCAGTACATTGTCGGCACGGCTCTCACACCGGCAGTAGCCGATACCGAGAAGTTTATGATTTACTCACCGCCCTAACAGGGCATACTCAAACTTGAAAGGGGAGGGGTTTTGTATAGCCCCTCCCCTAAAGGAAAAGATGCAAGACACTGAATTGTTAGAGAGGATGTATCGGGGAGAGCGAGTAATTACGCTCGACTCTAAAACACGTCTATTAAGCCATACTATCCTCGCAGAGCCGTTCCGTAACTTCTTTATTCACAAAGTAAAAGCTCCGATAATGAAAGCTCTGGTCAAGATGGTAGACAAAACTATCGAAAAACGAGAGGCTGGAGTTCCGCTTGAGAAGACCCCGCTAGTCAAGGTTGTGGTGGCGATAACAAAGCTGATACCTACGATTACCGAAAAGAACACTAATTACAGGGATACCCATACTCTTCTCCCTATAATTGAGAAGTTCTTTAAGTATGAAAACAATGCAGGGCGAGAGGATATGTTTCACGCAGCCTTCAAATTGCTACTGTTTGAAATTGAGCACGATGTTTATTACCGAGACCGCTTCAACTGGTTACTCGAAGAGATAATCAAGGCTATCCTGCGGGGAGAATGGGAAGAACGAACTAACGGACAGCCTAATGCTCCGTGGTGGAAAGAAAAAGGGGAGTTCGCTGAATATGGCGGCAAGTATTCCATAATGAGAATCCTCCAAGATAAGAAACGGCTTGAAGCGTTAATGGGGGATTCCTGGCGACTGCAGGACAAGAATTTATATCGTTAAAGGAGGCACAGTTTGAGTAGTCTAATCCCAGTGATAAGCTCCGAAGATTTCATCAAGATACTGCAAGCAGGACGGATTTCAGAGTTAAAATCCTGTGAGATTGTCAATGGTGATAAAGTTATTTTCACCGCCATAATCCATTCAACAGATATGTATGCAAGCAGTTTTTCCAAGTTGCAGTCAGAGGCACTTGCGGTTAAAACTAATATCACGCACGGGGTAGACCCTGCGGAACTACTCACACCCTTCACGCCTGGGCTGACTGTGACTGATGGAGATGGCGTAGCTCACGTCTTTACTACCAAAGAGAAGCGGGTAGCTGGTTTAGCTAAAGCCAGGGAAGTCAGAAAACAGAAACAGCTTGTAGGAGTGTAATATGCCTCTCTACCTGTATAGATGCCGTTGCGGGAATGAATTTGAGGCGATAAAGCCGATAGCCTTACGGGACGAGGCTCATTGTCCTAAGTGTGACAGACTGGCACAAAAGAAGCTGTCGCCTTGTAACTCTACTTTTGGTTTTCGATTAACGGCAGATAGCCACGACCCTGTAAGACGAGAAATGGTGCAGGGCGGTAAAGATAAGATTGAGAGAAACGTTTAGGGAGGCTGAATTATGGCATTTACAGAGTTATGGGATAAGTTCGGAAGGGCAGTTAGGTCTATCGTAACCAATGAGTCGGAGGATGGGACAGGGACGTTTCACCATCTGTTATCTGATACCAGTGGCAATCTAAAGGTCAAGGCAGCGTCAAACACGGGCGTAGATATTGGTGATGTTGATGTTCTGTCCATAGCCGCTGGCACTAATGTCATTGGTAAAACCTTACCAGCCAGAACAATAGTAGAGACTCAATTCTCCGCTACGGCATCAATGGTGGTTGGGACTCATAAACTTGCTCCGGGTGTAGCCTACAAGGTAGTGGCTATTGAAATTCATAATAGCGCTGCTCCCTCAACAGGCACGCAGAATCTCGTTTTAACGCTGGATAACGGCTCTGGCTCGGCTTATGATGTTACCCTGCTGAGTCTCGATATGGTGGCTAATGCGATAACCGATTTAAGGTTTACTCCCGAAGAGTTACTGTGTAAAGCCACTGATGTTATCACGGCATCTCTTATCAATTCCGATGCGGTAACCTGGGGGCTTTGCTTCAAACACGAGGTAACGGGATAATATGGGAAGTGAACCGCTTGTAATTGAGAGGAACGATAATATCTTCGGGTCTATGCTCATTCGTTACCGGATGCTGGCTGAACCCCTGCGGGACTTTGTTATCTGGCAGGTGAAGGCGCCACTTATGAAGGCTCTTGAATGGGAATCTGAGCGATTGGTGAGAGAAAAAGGGGAGGTAGTAAAGAGTAATCCTGTTTATAGCCATTGGCTCTCTCTTATCAGCCTCAAGGAATGGTTTATGAGTATGGAGGATAATCCCCAGAGAGAGCCAATGTTTGAGGCAGCGTGGAATCTTCTGATAGCCGAAGCCAGCGAAGTAAAATGGAAATCTTGTGGTCATAGACGAGCTATCGTTTTAGCTGATTGGTTACTCAATAGTAAAGTCGGAGCACCTACAAAACAAAATACTATTCATCCTCACTCTCGTATCCTGATTGATGAACGGGATTACGACATTAGCCAGTGCACTCCAGATGAGTATACGGAAGTAAAATCAGGGTGGAATATCCTTATTTATGAAGTAGAACACGACCCTTATTATGGTTTCAGATTCAATCGGGTTTTGGCTAAGGCTGTCGCAATGATAAACTCCGGGGAGTGGATACTGGACAATGATTACCATTTTGGTAGAGTCCTTCAAAGGTTGGTTGACAAGGTAAACTCCGGTGAATGGCAGTTTGAGCCGTATAAAGAGGCGGACAGTTTCTGCTGGCGGGAGGAGTTAAAGTGCTGACAATCAATAATAGGTTGGTGAATACACGACCAAACCACCCTTTGGCGACAAAAAGCTATCAAAGGGTAATCACTCCCGAAGTCAATGGGCTTGTGCCTTACCATATCAACATCAATGGATTAGATAGACCACCTGTCGCGAGTGGCTGTGTTTTGTATCTACCATTTTGGCACCCTGCTTTGGGTGGCTCAACATTAAAGAGTTTAGACCAATATGCCCATACAGCTACAGTTTCCGGTGCTTTGTGGACGCCACAGGGCAGAACTTTTGATGGGATTGATGACGACATTTCTATTCCTAACACTAACCTCAAAACCCTAACTGCTGGAACAATCCTCATCTGGTATAAGATGCTCGCAACTGGTGCTAGTGATGACATCTTTGATTCCTCTAGTTATGGTCTTACTGAAAATGCAGACTATCTTGCTATTAGTCTTAGTGCTGCAAATGCTTTGCTATTAGATATTCAGACTGGAAATGTCCCCCGACTTTTAGCGACTGGTGCTACTTTTTCCATAAATACTTGGTATCAAATTGGTTTTAGTGTGGATGCTTCAGGGAATCTCCTTTACCTGAATGGTGTTGCAAGCACACCTACTTATACTACTGGGAGTGCTACTACCGCTTACTTCCTTAATGACTTACCGACAGACCAAGAAATTTACATCAAGCGACTTAAATACAACGGCACTTATTATTCAAGAGGCAACGCCAATATAGGTGAAGCTTCAGTTTACAGCCGAGCCTTGACTGATGCCGAAATTCAACAGAACTATCTTGCAACGAAGTTCCGCTATCAATAGGAGTAAGGATGAAAGAAACTGACTTGGCTTACTTCGCAGGTATCTTTGATGGTGAGGGAACGGTAACTCTCGCCAAGACTCAGATTAGTTCGCCCAAGCAACGACTAACTTATCAAGTCCGAGTCCAAGTAGTTAGCACGGATGAATGGTTATGCCAATCATTGCGATTCTCTTTCGGGGGAACAGTGATATCACACAGAGTAACTGAGGGAAACCATAAACCTGCGTGGCGTTGGTTAGGAACAAGGTTAGTGGCAAAGAAGTTTATGCTCGCTATCTTGCCGTATAGTAAATTAAAGCGGCAGCGAATGGATTTAGCCTTGAAGTTTCTTTCCCATAAAACAGCAGGCGGATATAAAACTCAGGAGTATATTGACATTGAGCAGGACTTCAAAACCTTAATGCTAACTATGAATAAGCGGGGTAAAGTATGAAGTGGAGGTATGGTCTATGAAGACCTTTATAGGCAAACAACCTCACCCTAAGATGCAGACAGAGTTTATGGAAGAGCCGACTACGGCTAAAGGCAAAGCAGAAGCTCAGAAATTGATAGCAAAGTTGAAGGAAAAGAAATGATTAAGTGGGCTGAGGTGATTCAACCTGGTAGTGGAATAGGGAATCCGCCTGTTAAGCTGGCAGCTTTGATTGTATCTGATGAGACAGACGGAGGATTAGCTACCATGGTCAGTCTTAAAGCTAGCTATGGTGCAGATAAGATTTACCGATGGCATTACTGTGAACACGATGACGGCGGTAGTTGTAAAACTGAAAGTGCTTAATTAAGCCGTAGTTTCACGCTCAGGATATTGCTGTAACAGCGTAGGAAGATTAGATTATGGGTAAGGCTATATCGAGTAGAACAAGGCTTCAAATTAAAGAAGATATTGGTGTGCAATCGGGCATACTGGTAATGGGTTCTGCTTCCGCTACCAGCGATACCGCTTCACTGATTGATACCTACGGGCTGGCACGGGCTGGCACTAACGGCTGGATTGGTCGTCAAGCAGTTATCGTTACCCCTGCTGGTAGTATAGTAGCCGGGGAAAAGAGATTCATTTCCGCTTCTATTGCCGGTGATGTTACAATATCCCCTGTGTGGTCGGCTGCAAGCACTATTCTTGACGCCTACCATATCTGGGAGCTTTTCCGTGAAGAAGACATTGACATCATCATCAACCAGGCAATCAGAGAGGTAGAGCGACTCTGCTTTCAGAATAAACAGGCAATAGATATACTCACACTCACCGACACGCTTGAGTATGCCCTTGATACCGCCTTCATTAACCTGCACAGGGTAGAATATGTTAAGAGTATCGGTGTTGACCACCTACTCGACGACTGTGAAGCTGCCTGGACTGCTGGGTCATCGGTAACAGCGACTGCCGACTCCACCTTCACTAAGGTAGGTACTTACTCGGCTAAGTTCGTGGTAGCTGCTGGTGCTGCTTCCGGTGCGACTCTCTGCTATAAGGACATTACATCTGTTGACCTTTCCGACAGCGACAAGGTAGAGATATGGTGGTATAACTCCATTGCCACAACAGCCGGGCAACTTCAATTTATGCTTGGTGCTACGGCTGCCATTGGTTCACCGCTTGAAACCATCAATATCCCTGCGATGAGTGCCAGCACCTGGTATCGCCATTCTATCAGCCTGGCTAACCGACACCTTGACACGGCTATTATCAGTATCGGGGTAAGACAAGCCTCTGGTGTTGACCTCGGAGCTTTCACCTTCTATCTGGATGATGTCCGCTCTGTTCTTGACGGCAGTAAGGATTATGAGGAACTTAATCACGAATACTGGGACATAGTGCCAAGTAGCACAGCACCGAAGTTATACCTTGAAAGTGAGGCACTGTCTATCATCGGCACAGAGAAGCAGCTACGTTTATCCGGTGGTAGACTGGCTGCCACCTTGAGTAGTGATTCCGCCACGAGTGAGATAGACCCTGCCTGGCTTGTAGAAAGGTGTATTCTCAAGATTCTACAAAACCATCAGAAAAGCCCGCAACTAACTCTCGCTCAGAGAGAGGACTGGCGAACAAGATGGTCGCAGTCGGAGCGGGACAAGATGCGAATTGCCTCACGAATAGAGAACTACACGAAGTGGGTGTCCTGATACTATGTTTGTTGTAATTTAGCAAGTTGTCTTAAGATTTTATGGAGACCCTGATGAGTATGAATAGAGCACGAATCTCAAGCCTTAATTGTTCAAGGTCAATCTTTGTCATATCAGATATTATCATTAAGAGGTCTAAATGTCAAGTATCAATAATATGATTTTAAAGTGGTGTAGTTAGTCATGGTAACGCAGACAACTAAAATCACTGAAGCAGGGCAAATATCTCTCGGTGGTTATATCTACCGCATCGTAAACAAAGACGGCTCACCAGGGAGCGTTGACCAGAAAGTTATCTCGGCTTTTCCACCGATTCAAACCACAGGCGGGGTTGATTATGCCATCCAGCAAGTTCTCTCTACCTTCAACAACAAAGACCAGAGTGGCGGTATCGGTGTTGAAGAGATGGATGAGAGCAAGGATGGCAATCGCTGCTGGTGGTCTGACCTGCAACTGGGCTATCGGGGTCATAACGTATTACCTCCACTGGCAACTTCCTTAACCATTCCCACGCCGACTGTCGCTGGCAATCCTGTCTTCTGCAACTTCAATGGTGTCCTGTATATGGGTAAGGGTAGCACGCTATCTAAACTAAAGTCCGATAGGACTGAATGGACTGTGGTTAAATCTGACTTCGCCGATAAGATTGTAGACCTTATAGCTGGCCCGAATAACTGCCTGTATATCTTCCTTGAAGACCAGGACTCGGCAGCCAGCGATACTTTAATGTCTAGTGACGATACAGAAGATATTACAGCAAGCGATACCTATGTGAAGGTAGCAGAACTTTATCCCAATGTTGCGGGAACTTTGCGAATTAAATTTGACTTAAAAGCGGGCACTCCACCCTCTCCGGTCAAAGGGCGTATTTATCGAAGTCGTGCTGGGGTTGCTACTGCTGTCGGCACTGAGCAAACCGATACCACCGGGGCGTATGTCACTAAAAGCGAGGATATATCAGGATGGAAGTCAACTGATTTAGTTCAACTTTATGCTAGTGACGAAGGCACTGCTTCTGTTTCTACTCGTAACTTCCGTATTTACGGCACGGCTAACCCCTCCTGGTATATGAATACCTCTGAGAGTTTTACGCAGACAAATGTAGCAGGTGCAAACCTCGGCATTGAATGGGACTCTAACCTCTTCAAGATGGATGTTGCGGGTAACTTCTGGTATACAACTACCCCGAACTCAGCAACGCCGACCTGGACTGCTACGGGTGGTATCACTAACTGTAAAGCGGGAGATATTAAACGGCTTCGTATTGCACCTGATGCTGCGGGAGCACCATCAATCTATGCTCTCAGCAAGGGCCCGGCAAGAATCTTTGACTTTGTGACCGAGACTTGGACTGATACCCAAGTCAGTATGAATGACCATCCCAATGGCGGAATGGGAGCGGAGACATTCTTCGGTGGTTTAATGATATCGGCTGGACTGGCTATCAAGCGGTATAGCCCTGTAACTGCCAGCGAATTATCGGTAGGGTTAAATACTAATGATGGTCTGCCTGCGGAATATAACGGGGAGATAACCTATCTTACAAAGGGAGACCAGACGCTCTTTGCGCTGGTGGATGCCAGCCAGTCAACGGGAAATAGCAAGTCTGGTGTCTACGGCTGGAGCGGGGTAAGGTGGGAACATATCTGGTCGCCGCCGACTACCCTAATAGATGACTGCGAAAGCGTCTGGACGGCAGTAGCGAATGATGTTGGCTCGGCAGCTACGGATAGAGCCTCAACATATTCCTATGGTAGCACCTTACTAGATGAAGCAAACCCAGTGAATGTTGGTGGCATTATAAATTCTATCGAAGTTTGGGCTAATACCAATATGACGGGATTAAAGGTTGCTTCATTTTACGGCTCAGGAGGAAGTTACACTTGCCGAGCCGTAGTATCTATAGGCGATGTTACGGCTGGTTCAAAGCAAACATTTACTGGACTGTCACTCGCTGTAGAAGCAGGTGATTTTATCGGATGTTATTTTGCTACAGGGACGATTGAGTATGCTAGTGCTGGGGGCACAGTAATATACCAAAAGTCAGGCGATGTGACTACGCCTAGTCTTTTAACTTCCTTCACGGCTCAGTATGTTAGCGCTGCAATTAGCTTATATGCAACGGGTGTGGCTGTTGTCGCCAGTGTAGACACTACTGACTTTCAAGTAGGTGCTGCTTCTGCTAAATTAGTAGTCGCTGCTGGTGCTGCTGCTGGTGACATCATCGGCTACAAAGCAATATCTTCAACCGACTTATCCCAGCATAATTCAGTCTCTTTGCGGGTGAAGTCCAGTGTTGCCCTCGATGCTGCCGACCTCACCTTCCACCTTGATAATACGGCTGCCATAGCTTCACCTTTGGAGAACATTAACATACCCGCTATCGCTGCCAATACCTGGACTAAGGTGGTTCTTACCCTGGCGGCGGCGGCCAGCGACACGGCTATTATCTCAGTAGGTATCAAGATGGCGGTAGACAAAGGGGGTTTCACTCTTAACATAGACCAGATAG
>Ga0082335_1002131_pt1 | contig 38097 bp, 35 predicted proteins | sample Subgrocontami58m_FD_72375 | JGI IMG/M metagenome (GOLD analysis project Ga0082335, IMG submission 72375) | Subsurface groundwater microbial communities from S. Glens Falls, New York, USA - GMW37 contaminated, 5.8 m (SPADES assembly) (version 2) ...
GTCTATCGCGGTTTCCAAATCCTGGCCGAACGTGACGTGGCGGGTGAACACGGCGGCCTGCGTCTGCGGCTGCGCGTCGCCGCCCATGGCGCCGTAGGCCATCACGCGGCCGTCCTTCAGCACCGCAAGCGCGGGATTGAGGGTATGGATGGGAAGCCGCCCGGGATCGAGAAGATTATGCGAACCACGCTTGAGCGAAAAGCTCGCGCCGCGGTTTTGCATCAGCACGCCGGTGCGCGGCAGCACGCAGCCGGAACCGAATTCCCAGTAGATGGACTGGATGTAGGAGACGACGAGCCCCTTGGAATCCGCCGCTCCCATCCAGACGGTGTCGCCCTGCTTCCATGGCGCAGGCCAGGGCGCGGCCTTGCGGCGGTCGATCTTCTTGGCTTCCGCGTCGAGGAAGGCAGTTTGAAGAAATCGGTCGGCCGGTTGAGCCATGCGGTGGGGATCACTGAGGAACCTGTCGCGCAAGCGGAAAGCGCGCTTGGTCGCTTCGATCAGGCCATGGATGTGATCGAAGCCTTCGGCTTCCACCACACGAAGGCGGTCGAACAGCGCCAGGATCATCAAAGACGCAAAGCCCTGCGTGGGTGGCGGCGTGTTGTAGAGCGTGCCGGCGGAAACCATGACGCTCAGCGGTTCGGCCAGCGTTGCGCGGCAGTTTTTCAGATCGTCGCGTGTGACCGGGCTGCCGATACGTTCCAGATCGGCGGCAATTTCACGGCCCACATCGCCGCGATAGAAATCATCCAGACCAACATGGACCAGTTGTTCGAGCGTCGCCGCCAATTTGCTCTGGCGTAGCTTTGCATCCACTTCAGGCGCCTTACCATCGACGAGGAAAGTTTCGGCGAAGCCGGGAACGTCTTTCAGCCCATCCAATTTCTCGGCTGTCAACTGCGCTTGGTTGCGCGTGACCGCATAACCGTCGCGGGCGTAGCCGATGGCGTCGGTGAGCAGCACATCGAGCGGCAGCCGTCCGCCGTGCCGCTTGGATGCTTCCAGCGCCAGCATCCAGCCGCTGACGGCGCAGGGCGTGGTGAGCGCGGCGAGCGGCCCGCGCGGCGGTATCTCGTCGCGGCCGCGATAAAGCTCCAGCGTTGCTTTCGCCCCTGCGCGGCCTGCAGCCATGATGGCGAAGACGCGCCCTTTTGGCTCGCGCACCAGCCAGAAGCCGTCGCCGCCAAGATGATTCATGTGTGGATAGACGGCGGCGATGGTCGCGCTCATGGCGACCATGGCCTCAAGCGCATTGCCGCCTTCGGCCAGTATGCGCCGGCCAGACTCCGCGGCAGCGCTGTGCGGAGCGGCGGCGACGCCGCGGCGGTGTCCGGCGGTGTGGAGGTCCATCTTCTCTCCCGTCATGCTGAGGTGCGAGGGCGTAGCCCGAGCCTCGAAGCATGACAAGCCGCCATCCTTCGAGGGCCGCCACGCAAGTCGGGTATACCCGACTTGCGCAGTTAAACGCGCCGATCTCGGGTGAACCCGAGATCGGTGGCGGCCACCTCAGGATGACGGCGCACTGTTGTTCATCTCCCCCTCGGGGAGAGGGAGTCAGGCAGCGGCCGTATCGTCCAGCCCGCGCTTCTTCAGCAGCGCATCGACCGTCGGCAGCCGGCCGCGGAAGGCTTTGTAGGCTTCCGCCGGATCGCGCAGATTGCCGGCGGAATAGATGGTGTCGCGCAGCCGCCGCGCGGTCTCGGGATCGAAGGCGTCGCCCTTTTCCTCGAAGGCGAGGAAGGCGTCGGCGTCCAGCACCTCCGACCAGAGATAAGAATAATAAGCCGCCGCATAGCCGCCACCGGAAAACAGGTGCTGGAAATGTGACAGGCGGTGCCGCATGATGATCTCCTCCGGCATATTGAGGCGCGACAGGCTCTCGCGCTCAAAGGTTGTCACGTCGAGCCCGGCCGCGTCGGTGAGCGAATGCAGATCGAGATCGACCACGGCGGATGATGTGTATTCCACCATGGCGCAGCCCTGGTTGAAGGTGCGCGTCGCCAAAATCTTGTCGAGCAGCGCCTGCGGCATGGGCTGGCCGGTGCGGTAGTGCCGCGCATAGGTCTTGAGGATTTCCGGCACTTCCAGCCAATGCTCATAGAGCTGCGACGGCAGTTCCACAAAATCGCTCGACACCGCAGTGCCGGCGAGCAGCGGATAGGTCACATTGGACAGCAACCCATGCAGCGCATGGCCGAACTCATGGAACAGCGTGCGCGCGTCGTCGAAGCTCAACAGCGCCGCCTGGCCGGGCTGCGGCTTGGAGAAGTTCATCACATTGACAATAATGGGCCTGATGTCGACCGGAGCGCGGTCAGCAAAAGTGGGAACCGGTTTTGCGGGCGCAATCAAGCTTTGCGCAGATTGCGTAAACTTATCTGCGGTCCGCGCTCCTGCTTCTTGAATCGGGGCGCAATTCGGGCGGCCGACCGGTACCCACTCGGCCTGATTGCGCCCGAGCTTCTGCTGGTCGCGCAGCGAAGTCATCCAGGCGCCGCTGTGCTTGGACTCGCGGGCAAAATAGTCGCCAAGGAAAAGCCCGACATGCTGCCCGCGCTCGTCCTTCACTTCCCAAGCGCGGACGTCAGGGTGATAGAGCGGAACCTTGACGGGCCCGAAGGTGAGCCCGAATAACCGCCGCGCCGTCTCGAAGACCGCTTCGATCATGCGGTCGAGCTGGAAGTAGGGCTTGATCTCCGTCTCGTCGAGATCGAAGCGCTGCTTGCGCAGCTTCTCCGCGTAATAGCGCCAGTCCCACGGCGCGAGAGCAAAATTGCCGCCTTCAGTGCGGATCATGCTTTGCAATTCGTCGCGCTCGCGCTCCGCCCGGGCGTGCGCCCGCGACCAGACATTGTCCAGCAGCTCGCGCACCGCGCCCGGCGTCTTCGCCATCTCATCGTCGAGGCGGTAGTCGGCGAAGCTGGCATAGCCGAGCAGCTTCGCCCGCTCGGCGCGCAGCGCCGCCATTTCGGCGACGATCTTGCGATTGTCGGTCGCGCCGCCGCTCTCCCCGCGCATGGTCCAGGCATGGTGCGCCTTCTCCCGCAGGTCACGCCGGGCGGAGAATTGTAGGAAGGGCTCGATGCTGGAGCGCGAGAGCGTAATGACATGCTTGCCGGGAAAGCCGCGCTCCTCGGCGGCGGCGCGGGCGGCGGCGAGAACGAAATCCGGCAGGCCGGCGAGGTCGCCTTGCTCCAGCACCAGCGCATAGCCTTTCTCGTCGGCCAGCACGTTCTGCCCGAAGGCGGTGCCAAGGCCGGCCAGCCTTTCGCTGATCTCCGCCAGACGCCACTGGGCGGCCGGCCCGGCGGCGGCCCCCGCGCGCACGAACTGCGTGTGGGTGCGTTCCAGCACGCGCCGCTGCTCGGCGGAGAGCCCGAGCGATTCGCGGTGGTGGTGCAGGTCGCCGATGCGGCGGAACAAGGCCGCATTGAGATAAATTTCATCATTGTGGCGCGCCAGCAGGGGTGAGATGTCGCGCTCGACCGCCTGCAGAGCGTCGCTGGTATGGGCGCCCGCGAGCACGAAAAAGACGTTCGACACCCGCGTCAGCCCCGCCCCGCCGCGCTCGAGCGCCGCGATGGTGTTGTCGAAGCTGGGCGCGGCCGGATCGGCAGCGATGGCGCCGATCTCGGCGCGGTGGGCAGCGAGCGCCTGGTCGAAGGCCGGACGGAAATGCTCCGGCGCGATAGCGGCGAGCGGCGGCAACCCGAAGGGGCCGGTCCATTCCTGCAGCAGCGGGTTGGCGCCTGCCTTCTCTTCCGAACCGCCCGGTTTCATGCCGTTGCCTTTTGCCTTGCCCCACGCGCCAATTTCAGGGAAATTGAGGGTTAGCCCGCCCGGCCAGGAAACCGCAAGCCATGACCGCCAAAAGCCGCCGCATCGACTGGCTCCACGTCTCGACCGTGGTGAGCGCGGCCATCCTGATCGGGGCCGAAGTGTTCGGCGCCGCCTTCGCCATGAGTTGGGCGATCTCGACCTTGTTCAATCTGGACCAGATACTCAGATACGTCTTGGATGTGCTCTTGTTCGGCTGCGGCGTGGCCGTCATGGTGTCCTTCCTGCGCAGCGCGCGGCGGGTCGAGCCGTTTGTCGTGACCGACTGAGCCGGCCGGAGCTTCGGCCGACGACGTAGCGCAGCCGGGCCACACGTTCACCACAATCGACAGAGTTTTTTTACTCCTGGGGAGTAAAAGGCTTGCACCTCGCGATTGAATCGCTTATTTCGCGAGTGCCCAATTTCGCACGTGCCTGTGGCCGCGTGCCGATCGGTGGGGTCCGGACAAGAGGCCGGACAGCCGCCTACGGAAGAGAGAAGCCTCTTCCTTGCTAGGCGTCCGAGAGGACGCTGACGTGATCGGCAGCCGGAGGCGAAACCGGCAATGCCCGTTCTCAACGGGCGACGCGGCTTAAAGCAACGACGGAGCGGGCTTTTTTGGTAGTGCCGGCGCCAATGCCGGATCACTGAAAAGGCTTGTCCATCTTTGCCGGCCGTGCGGAACGGGAGCTTCCCATTCCGGACCAAGGCAGCAATCGGATGAAGTCATCCGGGCTCCGGCGATTTTCCGCCGTCCCGAAGGACCGCATCCATAGCTTAACCTTGCGGCGGCGCCGCCGCCGTTGAAATGGGAACAGCGCCAATGACCGCGCGCATTCGTGAATTCCTGAAAAACCGCCACGAGGATGGCCCCTGCCTCGTGCTCGATCTCGACGTCGTCCGCGACAACTACGCATCCTTCTCGCGGGCGCTGCCGGATACCCGCGTGTTCTACGCGGTGAAAGCCAACCCGGCGCCGGAGATTCTCAAGGTCCTCGCCGATCTGGGCTCCTCCTTCGACGTGGCCTCGGTGAGCGAGACACAGGCCGTGCTGGCCGCGGGCGCTACGCCCGACCGCATCTCCTACGGCAACACCATCAAGAAGGAGAGCGAGATCGCCGCCGCCTTCAAGCTCGGCGTCACGCTGTTTGCCGTGGACTGCGAGGCCGAAGTTGAGAAGGTCGCCCGCGCCGCCCCCGGCTCGCGCGTGATCTGCCGCATCCATTGCGACGGCACCGGCTCCGAATGGCCGCTGTCGCGTAAATTCGGCTGCGAGCCGGAATTCGCCACCGACATCCTGGAGCTGGCGCACAAGCGCGGGCTGGTGGCGCACGGCATCTCCTTCCATGTCGGCTCGCAGCAGCACAATGTGGAAGCCTGGGATCGCGCGCTCGCCTCCACCGCGGCGATCTTCCGCGCCTGCGCGGAGCGGGGGATTTTCCTCGCCATGGTCAATCTCGGCGGCGGCTTCCCGGCGCGCTATGTGCGCAAGACGCCGAAGCTTGAATCCTACGGCAAGGCGATCTTCCGGGCACTGCGCCGGCATTTCGGCAATGCCGTGCCGGAAACCATCGTCGAGCCGGGCCGCGGCCTGGTCGGCAATGCCGGCATTATCGAGGCCGAGGTGGTGCTGATCGCCAAGCGCTCGGCCGAGGACGACCTGCGCTGGGTCTATCTCGACATCGGCAAGTTCCACGGGCTGGCCGAGACCATCGACGAGTCGATCCGCTACCCGATCCGCACCACCAAGGACCGCGACGACCTCGCGCCTTGCGTGATCGCCGGGCCGACCTGCGACTCCGTCGACGTGCTCTACGAGAAGGTGCCCTACATGCTGCCGGTTACGCTCGCCATCGGCGACAAGGTGCTGATCGAGGCGACCGGCGCTTATACGGCGACTTACTCTTCGGTCGGCTTCAACGGCTATCCGCCACTGAAGCAATATGTGATCTGACTGCTCTTGTTCCTACCTCCCCCTAAAAGGGGGAGGTCGATTTGCGCAGCAAATCGGGTGGGGTTCAGCGAACGACCCCCACCCCGACCCTCCCCCTTTCAGGGGGAGGGAGTCGATAGTCAGCGCGATGTCAAGGTAGCGGACGCCAGAAAACAAAAGGGCGGCGCCGTGGTGCCGCCTTTTCGTTTGAGCCCTTGGCCAAGCAGCGGTCCGGTCAGATCATCAGAGCCGTGCTGAATTGCTTGATGTTGTTGCGCATCATGTCGATATAGCTGGGCGCCGGCCCTTTCTCGTCCGACAAGGCGTCGGAGAACAGCGCGCCGCCGATCTTGGCGCCGCTCTCCTTGGCGATCTGCTGCATCAGCCGCGGATCGGAAATATTCTCCATGAACACCGCCGGGATCTTCTCCTTCTTGATCTGAGTGATGATCTTGGCCACGTCCTTGGCCGAGGCTTCCGTCTCCGTCGATACGCCCTCCGGCGAGATGAACTCCATCCCGTAGGCGGCGCCGAAATAGCCGAAGGAGTCGTGGGTGGTGATGATGCGGCGGCGGTCGGCGGGGATTTTGCCGATCGCGGCCTTCACTTCCTTCTCCAGGGCGTCAAGCTTGGCGAGATAGGCCTTGGCGTTGGCGTCATAGCCGCCGGCGCCGGCCGGATCTGCCTTGCTCAGGCCGTCACGGATATTGGCGACGTAGACCTTGGCATTGCCGATCGACTGCCAGGCATGCGGGTCGGTCACCATGTGACCTTCCTCTTCCATCTTGCGCGATGTGATGTCCGTGCTGGCGACGACCGTCAGCGCCTTGGTGCCGGAGGCCTTGATAAGGCGGGGCATCCAGCCTTCGAAGCCGAGACCATTGGTAAAGACCACCTTCGCGTCGGCGACTTTCTTGACGTCGGCGGGCGACGGCGAAAAGACATGAGCATCGCCGTTGGAGCCGACCAATGTGACCACCTCGACCCGGTCGCCGCCGACGTTCTTCACCAGATCACCGAGGATCGAGAAGGTGGCAACGGCCTTCACCTTGTCCTGCGCCGTGGCCGGCGAGCCGATCAGCGCCGCCGCCAGGCCGGCGGCTAGGAGAATGCATCGTCGGGTCAACATGAGCGCCTCCATTGCGATGCCCGCATAACCGTCAAGCTTCGAGATGGCGCTGGCGAACCGCCAGCCAGATCAATCCGCCGACCGGACCGAAGATCACCGAAAGCGCATAGAGGACGCCGGCGACCAGGATCACCGCCGGTCCCGACGGCAGGCTGGCATGGAACGAAACCAAGAGCCCGGCATAGCCGGAAATGGCGGCGGCGGTGACGGCAATGACGATCATGCGGGTGATGTCGCGCGCCCAGAACCGGGAGATCACCGCCGGCAGCATCATGATGCCGACCGCGAGCAGCGTGCCCAGCGCCTGGAAGCCGCCGACCAGATTCATCACCACCAGCGCCAGGAAAGCGATATGCGCCGGCCCGCCGGCCCGGCTCACCGAGCGCAAAAATCCCGGATCGACGCATTCCAGCACCAGCGGGCGCCAGATCAGCGCCAGGATGATCAGCGACAGGCTGGTGATGGAGACGATCAGGAACAGCGTCGGATCGTCGACCGCCAGCACCGAGCCGAACAGGAAATGCAGCAGATCGACATTGGTGCCCTTGACCGAAACGATGGTCACCCCGAGCGCGAGCGAGATGAGGAAGAAGGCGGCAAGCGAGGCATCCTCCTTGATCTCGGTGGCGCGCGCGATCAGGCCGGCGCCGACGGCGATGACGAAACCCGCGATCAATCCGCCGCCGGCCATGGCGAATAGGCTCAGGCCCGCGACCAGGAAACCGACGGCGGCGCCGGGCAGGATGGCATGCGCCATGGCATCGCCGATCAGGCTCATCCGCCGCAGCATCAGGAATACCCCGATCGGCCCGGCGCCAAAGGCGAGCGCGAAAGTGCCGGCCAGCGCGCGGCGCATGAATTCAAATTCGTGGAACGGGGCGATGAGGAGGTCGTACATTCATGTCAACGTTGTTGCCCCTCATGGTTCGAGACGCGTCGCTGCGCGACGCTCCTCACCATGAGGGATTTTCTCATCCCCTCATCCTAAGGAGCCGCCGAAGGCGGCGTCTCGAAGGATGAGGTGCAATGCTTACGCCGCCTGATCCGCGCAGGCGGCGGCGGAATCATGGAAGGCCTCGCACATGCGCCGCGCGGTCAGAAGATTTTCCGGCGTCAGCACGTCGGCGGTAGCGCCCCAGGCTACCGGCTCGCGCGCCAGCAGCAGCGTCATCGGGAAATTCGCCTTCACCAGCTGGATGTCGTGCAGCGCGGCGAGCACCGTGCGCTTCTCGCTGTGCCAGCGGCGCACCAGGTCGAGCAGATCGGCCACGGTCTTGGCGTCGATGGCATTAAACGGCTCGTCGAGCACGATCACGCGCGCGTCTTGCAGCAAGAGACGCGCGAACAGCATCCGCTGCAGCTGCCCGCCGGACAGCGTGGAGATGGCGCGATCCTCGAAGCCATTGAGGCCAACCGCGGTGATCGCCTGCTCGATCTTTTCGCGCGCCGAGCGATCGATGCCTCCGAACAGGCCGGTGCGGTGCCAAAGGCCCATCGCCACCATGTCATAGACACTGATCGGGAAAGTACGGTCGATCTCGGCGGCCTGCGGCAGATAGGCGATGTCGCGCGGGCGCAGACCGTGGAGATCAATCTGCCCGGAAAGCGGCTTGAGCGCGCCGACGATGCCTTTGAACAGCGTCGATTTGCCCGCTCCATTCGGGCCGATCACCGCCAACAGCGCGCCGCTCTCGATCGTGCCGTCGAGATGATGCACGGCCGGATGCCGGTCATAGCCCAGCGTCAGATCATGGAATTGCAGAGCAGCGGTCATCGATCCTCGCTCACATCATTGCCCAGAACACCGCGGCCCAGATCACCACGATGAAGCCCGCCGCCACGGCCAGCCGCTCCAGCGCCGACAGGCGCAGGATCGACGGGGAGACGATCACGGGGTGCCGATGCTCGTGGTGCTGCGTCATATCGCGATTCCAATGAATGCTAGTGAATGTTATAATATAACATATCAATTGTCCAGCCCCATGGTTGCTGCCGGTCAAGCGGGCATGAAATCGCGGGGTGGCCCGCAACCGCATGAAATGCCAAGTTGGGGCTGCCGGTTCATGCTTGAACCTGGAGGCAACCCCGCCTTCGCCCCCCAACGGAAGGACTCATGAGCGAGCAGCGTCCGCGCGTCATTTCCATCGGTGAGGTCATGATCGAAATGGCCCGCGGCAATGACGGCCGCTTTGCCATGGGCTGCGGCGGCGACACCTTCAACACCGCGGTCTATCTCGCCCGCGCCGGCATCGACGTCGCCTATGCCACCGCGCTTGGCGACGATCCATATTCCGAGGGCATTGTCTCCATGGCCCGCGCCGAAGGGGTGGCCGCCGAACTCATCCTCAAGGCGCCCGGCCGCCTGCCCGGCCTCTATCTCATCGAGACGGACGCCAAGGGCGAGCGGCGTTTTTCCTACTGGCGCGACAATGCGCCGGCGCGCGAGCTGTTCGAACTGCCGGAATGGGGCAAAATCGCCGAAAGCATGCTCACTGCGCGCCTGATCTATTTCTCCGGCATTACGCTGTCGCTCTATTCCAATACCGGGCTCGGACGCTTTTTCGCCGTCCTGGAAATGGCGCGTAAGAACGGCGTCAAAGTCGCCTTCGACGGCAACTTCCGGCCGCGCGGCTGGAAGGGCGATCTGTCGCGCACGCGCACGGTATTCGTGGAGGCGCTCAAGCGCGTCGATATCGCCTTGCCGACCTATGACGACGAAGCGGTGCTGTGGGGCGACCCAAGCCCGGAGGCGACGATCGAACGAATGCAGGCCTTCGGCATCGGCGAGATCGCGGTGAAGAACGGCCCCAACAGCGCGCTGGTCGCGGCCGGCGGGAAGACCGAATACATCCCCGTGCCGGAAGTCGTGGTGCCGGTGGACACCACGGCGGCGGGCGACAGCTTCAATGCCGGCTATCTCGCGGCCCGCCTGTCGGGCGAGAGTCAGCCCGCTGCGGCCGCGGCGGCACATCGCCTTGCCGCCGAGAAGGTACGGCATCGCGGGGCCATCATGCCGCGCACGGCGGAGATGATGCACTAAAGCGCTTCACGGCCGCCCCAGCAGCATCGCCGCCGCTGCGACCAGGAAGGGAAGCGGCAGCGACGCGAGCAGGCGCAGCCACACCAGCCGGCGCGGCATGACCGGCAATTCCCACAAGAAAAACCGCTGCACCGCGTAGAGCGCCCAGGCGGTGATATAGGCGATCACCTGCGGCGCACCCGCCCCGCTCTTGATGGCGGCGGCGCCGATGGAAAATCCCACCACCGGGCCACCCGGCGTGAAGGCTCCGCTGATGACTGCGATGAGGACGCCGAGAAAGCCGGAGTCCGGCCCGAGATAACGCGCGGTGATGTCCGGCGGCATGATCGCGGCGATGAAGCCGGAACCCACCACGCCGATCAGAACCTTCGGCAGCAGCCGCAGAAAATCCATCGTCCCTTCGCGCAGACCATCGCGGAAGAGGATGCGGCCGCGCACCGCCGCGGCCAGCGCCAGCGCGGCGACCAGCAGCCATAGCATTGCCTCGACGATATAGAGCGTCACGTATCCCCCCAATTCTTGCCGATCGTGCGCGCCAGCAGACGCGCCGAAAGACCGGCGATAATGGGGAGCGGGATGGAAATGAGCGTGCGCCAGATGACAAAATCGAGCCCGAAAAACGGAATCTCCCAGACCAGCGCCCGCGTATAGCCGAGCAGGGTCCAACTGGTGATGAAGGCGATGGTGGCGCCGACATCGGCGCCGACGACGAGGAAGGCGCTGGCGATCGGATAGATGGTCACCGGCCCGCCGGGGAGCACGGCGCCGAGCAAGGTTGCGATGAGCAAGCCGACGAAGCCGGACTCCGCGCCGATCCATTTCGCCACCAATTCGCGCGGCAAGAGGCGCGCGAGGAAGGCGCCGATCAGGCAGCCGGCGGCGACCTTCAGCAGCACATCCCCGAACAGCCGGAGATCGTGGTAGAGGATTTCCAGAAAGCGATCGCGTCCGTCGCGAAAAAACACGATCGCCGCGGCCGTGGTCATCACCAGGCCGATGCCGGCGGTGGACCAATCGAACGGATTGCGCTTGCGGCGCTTGATGATCGGTGGCAGCGGGGACGAAGGCGGAGTTGGTTTGACCGTCGTCACTTCAGCCTCTCAACCCGCGGCCGCCCGGGCCAGCGCCGTGATTGTTGCGAAATCGCCCGCATCGATTACCGCCTTCGGCGCGACCCATGTGCCGCCGACAGCGACGACGTTCGGCTGAGCCAGAAATTCGGCGGCATTCTTATCATTCACCCCGCCCGAGGGAAGGAACTTGATCTGCCGCAACGGTCCGGCAAACTTATTTGCGCGCTGCCGCCGCCCGCAAGAGCGGGGAAACCTTCAGGCGAAGGAACGCGCCAGCGCCAGGCCGGCGAACAATCCGGCGATCGAGAGCAGCACGGAGGCGGCCACATAAAGCAGCGCCAGCGCCATCTCGCCGCGTTCGTAGAGCAGAGCGACGTCCAGGGAAAAGGCGGAGAAAGTCGTGTAGCCGCCGAGGATGCCGGTGGTGAGAAACAGCCGCCAATGCTGCGAGGCGTCGCCCTTGAAGGCGAAATAGCCGGCGAGCAGGCCCATCACGATAGAGCCGGTGACGTTGACCGTGAACGTGCCGAAGGGAAAGCTCACGCCGAGTGCGCGGGCCGCGAACAGATTGACCGCGTGGCGCAAGGCGGCACCGAGCCCGCCGCCGAGGAAGACGATTAGGTAGGCCACGCGGAGCGCTCCTCGACTTTCCCGTCATGCCCGGCCTCGTGCCGGGCATCCACGTCTTGGCTGCAAAGAAAAACGTGGATGGCCGGGACACCAGGCGCGAAGACGGCGCTTCGCGCCTTTTGCCCGGCCATGACGAAGAGAGAAACGTTTTTCATTCCATCGCCCTCATGCCCAACCGATCAAGCAGCTCCATGTCCTTGTCGTGCGCGCGGTTGGGCGTAGTCAGCAATTTCGGTCCATAGAAAATTGAATTAGCGCCGGCGACAAAACATAACGCCTGCGCCTCGTCGGTCATGTCCTCGCGCCCGGCGGAGAGCCGCACCATCGACTTCGGCATGGTGATGCGGGCGGCGGCGATGGTGCGAACGAACTCGATGGCATCGAGCTTTTCGCGTCCGGCGAGCGGCGTGCCTTCCACCTGCACCAGCATGTTGATCGGCACGCTTTCGGGATGCGCGGGCAGACTCGCGAGCGTGGCGATCATGCCGATGCGATCCTCCTCCCCTTCCCCAAGCCCGATGATGCCGCCGCAGCAGACGTTGATGCCGGCCTCGCGCACATGCGAAAGCGTGTCAAGCCGATCCTGGTAAGTGCGCGTGGTGATGATGTTGCCGTAGTGCTCCGGCGAGGTGTCGAGGTTGTGATTGTAATAATCGAGGCCTGAGTCTTTCAGACGCTCCGCCTGCGCGCCGGTCAACATGCCGAGGGTGACGCAGGTTTCCATGCCGAGCGCTTTCACACCTTCCACCATGGCGCAGACCTGCTCGAGATCGCGGTCCTTGGGCGAGCGCCAGGCGGCGCCCATGCAGAAGCGGCTGGCGCCCGCGTGCTTCGCGGCGCGCGCGTCGGCCAGCACCGCGTCGAGGCTCATCAGCTTTTCGGCTTTGACGCCGGTGTCGTATTTCACGCTTTGCGCGCAATAGCCGCAATCCTCCGGGCAGCCGCCGGTCTTGATCGAGAGCAGCGTGGAAATCTGCACCTCGCGCGGATCGAAATTCTCCCGGTGGATGCGCTGCGCCTGGAAGATGAGATCGGGGAAAGGCAGCGCGAACAGTGCGCGCACTTCCTCGCGCGTCCAGTCGTGGCGGACGCGGCCGAGATTCAGAGGTTGGGATGGCAGTGATTCAGCGAGGGACATGAAAACTCCTGCACGTACTCGCTATAGCAGCCCGCGATTTAGCCGTCATCCTGAGGTGCGAGCGAAGCGAGCCTCGAAGGATGGACGGCCCGGGCCGTCGCCCTTCGAGGGCCGCCTCCGGCGGCCACCTCAGGGTGACGGATAACTGACACGCCCGCCGATAAGGAAAGCCAACGCTCCGCCGGCCCTGTTCTTTGCGGCGCGGGCGCGCCGATGTCTGCCCCGCCTTCGCGGGGCTAAGCCTTCTTACCCCTCGGAAAACCCGAGGGAGTGGAGCGCCGGGAAGGCGCACCAACTTAAAGTCCGCGTCCGCTAAGACGCGGCGCGCCCACGCAGGCAAGTTTACGCAGTCTGCGCAACCTTAGCCCTCTGGGCGCGCGCCTTTCGGCGCTCCACCGCGGCGTTCTTATTCCGGCGTCGGGCCGCGCTTTTCGTCGGGGTATTCCACCCCGTCCGTCAGCCAGCTCCTGGCGGGGGGCCTTAGTAACCCCAGGCGGAGCCCCAACGCCGCCCGAGCGCGTGGTTACGAGTCACGTTCGCGGGCACCGCATCCGATCCCGTCTTTCGGCACGTCTCCGGAGACGCCCTTGGTGGATCGGACGAGCGCGACTATAATCCTATTAGGAATAAAGTCAAGTATTTTTAATTCGGCGGCTAGGAGTAGTACCGATGCTGCTGCTCCCAGCCGCTTCGAGCGCTGCCGTCTCGAGCAGAAAGGCGAGAACTGGCCGGCCAAACGTTCGTGCGTGTTGCGCCAATTCCAGTGCCTGATTGGCAATACCTTCGATGGTCTTCGCAGGATTTTGCGCAGCGACAAAGTCCTCGGCGACGCCGGGCGTGTTGGGGTACATGCCTGCCTCTTGATCTGCGTCACGCGTCGTCGCACCGTGCGAATCTCGGCGCAGCATACGAGCGGCGCTGCGGATAAGCTTTCGCGCCCAACCGCAACGTTCAATAGAACATTGATTGTCTTATATACGGAAGCTATAGTAGATGCAACTGCAATTAGTGCGCGAATTGGTCGGCATGTTTGTCGAGCGCATCGTAAACCAAATCTTTCCCAACGAGACCGGCGCTGCACGCCTGCAGCAAGTCGGGCTCTTTACGCTGATCTTTGTTCTCGAACGAAGCGGCTCACCTGTGACAACGGCGCGCTTATCGGAAATGACCGGACAGTCTCGAAGCCAAGTTCACAAGCAGTTGGACAAGCTGGTCAAGGTCGGCGTGGTCGAGCGCACGCAGCATCTGAACAGACACGGGCGCGGGTATGTATTCCACTTCTCGATCAAATACACGCCGCAGAGCAAGCGTCTCATCAACGCGATCGGTAAAGCCGGCCGGCGGAAAAAGCGCTGACCATGACCGACATCTTGATATGCAATGTCGATGATGGCACGGTTCGCCGATTGAAAGAAAAGGCGGCGGCGAAGGGTACTTCGTTGAATGAAATCGCGCGCGAGGCGCTGACGGCTTATGTACAGCCGAACCGGGCGGAATTGATTGAAGAAGCGCAGCGCATTCGCGCCATGTCGCCCTATTCCGACGTAAACTCGACCGACCTGATCCGCGAAGATCGAGACAACGACGAGCCTTATCGTTGATGTGCCGGTAGTAGTGCATTGCGCCGACAAGCTGCTGGGCGCGGCGAAGAAGATGAAGGGTGTGGAGGGGCGGAGGTTGTGACTTTTATTCGTCATTGCCGGGCTTGACCCGGCAATCTCGATTAGGAGGGCAATGGGCAGCGGCTACGTGGGCACGGCGCGTTCCGCCTTCGCCCTCCGGGCTTCGGCGGACAAGTCCGCGCCTTTGCCCACCCTACGCGTGCTAGGCATGATATTGTTGTTACTAATACTTAGGGTTTTAAGCCAACGAGAGGAAAATGACCGAAGAGCCTCCCGCCAACCTTCCAGCCAAATTGTCGTTTTTCGATTGGCTGGAAAGTCTACTACCCTTCAAGCTGCCGCGGATTTCCCTTCCCCAGGTAGCCAAAAATTTTGACAAAGCCGCTGCGCGTCTCGTGATCTCCAGCTTAGGTAACGTTTCGGAGAGATTGGATGCAAATAGCCGCAGAATAAAAGCTCGATCCGCCGCAGAGACTGCGCTGATTGAACGCGCCGAGACCATATTATCCAGTAATGCCAATCTAGGGTCCGATCTCGAGAATCGCGCGTTGCAGCATGCGCTGGGTGAAGCACTCAATGCCCAAGCAAACAGAGAGCGGATTCTGGAACTAGCCGCCACAGAGCTGTCGCACGATAAAAAAACGTCCGAAGAATCACCTAAAGAATCAGATGCACAAAGTGAAATTGATGCCGACTGGTTAAACACGTTTGCGCAGTATGCTGAGAAGAAATCCAATGAAGACGTCCAACGGATATGGGCCAAAATTTTAGCTTCTGAAATCCGCCAGCCCGGATCAAGTTCGTTACGAACTCTCTATTTCTTAGCTTCCGTAAATAGCAAAGATGCCAATCGTATTGTGTCTGCGTTTTCTTTTGTGATCGAAAATACCGTTATTCCAAAATTTATAGATGAAAAAAAATATATTCCCTATCTAGATCTACTTTTCCTGCAGGAAGTTGGGATAATAACAGGAGCATTTGGTGTTGGCGGACCCCAGTTGACGTTGTCCTCTCATGACGGAGTTAAATTCGATCACACAATCAGTTATTTCTCAAAAATCGGCATACTTAAGAGCGCCAATCCATCAACCGAGGTAAAAATACCTGCGTATCCCTTAACCGAGGTTGGTCGCGAAATTTACGCAATCAGCGACACAAAAATTCCGAATTACGAATTCTTTGAAGCGTTCTCCGCGAGTCTTTCAAACCAAAATTTAGAAGAAATAGCCATAGCTGATGTTGTTTCTCGGACCGCAAAGAACATCCAGTATGTTAACAAGAAAATAGTATTTGAGAAGACTCCTGGATAACGCGACGCCAATGTGCTCGCGCGTGATGAGAGAGACGTGGATGGCCGGGACAAGCCCGGCCATGACGATCGCCGTCATCCTGAGGTGCGAGCGAAAGCGAGCCTCGAAGGATGACGGGCACGATACGGGCCGTCGCCCTTCGAGGCCCGCGCTGTGCGCGGGCACCTCAGGGTGACGGACGATTCAATGTTCACCCCCGCTTCTTATGATAGGCGTGAATCTCGACCGCCTCCCAGACGCCGTTAAGGTGATAGGGATCGCTGTCGGTGAAGGCCTGCACCGCCGCGCGGTCCTTAGCGTCAACGATGAACAAGCTGCCGATGGGCGTCTCGCCGTCGTCGGCCACGAAGGGGCCAGCCGTCACCACCTTCACGCCGTACTTGGGCGCCTCGTCGAGATGCTGCCGGTGCGCGCGATAATGCTTGGCACGCGTCGTCAATGCGTCCTTCCTGTCCATGGCGTGAATGACGAAAAGCATAGGTCAACTCCCCTGGCGCTTAACCGCTGGATGGCTATGCTAACCTCTTGCCCGCAGAGAGTCCTCTGCAAATCCGCCTCCCGATTCCAGAAAGCCCCATGAGCAACACCCCGCCCGATCGCCTCTCCAACAATCCCAAAAGCCCCTATTACGACGCCGAGGTGCTGGCGCGCGACGTGGGCATCCGCTTCGCCGGCAAAGAAAAGACCAACGTGGAGGAATATTGCGTGAGCGAAGGATGGATCCGCGTGGCGGCGGGCGCGGCGAAGGACCGCTTCGGCCATCCGCTTACCATCCTGCTGAAGGGGAAGGTGGAGGCTTATTTTAAGGGGAAGGCGGAGTAAGCGGTTATCTGCCCTCATCCTGAGGAGCCCGCGAAGCGGGCGTCTCGAAGGACGAGGGCAGCCCATGGTTCGAGACGCGTTGCTGCGCAACGCTCCTCACCATGAGGCTGAGATGGCTACTCCGCCGCCTCGCGCGGCATTTCGCCGGCGCGCTCCACCCGCGCCGCGCAATATTTGAATTCGGGAATTTTTCCGAAGGGATCGAGCGCCGGATTGGTCAGCAGATTGGCCGCCGCCTCCACATAGGCAAACGGAATGAACACCACGCCGTCGGGAATGGCGTCGTCCTGACGCGCGGTGAGCGCCACCGTGCCGCGGCGGGTGGAGACGCGCACCAAGTCGCCGGGCTTGATGCCTATGCGTGCGATATCGTTGCGCGAGAGCGACGCCACCGGCGCGGGTTCGATGGCGTCGAGCGTGCTGGCGCGGCGCGTCATGGCGCCGGTGTGCCAATGCTCGAGCTGGCGGCCGGTGGTGAGCACGAAGGGATAATCGGCGTCGGGCCGCTCGTCCGGCGGAATGATCTTGGCCGGCACCAGCTTGCCGCGGCCGTCCTGGGTCGGGAAGCGGTCGCCGAACACGACATGGTGGCCGGGCTGGTCGGGCGCGTCGGTGGGATAGGTCACCGCGCTCTCGCGCTCCAGGCGATCCCAACTGATGTTGGCGAGCGACGGCATCAGCGACGCCATCTCGGTGAAGATTTCGCGCGGGTGGGTGTAGTTCCAGGCAAGCCCCAGGCGGCGCGCGATCTCCTGGGTGATCCACCAATCCAGCTTGGCCTCGCCCGGCAGCGGCAGCGCTTTGCGGCCGATCTGCACCTGGCGATTGGTGTTGGTGACGCTGCCGTCCTTCTCCGGCCACGCCGAGGCGGGCAGCACCACGTCGGCATAGGCGGCGGTCTCGGTGAGGAACAGGTCCTGCACCACGAGATGCTCAAGGTGGGCGAGCGCCGCGCGCGCGTGGTTGAGATCTGGATCGGACATCGCCGGGTTCTCGCCCATGATATACATGCCCTTGATCTTGCCGGCATGCACCGCGTCCATGATTTCGACCACCGTAAGCCCGCGCTTGGGATCGATCTTGGCGCTCCAGGCGGCCTCGAATTTCTCGCGGATGGCGGCGGTTTCCACAAACTTATAGTCGGGCAGGAACATCGGGATCAGGCCGGCGTCGGACGCGCCTTGCACGTTGTTCTGCCCGCGCAGCGGATGCAGGCCGGTGCCGGGGCGGCCGATCTGCCCGCAGATCAGCGCGAGCGAAATCAGGCAGCGCGCGTTGTCGGTGCCGTGCACATGTTGCGACACGCCCATGCCCCAGAAGATGATGGCGGACTCCGCACACGCATAGGTGCGCGCGACGGTGCGCAAAGTGTCGGCGTCGATGCCGCAGATCGGCGCCATTTCCTCGGGCGTGAAATCCTTCACATGTTCCGCAAGAGCTGCGAAGCCCGAGGTCTGCGCCTCGACATATTGCTTGTCGTAAAGCCCCTCCGCGATGATGACGTTGAGCATGGCATTGAGCATGGCGACGTCGGCGCCGGGCTTGAATTGCAGCATGTGGGCGGCGTGGCGCTTGAGCGCCTGGCCGCGCGGGTCCATCACGATCAGCTTGGCGCCGCGCTTGGCCGCCTGCTTGAAGAAGGTGGCGGCGACCGGGTGGTTCTCGGTCGGGTTCGCGCCGATGACCACGATGACGTCGGAATTCCTGCACTCGGTGAAGGTGGCGGTGACCGCGCCGGAGCCGATGGTTTCCATCAGCGCGGCGACCGACGAAGCATGGCAGAGCCGCGTGCAGTGATCGACATTGTTGGTGTTAAAGCCGGTGCGCACGAGTTTCTGGAACAGATAGGCTTCCTCGTTGGAGCCCTTGGCCGAGCCAAAGCCGGCGAGCGCGTTGCCGCCGTCGCGATCGTGGATTTTTCGCAGGCCCGACGCGGCGCGCTCCAGCGCTTCCTCCCAACTGGCGGGGCGGAAATGCGTCCAGGGATTGGAAGGATCGACCAGATCATCGGTGGCCTTGCCGACGCCGTCCTTGCGCACCATCGGCTGGGTCAGGCGTTGCGGATTGCTGACATAGTCGAAGCCGAAGCGGCCCTTCACGCAGAGGCGATTTTCGTTGGCCGGGCCCTCGCGGCCGGTGACGTAAAGCAGCTTATCGTCCTTGATCTGATAGGTGAGCTGGCAGCCGACGCCGCAATAAGGGCAGACGCTATTCACCTCGCGGTCGGGATATTCCGTGCGGACGTTCTGCGCGTTGACGAGCGTCGCCGGCATCAGCGCGCCGGTCGGGCAGGCCTGCACGCATTCGCCGCAGGCGACACAGGTGGAGTTGCCCATGGGGTCGTCGAAGTCGAACACGATCTTTTCGTTATGGCCGCGCCCAGCCATGCCGATCACGTCGTTGACCTGCACTTCGCGGCAGGCGCGCACGCAGAGATTGCATTGAATGCAGGCGTCAAGATTGACCGCCATGGCCACGTGGCTGCGGTCGGACGCCGGCATCTTCCCGCGCTCGGGGAAGCGGCCGGTCTCGATGCCCATCTTGTCGGCCCAGCCCCAGAATTTCGAGATGGGATCGTGCGAGGTGGCCCGCTCGGGCTGATCGGAGATGAGCAGATCGAAAATCATCTTGCGCGCGGTCTTGGCGCGGTCGGAAGCGGTCTTCACCTTCATGCCGGCGGCGGGCTTGCGGATGCAGCTCGCGGCCAGCACGCGCTCGCCCTCGACCTCGACCATGCAGGCGCGGCAATTGCCGTCGGCGCGATAGCCCGGCTCCGGCGAATAGCACAGATGCGGAATGTCGGTGCCGAGGCGCTGCGCCACCTGCCAGATGGTCTCGCCCTCGCGCACGATGACTTCGCGCCCGTCGAGGGTGAAGGTGATCGCCGTCGCGCCGTTGATTTTGGTCATAGGCATTCCCCCATTGTCATCCCGGCCAAGCGAGAGAAGCGAGCGCGAGCCGGGACCCATAGCCGTCGACAGAAGCTATGGGTCCCCGCTTTCGCGGGGATGACAACTGAATATTGGCTGAGTTTAGAAATCACTCCCACTTCCCCATCGGCTTGCTCAGCTCCTCCGGGAAATATTTCAAAACGCATAGCAGCGGGTTCGGCGCGGCCTGGCCGAGGCCGCAGATGGAGGCGTCGCGCATGGCGGCGGACAATTCCTCCAGCAGCGCCGCGTCCCAGGGCCCGTTGGCCATCAGCTTGACGGCTTTCTCGGTGCCGACGCGGCAGGGTGTGCATTGCCCGCAACTTTCATCCTCAAAGAAGCGCATCAGATTGAGCGCCACCGCTTTCATGTCGTCCTGGTCGGAGAGGATGACAACCGCATGCGAGCCGACAAAGCAGCCGTGCGGCTCGAGCGTGCCGAAATCGAGCGGGATATCCGCCATGGACGCCGGCAAAATGCCTCCCGAAGCCCCACCTGGCAGATAACCCTTGAAGCTGTGGCCGTCCGCCATGCCGCCGCAGAATTCCTCGATCAATTCGCGGGCAGTGATGCCGGCGGGGGCAAGCTTGACGCCGGGATTTTTCACGCGGCCCGAGACGGAAAAACTGCGGAAACCCTTGCGCTCGTGACGGCCCTGGGAGGTGAACCAGGCGGCGCCCTTCTCCACGATGTCGCGCACCCAGAACAGCGTCTCAATATTCTGCACCAGCGTCGGCCGGCCGAAGACGCCGACCTGCGCCACATAAGGCGGTCGGTGGCGCGGCAGCCCGCGCTTGCCCTCGATCGACTCGATCATCGCGGATTCTTCGCCGCAGATGTAAGCGCCCGCGCCACGGCGCAGATGCAGTTTGGTGTGCGGCGAGAGACCGGCCGCGACCACCTTGGCGATCTCATTTTCCAGCAGCAGCCGGATCTCGGGATATTCGTCGCGCAGATAGATGTAGACGTTGGCCGCCTCGACCACCCAGGCGGCGATCAGCATGCCTTCCAGGAAGCGGTGCGGGTCCTGCTCAAGATAATGCCGGTCCTTGAAGGTGCCGGGCTCGCCTTCGTCGCCGTTCACCGCCATCAGGCGCGGGACCGGCTCGTTGCGCACCAGCGACCACTTCCGCCCGGTGGGGAATCCCGCGCCGCCGAGGCCGCGCAAACCGGCATCGCTCACGGCCGCAATCACCGCCTCGCGCGGGCGGGTGCCCGAGAGGCAATCCTTCAGCAACGCATAGCCGCCGGTTGCCTGATAAGCGGCGAGATCGTTCTTTGTTTGATAAGCCTGCGCGTGCCCCCTGGCTTGCGCGGCTTTGGAAACATTCGCCGCGTCGGCTTTCATCACCTGCACATGGCCGACGGCGCAGACCGGGGCGCGGTCGCAAGCGCCCATGCAGGGCGCGCGCACCACGCGCACGCCGCCGCCCAATTTTTGCGGAAGCTCCTGTAGCAGACGCTCGGCACCCGCCATCGCGCAGGAAAGAGAGTCGCAGACACGGACGGTGACCGCGGGCGGAGCCGCCTCGCCTTCCTTCACCACGTCGAAATGCGCGTAGAAGGTGGCGACCTCGTAGACTTCGGCGAGCGCCAGCTTCATCTCGGCGGCAAGCGCGGTGAGATGCGCGGCGGAGAGATGGCCGTGTTTGTCCTGAATGAGATGCAGATGCTCGATCAAGAGATCGCGGCGGCGCGGGCGATTGCCGAGCAGCGCGCGCACCTCTTCCAGCGCCTTTGGCTCGACTTGGCGGCCCTTTGGCGTGCGGCGCGGGCGGCGATTTGGGCTTGCGCCATTGATCGCGCGGGGCGGAGGCGTTTGAATATTCATCGCAATCTCCGCGATGAGAGTCCGCCTGCTGCCTTCAACTAACAATCCCGTGCCGCCCATGGGTCGATAGATATTTTCTATCGACTATGGCAGCATTGCTACTTAATATTGGCGTAATGTCCCGGACTGGTCCAAGCTAAGCCATTGAATATACGAGTAAACCTGTGATCGACAAACTCAACTTTATACTAGCGCTGGCGCGGGAGAAGCATTTCGGCCGCGCGGCGGAGGCCTGCGGGGTGACGCAGCCTACGCTCTCGGCGGGCGTGAAGCAGCTCGAGGAGCAGATGGGCGTGCTGCTGGTGAACCGCGGCTCGCGTTTCCAGAGCTTCACGCCGGAAGGCGAGCGCGTGCTGGAATGGGCGCGGCGCATTGTCGGCGACACCCGCGCCATGCGCGAGGAAATCAATTCGCTGCGGCATGGATTGTCGGGGCGGCTGCGCATCGCCGCGATCCCGACGGCGCTAGCGATGGTGGCGGCGCTGACCACGCCTTACCGCGAGCGGCATCCGAACGTGCAGTTCACCATCTGGTCGCGCACCTCGATCGAGGTGCTCGACCTGCTTGACAATCTGGAGATCGACGCCGGCATTACCTATCTCGGCAATGAGCCGGTGGGCCGCGTGAACACGATCCCGCTCTATCGCGAGCGCTACCGGCTGCTCACGTCGGCGGACGCGCCGCTCGGCAATCGTGAGACCGTCACCTGGGCAGAGGTGGCGCAGGTGCCGCTCTGTCTGCTCACGCCCGACATGCAGAACCGGCGCATCATCGACCGGCTGCTGAAAAGCGCGGGCGGTGAGTCACGCCCCACGCTGGAGTCGGATTCGATGATCCTGCTGTTCTCGCATGTGCGCACCGGGCGCTGGGCGAGCGTGATGCCGGCGAAGCTGGCGGAGACGCTGGGGCTGACCGCGCCGATCCGCGCGATTCCGATCACGCAGCCGGAAGCGGTGCAGACCATCGGATTGGTGGTGCCGGCGCGCGAGCCGATGACGCCGACCACCGCGGCGCTGGTGGCGGAGGCTAAGCGTTTGGCGCCGGAGTTGGAGGGGTGAGTGCAGCCAGGCGTTGAGCATGACCGTCATCCTGAGGTGCGAGCGCATCGCAGCCAAGTGTACGCAGGCTGCGCCTGCTATGGCGCGAGCCTCGAAGGATGGCGGCCGTCGCCCTTCGAGGCCCGCCTTGCAGCGGGCACCTCAGGGTGACGGATTGGGTTTCGGGCGGCCAGCACGGCGCTTAGCCAGATGCTCGACGGCGCTCCAATCATTTCTTGCAAGCGCTTCCTTCTTGGCTCGGCTCCAGCCTTTGAGTTTACGCTCCACAGCAATGGCATCGGTGATGCGATCAAAATGCTCGGACCAAATCAGCTTTACCGGACGACGCGTGGATGTGTAGCCGGGATGGACACCAGAATTATGTTCGGCAATTCGTTTGGAGAGGTCATTGCCCGTCGCGCTGCCGATGTAAAAGGAACCATCGTAGCAGCGGAGCATATAAACGTAGGCGCCCATCATTCGCCTCCGGGGCCGTGCATCCTTCGAGGCTCGCTACGCTCGCACCTCAGGATGACGGATCGAAGCGCAACACAGAACAACAGTAAACCCGTCACCCTGAGGTGGCCGCCGAAGGCGGCCCTCGAAGGGCGACGGCCCGAGCACTGCCCATCATCCTTCGAGGCTCGCGCTGCGCGCGAGCACCTCAGGATGACGGATAACAGGTGGCTAGAACAACCCCACAATCCTGCCGTCCGCGCCGACGTCGATTGAGTCGGCGGCGGGGACCTTGGGCAGGCCGGGCATGGTCATGATCTCTCCGCAGATCGCGACCACGAATTCCGCGCCGGCGGAGAGCCGCACCTCGCGCACATTGATGATGTGATCGCTCGGCGCGCCCTTGAGATCGGGGTTGGTGGAGAAGCTGAATTGCGTCTTGGCGATGCAGACCGGCAGCTTGCCGAAGCCCATCTCTTCCCAGGTCTTGAGCTGATCCTTCACCGGCTTGTGCACGTCGATGTCCTTGGCGCGGTAGATTTGCGTGCAGATGGTGCGGATTTTCTCGATCAGCGGCATATCGTCGGGATACAGGAATTTCACCTTGGCACCGCTGCCTGCGTCGATCGCCTTGAGCACCGCGCGCGCGACATCGGCCGCGCCCTCGCCGCCCATGGCCCAGTGATCGGCCATCAGCGCCTCGACGCCGAGTACCTTGCACTTGTCCTTCACCAGCGCGATCTCCGCCTCGGTGTCGGCGGAGAAGCGGTTGATGGAGACGACCGCAGGCAGGCCGAATTTCTTCACGTTCTCCACATGGCGCGCGAGATTGGCCATGCCGGCTTCCAGCGCTTTCAGGTTTTCGTTCTTGAGGTCTTCCTTCTTCACCCCGCCGTGCATCTTCAGCGCGCGGATGGTGGCGACGATGACGACGCAGTCGGGCGAGAGCCCGGCCTTGCGGCATTTGATGTCGATGAATTTCTCCGCGCCGAGGTCGGCGCCGAAGCCGGCTTCGGTGACGACATAATCGGCGAGCTTGAGCGCCGTCGTAGTCGCCACCAGGGAATTGCAGCCGTGCGCGATGTTGGCGAAGGGGCCGCCGTGGATGAAAGCCGGCGTGCCTTCCAGCGTCTGCACCAGATTGGGCGCGATGGCTTCCTTCAGCAGCGCGGCCATGGCGCCATGTGCCTTGAGATCGCGCGCGCGCACCGGCTTACGATCGCGGGTATAGGCGACGATAATGTTGCCGAGCTGCTCCTTCAGGTCGTCGAGGTCCCTGGCGAGGCAGAAGATCGCCATCACCTCGGAGGCCACGGTGATGTCGAAGCCGGTTTCGCGCGGATAGCCGTTAGCGACGCCACCGAGCGAGCAGACGATCTCGCGCAGCGCGCGGTCGTTCATGTCCATGACGCGGCGCCAGACCACGCGGCGGCTGTCGATGCCGAGCGCGTTGCCCCAGTAGATGTGGTTGTCGATCAGCGCCGAGAGCAGGTTATGCGCCGAGGTGACGGCGTGGAAATCGCCGGTGAAGTGGAGATTGATGTCCTCCATCGGCACGACCTGCGCATAGCCGCCGCCCGCGGCGCCGCCCTTCATGCCGAAGGAGGGGCCGAGCGACGGCTCGCGCAGGCAGAGCATCGCCTCCTTGCCGATGTGGTTGAGCGCGTCGGTGAGGCCGACGGTGGTTGTGGTCTTGCCCTCGCCCGCGGGCGTGGGCGTGATCGCGGTGACCAGGATCAGCTTGCCGTTTTTTTTGTGCGCGAGCGATTTGACGAAATCCATCGACACCTTGGCCTTGTAGTGGCCATAGGGCTCAAGATTTTCCGGACCGATGCCGAGCTTTTCTTTCCCGATATCGAGAATGCGCCGCTTCTGCGCGGACTGGGAAATTTCAATGTCGGATTTGGGTTTCTGATGCTGCGAGGCGGGCATGGTGTCTTTGTCCATTATTTATTCGTCATGCCCGGCCTTGTGCCGGCATGACGCCTGAAAAATTTTCCAGTTGTCATCCCGGACGGCCCGCAGGGCCGATCCGGGACCCATTTCCGATGTGCCGGAATGCATGGGTCCCGGCTCTCGCGCGTTGCGCTCGGCCGGGATGACAGATTGTTTTGATACGGTCCGTACTATCACGAAAACCTCGCGCCGGTGGCGAGCTTGGCGGTGGCGGCCCATTCGCCGGCGGCGACTTTCGGGCCGTCGGCCTGCACGCGCAGAAGCTTGAAGCGGCCGTCGGCACAGACAACCGTAACACCGTCGGCTTCCACCGCGACGATCTCGCCGAGCTTGCCGGCGATGCCCTTCGGATCTTTCGCGGGCAGCGGCTTGGCTTCAAAGATCTTGACCGTGCTGCCGTTGAGCGTCGACCAGGCGCCGGGGGCGGGCGAGCAGCCGCGGATCAGGCGGTCGATCTGCTCCCAGGGCTTGCCCCAATCGATGCGGGCATTGTCAGGGCCGCAGCGGCCTTCATAGGTCGCTTTCGACTCGTCCTGCTTGATGCGCGGCGCTTTGCCGGCCTTCACCAGATCGACCGCCTCCATCATGGCTTCAACGCCCATGGGGAAAAGGCGGTCGAAATAAACCGAACCAAGCGTGTCGGTGGCGCTGATGGGCGTCTTCTTCTGCAGCAGCACGTCGCCGGTATCGAGGCCATTGTCCGGCCAGAAGATCGAGAGGCCGGTTTCCTTCTCACTCTTGATGATCGGCCAGTTGATCGCGCTGGCGCCGCGATAGGCGGGAAGCAGCGACGGGTGATATTGGATCGAGCCTTTAGTGGGGATGTTCAAAAATTCTTCCGGCACGAACAGGGTGACAAAAGCCATCACCTGCAGGTCCGGTTTCAAGGCGCGGAATTCCTCCCAGACTTCCGGCTTCTTGTAGGAGGCAGGCTGGTAGACCGGGAGATTGGCGGCAAGCGCAGCTTCCTTCAGCGGGTCGGGTTTGGCGCCCGGCTTTTCCGGCGCGGCATAGACGGCAACGACATTCTCGCCGCGCTTGAGCAAGGCCTCCAGCACTGCCTTGCCGAAAGCCTGCTGGCCGTGAACCACGATGCGCATTGACACTCCTCCGCCCCGCATTCTTCTTTTCACCTCTCCCCTGTGGGGAGAGGTCGGCGAGGCGCAAAGCGCCGAGCCGGGTGAGGGGGTTCATGCCCCTCGATAGACCTACTCCCCCTCACCCGCCCTCGCTTCGCTCGGTCGACCTCTCCCCACAGGGGAGAGGTGAAGGAGGCGTGCGGGCGAGGGAAGAAAATTACGCCGCCTCCGCCTTGGCAGGCTTTTCCGGTGGCGTGACCGCGCCGGACGCCTTGATCTCGGCGATCTCCTTGGCGGAATAGCCGAGCTCTTTCTTCAGCACTTCGTCGGTGTGCTCGCCGAGCAGCGGCGAGCGCGTCACGTCCGTCGGCGAGTCCGACATCTTCACCGGGTTACCGACGGTGAGATATTTGCCGCGGGTGGGGTGATCGACCTCCACCACGGTGCCGGTCTTGCGCAGCGACGGCTCCTCGGCAATTTCCTTCATGGACAGGATCGGCCCGACCGGAATATCGATCGCGTTGCAGATTTCCATGACCTCGAACTTGGTCTTGGTCATGGTCCATTGCTCGATGGTGGCGAAGATGTGCCGCAGCCGCGGCAGCCGCGCCGCCGGCTTGGCGTAATCCGGATCGGTCTTCCATTCCGGCTTGCCGATGAGATCGCAGATCGCCTCCCAGACCGGGGCCTGGGTGATGAAATAAATATAGGCGTCGGGATCACTCTCCCAGCCTTTGCATTTGAGGATCCAGCCAGGCTGGCCGCCGCCGGAGTCGTTGCCGGCGCGCGGCACCGCTTTGCCGAATGGCACGCCCTCGCCGTATTGGCTGTATTCGATGAGCGGACCATGGGCGAGCCGCTGCTGATCGCGCAGCTTGACGCGGGCGAGGTTGAGCACGCCGTCCTGCATGGCGGCGAGCACCTTCTGGCCGCGTCCGGTACGCAGGCGCTGATAGAGCGCGCACATGATACCGAAGGCGAGATGCAGGCCGGTGCCGCTGTCGCCGATCTGCGCGCCAGTGACCAGCGGCGGGCCGTCGCGGAAGCCGGTGGTGGAGGCCGCGCCGCCCGCGCATTGGGCGACGTTCTCGTAGACCTTGCAGTCTTCATAGGGGCCGGGGCCGAAGCCTTTCACCGAAGCGACGACCATGCGCGGATTGAGCTTATGGATGCGCTCCCAGGTGAAGCCCATGCGGTCGAGCGCGCCGGGGGCGAAATTCTCCACCAGCACGTCGCAATGCCTGATCAGGCGCTCGATGATCTGCTTGCCCTTGCGGTGCTTGGAATCGATGGTGATTGAGCGCTTGTTGCCGTTGAGCATGGTGAAATAGAGGCTGTCGGCGCCTTTGACGTCGCGCAATTGCCCGCGCGTGATGTCGCCGACGCCCGGCCGCTCGATCTTGATCACGTCGGCGCCCATGTAGCCCAGGAGCTGGGTGCAGGTCGGGCCGGACTGCACGTGGGTGAAGTCGAGCACGCGAATGCCATCGAGCGCCCTGCCGGCCTTGCCCCACGGTTTTGACGAAGGCCGCGGCAAGCCGTTGGAGGCGGATTTTTTCACCGCGGTTTTTTTCTTAGCGGCGGGCTTTTTCGCGGCGCTCTTCGCCCTGCCCTTCGCTTTGGTTTTCTGTTTTTTGCGAGTAGCCATCGTCGTCCTCTTTCTAAAATAGTGTCTGCGGCACTGAGCAGTGACCGTCATCCTGAGGTGCCCGCCGAAGGCGGGCCTCGAAGGATGAGCGGCCCGGGCCGTCGCCCTTCGAGGCTCGCTCCGCTCGCACCTCAGGGTGACGGATCAAATTCATCGCGTGCTCCATTATTTCTTGCGAACCACACTTTGCGGATTGAGATTGCCGATGCGGCCGCTCTCGCTGCCGGCCGCCGGGTCGATCACCGCGTTGATGAGGGTCGGCTTGCCGGAGTTCATCGCTTGGTCAACGGCACGCTTCAACTCGTCGGGGGTCGTCACAGAAACGCCAACGCCGCCGAAGGCCTCCATCATCTTGTCGTAGCGCGCGTCTTTGACGAAGACGGTTGTCGCAGCATCCGAACCGCCCGTCGGATTGACGTCGGTGCCACGATAGATGCCGTTGTTGTTGAAGACGACAATGCAGACCGGCAGGCTGTACCGGCAAATCGTTTCCACTTCCATGCCGGAGAAACCAAAGGCGCTGTCGCCTTCAACTGCGAGTACGGGCTTACCGGTCTCTACTGCGGCAGCGACAGCAAAGCCCATGCCGATGCCCATGATGCCCCAAGTGCCGACATCCAGGCGCTTGCGCGGCTTATACATGTCGATGATGCCGCGCGCGAGATCGAGCGTGTTGGCGCCTTCGTTGACCAGGATGGCATCCGGCCGCTCTTTGATAACAGTGCGCAATGCACCGAGCGCACTGTGGAAGTCCATCGGCGCCGAGTTCTTCATCAGCTTCGGCGCCATCTTGGCGACGTTTTCTTCTTTCTTCTGCTTGACTGCGCTGATCCAGTCAGCCGGCGGGGCCGGCCACTTGCCATCAATGCCCTCAAGAAGAGCGGATACGCAGGAGCCGATATCGCCGACCAGCGGAGCGACAATCTCGACGTTGCTGTCCATCTCCTTGGGCTCGATGTCGATCTGGATGAACTTCTTCGATCCAGGCTCACCCCAGGTCTTGCCCTTGCCGTGTGACAGAAGCCAGTTGAGGCGGGCTCCAACCAAGAGCACGACGTCGGCGTCCTTCAGCACCGTCGAGCGCGCCGCGCCCGCGCATAGCGGATGCGTGTCGGGCAGAAGGCCCTTGGCCATGCTCATCGGCAGGAAAGGAATGCCGCTCTTCTCAATAAAAGCGCGGATTGTGTCATCGGCCTGCGCATATGCCGCGCCTTTGCCCAGGATGATCAAGGGGCGCTTGGCACTTTTCAAGACATCGAGCGCACGCTTGACCGCAGCCGGCGCGGGAATCTGGGCAGGCGCCGGGTCGATGACCTTGACGAGTGACTTGGCTCCAGCCTCTGCGTCCATAACCTGAGAGAAAAGCTTGGCCGGCAGATCAAGGTACACGCCGCCCGGACGGCCGGAGACAGCCGCGCGGATTGCGCGCGCCACGCCGATGCCGATGTCTGCGGCATGCAGCACGCGGAAGGCCGCCTTGCAGAGGGGCTTGGCAATGGCCAGCTGGTCCATCTCTTCATAGTCGCCCTGCTGCAAGTCGACAATCTCGCGCTCGGACGAGCCACTGATCAGGATCATCGGAAAGCAGTTGGTCGTGGCATTGGCCAGCGCAGTCAGACCGTTGAGAAAGCCGGGAGCTGACACCGTGAGGCAAATGCCGGGCTTTTTCGTCAGGAAGCCGGCGATCGCAGCGGCGTTGCCGGCGTTCTGTTCATGCCGGAACGAGATGACGCGGATGCCCGCGGCCTGCGCCATGCGGCCAAAGTCCGTGATCGGGATGCCGGGCACGCCGTAGATCGTGTTGAGGCCGTTGAGCTTGAGCGAATCGATGACGAGGTGAAAGCCATCTGTCAGCTCCTGCCCTGCTTCGGCCGCATTTGCGTCAATGCTTTTTGATTTTACTGCTGCGTCAGCCATGGCCGTCCCTTATTCATTCGTGTCTCCGTCATCCTGAGGTGCTCGCCCGACAGGGCGAGCCTCGAAGGATGCGGCCCCGGATACTCGGGCCGTCGCCCTTCGAGGCTCGCTTCGCTCGCACCTCAGGGTGACGGAGAGAGTTCATTACGCTAATCCAGATAGTCGGCGTAGCGCGCGACATGGTCGGCGAGGCCGAGCGCGTGGTTGCGCACCAATTCCTCGGCGCGTTCGGTGTCGCGCGCTTCCAGCGCTTCGATGATGTGCATGTGGTCGCGGATGGAGCGGTCGGCGCGGTCCTTCTCGCCGATGGTCTTGCGCCGGATCATCCGCATATGGGTGAAGAGATTTTCCGCCAGATCAATCAGCACGCTGTTGTGGCTCATGCGGATGATGGTCTGGTGGAACTCGATATTGACCTCGGAATATTCGTCGAGATGCGCCGCCACCTGTCCGTCATGGAAGGTGACGAACATGCGCCGCAACGCCGCTATCTCCTCGTCGCCGGCATTTTGCGTAATCAACCGCGCCGCCATGCTTTCCAGCGCCGCCCAGGCGGTGATCATTTCGATCACCTCGCGCTTGGTCTTGCGCACCACATAGACGCCGCGGCGCGGCACCGAGCGGATGAAGCCTTCGCACTCGAGCTGCGCCATGGCCTCGCGCACGGGGGTGCGGCTGACGCCGAATTGCTGGGCGAGCTGGCGCTCGTCCAGGCGGATCTCATCGCGGCTGCGGTAGACGTCCATGGAGGCGATGACGCTGCGCAAGGCCGCATAGGCCTTGTTCTTGAAGCTGCCCGAGGTGATTGGCTCCAGGGTCAGGCGGGTGGAAAGCGCAGGCGCCATAGCACTATCCCCCGCAGGCAGGGGGCCAAGAGAACTTACCGCTCGAGTGTCTGAATTCATGGCTGATATACAATATTCCAGAGACTGGTTGGGAACGCAAATACTCAATCCAGGGCCGCCTGTTGCACCATCGGTTCGCCGCTCCCGCGCCGCGCTTGCCGGCCATGATTTCAAAATGCCGGCCGTGACCGCAGCCGTGCCCATCCGTTCGAAATCAGCGGCCAGAACAGCGCGATCAGGCCAAGCGCCATGATCGTGCCGACCAGCCCATTGGACCAGAAGATCGCAAGGCTACCCTGCGAAGCCAGCAGCGACTGCCGGAATGACTCTTCCGCCTTGTCGCCGAGCACGATGGCGAGCACGAGCGGCGCCAGCGGGTAATTGCATTTCTTCATGACGTAGCCAAGCACGCCGAAGACCAGCATCAGCATCACGTCGAAGGTGCTGTTGTGCACCGTGTAGGCGCCGATCGAGCAGAGCACCAGGATCACCGGCGCGATGATGCTGAAAGGAATGCGCAGGATCGCAGCGAGAAGCGGCACGCAGGTCAGCACGATGATCAGGCCGACGATGTTGCCGAGGTACATGCTGGCGATCAGGCCCCAGACGAATTCCTTGTTCTCCACGAACAGCATCGGTCCGGGCTGCAAGCCCCAAATCAGCAAGCCGCCGAGCAACACAGCCGCGGTGGGCGAGCCGGGCACGCCAAGGGCCAGCATCGGCAGAAGCGCGGACGTGCCCGCAGCGTGGGCGGCGGTTTCGGGCGCCACCACGCCCTCGATGACGCCGGTGCCGAATTCGCGCCCGTTCTTCGACGTGCGCTTGGCAATACCGTAGCTCATGAAAGAAGCCGGCGTCGCTCCTGCCGGCGTGATGCCCATCCAGCAGCCGATGATGCAGGAGCGCAGCAAGGTCACCCAGTAGCGCGGCAGCTGGGCCCAGGTCTGGAACACCACGCGGCTGTTGATGGTGGCGGAGCGTCCCTTGAAGCTAAGCCCCTCCTCCATGGTGAGCAGGATCTCGCCGATGCCGAACAGGCCGATGACCGCGATGAGGAAGTCGAAGCCGGTGAGCAATTCCATAAAGCCAAAGGTCAGGCGCAGTTGCCCGGTCATCTTGTCGAGGCCGACCGACGCCAGCGCAAATCCGATCATCATCGCCGCCACCGTCTTGGACGGAGGCTCCTTGCTCATGCCGACGAAGCTGCAAAAAGCCAGGAAATAGACGCCGAACTTTTCCGCCGGCCCGAAGCGTAGCGCAAAGGCGGCGACCAGCGGCGCCACCAGCGTGATCATGATGACGGCGAACAGCGCGCCGACGAAGGATGACGTGAAGGCGGCCGTGAGCGCCTCGCCGGCCTGTCCCTTCTGCGCCATGGGATGGCCGTCGAACGTTGTCGCCACCGACCAGGGTTCGCCTGGGATATTGAACAGGATCGAGGTGATGGCGCCGCCGAACAGCGCGCCCCAGTAAATGCACGACAGCATGATGATCGCCGAGGTCGGCGACATCGAGAAGGTCAGCGGCAGCAGGATCGCGACGCCATTGGCGCCGCCAAGGCCGGGCAAGACGCCGATGATGACGCCGAGCAGGATGCCGACGACCATGACCATGATGTTGAACGGCTGAAGGACAACAGCGAAGCCGTGAAACAGATTGGTGATCTCTTCCATATGCTCTTTGCTTTCGTCTTGTTCTTACGTCTTGCGACGGCCGACACAGGTCCGGCTCCTCCCCACCTCCCAGCGCTTTGCTCAGAAGCCCAGCCATTCCTCCACCGGCCCCTTGGGCAAAGGCACAAGGAACCATTTTTCGAACACGACAAAAGTGATAAGCGGCACACCAATGGCGATGCCCAAAACCAGGCCCCAGCCATAGCGCCCGAGCCATTTCATGAAAACGCCGATCAGCAGCGCCGACGACACGTAGATGCCGATCCATGACACAAGCCACACATAGACGGCAGTCGGAACGACAACCGAGGCAACGCGGCTGAGCTGTTCCCAGTCCGCGAACAGCTTGTCGTTCTTCTGGGTGGTCACCGCTTGCACAAGATTGATGATGCTGGAAACCAGGATGAAAAGGCCGATATAGAAGGGAAAAAAGCCGGCCCTCGGCCCTTCGATGCCCCAGTTAATGCCAGCCTTCAGGCTCCCGGCGATGACAATCAGCGCAAATACGGCAGTGCCGATGGCGACGCCGATTTCGACCGCGCGGAGGCCCGGGCCGGCGGGGACCGCGCCAGGAGAAGCTTTATCCATTTCAGTGCTCCGCAACGGCAGAGAGTATCCGCCGGCGGTTCGCTCCGCCGGCAGTGTTCCTCCCCAAGCTCACTTAGCCGCGATGAAACCCGCAGCCTTCATCAGCTCTTCGTGACGCTTTTCTTCCTTGACAACCCAGTCGGCATATTGTTTGCCGGTCATGAAGCTCTGATTGAAGGCACCGTCGGCCATGAGCTTCTTCCATTCCTCGGTCTCACGCACCTTCTTGAACACATCGATGTAGTAGTCGACCTGCTCCTGGGTAGCGCCCGGGCTCATGAAAATACCGCGCAGCATCAGGTAGTCCATGTCGATGCCGGATTCCTTGCAGGTCGGGATGCTGTTCCAGGATAGGTCGCCGGCGATCTTATCTTTGTAGTCCAGCCGCTTCACATCGAACACGCAGAGCGGCCGCAGTTTGCCGCCGCGCCAGTGGGCCACGGCTTCAATCGGGTTGTTGACGGTGGAGTCGACGTGATTGCCGACAAGCTGCACAGCCACCGCGCCGCCGCCCGCCTCGGGAATGTAGATGAACTTGGCGCCGGTGCTCTTCTGGATGGCTTCGGTGATGATCTGATCTTCCTGCTTGGAGCCGGTGCCGGCCATCTTGAACGTGCCATTCGCGGCCTTGGCGGCGTCGATATACTCTTTCACCGTCTTGTACGGCTTCTCGGCATTGACCCAGAGCACGAACTCGTCGAGCGCCAGCATGGCGACCGGCGTCAGGTCTTTCCAGTTGAAGGGGATGCCGGTGGCGAGCGGCGTGGTGAATAGATTGGACAGCGTGATGATGATCTTGTGCGGATTGTCCTTGGAATTCTTGACGTCGAGGAAGCCCTCGCCGCCGGCGCCGCCCGCCTTGTTGATCACCACCATCGGCTGCTTCATCAGGCTATACTTGGTGACAATGCCCTGAATGGTGCGCGCCATCTGATCGGCGCCGCCGCCGGTGCCGGCGGGGATGATGAACTCGACCGGGCGGGTCGGCTCCCAGGCGGCCGATGCCGGCGCGGACATCATCGCGCTCAGCGAAACCGCAGCCGCTGCAAAAAATCCTATTGAATGCATGGAACGTGGCATGGCGTTTCTCCTCCCTCGAGGTTGTCGCGCCGCTCTGCGTCGGCTTCGTATTGTTGCGGCACCTAACCCGCAGGGTCCGCAGCCGGGCGACTATCAAAGCGCATACTGGCTGGCATGCATAATATTTAATTTGTACCGCGGCGGACTAACTGCCGCACCCTAGACTTTCGCAGGTGGTGCTGCACGAACGCCATCCGCGCGGCTAGCAGCCGCGGCACGGCGCAATAAGTGCTTGAATATTCATGAAAATTACGCGCTCTGGACCCGTTCAAGGCCCGGCGCGCCGCTCTGGAAGCCCGGTTTGCTCAATCGTGCTAGGTTCAATCGGGATTTGCTCACCGGGGGAAGCGAAAATGCCGGCCAATCTTTTTTGTCGTGCCTTGTTTGGATTTGCCGCGATCAGCGCCTTGTTTGCCGGACCCGCAGCCGCGCAGTCACCCGCCGACTTCTACAAGGACCAGACAGTCACCTTCGTCATCAGTTCGGGAGCGGGCGGCGGCTACGACACCCTAGCGCGGACGCTGGCGCAATATCTCCCCAAACATATTCCCGGCTCGCCCACGGTGGTGGTGAAGAACATGCCGGGCGCCGGCGGGCTCGTCGCCGCGAACCATCTCTATAATGTGGCGGCAAAGGACGGCACGGTCATTGGCGGCGTGCAAAGCAACGTGCCGTTCGAGCCGCTGTTCGGCGCCAAGGGCGCCAGCTTCGATCCGGTCAAATTCAACTGGCTCGGCACGCCGAGCACCGAGACGGCCCTGCTCACCGTCTCCAACAGCACGCCGGTCAATACTTGGCAGGAGGCCAAGACGCAGGAGGTCATCGTGGGATCTTCGGGCGCCAACTCGACGCCGAGCTTCTACGGGCGGCTGTTGAACGAGGTGCTCGGGCTAAAGCTGAAAATCATCGTCGGCTACGAATCGCAGTCGCAGGCATTCCTCGCCATGGAGCGCGGTGAGATCAACGGTTACCCAAGCGTTTTCTATAGCGCGCTGATGTCCACCAAGCCAACCTGGATCAAGGAAAAGAAGATCAAGCTGCTGGTGCAGATGGGGGTGGGCAAAGAACCCGAGCTACCGGATGTGCCCTACATCCTCGACCTGATCGCCAATCCGGAAGACAAGCTGCTGGCGGAAGCGGCTTTCGCGCCGCTCGCCGCCGGGCGGCCTTACTTGATGCCGCCGGGCGTTCCGGAGGAGCGGGTGGCGCTAATGCGCAAAGCATTGATGGATACGTTCAAGGACCCGGCCTTTCTTGCCGAAGCGGAAAAACGGGGCTTGAGCGTGAACTCGCCGCGCAGCGGGCAGGAGCTACAGCAACTGATCGAGCGCGTTTACAAAACCACTCCGCCGGCGCTGGTCGCACGGCTGCAAAAGCTGCAAGGCGGATAGTTTTGCTACCGGGCTGACTACTGAAGAATAACAGTGAGGGGACGATGGGAAGACCGGCGCCAATTGAATGGCCGAACAAAGCGAAAATCTGCGTCACCTTCATCGTGCCCTGGGAAGTGTGGCCGGAGAATCTCGGCGCGCACGGATCGACCCAGCGCGGCGGCCGTATGCCGCCGCTCAATGCGCCTTTCAAGAAAAATATGGCCATCCTGACCGAGCGCGAATACGGCGACCGGGTTGGGATCTGGCGGTTGATGGAGCTTTTCGACCGTCACCAATTGAAGGTGACGATGCTGATGAACGGCAAGAAGGTCGAGCAATTTCCGGATGCGTGCCGCGAGATCAAGGCCAAGGGCCATGAATTCGCGTCCGAGAGCTACGAGCATGAATACTCATATATGTATACACGCGAGCAGGAACGGGAATCGATTCAGAAAACCGTGGCGGCGTTTGAGAAAGTGCTGGGCGCGGGCCCAAGCGGTTATCTGTCGCCCGGCCATTCCTTCACCGACAACACCTTGGATCTGGTTGCGGAGCAGAAGTGCTTTGTGTGGTGGGCCGATCCGCTGGGCACCGATGTGCCCTATTCGGTCGAAGCGCGCGGCCGCAAGATCGCGGTCGTTCCTTACAACGTGCCCGGCTGTAACGACTACTCCACCCACGGTAGCGGACGCACGCCGCGCGACCTTTTGCAGATCATGAAGGATCAGTTCGACTATCTTTATTGGGAAGGCGAACAGGGCTCGCCGAAATATTTCGCCATGAACACGCATCCGTTCGTGTCCGGCGTTCCTTACCGGACCAAGATCATGGATGAGTTCCTCACATACGCGAAAGGCTTTAAGGACGTGTGGTTCGCGCGGCGGATCGAGATGGCCGAGTGGTGCCTGAAGAAAGGTTACTAAGACCAGCCATGCTGAAGCCCGAGGGCGTGCTGCATTTCACCATTCCGGTGAAGGACCTCGACCGCTCGGAAAAATTCTACACCGAGATCCTCGGCATGGAGAAAATCCGGCGCAATGACCACATGGTGTTCATGCGCGCGGGTCACGACTGCTTTGTGCTCACCTATTCGGAAAAGCCGATCGATCCGAACCCGGAAGGAGCGCACGATATTCACCACGCCTTCCGCGTGAGCGCGCAGGAATACGACCGGGCGAAGGATTTCCTGGCGTCGAAGGACATCAAGCTCATCAAGGAGGAGGACCGGCGCAAGGGGACGTTCCAGGGGCGCAGCGCCTATTTCCACGATCCCGACCGCAACGTGATCGAACTGATCGACCTGGTGCGCGGCCCGGTCGGAGAGAAGGACGCTTAGAGCTTGATCGCTTCAAGACGAAGCGGAGTCGTTCAATCGTTTCCCCGTCACCCTGAGGCGCTCGGCGCCACAGCAGGCGCAGCCTGCGTACACTTGGCTGCGATGCGCCGAGCCACTGCAAGTCGGCTATAGCCGACTTGCGCACTCATGATCCGAACTCGGGTAAACCCGAGTTCGGTGGGCGACGGCATCGATCTCGGGTTTACCCGAGATCGACAACTTAAAATACCCAAGTCAGCTAAGGCCTACCTGGGTGGCCGTTCATCCTTCGAGGCTCCCCCGGCTCAAGGCCGGGGTCGCACCTCAGGATGACGGATTTTGGGCACTCGATTCCGCTTAAGGCGATCATTCTCCAGAACGACATCGTTGGTGACACCGATCACGGCTTCGCCTGCCGGCGCGGCGGCGCCCGGGTCATCAGGAGCTTGTCGATCCGCCGCCCGTCGAGATCAACCACTTCAAACTGCCATCCATGCAGGCGGACGCTCTCGCCAACCTCGGGCAGCTTGCCGAAGCCCGAAAGCGCGAGGCCAGCGACGGTGTGGTAGCTGCGGTCTTCGGGCAATGATAGGCCGAGCAGTTCGGCGAGCTCATCGGCCGGCATGGAGCCGGCGACCAGATAGGAGCCGTCGGGACGCCGCACGATATCGGGCTCGGCCGCGCCCTTCTCGCTGCGGAACTCGCCCACGATGGCTTCGAGGATGTCGGCGGAGGTCACTACGCCCAGGAAGTGGCCGTATTCGTCGTGCACGAGGCCGATATGCACCGGCGATGATTTCAAAACATTGACGACATCAAGGGCGTCCATGGTTTCGGGGATGACCGGCGCTTGGCGGACGAATCCGCGAATGTTCAAGGCGCTGCCCTGAAGACAGCCGTCCAGCAGGTCCTTGGCTTGCACGACGCCGAGTACTGCGTCGGCCGAACCCTCATAGACCGGGAGCCGGGAATGCTGCGTCTCCATGATACGGCGCTTGTTGGTGGCGTCGTCGTCGGTGAGGTCGATCATGTCGACCTCACGGCGCGGCGTCATCACGGCACGGACCGGACGGTCGCCGAGGCGCATCACCCCGGAGATCATGGCGCGTTCCTCCGGCTCCAGCACACCGGCGCTTTCGGCTTCCGCCACCAGCGTCTTGATCTCCTCGTCGGTCACGCGGCTCGCGGACATGGCACGCTGGCCGAGCAGCGCGAGCACAGCCTTGCCGGAATAATCCAAAAGCGAAACCAGCGGCGAAGCGATGCGCGAAATCACCGTCATGGCGGGGGCGACCAGGCAGGCTATGGCCTCCGGATTGCGCAAGGCGATTTGCTTGGGCACGAGCTCGCCGATGATGAGAGACAGATAGGTGATGGCGGTAACGACCAGGCCGTAGGCGATTGGTTCAGCGGCGCCCTCAGATAAGCCCTGCGCCATCAGCCATCCGGCGAGACGCGCGGCGAGCGTGACACCGGAGAAGGCGCCGGCGATGATGCCGACCAGCGTGATCCCGATCTGGACGGCGGAAAGGAAGCGTCCGGGGTCAGCGGCGAGCGCGAGAGCCCGGCGCGACCCGTTGACCCTGCGCTCGACCATCAGCTTCAGCCGTCCTGGCCGCGAGGACACCACTGCCAGTTCCGACAGGGCAAAAAGGCCGTTGATGACAACGAGCACAATGACGATCGCAATTTCAGTAATCAGCATGGGTAGTTAGTTGTCCTCCTCGGCCTCTGCCCGCCGCCGGGGCATAGCCGATCATACAGCAATGAACGGCGGGGGTGACGGCTCATAACCGGCCAGGGATGGACCTGCGGACACACAAAAACCGGCTACCGGATATCGGCTGCATGC
>Ga0082335_1002132_pt1 | contig 38076 bp, 34 predicted proteins | sample Subgrocontami58m_FD_72375 | JGI IMG/M metagenome (GOLD analysis project Ga0082335, IMG submission 72375) | Subsurface groundwater microbial communities from S. Glens Falls, New York, USA - GMW37 contaminated, 5.8 m (SPADES assembly) (version 2) ...
TCGTTAAGAATTCTCATATCATCTATCTGTCTAACTGCACTAAAGTATCACCTAATCAATGCAGTTATCCATAATCAAAAAGAAAGGTTTATGACTTGTGGAGCGATGAAAAATTCGTTTAATATTCTTGATAACGACAGGAAAAATATGTTTTTCATTTATTTTAAGTAATGAAAAAAAATATATCTCTCACTACGACTTTATTTAAATAGGGCTTTTGTTTCAGTGTTTTCATGGTGAAGTCAAAAAGGTGTAATTTTAGAGTTTTAAAAATTTCAGGAATTCATGCTTTAACAAGTGAAAGGAGGTTTAATTAAGATGAAAATTTATGGAATTTTAATCGTGGCTTTATTGGTATTGTCTGTATTGCCTGTTGTTATTGCGACCGATGTTGGAAACAGTGTTGGTGTCAGCATCACAACTGAAAAATTCGCCCCAAAAATCTGGATGTGCGATTCAAGAAGTGTTACAGATGACAACTATGAACAGGGAGCTAATGGACTTTCCTTAAGTGAAAGAAAGCATAATTATGCTTTTGAAGGAGAATCTATCCACTGGAATGTTCTTGTCATGGATAAGAATAAGATAGAGGAAGTTACTGATGTTGTCGGCACAATCGGTCCATCACAGGGAATAGGAAATGATGTTGAGGTTGAGTGCATAAGACAGGTTGGAGGAGACAGAGAAATTCCAAAATCTTGCAATGCAAGAATACTGGAAGAACGACTGACAGCATTCGACTCTAAAACAATGGCTTACTATGACTGCAGATTAACAGTTGAAACGCCCGTTTCAATGCAGGGGGAATACTTCATAACTGTTGAGGCAAAGGATGCAACAGGATTAAGCGCGATAATGGATGAGAATGAATACTGGTTCCTTAATCCAACAATTGCTTTAAGCGTTGATGGAGACCTGACATTCGAAGAGGTAAGACCAGGAACACAGGCTTATTCACAGACATTGCTTGTGGGAAATGACGCTGAAGTTGGAAGCGGAGTTATCTTAGATATGTTTATATCAGGAGATGATTTCTATGACCCAACATCGAGCGGAGCAAGATGCCCAACAACAAATCAGCTGGCCTTGGCTCAGTTTAGATATTTCGCTACAAATGGAGCATTCAGCACTGCAACTTCACCAGTAGCAGACGCTGAAGGATATGTTGCAATACCTGTCAGCAAAGAAATCTCTGCTGCAAAGAGAATCATTAGAAATAATGACATTGCAAGAGGGGCTGGTGTTACATCAACTGTAACTGAAGCAGACTGGAACGCAGGAAATGCACTTTCACCAGGGAGTGAGATGGCATTAACATTCAAGTTAGACATGCCAGAGCCATGTGTAGGCGATTTCTCAGAGGGACAGATATACTTCTGGGGTGAAGCCATATAAAACCAAATTTTAATTTATTTTTTGTTTTTTTAATTTATTTTTTTGGCAAAAAGAGGGGATTTTATTCGGAGATACAGAAATGAAAAAATTCACGGTTGAAATGTTGGTTGATGGAGCAGGAGATATTGTCCCTCGGGAAAGGCATGACCCTGCAGCGGGAGAACAAAATGTGTTCCGGCAGGCGATAGGACGCCACCAATGCACATTTGTTGCATCGGAGGGAACTCCTCAGAGCGTGTTTGATACGTTGAAGATGGCGCTGGCTAATACAATTTCAATTCAATTATCGGTCGGCGAGCCTATAGGAAAAAGATATGAAATGAGTATGACAGAATATACATAAGATGAAACAAGAAAAAATATTATTGATGTGCATTGTACTATCAATTGCTATGGCTGGGGCAGTATACGCTGACAGTTACTGTTTTCTTAAACTGGGAAATGGGGAGAGCGTGCCTGTTTCTTCGCTTACTGATAGATACACTTGCCATTTAAGTTCGGGGCGCGGATTTTGCCAGGTATGCACAAACTCAAGCGGATGGTATGCTTCATGGAATAGGTGCTATGAAAGTTGCGCAGATTCTGAGGCTGGGAATGGGGTGAATCTTACCCTGACTGCAAATTTTCCTTTTGCAGATGAAGGAGTATTTACTAAGCAGTCATTTTTTTTAGACATCTCAACTAATAAGGTTTCAAGCATATATTTAATTGATAATATCAAGGGAACGCAAAGGAATTTATGCCCGAACTGCATGAGTTACAAAAAAAGCGCCGCATTCCAGCAGGGAGCTAATGATATCACTATCCGCGCTGTAAATGGAAACGAGATTGTTGAGAAAAGAATGAGATTTACGATTGATAACAGGAAGCCCGTAATAAGCAGGATTCTGCCTGTTTCGAACAGGTTTGCTTCAGGATTTTTTACAGTTGTCTATGATGAGGATAATATTGAGGAAGTTAAGTTGAATTACGGCGTATCTGGAAACATGAAGAGCGTGAGTCTAACTGGGTGTGATAACGGGAGAAAGAAAAATTGTTCAGCTGAGGCCGCCTTGGGCGAGTTTGACGGAAAACAGATTAATTACTGGTTTGAAATCAGGGATATTGCTAATAATCTGGTTTCATCAAGAGCAACAAAGGTAAATGTGGATATTTCAAAGCCAGTAATAACGTCGTTTAGCTACTCTGTTGACAGGAGTTATATCTCAATTAATATGAGCGCGAGCGATACTAATCTCTACCGGGTGGAATATACTGACAATAATGAGAACTCTCCAAGATTAAAGGTTTTATGCTCGAGTCTCCCGAAAGGCAAGTGCATAAAACGGATTAGTTTCAGGGGAGATTCTCCTGATATAGTTTTAAAGGTTTCAGATAAGGCAGGAAATTTTGAGGAGGTTAGTATTCAGGATTAACATGGACAAGACAAAAGAAGCATTTGGCAGAGTGAAAGAGGATATTAATGAGATTAGAGGGCAGCTTGAAAAGCTTGTTGACAGGGTGAATGATTTGGCTGAGGAAGTAAAGAGGAAGAAGAAATAATATTGTCTGATTTGACAGGCAATAGAATACAATTCTAAACATCAAAATTAAGTTAACTGATGACGCATAGGCAGGCAGGGGCAAAGATTAAATGAAGGGAGAGGAGCACTTTAAATTTACCAGTCCCTTGCTTCATCAAACAGCGGATTAAGAATAACTCAAAGTTTAAAAAGACAACCTTCCAATTGTTTGAATGAGGAGATGGGTGATTGGATTAATTGTTGCAATTATGGTTATTCTTGGGCTTGGAGCCTATGTTTATTTTGCTTATATCCGGATTCCTGCTTATAGCGGTATTGGTGGAGGCGGAGGGACGGTTGTTAATCTGACAAAGGAGAATTTTGTTGCGATAATGAGCGAGAATACGTTTGTAAAGCAGATGCCTGACGAGGCAATAATTTCTCTTAGTTTAGGAGAAGAGTATTATACTATCAGTAATACGGGAGTTGTTAAAAGCCAGACAACTGGCTATGACTTTGAGCTTTCTGTTCCAGATACATATCTGCCTTTGATGGCGAATCTGTGCAATGCGGTCGCGGAAGCAAAGAAAAATGGAGAGTTGGGATTTGATACCGCATTGAGCAATAGCGAGCTGATGTGGAAGTATAAGTCGATGCTGAAGTATCGGGATTGTTTTGGATTTTAGAGTAAAATTGTTGTTGGTTGATTGCGGGGTAAATTTTAGATGTTTTAATTGCTCTTGCCATAATCAAAAATCACTTACAACCTAAACGTTATCTGTTCAAAGATGATTTTTATTAGAAATGTTCAGCGTTTTATGAATTTTATTCAGAATTCGCCCTGAGATATTTACTCATGACAAGGTTATGCGCATATTCTTATTTTATCTTTTATGCATTCCTGCCTTGCTGCGTCAATTTCTGATTTATGCTTTGTATTTGGAGCAAGATTCAACGGGAGAGAGTAGCCCTGACTGACTGATTCCTTGTTTACAAATAATTCTTCCCTGTTGTATTCGACATAAACGTATCTCAAAAGGTTTCCTGAACCGTCATCTTCAACTGCATCTTTTTCTAATCTAACTTTTTTATCAAGAATTAAGAATTTCAGCATATCAATTGATTCCTGATAGTATGGCTGGTTTTCGTCCGGCGCGTTTATTCCCAATAATCTTACTGTTTTCCCATTGTCTAGAATTATTGTGTCTCCTGATATGATTTCTGCCACGGTTATTGTTTCGGTGCCTGACGAGGATATTACTGGGCTTGATGTTGATTTCCAGATATACAATGTTGCTATGTCGATTATTGCGAGAAATGACAGAAGAATAACTAGCAAAATCAGCTGGGTATAATCTTTTTTTCCGCTTTTGTTCATGATATTAGCTGTTTAATGAAGTTTATAATATTTTTGCATGAATTTTTATTCAGAGTGAGTAGTAAAAAAGGTTTTTATAGCAGTGAATTTGGAGTGAAGTATGAATTGCAGAAATTCACTTGAAAAAAATCTTGACAGGATTTTTTCAAACCTTGAGATGAAGGTTGAGAATATTCCTTTTGGAAAGAATGATTATGTGGTTCTTGATGCTTCGGGTGAAACTCTCGGGCTTCTGAAACTGTCCATGTCTGGAAATTTTCTTGAATATTTTGATGATGAGTTTGAAGAGGACTTATCTGAGGCATGTTTTAATGTATGGGATAAAACTGGAATGAGGGTTAGATGCTTTTACAGCCCGGTTCTTGCAGGGCTTTTGTGACATGCGGTTTTTATCACTTTGATATAATAAATTTGGATTATTTGATATAACTGTAAAATAGCAACAAATAGCAAGATTTATAAAGGAGGGATAAATAGAAAAACAATGAAAGGAAATGGCGTATTTTTTCTTGGAGCGATTTGTTTAGTTTTATCTGTAATGATTCTTAGCATTGTTTCAGGGGAGCAGGACAACAAGGCGCTTGGTGGAGATTTGAAGATATTGCAGGATTACTGGTATAAGAATTGCACTGCGGACAGCGGATGGTGCAGTGGAGCAGACATAAACATGAATGGAAGAGCGGATTCTGAGGATTATTTTATAATTGCGGACAACTTTGGAAGAAATGACTGCGATGAGAATAACAGCTATTGTGGCGGCGCAGACATTAATATGGATGGAAGCGTAACTGACTATAATATCTACTCGCCTAAAGGAGATTTAGGAAGATTGTTTAGCTACTGGTATCAGAATTGCACTGCTGAGAATAATTACTGCAATGGGGCAGATATAAGCGGAAATGGCAGAGCGGATTCTGAAGATTATTTTATAATTGCGCATAATTGGGGAAGAAGCGATTGCGCGGAAAACAACTCATGGTGTGATGGAGCCGATATTACGAGAGATGGAAGTGTGAATGATGTTGATGCTGTTAATTTAAGCGAGGAAAACTATGTTGTCCAGCCGGAAGCACAGGAAGCAGTTCTGCCAGTTTTGGCAACATATTCGGGAGGCGGTGTTAGCAGCGGATGTTCGACTGACTGGAATTGCACTGCTTGGAGTAGTTGCGCTGATGTAACTCAGACAAGAACGTGCGTTAAGGAAAAAGCGTATTGTTCTGCAATCGGGGCAAAACCAGCTGAATCTCAGAGTTGCGTTGTTATGCCCGATGTTGAATATGAGCAAGATAGCGGCGATTCAGAGGAAGAATTGCTGGAGGGGAGTAATTCAATTCAAGATGAGCCTGCTGAAGAAGTTCCAGGATTTTTTTTAAGGGTTACTGGCGGGGTTATTGGAGCAGAAAACAACAATTTATTTTTCGCACTGGCATTTGTTATTGCGCTTGCAATTTCTGCTGTGGCTGTTAATTTTATTGCGGGCAAGAAGGCAAAAACTAAGTGATATTTCTGATTTGATTATGTTATTTATATTCTTCTAATCTGGAGAATTATTCCTGAAATGATGATTATTCCGAGAATTGTCAGGAATGAGTTGAGAGTATTGATTTTTATTCCGATAAGATTAAGGTAGAATACTGCTAACGGGACTATCGCTATTGAGAGCGCGAATGACAATGCGATTCGTTCGATTAGGTCTACGCTATGCTTCTTGCCCTCTTTATCTTCATTTTCTTTTTTCCCTTCGAATTCCATAGTACGCGGGAAGAAGATGTACGAGATTATGAATCCGGGGATGAATAGAACGTAAATTGAGCCGAATACTATTCTGAGAGAGGATAGAATTGAGAGGGAGGTAAATAAGGGTATTATGAATGATATTGCTATGAGCAGGAGGATTATTGCTAATATAATGTTTAATTTGTTTCGGTTTATCATTTTAATCTAAAAAGCTAAATAACTTCTTAGCCTCCGCTTTTGTTAATCTTCTGCCTAATTCTTTTTCTTTCTCAACATCTTCAATCTTGCGAGTTAAAGTGAAATCAATATCTTCAGAAAGCCTTGCATGATTTAGAAATATCTTGTTTATTGCCGTTCCGCCCTTAAAATAAATTCCTTTAATGTCCCTTAACAAGAATAGGAGGCAGGTTACTAAATAGTCTTTTTCTATTATGGGCATTGAAAATTTCTCTCTGCCCGAAATTATTCTTATTTCTTCAAGTGTTATTTCCATTTTTTGCTTTCCTCTTTTGAAGATATCAAAAATTTGTGACCGTATATTTCTCTTTCTACTGGCGTTGGAATATCTTTTTGCTTGTGTTTTTTAAAATCAAAAACTGCATTAAATATCTCGATTCTTTGATGCTTCTTAGTGTTCCATATTTCGTACACTAGGGGAATCTGGTCAATTAATTTCCAGTAGTTTGCAGCTGCCTTGCCGATTATGCAGTAATTTTTCCCGTTCATCATCTCATCAATCAGAATAAAGGGGTGCTCTGACCAGTTTCCTTTTACTGCTTTTATCGGGATAAGAAAGTATTTGCTTTTGTTAATCTTGATAATCCTGCCTTTCTCCTTTAGCCGATAGATGTAGACTTTTCGCTCATTATCATTCTTGAAGTAAGGATTAGTATCCTGGGTTGTGAAGAAATACTTGCTCTTTAGCTCAAGATTGGAAATTAGGTTAAGCTCTTTTTCTGAGAGCCCTTTTCTGATTATTTTTTCGGGTTTTGCTTGATTTTTCATTTGGGATTTTTCTCCATTAGGTTAATGATATGTTAACTTTAAGGAAAATAGGGTTTTTAAGCTTTTCGTTTGGTTGTTTTAGATTTCTTTTTCATTGTTTGTATGCGAAACGATAAAGTTATCTCCTGCTGGAAAAAGTTTTCACTTTGCTATCCCCTTTTTATATTCAAAAGTGAAAACTTTTTGGATTCACATGGGGGGGTTTTAGTTTTCATTTTTTTATTTGGAGGGTTGTGAGGGGTTTGTGATTTTTGAGTGGGTTTGTTGGAAACGAGGACATCAGTCCGAGCTTGGGGTGATAGCGGGTTTGTGTTTTGGTTGAGTTGGCTGGATGGGTTAGTTTGGGGAGGGTTTCTGTTGAGAGGTTATTGAGGGAGGAGGTAGATTGCGGTGAGTGTTAGAAGTGCGAGCAGGAAGATGATTGCAGATAGTGCTATGATTGGCGTGTATTTTTGGGGGTTATCGATTTGTTGTGAGGGTTTCATTTTTGAAGTTTAGAGAGTCACTAAAATAGAAGAGAGTGTGGCAGATTGTATGGGAGGATAAACTTTATTTTTTCTTGTTTTTCCTGAGCAGAGAAATTAATAAGATAACCTTCGGTTAAGTGATATTCTTCTAAAAAGGCTCTAAGTCCGATTTCATCATCTGTTTTTAATTTTTCCTTAAATTTTACTTCAATGGGGATGATTTTTTTCCCTTCTTCCAAAACTAGGTCAACTTCCTGTTTGTTCTTATTTTGCCAGAATTTTATTTCTTCTTTTCCTTGTTTGATTAGCTCTGAAAGGATAACTCCCTCAAACAGGCACCCAAAATCCCCCCTCAGATTAGATTCATTAAAATTTCTAATAAAATAATTTCTTACGCCCGAATCAAGGAAGTAAATTTTTGGAACTTTAACGAGCTCCTTATTTTTGTTTTTGTAGAACGGCCTTATGGTTTTTATCAAAAATGTTTCTTCTAAGATTTCTAGATAGCTTAAAACTTCTTTATAATCCAAAGAACTAATCTGGCAAAGTTCTTCATATTTTATCTTTTGTCCGTGGTTTATGGCTAAAAATTCTATTAATTTTTTTACATTTACTATCTTCCGGATATTCAGGTATTCAATCAAATCTTTTTTTATATACAAATCAAATATGCTTTCGAGTATTTTGGGCTTGTCTTCTTTTTTTGAAAGGACAACTTCGGGATAACCCCCGAATATCATAAAGTTTTCCATTTCTTTCTTTAGTTCTTTTGTTACTTTATCCAGCTGAATGCCTTTCAGCTTGTTCATGTTGTTTGTCTGCTCTAAAAGAGAGGTTTTCTCCTGAAACTGCAGGTATTCGGCAAAAGTTAAGGGATAAATCTTGTTTACTATCTTTCTGCCTGCTAAGGATTCCTGAATCTGGCTCTTTATTTTTAATGAAGAAGAACCGGAAGCATAAATCTTAACATTTTTCAGGTTGTCAAAAACATTTTTCAGTATTATTGAAAAGTCAGAATATCTCTGAAATTCGTCCAGAAAAAGGCAAAAATAGTCTTTTTGCTTCTCGTCATAGCCATTTAACTTGATAGTGTTCAGAAGATTATCAAATGTGCTGACTTTCTCAAAATTTGTAAAGATATCTAGGTCTAGGAAAAGCCCTTTTTTCTTTCCATCAATGCAAATGCGCTGATAGAGCTGTTTTAGAAGCGTGGTTTTTCCAACCTGCCTTGCCCCAATCAGCAGGGAGATTTTGGGGTTATCTTTCTGCTTCAATAGCTCTTCGGATATTATTCTATTCTTTATCATCTTTCAATTTTAGATTAATCTAAAGTTTATGTATCTTAAATTATAGATTAGAGGGTTTATAAGCTTTTTGGTAGGTATCTGGTCGTTGAAAGAAGAGTATTTGTTTCAATTGGAGGGTTGTTGGAGGGGTTTATTTGGGGTTTGAAGGAAATTTTTCGCTGGTTTGATTTTACATCGGTTGGTTTTATTACTGCTTTCTGATGAAAATTCGTCGATAAAGTTTATATATAAGCGGATTATAGATATTTCAATAATCATATCCTGATGGATATGATTAAACGATAAGATTAGGTGAAAGGAGGTGAAAAATGAAGAAATTATTTTTATTTGCAGTGATGATGAGTTTTGTTCTGGGATTTGCTGGGATGGGCATTGGAGAGACACAGACGATCGATGGTGGAGTACCTGAGCATATAGATTTTACTTTGACAACTACTACTCTACACTATGGGAACATTATCCCAGGTCAGGAGTCTGATGTCCAGAGTACTTTCTTGAATGTGAAGGATGACAATAACGTTAACTTTGATGTTGATGTTGCTCTAACTCTAGATGATATCAGTGGAATTTTTAGTAATATTTATCTAGAAAGCACGACTGTCCTAGACACATTCACAGATAAATTTGTGCTGAATGTTCCGTTTAAAAGACTGGTGCCAGATACTTCAGTGGGTGTTGCTTTTGACTTTAGAATAAAATCAAGATTAAAAGTGCCCGTTACATTTGGTCCGGTGAGCGGGGCGACAGGCACAGTAACTTATACCATAAGTGTACCGCAAACGTAAACCAACAATTTAATTTATTTTAATTTTTTATTTAATTTATTATCAGAGAAGAACAAAAACAGAAGAAAAGAGAGACAAGAATGAAAGCAACAAAAATAATCATTGCAACATTGCTAATCACAATTATGGCTAATTTTGTTTCGGCTTCCGGATTCTCGCCCACGAGTTTGATATTTAACCTCTCACCAAATGAAAAATCGTGCCAGACAATTACAGTAACCTCGGATTCTGAGAAAATAATAATAAACGACGGATGGGCTGAGAATAAAAATGTTGAGTGGAAAGTTAGCTTGTTTAACGGAACAGCAGGTTATCACAAGTTAACTATTTCATATCCCAAAGAGTTAACTTCACAGAGAACTGCGGAAGTTTGCCTTTCAGGGGAAAAGACGGGGGAGTATCATGGAGTTATACTAATAAAAGAGGCGCAGGTTGGAAATTCAATTATTCAAATGGGCGTATGGGTTAAGGCAACAATTTCAGGAACCCCTGCCAGTCCAACATCAACCTCCGCCTCAAGTTCAGGCGGAAGCGGAACATCAACCACTTCAACAACACCGACAAACAACACAACGCAAACTCAAACACAAAAATCAAATGAAGAAGAACAAACAACAACTGCCGGCTCAAACCCTATAACCGGGGCAGTTGTCGGAACTAATGAAAGCAATAAAATGAAAACCGCAGTTTTCTTTATTGCGGGAATATGCGGGATGATGATAGCTGTTACTGCTTACAAAACGTGGAGGAAAATAAAATGGGAAAGAGGATTCTGATATCCTCGCTTGTTGTTATCCTGCTTTTCGGAATGGCAGGAGTTATGGCGCAGACTGCAATACAGCAAGTAACTGTTACTGTTACACTCGGAATAATTGACATAAACTCGCCGGCTGAGAAGCTGTATCAGGAGAACAACATTCCTCTGACACTTAGCGTAACTACCCCCCGGGACATAAGCACAATCTCAATGACTGACAATGGAAAAATGAGTTATTTATGTTCAAAATGCAATGCAATTGAGAAAAGCATATATTTTTCAAATGGAAAGCATAGCCTTAATATTACTGTTAAATTCAAAAATGGCGAGATAATCTCAAGGGAAATCCTGTTTGAAGTTGATTCCGGCTCTGAAGTTTATATCATGACTTCTGCAGGGCTGAAAAAGGCAACCGCAAGAGACATTGCGAATCTTGTTCTTTATTACAATTTCACGATAGCCCATATGAATGATTTTGCACCTGAAGATTCGTGCTCTGTGCGCGCAAAGGGCGGAAATGCAACTGTTAATGGGATAAATTTTGGAAGCAATAATAAACTTAATTTTTACTCCATCACAAGCATAGAGCAGGGGCAGGGGGAGTTCTCCTCGCAGCTGGGAAGAAAATTCTTTTCATTCAAATTCAAGGTAAACCAGACAATTGAAAATTCGAACAAAATGCTTGAGTTGGAAATATACAACACAAAAACCAAAGAAAAAATGATACTTGAATTTGACAAGATTGAAAATTTAATAAAGATATTGGATAACAAGTTCTCTGTTGAAAGCATGAATATCAACTTTCTGAAAGGATGCTCTACAAGAAAAAAGGGATTTTATCTGCTTGAAAAGGGAAAGCGGTTTGATAGAAGCATAGAGGAAGCAAGACAGATTATTTTAGATAATCCTATTTTTGTAGGCAATTATGAAAGCTTGAAATCGCTATTCTCGCTTTACTGGAGAATATGGCGGATTTTTATTTGATTATTCATTTATATTTTCCACAATAATTTTATTTAAAAAGTACAAAACTATAGGATTATTATGAAAGTTTACCTGATTAGCTGGGGAGAAGTGAATGAAATTGAAACCAGCGCGGGGAATGACCTATGCGATTTGCTGAGAGAGTTTGATGAAGAATTGCTGAAAGGCGTTGTTAATGAGAAGTTATTAGTCGAGCAGAGGAATGAGCTGAGATGGATGGGGGCGTGCCCTGAATGCGAGGCATACGAGCAGGGAGTTTATAATTTAGTTGATATTTCAAATGCTGTTGCTTACAAGCTAATCTTTCCGAGATGGGATATTGCGCCGCTATTAAGGAGAGTTAATAATGCTTTTGCTGTGAAAAATGAAACAAGGTTCGGAATAGTTCCGGTGGAGTACAGAGTTATTCTTGGACTGCTGGCTGATCCGTGTATGGTTGATGCGTGGCTTAGTGACGAGAAGGCAAACAGCCAGAGATATGCTCTTCATGAAAAATTCTGTGAAAGGCATCCGTTTCCAACTAAGCATTACAACTGGGAAGACTTGCTGATAAATTTTGGAAGGGAAGGAATAATTGTTTCCAAATCGGACAGCATTGATAAAATGGTGGAGAAGATAGAGAAAGATTCTGGATTGGCGAGGACGTGATAAATTTTGAAAGTTAATGTTATTTTTGATTTTTGTTATTTTTGAAGCTATTTTATATTTAATGGGCTTTCTTTAAATGATAAATTTGCTGGCTAAAAAAGTTAATTGCCAGTAATCCTACCCACAATAGCCTTTACTTCAGCAATGACTCTTAATTTCTTGATAACCTAAATATCATCTGCATAAGGATACTTTTTATCATAAATTCTTTTTTCCTTAATTCGAGTGATGAAAAAAAGTATGTCTCCTACTGCAATTTTGTTTAAATAGGGCGGGTATTTTTATGATTCATGAAAAAGGGTGTTTTTATCGGAAGCGCGCTTCTGTTTCTTTTAATAGCGGGTATTGCTTTTGCCAGCGCAAAGGATGTCGGCTACATACTAATTAACAAGAACAATGCAAATAAGGAAATTATCTCTGTTTTTAACCAGATGAATTTGAGTTATGACTTAATTGCTGACAGCAGCATTAAAAGCCAAAATCTTTCAAAATACAGATTTTTGTTTTTCGATGATGTGAGGCTGAATAATGCGAGGAAGCTTCCAATTTATTCTTTTCCAAGCATTATAATGAATAAATATTATGGCTATGATTGGGGGCTGACTGACAGAGATGGAATTTCGCAGTTAACTTCAACGTCTCCTTTGCGGGTAAGCATTGCGGGCGGGGGGATAGAACAGGTATATGACCAAACAAGAGCAAGTTTAACGGGGGGATATATTCCTTATTATTATTTAGATGACAAAAACAAAGCAAATTTTAACGGTATCGCGAGAACGTATACAGGAGACGGCGAGTTCGGAGATGTTGTTGCAAATATGCCTGCGGGAACAGCGTTGAAAAATAATAAAAAAAGCAAGGCAAAAATATGCTTCTTTGGAATTGCGAAAACTAATTACTGGACTGACTCGGCGAGGGATTTATTCGGTGATTGCGTTTCATATGTGTCAAGCGTGTGCAGCAGTGATAACGACTGCCCTGCTGAAACTTTCGGAGGCAGATACTGCATTGGAAATAACGTTTTTAAGAATTTGAAGAAGTTTACATGCGTAAATGGCGGGCAGGCAAACAGCGCATGTGCCGAGAATGTTACTCCTGTAAATGTTGAGAACTGCACTGATTTATGCGTAAACGGGGAGTGCAGGCAAATTGCGTGCATTAAGAATTCTGACTGCGGCGATGACGTGTTTACAGGAAATAAGTTCTGCTCAGGGAACAGCGTAATGAGAAATTTTACTTCGTGGAGCTGCATTAATCCGGGACAGGAAAATGCAGCATGCGTTTCTGATATTTCAAAAAAGGAGATTGAATATTGCGCTTCACCTGACCCGTGCTTTAACGGAGAATGCGTCCTGATTATATGCCATAATGATTCTGAATGCGATGACAGAGATTCCGGGACTGAGGATAAATGCATATTCGCTGGAACTCCAATGAGCAGATGCGAGAATACTAGAATTGCGTGCTTTAAGAATTCTGATTGCGGAACAAACTCTGTTTCTGACAAATTATGCTCCGGGAAAGATGTTGTTAAAAGCTTCGTTAATTACACTTGCTCTAATCCCGGAACAATTAATTCGGTTTGCTCTAATGTGACTGGAAATATTAATATTGAAACCTGCGCCAAGAAATGCTCGCTCGGAAAATGCATAAACATAAACTGCACTTCTGATTCTGAATGCGATGACGGGAGCGCGAGGACTTTTGATTCGTGCGTTAATGCGGGGCTTGAGACTTCTTTCTGCAGGAATACAGAAGTTAACTGCCTGAATAATGCTGACTGCGATTTCAGCGGATTTGTCGGAAATGAATTCTGCTATACAAATAATGTTTTCAAATATTACAAAAATGCAACATGCATAAATCCAGGAACACTTCAGAGTTCGTGCAGTGTTGAACAGTTTCCTTCTAAAATTCAGGACTGCAATGATAATAATGCGCTGACAGTTGACTCGTGCGTTGACAATGGAACAAGCACTGCATACTGCAATCATGAAGTTATAAACTGCATGAACGACTCTTTCTGCAATGATGGAAATGTACGGACTGAGGATAAATGCGTCAATCAGGGAACGACTATTTCAAGATGCGAGCATTATAATATTACATGCCTGAATAATGCTGACTGCGGAATTGACGGGTTTACAGGAAATAAGTTCTGCTCTGGAAATAATTTATTCAGGAATTTTACAAGATTTACATGCGCTGATGCGGGGACAAGAAATTCACGCTGCGCAAATTCAATTGAACCAAGATTAAATCAGACTTGCGCGTTTGGATGCTCTGATGGAGTTTGTAAAGTTGGCGTGCATGATGTTGGGCTGATTGATTTTGAGGATTCTGTGAACGGAATAAAAATAACCGATTCTGCTGATAATCCTCTGCTTGCTTCCACTTCTGAATTAATGAAAAATCAGAAATATAAGATTTATTTTAATGTTATCAATAAAGGGGATTTCACAGAAAGTGTATCATTTAAAGGGGTAAGCTGCGTCAGTTGGACTCCAGGTGCAACTGATTTGCTGGTTGGCGAATCAAAAACAAAGTATAATACTATTAATTTCACCTGCAATCCTGGATTTTACAATATAACTCTCACTGCTAATCTCTCTTCTGACTCAAATCCTGCTGACAATACGAGAACGAGGAGCATAAGAATTATAGAGTGTAAAACTAATCCTGACTGCGGACTTGTTGTTTCAAGGAGGGGATGTTCCGGAAGCAGTGTTGTAGACAATGTCACAACTCCTGTATGCACGGACGGAATGTGCTCGAGTTTAGTCAATACTACTCTAATTGAAAACTGCCCTGCCGGATGCTCTAACGGGAGCTGCATAATCAGATGCAGAAATAACTCTGACTGCAATGACAATCGCAACAGAACCGAAGATATATGCATAAATCAGGGAGCAATTAATTCTAAATGCGAGAACAAAGATATCACCTGCTTTAATGATTCTGAATGCGGAGTTGAAGGATTCACAGGAAGTCCGTTCTGCTCTGGAAAAAACATACAGCAAAAGTTTGCTGATTATACTTGCACTAATAACGGCACGAGCCTCAGCTCGTGCTCGGTTGAGAATTCGGACAGAGAAATCGGAACGTGCCTGTTTGGATGTTCTAACGAAGGAGGATGCACATGCTGAATAAAACAGCATTAATGATTGCGCTTGCAATGATTCTGAGTGTGAGCGCTGTCAGTGCGCACTGGTGGTGCTATTCTGGGAATCCTATTGATTATGTTACAAGACCGGTTGTTGTAAATCAAAGTGCTGTTCTTAATTCAAGCACAGGAAATGTTTCCCTGATGATAAATTCAGAGGTATGCAAGCATGCTTATCTCCCGGCAATTACGTGGACTTTTTATTCATTTGAAAATAAGAGTCAGACGTGCGACTATCCTTTTCCTGACGGAAGCTGCGGAAAGGGAGGATATGGCGAAAGAAAATGCCTTATCTGGACATGGGCGAATAAATTTCCATCCGGGCCGTATATTGCTCCTGGAACTGGCGGCGTCGTTGTGTCTACTAAAAATAGCACACTCTGCAAAGAGACGGGGGTTATGTTTGTCGTAAAAAGAACAATGGATGTTCCATTGGCGCAGTATAATTCTCTTGAAGGATTTTCAACAGGAACAGGGTATAATTACGGTGACAGCCTTTATACTTACCCTTCTCAGTACATTGCGCTGAATCCTGTTCAAACAATAAACTGCACGAAAGATAGTGACTGCAAGAGTGAGATGTGTGATGTTAATAGTTCAAGTTTCTGCCAGCCTTCAGATTTGAAGAAAGTTTTCAAAAATTTTAAAGTTCCAAAATGCGAAAATAACGGAACAGTTGATTCGTACTGCAAAATTGAAACTATTCCGAGAGCAGTCGGAAACTGCACATTCAAGTGCGATAGCGGAAAGTGCATATAGTGCAAGACATAAATAATTCCCTAAGACTTTTATGTCTTCCCCTATCTATCAAAGGCACAAATAGGGGAATTATCAGTGTCCTTTGCTATAGGATAATGTTATTTATTTCAAGTAATGAAGATAAGCATATCTGAGGAAGTATATTTCTTAATGAGAGGCATAGAAAAATATATCTCGGAGAATAAGTTTGTTTAAATATCCTGCAACTTGTGAGTAGTATTATGGAAAAGAGAATTTTTATGTTATTATCGCTTTCAATTGTGATTTTGCTTGTAAGCATGAGTTTTGCTTCAGCTATTACCGGAAGCATTGGGAATGCGAGGGCGATTTTATATCCTGAAGTTGGAAAATCAGGGTTGACTATTGAGAGAACTATTCTTGTGAAAAATGTGAATACTGACGCAATAAATATAAGACTTGAAACAAACTCGTCTGTTATTGAGATTGCAGACAAAACATTTACATTAGAGCCAGGAAGCGAAAAAAATGCAAGATTCAAAATAAAGCTGAAAAAAGCAGGAGATTACTCCGAGAAGATAAATGTTTTTTTTACTCCTCTTGACGGAAAAGGAGCAGGAGTTGCGCTTTCATCTACAATAATCATTCGTGCAGCTGCTGGCGATGGAAATGAAGGTACACCTGATGATTCTGAACCGGGAAGTGACTCAGGAAGTGATTATGAAAATTATTTGACAGGAAATGTTATTTCTGACAACAACTTTCTTGTGAAGAATAAAAGAGTATTAATCGCTTCTGGTTCAACTTTGATGCTTGCCTTGCTATTGGTCTTGCTTCTATTTTTAAGTAAAAAGAAAAAGGGAAAAGATAGGAGTAAATGAAAAGAGAGGCACTGATTCTTGCGGTTATCTCGGTTTTTATTCTTTATTCTGCTGCAGGCAGTGCGGCTGATGTAGCTTATGTTGTAAAAACTTCGGGCAATTCAATGATAACGGGCATACTGAATGAACTGGATTACAGCTATAGCATCATTACTGACTCGCAGATAAGCTCAGCAAACTTTTCAAATTATGCAATCTTGCTTGTGCAGGATGATGTTGTCAATAAGAATCTTCTTCCGTTAAAAACAAAAAATTCTATCTTACTCGGGAAGAATATTATAAAAGATATATGGCCTACTGTGACTATCGGGACAACAACGGCATCTTATTCAAAATTTGAGCAGATTGGAACGCCGTTTACAAAAGGATTTTCTGCGATTGACTTTAAAGCATATACTTCTGGAAAAACAGCATATTACCTGAAAATAAAGCCGGGCTATGTCCAGAGAATAGCTCTGACAACCGGCTCAAGCGGGATATATGGGATTGTTGATTATTCAACTTCTGGTCCACGGAGCTTATTTTTTGGATTTCCTGAAATAAATTACTGGACTAATGACACAAGAAAATTATTCAAGAACTCACTTGAGTGGGTTAGGAACGGAGCTGACAATGATGGTGATGGATTCTACTCGGGCGAGGACTGCAATGACAACAATAAAGATATAAATCCAAATGCAACTGAGATTGCGTATGACTTTATTGACAATGATTGTTCTGGCGGGGATTTGGCTGATGTTGACAGTGATGGATTTTGCAAGCAGGAATATTTAATTCAGAATAAGTTTATTCAGTGTGGAAGTGAGACGGGAAGCACTGGGAGCGACTGCAATGATTTAGATTTTGGAATAAATCCAAATGCAACTGAGATTATTGACTCAATTGACCAGAACTGCAGGAATGACGCTCCGGTGCTTGTGGAAGATATTCCTGATATTGCAATCAGCGAGGATGATGCATACAAGATTGATTTAGATGATTATTTTGCTGATTATGAAGGCGAGAATTTAGTATTTTCAGTTTATAATAAGTCAGCAGAGATTTCTGTTGTCTTTAATGGCAGTAATGCGACAATATCTGCAACAAATGATTATTATGGCTCTGGATTTGTTATTTTCAGGGCGAGGAATTCTAAATTGACCGCGAATACTAATAAAGTGAATTTAACAATCTCGGCTGTGAATGACGCGCCCATTCTCGAGAATATTGAAAATAAGTCAGTTATTGCGGGCATGAAGGTTATATTAAGATTAAATGCAAGCGATGTTGATTCTGTTAATCTGACTTACTCTGTAAATGATTCGAGATTTGTCAAAAATGGAAATGCTTTTGAGTGGCAGACTCAATTGAATGATGCTGGAGTATATCATGTTCTTGCTTCTGTTTCTGATGGCGAAAAAATTGCCATGCAGGAAGTTGAGATTAAGATTCTGCAGAAAATTGTTATCAATGAATTCCTGCCGCGTCCTGCTTCAGGAGATGAGTGGGTGGAAATTTATAATCCTGGAAATTTAAGCTTTGATTTGACTGGATGTTATTTAGAAGATGCCGCATACAACCACATGCAGCTTCAGGGAAGCATTTCTGGAAAGTCCTTCTTAGTGAAGAATATGAGCAACAGACTGAATAATGACGGAGACAGCATAAAGTTGAAATGCGCGAGCCTGCTTGATGAGATAACTTACGGAGGAGGGAATGTTGCAATTCCCGGAACTGGCGAGAGTGCTGGCAGGATAACTGACGGATATGACAACGACTTGAATTCTGACTGGGTGGTATTCAAGATTCCAACCCGGGGAATTTCAAACTCGGCTGACTTGTCTGCTCCTGCTGTCAGCTTAATTTCGCCATTAAATAATTCAGTTATAAATGCGAATTTTGTTTATTTTAATTACAGCGCTTCAGATGACAGAGAGGGGATGCTGAACTGCAGTTTTTATTCTGATGTTGTAAAAAAGGAATGGAAAAATCTTTCAAGCCAAATAAGCGGGAATGGCTCGCAGTCAAGTTTCTGGGCAGGCGATATTGACAATGGAAATTACAGATGGCAGGTTAAGTGCAATGATTCTTCAAATCTGGGAGTGAGTGAAATTTTCAGTTTCAGGATAAATGCACCTAAAGCTCCGGTTATTTCTACGATTAGGAATGTGAGTATAAATGAAGGAGAGAAAGCGCTGATTGAGGTTAACGCCAGCGACTCTAATCCTGAAGATATTTTAACATACCACATAAATGATTCGAGATTTATTCGGAATGGAAACAGGTTTGAGTGGCAGACTGGATATAATGACGCAGGAGTCTATTATGCTGAAATCGGAGTCAGCGATGGAGTGTTTAATTCAACCCAGAAAGTGAAGATAACAATTATTGACAGGAATCAGAAGCCGGTTGTTTATGAAATTAGCAATATAACTGTTAGGGAAGATTCTGGATTTATGGGGGGCATTGTTCTGAACGCTTCTGATGTTGATGGAACAATATCGCGATTTGAAGTTTCGTATGAAGATAGAAGCAAGGTTGACTGCACGATAAATGGCTCCAAACTTGGAGTTGAGCCTGCTTCTGACTTTTTTGGAGAATCTTCATGCAAAATAAAGGCGTATGACAATATCGGAGATTTTGGCGAGACAATTGTTTATATTCATGTTGAAAATGTGAATGATGCTCCTGAGATAATCGGCTTCTCGCCTGGGTTTAGTCCGTTGATTAGTGAAGACGGGAGCCAGAGATTTTCTGTTTCGTGGAAAGATATTGATAACCGCGCTTCTGAGGTAAGTGTTAAATGGCATGTTGATGGCATAGAAAAAAGCTCGGGGGAATCGTATGTTTACAATGCAGAGTCATTATTGGGAGAATTTGAAATTAAAGTGATTGTAAGCGACTTGAATGTCTCTGCAGAACATGTTTGGAATATAAAAACCAGCGACAAGCCGGTTGCTGAGAGTTATGACGGCGGGACGACTAATTTTTCCGGAATGAATGACTCTGAACTCGCTTCAGTAAATTTAACTCTGGAAAAATCTGCATTTGGAAGAATTGAGATGAGCAACGTTGATTTGAGGAATGCTGTTAATTTTGACAATTATGCTGATATACAAAGAGGGATTGCTGCTCTTGATTCCGGATATTTTTCAAGCTTGGCTGGAAAGGTTGCAAAGATAACTTTGTATGGATTAGGATTCAGCAAGATGCCTGTTGTCTATTATAATCCAGGATTTACGCTTGACAGGAATCAGATAACTCAGACATGTCCTGCGAGCATGTGCACAAATGCGAGCTATATCAATGGAACATTAACGTTTTACTCGCATTTTTCAAGTTTTAAGATTGGAGATACTCTGAGCTGCTCTCAGCAGTTTGGAGATATATGCTCTTCAAAAGAAATATGCTCTGGAAGCTGGCTTAATGCTATTGAGGATAAATGCTGTTCTGTTAAGTGCATGCCTAAGTTTGATGAGATAAGTGCATGCAAAAATTCAACTGGAAATCTTGGAATTGAGATAAAAAATCCGGATGAAGGCGATGAGTTCAAAATAGGCGAGAAAATTCCTGTGAAAGTTAATATTGAAAATAACGAGGATGATGACTTGGACTTGGAAGTTTCAGTTTATCTTTATGACTTGACGATAAACGAGGTTATTGATGACGCGAGCGATGGATTTATTATTGATTCAGGGGAAAATGAAGAGTCTGAATTTGAGATAAATGTTCCAAGCGGCGCGGATGAGAATGATGATTTTGCCGTTCTCATTAAGGTTGAGGGAAACGATGTGTGCAGGCAGGAATATCAGGATATAAACATCAAGAGAAAGAAAGATGATGTCAGAATAACCAGATTTGACCTGCCCGATTATGCAAACTGCAACGAGTATATTGAAGCAAGAATTGAAGTTAAAAATTTTGGCAGGAATGACGAGGATATTAATTTGGAGATAACTAATGACGAGCTTGATGTTTCAAAGAAGTTTGAATTTACACTGAGCGAGTTTGATGAAGATGACAACAAAATCACAAAAAGTTTCCTGATACAGATTCAGGATTATGCCAAGGAAAAGAGCTATTTAGTTGAGGCAAAGGCTGAATATTCCGGGCTTTCTGAAATTGTAAAGAAGGAAGTTTATGTAAAATGCGACAAGATGCTTGAGATTAAAACTGCTGACTCCGGGGCAATAAGGCTGAATTCCGCTGCTGCAAATGTTCAAAGCGGCAGGAAAGGATTTCTTGAAAATCTGAATAATTTGAGTTCAAATGAGCTTGTGCTCGTTATTGTTGATATATTCTTAGCATTAGGAATTATTCTTATTATTGTCTATCTTATTGCGGGAAGAAGGTAGATTCTCCTGATGAGACGAATAAATAACCTTAAAAAGCCAGCTAACCTGCCAAAAAGTGCAGACTAGGCTGGCAGGTTAGCCCCCTGCCATTTGCAAACGGGCTTCATGGCAAGCTGCAAGGAAGTAAGTGATATACGAACTAAAAGTCTTCAAATGGACGTTGAAGCTTTGTCTTACTCGATCTTGCTTTTGCAAAATGGGTCAGATCAGGAATGAAGCAGCCCTAAGCACGAGTTGAGGTGCTTGTAAGGTAGCAGAGCTGAGAAAGTTTGGAGATAAACTTTTCAGCGAGTATTGAGCAAGCTTCCGAGTCTGCACTTTAAACCTTTAGGAAAGGTTCAGAAGCTAAAAGCTTCTGACTCATTAAACTTTTGCAAGTTTAAGATTTCCAAAAGAGCAACTTACAGTTGCGAGGCAAAAAGAGTTCTGATAAAATTGAAAATGGCAGAAGAGAAAATAGTTTTAATTGTGGAGGATGGCGTTTGTGGGGCATTAAAGGAAAGGTATCCTGAAAGGAAAATTATTGCTGTAAGCGGCTGTAAGTTGGAGCATTTTTTAAAAGAAGGCAATACTCCTCCATGGGATGCTTTTATAAAAAAACCGATGACTCCAACCCAGTTAGAAGATATTTTTGCGAGATTTGAATTTGCGGGAAGATTAAAATGAGAGTAAGAAGATTAAGTTTGATGGATGCAAGTGAAATGTTTGATTGTTTTAGCTCTGTCTCCATTAATGGAAATCCTGAAAGTCTTCCTGAATACGGGTTTTATGATTATCCTCTAACTCGTTTTGACTTCCAATCAAGGCTTGAAGAGGGGGGAGAGTGTTCGCTGGGACTTGAAGAGAAGGGAAGATTGATTGCTTATGTTTTAGCTTTTCCGTTTTGCAAAACACATAATATGAACTTAAGAGGGGATTTGGTTTTGAGGAGTATTCAATGCCCTCATGATGTTGTTTATTTGGACCAATTATTCATGAAGCCGGGATTACCTGCCCACGATATTGGAAGACTACTTGACACTTGGACAAAAGTTGTTCAGGATAATAAACCTCAAGGAGTTGTGAGCGCAATTCCTCAGAAGCCGTGGAGGAATGCTGCATCAACAAGACTGGCAATTCACAGGGGATTCAGGAGAGTTGGCAAGGTTGGAAATGAGAAATTGGAGTTAGGAATATGGAGCAAGCCATTATGGAGAGCGGGAGAAGAAACTTATGATGTGGCTGTGGAATTTTGAGTTTAGGGGATAGAAAGGTTTATAAGGTTATAACTTGTTATAACGCTATGGAACTTGTAAAAAATACCATAAGAGTAGGAAACTCTGCGGGAGTTCTCCTGCCTAGGGAATGGCTTGGAAGCCAGGTTAGAGTGATTCTTGAACCATTAAACCTTGACAAAGAAATTGTTGAAATCTTAATGCGGGCAAAGATTCTGGGAGATGTTCTAGGAGCATATATTGTTGGCAGTTATGCAAGGGGAGAACAGACTATCGAAAGTGATATTGATGTTTTGGTTATTACTGGCAGCATAAATAAGAAAATAAAAATTGGTAAATATGAAATCATCTGCATATCCCGGAAGGAAATTGAAAGCCAAATTGAAAAAAATATTCTTCCAATCTTCCCAATGATTAAAGAGGCAAGGGCTGTAATTAACAAAGAATTGATTAAGCATTATGCCTCAAGTAAGTTAACTCTTAAAAATTTGTCATATCATATAGAAACAACAAAATCTGCAATGAGGGTTGTTGAAAAAGACATTGAATTGTCAAAAGAAATGGACGAAAAGGCAAGTGATGCCGCAGCATATTCCCTTATCCTTAGGTTGCGGACATTGTATATTATTGAGTGCCTGAAACATGGGAAAATGTGGAGCAAGAAAGATTTCTTAAAACATATAAAGAGCATCAGTGGTTCCATGGTTGCTTATGAAAGATATCTTCTCTCTAAGAATAAAAAAACTGAAGAAAGCAGGCTTCCAATAGAGGAAGCTGAAAAACTCATGAGATATATAAATAAAAAAATTGGGGAGATTGAAAAATGGCTTCAAGGGAAAAGAGACTAAAGAAACAGGAAGAAGGGCTGTTGAAACAAGCAGAAAAGCACAGAATTAAAGCTGAAACTATGCATGGGAGAAAAGACACAACTAAAGATTACTGGCTTGGAGAGGCGGACAGGTTTGACAAAAGAGCCAGGGAAAGAGCTGAAATGCTGGAGAAGTTAAAAGGAAAGGAGAGCGAGATAAAAGAGAATTCTGATACAGAGAATAATGAAACTTGAACAAGATTTATAAAAACAGACTATAGTGCAAGACATAAATAATTCCCTAAGACTTTTATGTCTTCCCCTATCTATCAAAGGCACAAATAGGGGAATTATCAGTGTCCTTTGCTATATATTAACAATTATGCCGACAAACCTGTTCATTTTATTTTTGGTATAATTACTTATTATCTTGTTTCATTAGTATCTTCGGTTGAATTTTTGATTGTAAACTGCTTGTTTCTGTTGTCTGCAGGGTTAATTGACATTGACCATCTGTTTTCAAAGCCAATTTATCATCCAAAAAGAAATCCATTTAATGCACACTATTTTCACAAAAATTGGAAAGTTGTCTTAATTGCGGGAGGTTTATGCTTATTTTTTTATCCTCTCTCCTTTTTTGGAATTGGATTGATTTCGCATATAGCCTTAGATTACGCTTATACTAAATACTGGCTGAAACTATAATTTTATAAACGAGCTTTCTTTTATAAAACCAAGAAAATGCCATAAGCATTTTCAGTGCCCCGAAAACAAGAGGTGTTTTCGCGGAAGAAACAAAATATGTCTGTAAAAATGAAAAAGGGGGGGCAGTTTTACCTTGTTGCGGCAATGATTATAGCAGTCATCATATTCGGGGTTGTTTCTGTGAGCAACTACGCAAGGCAGGAGAAAAAAGACACTACTGTTTCTGAAGCTGGCAGCGAGATCGATACTGAAACAGGAAGGGTTGTTGATTATGCTATAGTAAACAACAAAGAAGTAAGCGGAGTAATAAGCAACTGGACTGAAACTTACGTTCTGGCAAATGAGGGCGAGGATATTGAAAGTTGGGTGTTTGTATATGGAAACAGCACTAATTCAAGCGTTCTTGCTTTCTCGAAAGTTGGTTCGGGTGTGATTTCAATCAATGGAGGAAGCGGCAATTCCTTTAAAGTTCTGACTAAAAAAACGAACCGGACAGAAAGATGGTTCAATCAGGAAACGATTGACTTTCAGATTAGTGAGGAAAGATTCAGCTTTGAATTGTCAGGCGGGAAGAATTTTGTTTTCCTGATTAAAAAAGGAGGATATGTAGAGCGCAGTGAAAAATGACAAAATTGAATAGGAAAGCAGTCAGCGAAATGATAGGATATGTTCTGCTGATAGCTATAGCGATAGCGATAAGCCTTATTGTATATACTTTTGTTAAAGCGTATGTTCCTGTCATGTCTGAAGCATGCCCGGATGAGACCAAGATTATAATTGAAAATTATACCTGCCTGGAGAGATATAATGGCGGGGCGGATAAGGTGCTTCGGCTTTCAACAAGAAATCAGGGGCTTCATACTGTTGAGGGATTTGTTGCGCATATAAGCAATGAAAGCGGAAAACAGCCTGTCAACCCGATAAATGTTATTGATGCTCCAAAAGGCGAGCAGCCAGGTGTTGTTTTTTACATTGATGATCCTGTTAGGAGCGGGCTTGCTCCGGGAGAGGCGAAGGATATTCTTCTTAATTATACTAAGTATGGAGACGTCAGGAAAATTGAGATAAAGCCGTTCAGGATGGGAAAAAATACTCTCGTATTATGCGAGGCAGGGGTTTTCAGCCAGGATATTGAATGCTGAAAAGAGAGTTGGCTGAAAACACAGCACCCCTCTAATCTCTGCTGCATTTTAATTTTTGATAACAGCAATAATACCTGATTTAATTAACCCATATCCCTTGATTTTTTAGATTAATTTTATTGTTCAGTTGGTTTTTCATATCGTTAGTATAGAATGAACCCTCTTCCTTATCAAAAACTATAAATTTATAAATAAAGAATGCTGATTAACTTTATGAATGTCAAAAAGTCGCTGAGTGATCCTACAGTTTGTGCGACTTTAGGATGCTCAGGAATGCGAAAATCAGTGAGCATTCCTGACATGAAAAGAGGCAGGAAGGGAGTAAGCCCGATAATTGCAACTGTGCTGCTTATTGCTCTTGTCGTAGTTATAGCGGCGATAATTTTCTTCTGGGCGAAAAGGTTTGTCGGGGAGGCGTGCGAGAAGGGCGGGACAAGCACTGAGAATAAATGCGCGGAAGTTAATCTTGAGGTGAGCAGAGCTGGCTCAACTCTTTATCTGGATAATCAGGGCAATGTCGCGATTGCAAAAGTGAGAATCAAGATAAACAGCGGGGGCAGCGAGTCTGTTGTGGATGAGGATGTAAATCTTGCAGCGGGGCTGGCAACTACTATAGATGTTCCGGATATCTCCGGAGCAGAAGAAGTTACGATTCTGCCTGTTCTGCAGGGAGCTGCAAAAAGTTCTGCGTGCGAGGATGTCTGCGAAAATCTGGAAATTGAAGTTTTGGAAGGAGGAGAGTAGGATGACTTCTAAAAAGGGAGTCTCTGATGTTATTGCAACGGTGCTTCTGATAATGCTGACTGTTGCTGCCGCATCTATACTTTATTTTTTTATAATTCCGATGATTAAAAATATGCTTGAAAACTCGCAGACATGCCACGAAATGAGGGGGCAGGCAGAAATTGAGACAGGAGAGTATACGTGCGCCGGAGTTGACACAAGAGTTAAGGTAAGAATTGGTGAAGAGGGAAAGCAGAATGTCTCGGGGCTTCTGATTACCTTAGATTCTAGCGGGACTTCGAGAAGCTATGAAATAAGAAATAATACTGAATCGCAAGGAGTTTTAATGCTGAAGAATGGACTGTCACTGCTGGAACTGCCCCGCCGCGGCGGGGCTGAAACGTATCTATTCAGCAGAATAACTGCTGAATCTGCAAGAGTTGCAATAATTGCCGGGAATGGAAATATATGCGCTGCTGCAGAGGAAAAGATTGAAGCATGCTGAAAGATAAATTACGCAAGGATGAAAAAAGAAAAATAATTAATAGACTGTACAAAGATTAGTAATTAACAATGATGAACAACCAACAGATAAATATTGAAATTAAATTGGAGAAACAGATACTTGCTGATTTGTCTTTAATCTGGTTAAAATGCAGATGAAAAATAAAGAATCCCAATCGCAGCAAGCTGCGGGGTATTCTTTAAGCCTCAAACTGGGAAACAATTGCCGCACCAAGGTGCGGGGTATTACACCCAGTTTGAGCAATAAAAAATCGCAGATTTGGGTTGAGACAGTTGTTTATACGCTGATTGGATTGTCAATAATCGGGCTTGTTCTGGGAATTGCCAAGCCCGCGATTGATGAGAAGAGGGATTCTGTTTCAATAAAGCAAAGCGCAGTCATACTGGATAATATTGACTCACAGATAAGTGAAGTCAAAAATGCCGGCGCGGGAAATTCGCGTCCAATCAATGTAAAAATAGGAAGGGGGCAGATTATTATTGACGGGGAAAATGATATGGTTTTGGCGGTTATTGGGGACAGCAGGCATGCGTTCAGCGAGCCGAATATGACTGTGAACCTTGGGGGAAATGCGCAGGCATTTACAATGAAAAGGGGAAAATTGTACAATGTTAAATTAATGCTGAACTACACCGGCAGGATAAACATAACTTACGGCGGAAGCGATGTTTCGCATATATTTGAATCCGCGCCGGTTGAGTATGAGTTATGGGTAAAGAATAATGGGGCGGTTGAGGGGATTAACAATATTGATTTCTACTGAAATGAACTGAGTTTGCAGACAAGGGGTACTGACTAAAGTCCGATAAAATTTCACCGCACCCGTACGATATCACTATAATAATCCAGCCCGTTCAGAACTTCTCCATTTGAATCATAAAGTCCACCATAAACAATATAATTCCCCGCCTCATCAAAAATATGCGCTCCATTTTCCAACCAGATTTTATCAAGAGCAGCATAGCTCTTGGGACCAATACTAATATCCTCATCAACAACAGTTCTCAAATCATGCCAAAAGCAAGAAAATTCGGTGCAGTTCATTTTATGCAGTTTCATAATCAATCTGCCATTCAGGCTTGCGCCAGACGGATTATTAATCATTGATTTTGGAACTACTGAAAAACCTGAATTATAAAATTCACTCTCAAGATTTGGGCTGCTTGATTCAAATTCTGCCCAAAGAGAATAATATCCAGCCTCTTTTGGAAGATAGTTAAGCTCAGTTTCTATATATTCTTCAGGTTCAATGCTTCCTAAATCTTTTGAGCCAATTAATTCAAACTCTCTAACCGTATCAGTGCCGTTCCATATCTCATTTATAATTCTGTGCAAAGTAATTCTCGCAGAATCCGCTCTCTGCGCCCCATTGTTCTTAACTCTAATCTTTATGAATGTGTTTTTTCCTGCGATTTTATTCATCCTTTCATAAATAATGCTTCCAACCAAATAGGGATAATTTGGTTTAACATAAACATAATACTGAACAACATTATCAAGATAATAAGCCTCATTATCGTTACTAACAACCAGCCTCAACTCATTTCCTCCTGTTATCTCAGGAGTCCATTTAATGCTTTCTTCTACCTCGTCATAAACATTCAAATCTCTAAGATTCTTTATGCCAATCAATTCCAGATTTTCAAATTCTCCTGAATCATTCCAAAATCTTTCAATTGAATATAGCGAAGCAGAAATATTTGTCGCTGTCTCTGTTCCATGATTATAAACTAAAAACGAGACATCTGACTCAACTCCTTGAATGTAATCTGCGTAAGAAATCCAGGCGCTCAAATCAGGTCCAAGAGGCTTCACTCTCATCTCTCGGTTGTATTCATTATTGTCTAAAACATCTTCATCAACCATGCTGACAACTGCTTTCAGATTAACTGAGTTAGCATTTCCGGGATTGTATTTAAGAATAGCTTCTTTCCAGGAGTCAACATCAATGCTTTCTATAACCGTCTGATTAATCAATTCAAGGGTTTCAATTTCTTCAGAGCCATTCCAGAATCTTTCAAATGAATAAAGAGAAACAGAAATGTCTTTTGCTTGTTCTGTTCCCCTGTTTGCAACTTCAATTTTAACATCATTTTCCTGTTCAGGCAAAAGAAAGTCATTTGTTATCAATATCGCAACATCCCTCACATTTTCAAAATCAGTGAAAGAATAGTCTCCTGTTTCGTATGCCTCATGCAGATAATCCTCTGTTTCCCAGTTTTCCCCTTCTAATTCCAAAAAAAGCTCATATAATAAATAAGGTCCGTCAATCCCTGATTTTCTTATATCCGCTCCTGGAAATAACAATGTAACATTCTGAATTCCGCTTTCCAAATAGAAAATATTTCCAGCCCAGGCAACTCTGTCCAAACCTCCCCTGACATAATAATTACTGCTTTTCTTTATGTCAACTTCAGCATTAACAGCAAGATAGTCATAAAGCCCGTCGCCATCTTCATCGATGCCATAATCAGAGAAGTTCCCTGTAAATTTGGATGGTTTTTCAAACTCACTAATTTTATATGCCCTTGTTGTGAATGCAACATCCTTTTTGTCCATCACCTTCCCGTCTTTCATAATTTTCAAATTTTTTATTTTGTACGGACCATTTAGCCCTATCTTTCTTAGATTAATCAAAGGAACGTTAATGCTAATTGATTTGTCAGAGGGATTCAAATCAAGTCCTCTACTGACACTTTCAAGCCTCACACCTAAAAATGAAGTCACATCAAATGCGAGATAGTAGTTTTCATTTTCAAAAACATTAACTCCGAGAGTGATATTTATTTTTTCATGAAGCCCATTTCCATCTTCATCAACACCTGCATCACTATAACTCCCGCTAAATTCAGCTGACGGAACAAGCACTTGCTCAATTAGCCTGTTATTTATAATATAGCTCTCTCCTGCTAAAGGAATAGCTTCAATTAAAACGTTCTTCATCCCCAGGGAATCAAATGCGTAACTAAAATCAACCTGCTGTTCCTCCTGCGAGTTTAGCAGAACTTCTTTTACTGCTTTAACCTCGTTGTCAACTTTAAACTCAACATTGGCTGTTTCTGCATTTATCCCACTGTTTATGACTTTTGCAGAAACAAATAGCGTCTCATTTAATCTTGCTTTTTTAGAAACATTCAATTCTTTCAAGCCAATATCCTTTTCTAAAACTCCCCTATTCAAATTAGTCCAAAGAATTGCGTTGTAGAAAAACTGACTGTCTTCGTTATTGCCACCACCTATTTCAATGATATTGGAAAAATAAACAGATGCCCCTTTCTCTGGCTTGTACGCGCTGATAAAAATATTTTTCCATAAGTCAATTTCACTTTGCGCTTTCCCTATAATGACGGTGTCCTTTTCTCCATTAATCTCAAGATTTGCTACCGCACCCCGTGCATTATCAGAAGGCGAATATATTGCAGGAATGTTTTTTGTCAAAACAGCATCATTAACAAAAATACTAAACCCAACTCCGTCAATATAAGCATCCCAATCACTCCACAATCCAATTTTATCTTTTATTCCGAACAATTCTGCAAGTTTTATATTATTTGCAACCTTTTCTGACAAAGTTCCAGAAGTCCCAATTAATCCATGCCCTTCCTTAACATATCTCTTAATTGCTTCTATTTCAGAATCTTTAAATTCATGCATCATTCCAAACTGCCCATTAGCCCAAGCATCTGAAATTATTAAAACGTCTGCGTTTGTATTGAGGATGTCTTCATAAGACATATCCTCTTTGTTTAAACTGCTATAATCGATATTCACAGCATAATTCCCAAACCCCATCCAATTGGCATTCAGGTAGTCAAAATTAGCATACTCTGCCTTATCTGTTCCCCAAGAATCAACAACAACTGCTTTAATTCTTCCTGCAACAGCCATAGACAAAATATCTTTTGTCTTTTCATTATTATCCAAGGATATCTCTCCAGAAACAGGAACAGCCAAAACACTAATATTAATTCTGCCTTCAATATCTGATAAATAGCTAAATAACACATCTTTTTCCTCACCGCCTAACAATCCAATAAATTTAGTCTCATGCACATTGCCATTAATAAGAAGACTAACTTCTATATTTTCTTCGCTTAATCCAAAATTTGTTAATATTCCTTTGATCTGCTCCTGTTTTCCAATTTCAAAGAATGCGGGAGTTTCCATGTCAACACTAATTTCATGTTGCGGAGGATTTGTCCTTAAAAAAGTTGAAAGCCCGTCTAAAACTCCATGCCCGTAAACATTATCAGCACCAGCATCTCCTTTGTCAACAGCGGTTCTGTGCAAAATATCTTTTACTTCACTTGTATTCAAAGAAGGATTTTGCTGAAGAAGCAATGCAACAAATCCTGCAACATGCGGTGTTGCCATTGATGTTCCTGAATGAGAAACGTATCCGTTGCCAGTGTCTGCATCAGGAGCCATAACCGATAATCCAACAGCAGCAATATCTGGCTTTATTCTCCCGTCTTTTGTCGGTCCTCTTGAAGACCAGCCTGTAATTTTCATATTATCATCAACAGCCCCAACAGTTATAACATTAAAAGCGCTTGCTGGAACCCCGACAGTATTTTTATTTGGCCCAGAATTTCCTGCTGCAACAACAACATTTATTCCATACTCAACAGCATAATCAACAGCAATATCTATGGGGTCTGTCCCATCGCTATTTTTATTTTTGCCTAAACTCATGCTAATTATAGAAATATTATAAATATCTTTATTCTGAATCACCCACTCAATTCCTGAAATAACACTATCATCATTTCCGCCCCCCCAGCTGTTCAAAACTTTTACTCCCACTAATTTTGCCTTAGGCGCAACACCTTTGTAAATTCCTTCTTCTCCACCTGTGCCTGCTGCAATTCCTGAAACATGAGTTCCGTGCCCGTGGTCATCGTAGGGCTCTGGCTTAAAATTAATAAAATCTTTCCATCCAACAACCTTTTTCTCACAATCTATCCCATCTTCATTAACACAATCAAGACTTTCATGTTCAGCATCTATTCCAGTGTCAATAACAGCAATAGTAATCCCCTCGCCATCAAGCCCAAAATAATTTCTTGCTGAATCAATATGCATTGCAGGAATAGAAGAATCCAAAAAAACACTAATCTTTTCATTAGGATAAACATTCTTAACATACCTTGACTTTTTCAGCTGTTCTGCTTTCTCTTTAGTGATGTTCAAAACAATGCCATTAAATGCATATTTAAATTCTTTAATAATCATCTTTTCATTATCTTCAAAAATAACATTTCCTGTAATCCCAGGTTCAATCCTGCTCAAATCTGCAAGTGCTCTTTCATGCTCACTATCAATCCTTTGTTTTTGCATTCGTATTTCTTCTGGCTTGCTTCTCTGAATAGAGCTATATTTTGATTTCAAACTGCTCGCTCTCAAAGACTCATAATAATTCCACAGGAAAAATCCTACTTTTGATTTTTCAGAATAATCCTTAGAAAGCTCTTTTGCCTGCTCTGCCTCTCTTTTTAATTCAATCTCCTTTGCAACAATTGGCTCCTCTTTAAACTCGACAATATACCCATTTACTGTTTCTTGTTCCCGATTTATCAAACTCTCGCCCCTGCCAACATCGATTCCCTCTCCTGAAACAAAGCTGCCTGGTTGAGGGGGGTCTGTTAAATTAAGCTGTTCTCCAATATGATATTCTGACATTTCCAATCCTATACTAAGATAAGGTTCAGACGATTCAGGAAGAATAGGCTCATCAACACTTCTCAAATCGCCCCCCTTCCTGCCCCAGGCATAACTCATATCCAGAACATTCACTCTCCCGTCAATATTAGCATCAGAACGAATGTGGCTTGCAGAGCTATTTTGGCTTAATCTTAATATCTGATTTCCCCACATAAACGACAAGTCAAGAACATTTACTCTCAAATCGCTGGTTGCATCTGCAGGCAGGACTGCAAATCTTCGTGTAACATTTTTAGTTAACAGGGCGCCGCTTGCATTATTCACGTCTTTAAGCTGTATGATATACTTTCCGTTCTGCAATGCGGGCTCAAAATTAATAATTCCTGTCTTTCCATCTGCTGAAACTGAAGTGCTGATATTAACTCCTGAAAAGTCTACTGGAGAATTGTTTGCATTATTTCCTGCAATCAGAACCGAGTTTTGCGTGAATGTTGCAGGATTAATTTGTTCAGAGAAATTAATTATAATTTTTCTAATTCCTCCTTTTCTTGGCTCAACAAAGTTTCCATCCTCTGAAATTTCAAGAAGTTGTTCTCCAGGGGAATATGCTCCGTGCTCAACTGCGCTGTACCATCCGGGAATTTCTGCAGGAGCAAATGGAGGAATAAATGTCGCATCGCGGCAGCAAATTTTCACCGGAAAATTTGCATCATCGCCTGCTGAGATATGGGAATTTTCACTGCTGAATAAACTTGCAACAATTTTTCCATCAGAAAAGTCGCATTCGCTCTGGCTTGCCTTAATAGAACAGCTTAAATTTCCAAAGCAGACTGGAGTATTAAAATCTGCTGACTGAAGAATTGAGGCGTGCGAGTTAGAATTTTGGTTGAGCCATACGACATCATTGGCATTATTTGGACTGCATTCGCGGGCATTGGTGCCGGTATAATCTTTTCCAAAAATATTATTGTAACAAACATTATAATTGTATTCTGAATCGCCCCATTCAGCTCCGTGAGAATTATTTTTCTGGGAAAGTTTCATAATTATCTGAGATGAGTCGCATGTGTTAGTGGTATAGATAACAGTGTAAGGGGTCGGTTGAGGGGGTGGCTCTGGAGCGGGCGTAGTTTCCTGAACAGGATTGTTTTTCCAGTTGGAAAGCGTTTCTATTAGAGAATTGGTTTGATTCTCCGCGTTAAGGGATTTTTGCCTAATTGTAGAAATAGTTAGGTTATAGACAATCAAAAAAAGAACTAAGCCGATTGAGATTAGCAGAACCGAGACAATTACTGAAGATACACCTTTTTTAGCATTCATTTGAATTAATAAATTTAAAGAGATTGCATTTATAAATCTGCCGTTGGTTTGGCTCTGAAATTTTTTCTGAAAAGATTTATATAATGCCCGAACGTTGAATACTTAATAAAAGAGGATAAAAGATGGAAGACTTTTCGCAAGAGGTATATATAAATCTGAATCCGGGAATTCCCGCCCTGCCGAGGCTTGATGACAAAACGAAAGTTGATGTGAGATATGCGCTGATTGCGCCATATGCCTACGCCCACATATACTGGAATGCCAAAGTTTCTGAGCTGATTTATGAGATTGAAGAGCCCCTGCTTGACGAAGACGAAAAAAGCAAACTTGAAGTTTTGGAGAGAAGCATGAGGGAGGTAATTAATATCAATGTTCTTGTTGAGAGGACAATGGATGCGATGATAGACTACATAAACAAGACAGCAGTGCTTCTTATCACCGAGCTTAACATAAAAATAGACAAGGAAAGCTATAAAAAAATTTTCTATTATCTGTTCAGAGATTTTATCGGCTTGAATGAAATTGAGCCGCTGACGCGAGATTATTTTATTGAGGATATTGAATGCAACGGGGTTGACACTCCCCTTTATATTGTCCATAGGATTTACAGAAACTTAAAGACTAACATATCCTACAAGGACGTTGATTATCTTGCAAGTTTTGTCGAGAAACTTGCGCAGAGATGCGGAAGGTATATATCATATGCCTCGCCAATTCTTGACGGAACCTTAAGCGACGGAAGTCGTGTAAATGCAACCTATACTGCTGATGTTACTTCAAAAGGACCTACTTTCACAGTGAGAAAGTTTACAAAAGTCCCGTGGACTCCTGTCCAGCTGATTGCGATGAATACTCTAAGCCCTGAAATGCTTGCATATTTCTGGATTCTTATCCAGTACAAAAGCAATCTCCTGATTACGGGAGGGACGGCTTCCGGAAAAACAACTTTATTGAACGCACTTGCATTCTTTATTCCGCCTGAAGCGAGAGTCGTATCTATCGAGGACACGCGCGAAATTAACATTCCTCGGGAAAACTGGCTGCCGTCTGTTGCGAGAACCGCGATAGGAACCGGCGCGCTGGGAGAGGTTGACTTGTTCTCACTGCTGAAAAATTCTTTCAGGCAGAATCCTGATTATGTGATAGTCGGGGAAGTCAGAGGGAAGGAAGCATTTGTATTGTTCCAGGGAATGGCGTCAGGGCATTCTTCTATCTCAACTATGCACGCTGACTCAGTTGATACTGTAATCAAGAGGCTTGAAACCCCGCCTATTGAACTCTCGCCTACTCTTGTCAATACGCTTGATGCTGTTGCAATAATGACTCACGCTATCGTGAAGAAAAATCAGACAAGAAGGCTGAGGGAGGTGGTTGAAATAGTAAAAGTTGATGCTGACGGGACCGCGCTGACTAACACCCCCTTTGTCTGGAGCGCAGCTGATGACAGGTTTTACTCCAAGACGGACTCAAGAGTTTTTGAAAAAATTATGCAGAGATACGGGCTGAAAAGGGAAGAGCTTGCTATTGAGTTTGGAAGAAGGGTTAAGCTTCTTTATGAGCTTTACAAAAGGAAGGTTTTTAATTTTGAAAAAGTCCAGGAAATTATAAATTCATATTACAAGAATCCTGAAAAAGTCCTGGCTGAGTATGGGATTCAGTGAAATTAATGTTAACTGATTGCACATGAACTGGTCAAAAAGTTTATAGGGTAGTTTCTGGATATTGTGGCATATAGCCTCGTTAAGCATTGAGTTGTGGTCGCGAACATGGAAAGATATTTAAGGGAAGGCATGTTTACTTTTTTAGAGGAGAGGGTAAAATGGAGAGACTAATTAAAGGCGGAAAGGTGTATCTCAGATGAAGCGACAGTGCAGAGCAAATAGGCATCTTTTTGCTGCATCAGTCATTCTTTTTTCGTTGGTTCTTTCTAACTTTTCTTTTGCCTCAGCAATTTCAAATTACTCTCTTACTTATGATGGCAACGGGAATCTGATAACTGGAGACGGAAAATACCGGGAGTATAATGGATTTAATCAGTTAGTTCGGGTAAGGCTGGGAAATACCGTTTCGGGACACGTCGTAGAGGAGTACATTTGGCATCCTGTTGAAGACAGAATTCTTGTTAAGAAAATTAATCTTAATCCTCTTGAAGGAAATACTCTTGATGAGATGGTTGTTTATGTGAACGATAATTTTGAGAGAGTTTATGATATTGGAATCACTAGAGTAGCTAATGACACCTATTATGCGCGTGATGAAAATGGGATTGTTGGAGAAATAAAAACGAGTGGAACCGCTTCTAAAAAACTTTATTATCATCCAGATCATTTGGGTTCGACTTCTGTGATTACAAATGAGTCTGGGGAGATAGTTGAGGAAACGTTTTATGATCCGTATGGGGCGATATTAGAAGGAGGAGAGGCAAGCAGATATCAGTATGAAGGCAAAGAATTTAGTTCTGCGACACAAGATTATGATTTTCATTTCAGGAAGTATGATCCTGAGATAGGGATATTCACACAGCCTGAACAGTTATTTCCGAATATTTATGACCCTCAGCAATTGAATAGATACTCGTTTGAGAGGAATAATCCGTATAAGTATGTTGACGAAAGTGGGAAATGGATTGAGACAGCAGTTGATATAGGCTTTGTTAGTTACGACATTTCTCAGTTAAGTACTGAGGAAGGAAGAGGAGAGTGGGTTAACTGGGCTTCATTGGGCGTAGATGTTGCTTTTACTGCTCTACCATTTGTGACTGGCGGCGGCGCATTAGTTAGGGGCGGAGGAGGGATTGTTGGAGGGTTTTTAAAGGGAGGCGATGTTTCAAAAGTTGCGAGCAAATTGACTCCTCGTGAAATTGGAAAGATTGGCGAAGAACAGTTGCTAAAGACTTTTGGAGGTAAATCACAAGTTCCGTTTGATACCTCTTTTGGAAAAAGAATTTTTGATCAATTTTCCTTAGGTACTGCTAGGGAATCAAAAGTGGGGTACCAAACTTTGACAGCTAGCAATAAATTACAAATAGACAAGACAGCAGAACTTCTTTCTACTGGAAGAATAAGTGGCGCAGAAAACTACTTTTTTAAAAGTCCTGTTACTGGAAAAGGTGGCGCAAGTCAAAATTTGTTAAGTTATTCTGAGAGCAAAGGAATAAAAAATATTCAAAAAACAGGCGGAGGAGGTGGAATAATAAACCGCGTAACCTCTTTTTTTAAGAGAATATTCTGAACATGAAATCAATATACAATCAAGCCACGGAGGTAAGCAAATTAATAAATCCCAAAGAGGTCGAGAAATACACTCATAGCAGCAAGTGGCTTATCAGACAAGAGGCTATAAAAAGGTTAGGAGAAATAGGAGACAGTATCTCCGTTAAGAGACTGATAAAAATGCTTAAAACATCACAGGATAAGTATGATATTATTTATGCCATCTCTTCTTTAGGGAAACTTAAAGACAAGTCAGCGGTTCAAATATTACTAAAATATGTTGATTCAAGAAACAGCGATGTAGCCAATGGATCTATCTATGCTCTTGGAGAGATAGGAGATAAGTCCGTAATCCCTTACTTGGAAAAAAGGATTAGCAGTCCCAGATTAAAAATTTATATTGAAGAGGCTCTTAAAAAATTACGAAGATCCAGATCATTATTAAAATGAAAACACAAACACTAAAATTTCAATACGAAACGATCGTTATATTTAGAATCGTAGTCGTGAAAATTTATTATCATCCTGATCATTTGGGCTCAACTACACTAATCACAAATAGTTCTAGTGCAGTTGTAGAGGAAACTTTTTATGATCCTTATGGAGAAATCTTGGAAGGGGGAAGTAAGAGCAGATATCAGTATGAAGGCAAGGAATTTAGTTCTGCAACAGAAGATTATGATTTTCATTTTAGAAAATATAATCCAGAAATGGGAATCTTCACCCAGCCCGAGCAAATATTTCCGAATGTTTATGATCCTCAGCAGTTGAATAGATATAGATTTGAGAGAAATAATCCGTATAAATATGTTGATGAAACTGGGAAAGTTGCTCAGGTAGCCTTAGCAATTCTCGGAGTAGGAGTTATTGCAGGACTAATTGCCGCGGATGTTTATACTATTAGTTCAATAATTAACAATCAAAAACCGACTCCTCAGGGATTTGGCACTCACTTTACTGGAGGATTTTTTGCAGGGACAATCGGTGCTGGTACTGCAACTATCGCGTATCTGACAGGAGGCACAGCTGTTGCCGCATTAGGAGGATTAACTGCGGGAATTGGAGCGTTTACTGCTGGAACTAATTCGCAATTATTTACAAATGCTGCAAGCGGAAGACCCTTAACAGAAAACACTCTTAGTTCTGGACTAATTAGCACCGGAACATACGGGGCTGGAAGATATTTGCCAACTCCACCAAGTGTTGTATCTTCACAATTCTTTTTAAATAACATTATCGAAAATTATGTTAGTAATGTTGTTAGCTCGATTTATAATTTTTTTACAGGAAGTAGCGGAAGTCAACAGAGTACTCAACAAATAAACTCTGCACAACAGCAATCTTCATCAGCAAGCGGTGGGAGTTCTTCAGGCGGAACGATTTACCTTAATAATCCAAGTAGTAGTTATTCAAGTATTCAGGGAAGTTCGTCTGGAGGAGATGGTGGAATAGTTAACAAAGTAGTAAATTCCATTAAAAATTTCGTTAGGGGGTTGTTCTAATGAAAGACAAAGGAGAGGTTATTTGGGAAGATTTGAATCAGAAACCAGAAATTTTTGAGCATTCTATTCTTTTTGTAAGCATGTGCTAGGTTGTAATGTAAATTGGCCATGTTTGGTTCAATTGCTGCAACCTTTTGAAACTCCTTTATAGCCTGATCATACATGCCTTTTTTGCCATATTCAATACCCTTCTCGTTGAT
>Ga0082335_1002134_pt1 | contig 38069 bp, 36 predicted proteins | sample Subgrocontami58m_FD_72375 | JGI IMG/M metagenome (GOLD analysis project Ga0082335, IMG submission 72375) | Subsurface groundwater microbial communities from S. Glens Falls, New York, USA - GMW37 contaminated, 5.8 m (SPADES assembly) (version 2) ...
CCATTTGCTGCTCTTATAGTCAAAACCGGCATCGCCTGTGGTGGCGTCTCCATTGGGGTTGTTCTGAGCCAGGTGGTTAAAGGCGTTGTTTTTTATTTCAGCAGTACCAGTACTTGAGTCGTTAGTGGTCAAAGCCCAATCCGAGCCGCTGCCGGAGGTGCTGACCGGGTACTCGCCTGTTAGACTTCCCGATCCAGTGCCGAAGGCGAGGAACTTGAGATCGTTGTTGGCGTTGGTGAACGGGTCGCAGTCGCTCGAGTCACAGGCAGGAAAATGGTCTATGTCGCTAAAGAAGCTGGTCAGAGCCGCTGAGACTGCGTCGATAGAAGAGGTCGTCGTGGCTGTTTTTGACTCCGAGAGTTTGCTCGTTGCCAGGGGGAGGAAGATTGCCACCAGGGTGAGGATAATAGCGAGCACAAAGATCATTTCCACGAGGGTAAAACCTCGCTCTCTAAAATTAGATTTCTTCATGTTATTCTCCTTTCGTTAAAAACACCTTGAAAAGCTGACATTCTAGTTGCCTGTCTACCTCATTGTCAAGAGAAAAATGTTCAAAAGTCGAATTTAGTCATGCATTTCGGTAGCTTCCAAATTTTCCCTAAATGACCTTTTTTGTCCTTAAATAGCCCTTTTTGTCCCTAAATTCCTTTACTCACTTGATCCTTACCCCAAGATCGTCGCCAGAGAGTGAGGTAGAGGTTACGGACGTTTGGAAAGTCCCATCCGGTCCTGCAGAAATTACCCAGGTGACACTGGTATTGCCACCCGTTAGAGTATCCGCATTAATTTGATAGCCGTTCCCCCACGGGTCTTCAGACAGGTTCGTTATGTACGGACCTTTCCACCTAAACTTTCCGGAAGAGGGATAATCATCACTAGTGGCCGTTGTGCCCGGACTATTAGTTACAAGATGATTGGCGAGGTCTTCACAATTTGCGGTAGTGCCCCAAGTCTGCCCGCTGAGACCGACGTTGCCGGTAGAGCAGAGAAATGTGTTTCCCGATTCCAGCTTATTACCTGGATACTTGCCGGTATCTTTTATTAAGTCATTTATCATCGCACTGATACTCTTCACGTCCTCCCCAGCCCTGTCACCCCGCGCTTCGTCTATATACTTAAGGACAGTGGGGGTTAGGATGGCCACCAATATAGAGATCACAGCCAGGATGACGATGATCTCTACTAGCGTGAAACCCTTCGATGTGAGCATCGACCGGCTAGTGGTGTTCATCTCATCCTCCCTATTCTTCTTTCCATGTTGGTATAGCCATAATTCCGTCCTTCAAATCGCTACTGTTTGATGGTACATAAAGCAACTATCGAGCCATTTTAGAATAAAAAAGACTTAAGAAGCGAAATCTGCATATAACCTATTAAAAACTATCTGTTTTTTAAATTCTTGCCGCTATTTTTTTGATCTACAACCCGTAGTTATGATAGTAAATACTGCAAATAATACCTCTATTATTACCCCTTCTAAGTAATAATACCCCTTCTCCGCCAGACTGCCCCAGGCCCATGTCCATCCGAAATGATCAGGTTTTCTTTCTGGAGCTCCCGCAACACAACCCGAACCATTTCCGGGCTGACACCGGGGCAGGAGCGGCGAAGCTCTTGCGCAGTAAACTGTTCAGGCAATCTTGCCACCGCCTGGAGCACGATTCCCCGCTTCTCCCCGCGAGCCAAAGCGACGGTTTTATTCTCAGGGATAGTCTCTTCGACCTTATTTAAGGACGGCTTAAGAGGCGATGCGTTAGCTCCGAAGGGGAGGTCTTCGGGTTGGATGGCTGAACCAATAGATAGCAGTGCAGCCCTTTCGATTGCGTTCTCTAATTCTCGGACATTGCCGGGCCACGGATAAGCTAATAATAAATCCATGGCGCTCCGCGCTATAGATTTTTTTTCGGTATCACTTTTTTTGGCTGCTTCTTCCAGGAAGTGATCCGCTAAAAAAGGGATGTCTGATTTTCTTTCTCTTAGCGGGGGGATGTTAAAAGTAATAACGTTTAGCCGGTAAAAGAGATCTTCGCGAAATCTTCCCTGTTGGACTTCAAGGAAAAGATCCTTATTCGTCGCGGCTATGATCCTGACATCCACCTTTTTTGTCTGATTTCCGCCTACTGGAACAAATTCGCCTTCTTGGAGCACGCGGAGGACCTTGGCCTGAGTAGATGGGCTCATATCTCCAATCTCATCAAGAAATATTGTGCCGCCATTTGCCAATTCAAATTTCCCTTGTTTTTTGCTTACAGCACCAGTAAATGCTCCCTTCTCATGGCCGAAAAGCTCGCTCTCTAGAAGCCCTTCGGGAATAGCAGCGCAGTTTAGTTTAATAAGGGGTTTATCCTTTCGCGGCCCCAAGCGATGAATGGCGTTGGCTATGATCTCTTTTCCTGTGCCGCTTTCCCCCATGATAAGAACCCGAGAATTTGTGGAGGCGACCTTAACCACTAGATCTAACACTTCCTTAAACCGCTCGCTCTTGCCAACGATCTCGGGCAGTTCTGCGGATTTATCTGGTTGTTCCTTAAAGGCAAGGATGGCTCCGAGAAGCTCTCTCGGATCACTCTTGAGTTTTAGGGGGGATACTTTCAATGAGAGGAGCGTTGCTTTCCCTGACGGAGGGCAAAGTGGCACGCGGTTGTGAACTCTCTCTTCATGGTCTCCAAGCACGTTCCGTGCAATCGTTAGCAGAAAGTCATTGGTGGGCAGTGGGCCCAGGAGTTCGCCGAGGCTCTTATGGCGTGCCTCAGCCAGAGGAGTCTCGAGTATTTCTTGCGCCCGCAAATTCATACCAGCAACCCTGCCTTCTTTATCGAGCGCCACAATCCCTTCATTGACGCTGTCCAGCATCTCTCTGGCTTGGACCAGTTCAACGAAGGAGACATAGGCTTGGTCAAAGAGGGCGGAAAGCGCGCGCACTTCATTGGCGGCTTCGACTCGGGGAGGTTGGGGCTCGACATAGCGGATCATTTCATGCGCCTCAAGAATAGCTCTCCTTACCGGCTTTGTGATAGCATAGGCCAGAAGTGCGCCAAGAACACCAGCCAGAAGAGATGATCCCACGATAGAGAGAAGTAAAAAAAGCAACTCCTTCGATGTGGGGGACGAGGGGTGAAGAACGAAGCGGGTCAAGGCCATAGCAGAGAGGCCGACACTGAGGGAAACAAGTATAAAAATTGCGGGGATGACTATAATGAGGCGGAGATTAAGGCGCTCTCGTGATGATTCGCTGGAGATAATTTTTTCCTTTGCGGCCACTGGATGAAAATGAAAAATAGGCTAACGGACTAGATCCATTTGATGGCTGAAAATCGTCAAGCGTTCTTTCTTAATGAACTACCCCGCAGCAAGCTGCGGGGTATCGAAAAACTTTATGAGAATTTTCCCCATAGTTGTCACCCCCGAATGTTTTTATCGGGGGTCCAGTCCGAGTCTCGCCTGGATTCCCGCTAAAAGCATGCGGGAATGACAGACCTTGAGAAGACTTGGAATCGCCATTACGCAGCAAGCTGCGGGGAATTGACCCGAACAGATTAAAGTGCAGGCAAGAATAAAACAATATTTGCCTGAATAGAATCATGGGCCTGTTTATGCTAGTATAACTCTTTTATAATTGCTTTTTTATAGCAGAATAAGTATAATTCGTATCTTATAGAGGTGTCAAACTAAATTCGCTAATGAGCTAGGCAAAGAGGAAGTCCATGGAACCAAAGGAAGAGCTGTTTAAAATGGCCCCCTCCGGTAAGGAGGTCGAGTTCCCGAAAAGGGCCTCCAAGAAGAGGGGTCTGGGAAGATTGGCGGTTGAGGCTGGTCTTATTACGGATCAGCAATTATCCTTGGCCATTTACGAACAGGAAAAAACTGGCAAGCTCCTACCCGATCTCCTTCAGGAGCTTTACGGTCTAGGGGCGGAGACCATCCAATACTTATTAGCGGAGGATGCGGGGATCGAAAGGGTCGATATAGCCCGCGTGAGAGTGGATCAAGAGGCCTTGAAAAAAGTTCCTAGCCAGTTTGCCTCGGAGCACAAACTCCTTCCTATTTCTCTCTCTCAAGACCGGCTTACAGTTGCGATGGCCAATCCTTTTGACCTGGCCACTCTCGATCAACTCCAGTTTATGACCCGCCTCGACATCGACGCTCGCTTCGCGCCTGAGTCCAAAATCGTGGAGGCGATTGAGAAATTCTATCGAGGAACGGTGAATGGTTCTGCGCCGGCAGAAAAAAAGGAGGAAAAAGAGAGCTATGCTTCGGTTCAGGAAGGAGAGGCGACTATTGGACCGCAGGTAGTCCGGTTGGTCGACGCTCTGATTGGCCGCGCTATCCGGGAAGAGGCGACGGACATTCACGTTGAACCCGAAGAAAAGAGCGTGGGAGCTCGTTTCAGGGTTGACGGCATTCTCCATAATCGACCCAATATCAGCAAGATCCTCCAACCGGCGGTAATAACCCGTATTAAGATTATGGCCAATATCGATATTTCGGAAAATCGCGTTCCTCAGGATGGGCGCATCAGTTTTCCCTGGGAGGGGAGAAGCTACGACCTGCGGGTCTCTACGTTCCCTACCATCTACGGCGAGAAGATCGTCATGCGGGTACTTGATAAGGAACGAGTGATCTTGGGTTTAGAACAGCTCGGTTTCTCCCCGTCAGCCCTGGCAATCTTCAGGAAAAGTATCCAGAGACCAAATGGGATTATCCTGGTCACCGGGCCCACGGGGTCGGGGAAAACCACCACCCTTTATTCCACTTTGGCTTTTGTAAATTCCACTGAAAGAAATATTATGACCCTTGAGGATCCGGTAGAATACGAGATCCCCGATATCCACCAGTCTCAAATCAATCCAAAGGCCGGCTTAACCTTTGCCTCCGGCCTGCGGGCGATCTTGCGCCAAGATCCTGACATCATCTTGGTCGGGGAGATGCGGGATGCTGAGACTGTGGATGTTGCCATTAGGGCCGCTTTGACCGGCCATCTCGTTTTTAGCACCCTCCATACGAATGACGCGGTCGGTTCGATACCTCGGTTGTTGGACATGGATGTGAATCCCTCGTTAATGGCCTCCACCTTTGTTGCCATCATCGGGCAAAGACTGGTGCGAAAGGTTTGTCCGCACTGCAAGGAGGTAACCATGCCGGACGAGTCTCTGTTGCAGCTGGTCGGTATCAGCAGAGCCAAACAGGAAGATCGGTCGACCTTTGAGGTGTTTCACCAGACCGATAAGCAACCAGTCGTTGTCAACCGGGAGAAGCAGGAAATAACCTTTTATCATGGGAAGGGGTGTACGCGTTGTTTCCAAACCGGATATCGCGGGCGAATTGGCATTTTTGAAATTCTCGCTTTGTCTCCGGCAATCTCCCAGATGATTGCTCAGCGTAGTTCCGCTCAAGCCATTCTGCAAAAAGCCAGAGAGGAAGGCATGACGACCATGATGGAAGATGGGGTGGAAAAGGCCGGCCAAGGTGTAACCACCCTGGAAGAGGTGATTCGCGTTGCCTACCAACCGTAGGAGGCAAGTAGCAAATGGCAAATGGCAAATGGTGGGGATGGGTCTATTCGCTATTCGCCATTCGCTAGTTAGCTATTCGCTATTAACCATTTGCTATTGCAATGCCACGGTTTAACTATCAAGCGAGGAATAGATCAGGACAGAAAGTGACCGGTATCATGCTTGCAGAAGACGAGGGACAACTCGCTTTGACCCTCCGCGAGATGGACCTCTATCTCGTTAATGCTAAGATCGATCATATCTCTGCCCCCGTCTTTATCGGTCGAGCGGTCAAGAGAAGGGAGCTGATCAATTTCACGGTCCACCTTGCCGCTGCCGTGGGAGGCGGGATCCCCATCCTTCAGGCATTTGAGGATCTGGAGCTGCAAACGACGAATCGCCGGATGAAGAGCGCTGTTGGAACCGTCATGAACGATCTCCGTGGCGGCAGCAGCCTTTCCGATGCCCTGTCACGCCATCCGGCTATCTTCTCTGATCTTTACGTCAGTATGGTCAAAGCGGGAGAAGCCAGTGGGAGCCTGGTTCAGGTTCTTCAGCATCTGACAGATTTTCTCGAATGGCAGGACGGTTTGTCATCTGAAATAAAGCGCGCGACAATCTATCCTGCAACGGTGCTGATTTCTGTCGTGGCGCTTATAGGTGTCCTTGTCGGATTTGTTTTTCCCCGGATTCTCCCCGTGATTCTGAATCTGAAGGTGCCTTTGCCTTTCATCACCCGGGCCGTCATGGCGGTTTCTAATTTTGTTCGCTACGGCTGGTATTGGATCCTGTTGGGTGGCGCTAGTTTTTTTGTCTTGTTCCGGTTGCTGAAGGCGAACGAGGGTGGGCGGTTGATCCTGGATGCGATCAAATTGAGACTCCCGGTGATTGGGGGATTGGTGGAGCAGATTTGTCTATCGCGTTTCGCGCATCACCTGGGCATTCTTCTCCGGACCGGCGTCGACATTTCGCAAAGCCTCTCCATCTCTGAGCGGATTGTCGGCAATGCGGTGATTGCGCAAGCCGTAAGCGAAGCCAGAGAAAAAGTTATCCAGGGAGGATCCCTTTGGCGCTCTCTTCAGGAGACCGGCGTCTTCCCTCCTTTAGTGATTCGTATGATTTTCATCGGGGAGACCACGGGAACCATCGACAGCACTCTGGAGAGAGTAACGCAATTTTACGATCGGGAAGTCCCCGCTACAGTAAAAAAACTCTTTGCGGTCCTGGAACCCCTCATCATCATTTTTCTGGCAGTAATTGTTTTGTTGGTTGCTCTATCCGTTTTTATTCCTCTCTACGGCGCCTTGGGTAGAATCGGGACCAGGAGGTAGAAATGGCCATTGGGGTCTCGGGCGTTTTAGGAATCGAGCTAGGGTCCGATCGACTTCGCGTGGTTCACGGCGCCCTGTCGGGCAATTTGCTAAAGGTGCATGATTTCGCATCGGAAGAGGTTCTTACCTCCAATCCGGAGAACCTCGCGCAACATTTGGAGTCACTGATCGAACGAAAGGGGCTACGGTCTTGTCCCGCAGCCTTGGTCCTCTCTGGCCCTGGCGTCGTAAACCGGCTAATGGATTTTCCGTCGATGCCGTTGAATGAGCTTTCCCTTGTGGTTGAAAGGGAAATGCGTCTGGTCGGAGGAGCCGGCGCGGAAGATGCAGCCTTTGGCTGGGAAGTGATCGAAGAGGGAGGGTCAGAAAATCTTAAAGAGATGCGAGTTTTGGTTGCTATCGCCCCAAGACTGCAAGTGGAGAGAGCCCAGGAACTGCTCGCTCGGTGTCGCCTCAAGCCGGCCCTTTTTACTATCCCCCCTGTTTCTTTGCTTCGCTCTCTCATGTTTGTTCAGGGCGGAGAAATGGGGTTGCATGCGATCCTCTACGTGGCCGGTCAGCGCGGCTATCTCCTTGGGGTTAAGGATGGGGTGTGGAATTTTTATCGTGAATTTTCCAGTCGGGCTTCTGAAAGAACAGGAGATGCCCTCTTGGAAGAGGCCGTCAGGGAAGCCAACCGGGCTCTTCTTTACCACCGGCAGCGTTATCGGGATGGGGGAGAGATGAGCTTTCTGCTGAGCGGGGAAAAGGGATTTGAGGAGCTTCAAATCCGGTTGCAGAGAGAAACGGGAATCCAAGGAGAGGTCGTGCGGCCGGGCCCAGGGCTCGATTTAAGTGCTCTAGGGGAACGGACCAATATTTTCGCCGAGCTTTTCCCTTCTTTTCTAATCCCGCTCGGTCTGGTTGCCGCGGCCTATTATCCGGAGGGGATCAATTTGGTGCCTCGGGCGATGCGGAAGCCGGTGAGCAGACGGCCCAGTATCGACTGGTCTTTTCTCCGGCGACCGGGGTTGGCCCTAATCCTCTTGCTTGTTTTCATAGGGGTTTATCTGATGCTTGTTTTTACCGAGCGCCATTATAAAAGGCTTTTGGAAAGCAGGACCACGTTATATGCGCAATGGTCTCCGGCAATTCAGGCCGCCGAAGAAAGCCGGGTTTTGCGTGACAATGAAAACCTGGTGGCGCAATCGATAGGCTCAAGCCGCGTCGGCGAGACTTCATGGGTTGTTTTATTCAAAATTCTAAGCCGCTTGGCCCCTCCCGACCTGGTTCTTCATTCCATGAGCCTTCAGAGAGATAAAGATAAAGGAGCGTGGTTTGTTACCTTAAAAGGACAGGTCCTTTCACCCGATTCCTATTTGGCGCAGACTGCTTTCAACCGTTTTTATCAAGGTTTGAAAAGTTATCCGCGCTTTGAGCGGGTTGAGTTGCTTCCTTTGGATATTTCGACCGTTACGGAAAAAGTTGAAAACCAAAGCATAAAAAACGCTGGTGCCACTCCCGCAGAGGCAGCCGGTCAGAGCAAGGCCGAAGGAGTAGAGGTCAAAAAGGCCAAAGTCCAGTTTGAAGTCCGGTTCCAATCGAAGGGGATATAGATGGGTTGGCCCAGTTTTAAAATAAATTGGCAGTTTCTTAGGCTCATGGTTGGATTGATCGCCCTGATTTTAGCCGTATTTTGGGTTTTCAAGCTTCGGAATATCCAGCGCATGCGCAGCGATATTGTGCAAATCGAGATCAAACTCAGCAAAGGACAGGAAATTTGGAGGAATTCCCCTCCTCTGCCCCCGAAAGAGAAAGGAGATTTGCAAAGAGCGCAGGAACGACTTTTTCGCACGCTTCCCAAGGAGAGAGATGTCCCTACGGTGCTCCAGGAGGTTAGTCGCGTTGCTCGCGAGTATAATCTGGCGAATCTCTCTTTAAACACGAGTGGTGGGGCGCCTTCTCCAATAGCGGGACAGCCACCTACGCCTGTGGCTGTTGCTCCACAAGCAACGGTCTCCCAGCCTGCTCCCTCGGCCGTTGCGAATGCTCCGGAAGGCTCTGAAGCCATAGGTTCTTTCCCTGTTAAATTGACCTTTGCCGGGGAATACCGAGAGATTGCCTATTTCCTCGAGGCTCTCCAGAAGATCCCCAGGGTTATTACAATCCAGTCCTTGCAATTGCAGAGGGGTATGCCGCTCGTTATGGCTGAAGTCGTTATGTTTGCCTATTACCAAAAAAAGGAGCTCTTGGACAAAACAAAATGAACCGGGAACGCTGGCTTCTTGTGGCTTCGCTCGTGATGTTTATCGGGGTGGCGGGTTATTACCTCCCTTCGGGATGGGTAACGGATCTCATAGGACGCAAAGCGATCACCATGTCCGCCAAGCCTTCTCCTCCCCAGCCCGCTCCGCCAGGAGCCGCTGATTCAACCCTCCCGCAGGTCAGCGTCCCGGTTGTGGCGGTTGATGCGGAGACGCCGTGGGGGCGCAATCCTTTTTTAACCGAGGAGGAAGAGGCAGCGAAAGGAAAGAGCGGGGGAGGTGAAGGACTGCAAGTTAAAGCTATTATTGTCGGGCGGCCAAAATCGGTCGCAACTATTGATGGCCGGACCGTTACTGTAGGGGAAATGGTAGGAGAAGAAACCGTTCGTGAAATACGTCCGGATGCAGTGATGTTGGAAAAAGATGGGCGCAAGAGGCTGGTCAAGATAAGCGAACCCAATGTCTCCATTGAAGTCAAGGAAAAGAAAAAATGAAATTCGAAAATGTTCTTAGTGCTATCTGGACTTTTCTTATGGGAGCATTCATTGCCCCGATCTTGATCAGTCAATTCGGGTGCGCTCCGCTAAGGACTCCTCCGAAAACGGTTTCGGCGGCTTCGCAGGTATCTTCGGCTCGACCGGCAAAACCGCCCGAAGAAAAACTCCCCGGTTTGATCGTCACGGAGATTGAAGGGAAGAGGGAGCCTGAAAGGCTCTACAGCTTCTCGCTGCGTGATGCGGATATACGCGAAGTCCTGATGGCCCTCTCCAAGCAGACCTCTTTCAACATTGTAGTGGCCCTGGATGTCCAGGGCAGGGTGACGGTGGATCTCAAGAATGTCTCGATGGTCGAGGCCCTGGATACCCTTACGGAACTGTTGGACCTAAATTATAGAATTAGGCAGAATGTGGTCCGGGTTGGCAAACCAGCCCCGGAAACCAGGATCTTCTCGCTTCAATACGTCAACCTTAAACGGACGGGATCCTCATCGACATCGGCGCAAATTGGTACTGGGACTTCTGCGACTACTGGGACTACTGGAGGAGGTGGTGGGGGAGGGTCAACCACAGTAAGCACCTCGACAGATACCGATCTGTGGAGAGATGTGGAAGCGGGGGTGACTAAACTCCTTTCACCCACCGGGAAGGTGGTTATGGATAAACAGGGTAGCAACATTCTGGTGACCGATCTTCCTAAATTTCTGGATCGGATCGGGAGTTTTCTCGAAAGCGTGGAGGGATCGGTGCAGAGACAGGTCCTGATCGAGGCCAGGATTCTCGAAGTAACGCTTACGGGGCAGTACCAATTTGGTATCGATTGGGCGGCGATTACCCAGGCGGCGCTCTTGAAAGGGGCATCGACCCTCTCCGCCGGCAAGATCTTGGCGCAGAAATTGGCTCCTGCGGGAGGGGGATTCCAAATAGGTGTGACTAGGACGGATTTCAATGCATTGCTTTCCGTCCTGAGCGAACAGGGGGAGCTGAAAGTCATTTCCAGTCCTAAACTTACTACTCTTAATAACCAAACCGCCGTGATCCGCGCAGGAACCGACGAAGTTTTTTTCGAGACGCGGGTCTCGGAAACACCTTCGCTGACCGGTACGCAGACTAGCAGGACGGTCACTCCCAGAACCGTAACGATAGGGGTGGTATTAGGTATTACTCCCCAGATCGGGGCTGACGGAACTGTGGTTCTTCATATTCATCCAACTGTCACGGAAAAAAGAGGAGAGACGAAATCGGTTATTGGCGACACCTTTCCCATTATAGATGTTAGGGAAGCGGATATGGTCGTGCGCGCCAGGGAGGGTGAGGTGGTTGTCATCGGCGGGCTTATGCAGGAAAAAAAGAGCACCAATGATAGTAAAGTGCCTATCCTCGGGGATCTTCCCGGCATCGGTCGCCTTTTCAGTTCGACGACGCAGGAGGCGAGGAAAACCGAGTTGGTGGTTCTGTTGAGCCCGACCGTTATGGTCGGCAAGAAGGTCGATGAAATCACGTCGCGTGAGTTGGAGAGATTGAACAAAACCAAGGGGCGCTCTCCCTGGTAGTATGTAGGGCCATGTACGAAGAATTTTACGGCCTTAAGGAGAAGCCTTTTAATCTGACGCCGGATCCCCGTTTTTTCTTCTTAAGCGAGAATCATCGAGGGGCTTTCGAACATCTCCTTTATGGGATTAAAGAGAGGGAAGGGTTCATCCTGATTACCGGAGAAGTGGGAGCGGGAAAGACGACTCTCTGCCGGGCCCTTTTAAACAAGCTCGAGGCTCAGTCAACCGTAAGCGCGCTAATTCTTAATCCTATGTTCTCGGGACCGGAACTCCTTCAGTGCATCCTAAGCGACTTCGGAATCCAAAGTAAAGGCAACACCAAGAAAGAGCTTTTAGACGAGCTAAACCAGTTTCTGCTCAACCAGCAAGCGGCCAACCGCAGTTCGATCCTGATTATTGACGAGGCCCAGAATCTGCCCCTTCCTGTTCTGGAAGAGATCCGCATCCTCTCCAATCTCGAGACAGAAAAAGAGAAGCTTTTGCAGATTATTTTAATGGGGCAGATCGAACTGAAGGAAAAACTTTCCTTGCCCCGCTTGCGGCAACTCAACCAGAGGATTTCAATCCGCTACCACTTGGATCCTTTGGCAAAGGAAGAGGTGCCGCGCTACATCCAACATCGCCTGACCATTGCAGGCGCGTCGGGAGATATCCATTTTACCTCCGGGGCGCTCCGGGAGATCTATCATTACTCACAGGGAATCCCGCGTCTTATCAACCTGGCTTCGGATCGTGCCCTCCTGGCCGGATACGCGGACCAAAGCCGCGAAATCCGGCGCGAGACCGTGATCAAAGGATTAAGAAGCCTGGAGGGAGAAGAGGCCCCTCGATCTCGTGGAGCCTTCAAACAGCGCTTGACGATGGGAATAGCTGGCTTCTTGATCTTCTTGTTGGGTGTTTTTGTCGCCAGTTTTTTTCTTTATTCCGATTATGCCCTCTTTAAAAAGAATCGCTCAAACCCCTCTTCTCCTTCGCCTGAGGCAGGGTCCCAACAGGAGAGCCCTCAGGGTAATTCCTTCTATACCCTCCAGCTTGGCTCCTATAAAACCGAGGCTGAAGCTTTGGAAATTGCCGAGAGAGTCAAATCCACGGGATATCCCCTCTTCCTGGGAAAGGCAGATGGCGCAGATGAGGTAAGTCGGCATCATCTCTATTTGGGACAGTTTGCTCGTAAAGCGGAGGCCGAGGAGGTGGAAAGGACCTTCAAGAAAGTCGAGGGATTCTCTCAAATTCGAGTGGTGTTGACCTCCACTCAGCTTTCAAAGAAAACTGCCCCATGAGTCTGATCGCGGATGCGCTTAAAAAAGCACAATCGGCTCGGTTAGGAAGGCGTTACCTTTCTCCCGATCCCTCAGGAGTGCTGCCTGCTGGCCCTCGGGGAGATCAGCGCAGTCCGGGACAGATTTCCCCGAGATCTCTCTTAAGCCGGGTCAATGTCTCGCCTGCTCTCCTAGTAGGGCTTGGTTCTGGCGTTTTTCTCTTCGTGGCCCTTTCCACTTACTTTTTTTTCGGGCGGGCTCCAAAGGCTAAGTTACCAACAGCAACCTCCTCAGCAACCTTGGAGAAGAGGCCGGCCGGATTGCTCCTTACCCCCCCGCCGTCAGTGCCTGCCGTGGAGCCGCTGGAGCTGGAAAAGGAGGGGCTTGCGGCAAAAGGGTTATTAAAAGAAAGGGCTCCTGCAGAGAAGGCCGCTGGTTTGGGAAAAGGGTCTGAGGATCGTGAAATTGCAAAGACCGAGGTTGCCAAGATTGAGAAAAGACCTAGGGAGCAAGAAAACGTTGTGAGGTCTCAGAAAAAGAGCGAGAGCTCAAAGGTTGCTGTCACCCCTGATCTTTCTGAGGAGGTGCGTTATAATTTTAATCTTGCCCTATTTTATCAAGAGGAACGAAATTTTCCTTCGGCGCGGCGCGCGTATGAAAAGGTCGTCCAGATGTGGCCCCTCTACGCGGAGGCCCATAATAACTTAGGGGTGGTCTATAAAGAACTCGGGATGTACGAGGAGGCGATTCTTGAACTCAATAAAGCGGTAGCCTTGAATCCTCGGTATCCGAGGGCATACCACAATCTAGGGGTTATCTATCAAATCAAGACAGATTGGAAACAGGCCACGAAAAACTACGAAAAGGCTCTCTCTCTGGACCGCAATCACTTGAGTTCGTACAACAACCTAGGATTGGTCTACAGGTCTCAAAAACGACCTCACGAGGCGCGCGAGGTCCTCGAGAAGGCCCTGGCTATCAATCCTTACTTCCCCCAAACTCACTACAATCTAGCGTTGGTTTTAGAGGAGCTGGGGGAGGTGGAACGGGCCCGTTCCCACTATCAGAAGTTTGTCGAAAGTGCAGGAGAAGATAACAGCCGTCTGGCAGAAAAAGTGCGGGCCTACCTCAAAGAGCGACCCGGGAAAATCGACCCTGCCGTAAGTTCAGTTCCTTGATCGAGCCAGGTCGACCGCTGATCTCCTGGAAAGACCGTGGCGAAAGTTCCTAAAATAATCCGGATAACGCCATCTCGTCCCTGACTCTTTGCCGAATTAGCCCATCCAGCGGATATGTCCCGCCTCCGGGAAACACCAATCTTAAGGTCTTGTTTTTTGAGGCGCATTTCAATAGATTAGTGTCTTTAAAGCGGGAAAAGGAGGGGCAGCCATGGATTCAGAGTTCCCAAGGGCTAGGCAGGCAAACGGCAGTCTCGGATTGATTGCTGAGGAAGTGGCTGAAATTAGGCAGATCCTTATGACCCGGGTATCCCAGCTGAAATCCTTTATCCAGGAGGCGGAGGTTTCGGCTGTGACGGAGGCCCAGCGGATTGAGGAGATCAGAAAAGGGTTTGAGGCGACAGTGGCTGCACTGGAGAGTAAGATCGAAGAAAAAGAAGCAGTGCTGCAGAAGGAAAACTCTGCCCTCAGGGATATGGAGGGAAACCTGGCCGGGAGGATCTGCGATTTGGAGAGTAGGGTAAAAGAGAAAGAACAACTACTGGCTGCTCGCGATGCGGAGCTAGCGCAACTTCAGTCCAAGATAGACGCACTCAGGTTCCCTCCCCAGAACTTGATCACTCTCAGAGAGGAAGACGCGGTTCCCGTGAGAGAGGCGGCGGAGCAAGAAGTGGTAGCCGCGAGAGTCAACTCTCAGGAAAATGAAGCGGGAAACGATAACGAACGCCTGGCGGAAGAGGTGCAGAGGCTCAAGGCTGAAATGAAAGAAAAAGATGTATTTCTCGAAGCGAGAGAGATGGAAGTTAAAATGATCAAACAATCGATGGATAAGAGGATCAGAGAACTCGAGAGAATTGTTAAGAGACAAGCGAAAGAAAAGGAGAAGAAGTCTCGGCTGGTGTCTTTCATCGGCACCATTGAGAAGAGAAATTAGAGTATTTCCTCTTTCACCTCCCCTCCCTTTTTCCGGTGTAGGATATTTGATGCTAACGGCGGGGCAGAGACCATGAACAAGAGGCCGTTTAGCCTGACAGCGGATTTAGACTTCCTCTATATCAGCGACCAGCATAAGCGAGTTTTTGAAGAGACGCTATCCGCGGTCAAACGACGCGACGGTCTGATATGCATTATCGGAGAGCCCGGCACGGGAAAGAGCATTCTCTGTCGCCGCCTTTTGGAAGAGTTGGACGGAGATTTCAACGTCGTTCTTGTCCATACCCCTCCTAAGTCGCCCCAGGACATAACGGAAACGCTTGATGCCGCTTTCGGGGAGATGGAAGGCGACTCAAAAATTCCCCTAGCAGTGTTTGATGAAGCTCAACACCTGGATTTTCGCTGCCTGGACCATGTAAAGTTCCTAACCAATCTGGAAAAAAATACGGAGAGGCTTCTCCAAATAATCCTCGTGGGCCAGCCTGAACTGGCGGAAAAATTGACCCACAAACGGTTTAATCAGCTGGAACAGAGGATCGGGGCAAAACTGAAGGTGGGGCCTCTTAGAAGAAAAGAGGTGCTGCCGTACCTCAGGCATCGTCTTGCCATTGCCAACCTCTCGGAAGAGGTTCGTTTTACTAAACCGTCTGCGTCGTACCTTTATCGGAAAACCTCCGGGGTTCCTCGCCTTATCAATCGGATAGCGAATCTCGCCGCAGAACAGGCCGCCCAGCTCGGCAGGGGCAGGATTGGAGTAAGGCAGGTCAAACAGGCCTTCTCAAAAGTTAGCGCTACACGCGACAACTGGATCGCGCCCAAGGATTCCTTCGCCCCGTTTTTGCGGGTCTCTTCTCTAGTCTTCTTTTTAGTTTTTTCTGCGGTTTTAATGCTCTATTATTATAATGATAACCCTGAATGGCGCGTATCCTCGATCCGGGAGTCCATTGGCAAGAGTCGAGCTCAACCATCTTCTTCTTCACCGCACTTTGTAGTCAAGGCCGGGACCTTCCTGGTAAGAGACCAGGCCGAAGAGCTGCGCGATCAACTGGGGAAGCAAGGATTCCCCTCCGCCATTGCGGGGAAAGAGTTGGGGGATGGCTGGATTCTCTATCAGGTCCGGCTGGCAGGTCGCTACACCAAGGAAGAAGCCGACAACATCGTGGATATCCTGCGTACGATCGGTATCAAGAGTGTAGATGCCATTGAGATGAAAACCGAGCAAGTCCATCCATAAGAGCTGATGGAACAACTCCACCGCCGTTGACGGTTTTGCGCTCTTCCGTTAAAGTCATGACAGGAAACGGTTCTGTTCGCCAGGAGTTGGGGACCCGAAAACAGCCATGCCCAAAGTGGTGATTTACACAACGACCTCTTGCCCTTACTGTACGAGGGCTAAGGCCTTTCTGCGCTCCAAGAATGTAGATTTTGAGGAGATTGACGTATCCCGTGACGAGCGGCTGCAAGAAGAGATAATACGCTTGTCCGGCCGCAGGACCGTCCCCCAGATCTTCATTAACGGAAAATCAGTGGGAGGGTTTGACGATATTCGACAGATGGATGCAACGGGAGACCTCGACCGCCTTCTGGAAATAAGCTCGTAGCTTTCAATTGCCCTGCTTGGAGGTTTTTTGCCTGCTCCTGCTGCTGAGGAAGTAAATAGCGAGAAGCCCGGCAACCACTAGCAGGTAACCGACCTCCGCCAATCTGATGCCTTCGGCTACTGCCTCGAGACTCTGAGCGAAAAGATATCCTAGCCCGCCAATCGGTACGAGGTCAGCCTTTTATCACCCCTGATTCTGCGGGCTCAAGGTCTTGAAATGCTATCGATGGAATAAATAGATAAATTAGGATGGGTGGGAATAGAAATGTTAAACCGAGCGAAAAATGGAGGCGGCGAGCGGATTCGAACCGCTGCATCGAGGTTTTGCAGACCTCTCCCTTAACCACTTGGGTACGCCGCCCTTTGGGTGCATCTAACATGAATTTTCTCTGACTTTCAAGCTGAGCCGGAAATTATTGACAACGTTGGATGAAACAAGTAATTAGATGAAAGATAGGTAGGGAGTAAAGCCAATGGCGACGATGAATACTGTTAAGTCGGAAAAAAGGTTTCCCGGTCAGGTCTCCGTAAGCTTTCAAGAGGCTCTCCTCCAGTTTGAAAAGAAAGGCCTGTTAGCGGGGACGCTTCCGCGAATTCTTATTTTTCTCTCTCAGCCTCTTCTGGGCGCATTGCCGCACCAAGTGAAGCAGGATTTGGAGAGGGCGGTGGCAAATCCTTACTCTTTCGGCCTAATAGGGTCCACAGGGTTGAACATCCTGCTGAACATGATTCTCTATCCCCTAGTCTTCATGGCATTGGCAGCGACGCTGACCGGGGTAGATGTTTTATTTAGCCAGAAGATCAATATCTATATCCTCATCGGCATCTTTCTGAGCTTGCTCGAGGGGACGTATCGTCTCAGGGATGGGATCTTTTATGCAAAGCCAGCTACGGAGATGACCTTTGGATCTGCCATTTACGGTGTCCCGTTATACTATGCCCTCCAACCTCTCCTAGCTCGGCAGGCGGGAGTCATCAGGAATTCACCCATTCCAGTAGACGGCTTTTATGACAAAGGATTCGTTGAGAAATTGGAGCGAGAGAGGCGTTACGGCAATGTCTACGTGATCGAGGATTGGGGAGACGCTTACTTTCTCCGCGTGGAGTTTCCTAGGAAGGTGCCAGATATCGGCCTTCCGCTGAGATCAGAGATCCCTGATGAGATGCCCGACTATGATTACGATCTTTTTTTGAAGGACGGGCATTTTGTTGTTAAGGGACGGTGCACAGACGAGAGGGTAAGGAAAATCTCTTCTAGTATAGGCGCTTTTCCTCCGGAATTCATGACGGTGATTCCTTTACAGGAAAGAATAGAGGGGTTCTCGCACCGGTTTGAAAAGCAACTTTTAGAGGTCCTCCTTTTAAAGGAGAAGAGAAAAAAGACCGAGGAGAATAGCCATCTCTAACCATAAGAACTCCGTAGAAGTGACAATGAAACGGCCACGGGAAGAGAGGCATCCCTGTGGCCTTTTTGTTTCTGGAAATGAAATGTTTTTCCGGCCCATGAATCCGGCGGATCTCGACGAGGTCATGAACATTGAAAGGGCTTCTTTTCCCTATCCTTGGAGTCCCCATTTTTTCCTTCAAGAGTTGAGAATCCCTTGTGCTCGCTCCCAGATAGCTCTCATGGGAGGCAAAACCGTTGCTTATATTATTTACTGGCTTTTGCCGGATGAGATGGATATCCACAACTTGGCCGTACATCCAGCCAATCGCCGGCAGGGAATTGGGAAATCTCTCTTGCAAGAAGTAATCGATGAGGCAAGGCGCAATGGATCGAGCAGGGTCACACTCGAGGTTAGAAGGTCGAACGAAGCCGCACAGAGGCTTTATTATTCTCTCGGTTTTGTGGAGCGGGGGGTGCGCAAGGGCTACTATTCCGACGACGGCGAAGATGCCTTAGCAATGGTTCTTGAATTCGATAGCTGAGCGATTCGTCCCCATGATGGGCGTTTTTAAACTAAACTTAAACATTATATTGTATGCTTAACCAACTGGAAAATATAATAATTTATTTTTTATCAGCCATCCTTGACTGGAGGGGTCGGTTGGTATATGGTAGAGATGCTCTTGATAGCGGCCTGAAGTCTGCGGCCGCTAATTTTTTTGCTCTTTTTCGACTGGGTAGAACGAATTGTGGTTGTATTAGTCCCAAGCATCGCATCATCCATACGTTCCTGCCTTTTTTTTCCGCACCTATCTTCGATAAAATCATCTTTTCCTGCTTTGTATTGTAACTTCACGGTTTCTAAGGCTGCGGGGGAGGTGGGGAGGTTATTTCATTCTAGTTAGGAGGTAGCTATGTTTAAAGTTGGTGAGAAGGTTGTGTATCCCGCCCATGGGGTGGGAGAGATTGAGGCTATACGCATGCAGGTTATCTCAGGGACAGAAAAAAGGTTCTATATGTTACGGATTCTCGATTCGGATATGAAGATCATGATCCCGGTTGATAATGTCGAATCCGTTGGGTTGAGAAAAGTCATTGACAGACATATGGTCTCTCAGGTGTATAAAGTTTTGCGCCAGAAAAAGGTTGAGGCAGATCAGCAGACTTGGAATCGGCGGTATCGAGAATACACAGAGAAGATCAAGACCGGCTCGATCTTAGAGATCGCGAAGGTTCTGCGCGATCTATTTGTTTTAAAAGGGGATAAGGAACTCTCCTTTGGCGAGCGGAAAATGCTGGACACCGCGAGGCACCTCTTGGTCAAAGAGCTTTCCATTGCCCGCTCCCATTCGGAAGATAAGATCATGGAGGAGTTACGTCATATCTTTGCTCATTAAGCTCTTGAGTTTAATGCACTTGGTCATAGGGGCCGAGGGGAGATTCCCTCGGCTCTTGTTTTTTAGGCTAAGGAATTTCTATGCGCGTGAATGCCGTGATCGTTGCCGCGGGTGAGGGGGAGAGGATGGGGGGAAAAATTCCCAAACCCTTCCTATCCCTTAACGGCCGCCCTATCATTCTCCGTACCTTGAGTCATTTTGCGGCGTCCCAAATACGAAGGGTGATTCTAGTCGCGTCAGAGAGGGAAGTCTCCAGGTGTCAGGAATTGGTTCGATCTGATTTGCAGCTCAGGGGGCTTGAGTTCGTTTTCCAGGCAGGAGGTCTCAGGCGACAGGATTCTGTGAGTAAGGGATTAGCGCGGTTGGACGCGGATTGTGAAGTGGTCGTTATCCACGATGGGGTGCGCCCTTTCATTTCTTCCCGTCTTATTGACCGCTGCGTGGAAGTGGCGCTCCAGGAAGGAGCAGTAGTGGTGGGTGTTCCTGTCCGTGATACGATCAAGGTCGTGTCCGAGGATCGGCGTATAAGAGAAACTCCTCCGAGAGACTCCCTGTGGGAGATTCAGACCCCTCAGGCATTCCGGACTGAGATCATCCGTGAGGCGTTTCGCCATGCAGCGCGCGAAGGCGCAGAGGCCACAGACGATGCCATGCTTGTCGAGCGTCTGGGAAAGAAGGTTGCCGTCCTGGAAGGGCGGAGAACGAATATCAAGATAACGGTTCCTGAGGATCTCGTAATTGCCGAAGCGCTGCTCCGCGAAGGGTTAGTTTCTTAGGTAGCTTTGTTGCTCAAAGCCTCGTTCATACTTCCCGTTCGATATCCCTGGAGATCCAGGCTGATGTAGCTGAAGCCGATCTCCTTAAATCGTTGGACGATTGCTTCTCTTGTAGCTGTGTTCAACAGCCGATGGATCTCCTCCACGGCAACCTCGATGCGAACCAATTCTCCATGGTATCGGACGCGGAATTCTCTAAAGTTCAATTCCTGCAGGAACCGCTCACACGCGGATATTTTAGCCAATTTATCTGTATTGATTTCGACGCCGTACGGAAAACGGGAAGAAAGGCAGGCAATCGCGGGTTTGTTCCATGAGGGCAAGTTCAGCTCGCGACTGTAGCGGCGGATCTCCTCTTTCGTTATTCGCGCCTCTACCAGCGGATGACGGATGCGCCACTCCTTTGCTGCCTTGAGGCCGGGACGGTGATCCTTGAGATCATCGAGATTAGTCCCGTCAACCACCGTCGTTAGCCCCAGCCGATCAGCGTGTATGCGGCAGATACGGTAGAGCTCGTCTTTACAAAAATAGCAGCGATTTACGGGATTCTGAGAGAAGGATGGATTGTCCAACTCGTTCGAGGGCACGGTGATGTGTCGGCATCCTATGGTCCTGGCCAACTCCCCGGCAGCTTCCAATTCCCCTGGTGGGGCAGTAGGAGATGAGGTGGTGATGGCAACGGCACGGTCGCCCAAAACCATATGTGCGACTTTCAGGAGAAAAGTGGAATCAACTCCCCCGGAAAACGCCACCAGGGTTCCCCCTGTTTGGTTGAGGATATCTTTTAGTCCTTCGAACTTTGCATCCATTGGCGATCGTCAAAGAGGTCCGTGCTGAAATAGTGTTCGCCCCTGTCCGCGAATATCGTAACCACTACATGTCCTTTGCCCAGGTTGCGCGCGACCTTAAGGGCGACGCAGCATGCGGCGCCGGAGGAAATTCCCACCAGGATCCCTTCTTCCAGGGCTAATCTGCGCGTATAATGGGCGGCGTCCTCGTCGCTCACCGCAACCACCTCATCGTAAATTTGCGTGTTGAGGACCGCCGGGATGAAACCTGCCCCGATTCCCTGAATCTTGTGGTAACCGGGCTCCCCTCCCGAGATGACGGGAGAGGCTGCCGGTTCAACGGCGTATACCCTGATGCCTTTCATTTTCTCTTTCAAGACTTCTCCTACTCCCGTGATGGTTCCTCCCGTCCCCACGCCTGCGACAAAGGCATCGATCCGTTTAAACTGGCTCAGCAGTTCCACGGCCGTTGTGCGGCGATGGATTTCCGGGTTTGCCGGGTTGTTGAATTGCTGGGGCATGAAGTAATCCGAATGCTCCAGGAGAAGCTCTTCGGCCTTGCGGATGGCCCCGCCCATCCCTTTAGTGTCCGGGGTGAGGATAAGCCTGGCGCCGTAGGCGGTAAGGAGGCTGCGCCGTTCTTCGCTCATAGTGTCCGGCATGGTAAGGATCAACCGGTATCCCTTAACGGCAGCCACGAGGGCAAGCCCGATACCGGTGTTGCCGCTGGTCGGTTCTACGATGGTGGCGCCGGGTTTGAGTTTCTGCTCGCGTTCCGCTGCCTCGATCATACTGAGGCAAATACGGTCTTTTACCGAGCCGCCGGGATTGGAGGACTCTAGTTTGCCCCACACTTCGGCGTCGTCTTTACCCGGGAGGTTTCTCAGCCTGACGACTGGGGTGGAGCCGATAAGGTCCAGAATGGATCGAGCGCCGTTCAGACTTGCCACCGTTATTGCTCTTGTTCTCCGATAGGAAGGTTCGAATTGAATTTGACGGTATGCTATATTTTAGCGGTAGGAAAGTCAATTGAAACTCGCTCGCTTGGCTGGATCGACGCCCGTTCGAGATAAGATTTTGGCTATCTTTCCCGGGGCGCTGGGAGATTTTATCTGTTTTCTCCCTACGCTTGACAAACTGACGAGGGACGGAGAGATAGATCTTTTTACCCGAACGGAATATGGGGATCTGCTTCCCGCTTCTGTCAGGATGCGTTCTCTGGAGTGCTACGAAATTAGCCGCCTTTTTGTTTCAGGGGTGGAAGGGGAAGAGAAGCTCAAGCGTTTCTTCGCGCCCTATTCCCGCGTTTATTCCTGGATGGGAAGCGGTCAGCCGGATTTCGTTAGGAATCTTACGCTGCTGTCCAACGGCAAACTTAAAGTCTTTCCCTTCCGTCCGTCCGTTTCGCGTATCCACATAACGGACTATTTTCTTTCCTGTCTGGGGGCAGGGAGTTCGGATGAGATCACGCCGCATATCCCGATAAGGGCTGATGCGCTGGCCTGGAGTGGCAGGTTATGGCAGCAAAGTGATCTTGAAAGGAAAAGCGTGCTGGTCTTTTCCCCTGGAAGCGGGGCGAGAGAAAAGAATTGGCCGCCGGATTTTTACGCAACGGTGGCTGAGTGGTGGGAGAAAAAATCCGCTGGAAAGAGTCTTGCGATGTTGGGACCGGTTGAGGAGGAGAGAGACAAAGTCGGTGGGCGTGGGGACCGCGTGCTGGCACTCCGCCGACTGGAGCTAGGGAAAGTCGCCGCGGTGATCAGTCGGTGTGATCTTTACCTGGGCAACGATAGCGGGGTTACCCACCTGGCAGCTGCCGTCGGAGTCAAGACGGTAGCGCTTTTCGGTCCGACCGACCCAGTGCAGTGGGCGCCTCGGGGTAAGAGAGTGACAGTGATTACCCGCAACGTTGAGTGTTCTCCCTGCCTTTCTTCGGTGATGAAGTCCTGCCTGCACCACAAGTGTCTGACCGCTCTCAGCCCGGACTATGTTATTGGCAGGCTGAAGGAGTTGCTGGGATGACTATGGGTGGGCAACCTCCTTGACGGTTCGACTCATGCCCCGTGCTGTGCACGGGGTCAAGTTGTTCGTATGTCGCTCACCGTCAACCCTGAGCAAGCCCCGCCCTGTGGGCGGGGTGTCGAATGGGTTGACAAGGTGGGAGGCAGAGATTAGAGTTAAGATAACGAATTGGTGGCAGTTTTGGCACTATTGAGTAAGTTTCGATAAAAGCGCAAGGAAGATGTCAAACTCCGTTAAAACTACCCTTCTTTTAGGTCTCTTGACAGGGATCATCCTCGGCATTGGGCAGCTTTTCGGCGGATCGCAGGGGTTGGTGATCGCCTTCTTGTTTGCCCTACTGATGAATTTCACTAGCTACTGGTTTTCCGACAAGATCGTCCTTGCCATGTATCAGGCGCGCCAGGTTGGCCTTGATGAGGCTCCGGAGTTTTACCGGATCGTCCAGAACTTGACCCTGCGCGCTCAGCTTCCGATGCCTCGGCTTTATGTGATCCCTGCCGAATCTGTTAATGCCTTTGCCACCGGTCGCGACCCGCAGCACGCTGCGGTTGCGGTTACCGAGGGGATTCTGCGGATCATGAACAAGGAGGAGCTGGAAGGGGTTATTGCCCACGAGCTCTCCCACGTCAAAAACCGGGACATTCTCATTGGCAGCGTCGCAGCCACCCTTGCCGGTGTCATCATGATGCTCGCCAATATGGCGCGATGGGCTGCCATCTTTGGAGTCGGCAGGGGCGAGAGAGATGAGGAGGGCGGAGGGGGAGTTCTGGGGCTGATTTTGATGTCCGTCTTGGCGCCTATAGCGGCGGTCATTATTCAAATGGCTATCTCTCGTTCGCGAGAGTTTTTTGCTGACGCTACCGGAGCAAGGATTGCGGGCAATCCGTCGGGCTTGGCTTCTGCCCTGGAAAAGCTTGCCCGCGCCAGTGAAATAGTGCCGCTTGAGGGGCGCCCTGAAACGGCCCACATGTTTATTGTAAATCCGTTATCTGGTGGATCTTTCCTGAGCCTTTTTAGCACCCACCCGCCCGTGGAGGAAAGGATTGCGCGGCTTCGCGCCATGACCTGTTAAACGGAGTGGTCACTTGATAATATGCCTGGGGTTTGGCCGCCTCCTCAAGCCGGTGGCCCCTCCAGGCATTTCTCTCTCTGGATTTTATTCCCGGAGGTTTTATGGCTGAAGAGGGGCAAAGACGCGAGGAAAAGGGTTTCAAGGTAGAAGACCGGCGCCGATTCTCACCTGGGACAGGAGAGCCCCGCGAGGGAACGGAGCAGGGGGATTCAATGGAGGCTCCCGAAAAAGCGTCCCAGGAAGAACCCCGTGAGAAAAAAGCGGCGGCCAGCGCAGGCTGGCCCGAGATCAGCTTCTCCGCGTTTGTTATAAGTCTTAGCACGCAGGCCCTGGTGCATCTGGGGGAGATAGCGAATCCGTTAAGCGGGAAGGTGGAGACCGACATACCGGTGGCCAAACAGTTGATCGATATCATAGGTGTGTTGCGTGAGAAGACTCGAGGAAACTTGGATTCCGGCGAGGAGAAGCTCATGGACGATGTCCTCTTCGATTTGCGCATGAGATACGTGGAGGGAGTAAAGAAAAAATAGGAGCATCCGATGGAAGAGAATGGGATATGGAGTAAGAAGGTGGGTGCGAAGGGATTAACGGTCGTTGCTTTGGTCTCTTTGCTGATTGGGCTGGGAATGAGCGGGGGTCTGGATTGGTTCTCCAGTGGTCGCGTTATAAATTTGTGGGGCCAAACCAGCACTCCCGAGGTCAGGACAACGGCGGCGGCAGCTCAGGGGTTGCCTGACTTTGTCACGTTGGCGAAAAAGCTCAGGCCCGTGGTGGTGAACATTTCCACAACCCAGGTGAGCGAGGGGGTTCAGGGATTCGGAAGCCCGTTTGGTGAAGAAGACCCCTTCGGTGATTTTTGGCGGAAATTTTTCGGCGGTCCGATTCCCCGCGGGCCGCAGCGGCAAAAAAGCCTCGGGTCGGGTTTCATCATCGACCGCGACGGTTCTATCCTGACCAACAATCATGTGGTTGAGAATGCGGAGAAGATTGTAGTCAAGCTCGCCGATGAGAGGGAATTTGAGGCTAAGGTGATCGGCAAAGATTCCAAGACAGACATCGCGGTTATCAAGATTAATGCCAAGGGGAACTTTGCCTTGCCCTCCCTGGGCGACTCGGATCAGCTCGAGGTCGGTGAATGGGTCATGGCCATAGGCAATCCTTTCGGGCTGGACAGTACCGTTACTGCCGGGATCGTGAGCGCGAAGGGCAGACATATCGGCGCGGGGCCTTATGACAATTTTATTCAAACCGACGCCTCCATCAATCCGGGCAACTCCGGCGGGCCTCTGATCAATCTGCGCGGGGAAGTGGTGGGGATCAACACCGCTATTTTTAGCCGGACAGGCGGCAATATTGGGATTGGATTTGCCATCCCTATTAACTTGGTCAAGGAGTTGCTGCCGCAACTCAAAGGGAAAGGAAAGGTGACCAGAGGTTACCTTGGGGTTCTAATTCAGAAGATTACTCCGGAAATAGCGGAGTCCCTCGGATTGGAAAAGGCAAGTGGGGCGTTAGTTGCCAATGTTTCAAAAGGTGGGCCGGCGGACCACGCGGGGGTGAAGGTGGGGGATGTGATCATTGAATTTGATGGGAAGGAAATCAAGGAGTCTAACGATTTGCCGATTATTGTCGCTCGGACGCCGGTGGATAAGAAGGCCCGGTTAAAGGTCTTGCGGGATAAAAAAGAGGTTACCTTGACGGTGGCGGTCGGCGAGTTGAAGGACGAAGAGGTGGTGGCTTCTACCAAGGAGAAGGGGGAGCTGGGCCTGACGGTACAGAGGGTGACGCCTCAGATGGCGGAGAGTTTAGGCTTGGATCGTGCGGAAGGGGTAGTGGTCGCGGCAGTGGAGCAGGGGAGTCCTGGAGACGAAGCGGGGCTGCGGCGTGGGGATGTCATCCTGGAGATGGATCGTAAGCCGATTCGCACTCTCGCAGACTACCGAAAGGCTATTGGGGAGACCAAAAAAGGTAAAGGGATCCTCTTTTTGGTACGGCGTGGAGAGAACACGCTCTTCCTTGCGTTGAAACCGCCGCGGTAGTAATTTGGCAAGGTGTTTCTAGCTTAATCAGAGGGCCGGGTTGTTTCCATCCGGCCCTCTTTTTGTTGTTTTTGGATAAGATTGTGGTCCTATGGTAACTTGGACCCGGGAGTTTTTGACTTGAAAAGGTCCCGCCTTCAGGCTCTTAAGATCCTTCTTGCCTTTCTCGCTTTCTTCACCGTCGGTGGCATCCTCTTAGGCGTTTGGTATGTGAGACTGATCGGGGACGTAGTCACGGCGAAATTTGAGGGCCGAAAGTGGCAGTTCCCGTCCAAGATCTACTCGGACACTTATTTGCTCTATCCCGGAATGAACCTTCGCAGCGATGAGCTATTGGAAAAGCTCCGTCGCTTGGGTTACAGAGAGAGCCGCGATACTCCGAGAGCAAAGGGGGAGTACCGCTTCCTGAACAGGGACGGTCTGCTGGAAATTTATCTACACGATTTCATCTATCCGCTGGAAACCTTCAAGGGAATTCCCGTCCGCATCTCTCTCCAGGGCGCTACGGTCACCAAGATGGAGAATGTGGATAACGGCGAGGAGCTTTTTTCGCTGGAGTTGGAACCCGAATTGGTGACAGGCCTTTTCGACCGCATATGGGAAGAGAGAAGGCTCGTGAATTTGGCCGAGGTCCCCCCTCCACTGGTCCGGGCGATTTTGGCTATCGAGGATGAGAGGTTTTATAGCCACCGGGGGATTGACCCTGTTGCTATCCTGCGTGCTTCTTGGGCGAATCTGCGCAGCGGCGGAATCGTCCAAGGGGGAAGCACCCTGACGCAGCAGTTGATGAAAAACTTTTTTCTGGGCGACGAGCGGACTCTCCAGCGCAAAATCAAAGAAGTCCTGATGGCCCTGGTCGCGGAGCGGAAGTATTCCAAGGAGGAAATTCTCCAGAACTACCTGAACGAGATCTACCTGGGACAAAAAGGGGCGCAGGGGATTTTCGGGATATGGGAGGCCGCACAGTTCTATTTTTCCAAGGAGCTTCGGGATCTCACGATAGGAGAGATGGCTATCCTTGCCGGCCTCATTAAGGCCCCCAACCGCTATTCGCCTTATCGTAGCGTCGAGGCTGCCACCAAACGGAGAAACATCGTACTGGCTAAGATGCTGGAAGAGAAACTCATCGCGCGTAGCCAATACGAATCAGCTCTGCGGGAGGTTATCCCGCAGCGCGAACTCGTCAAGGTGGCCAATGACGCACCCTTCTATGTGGACTTCCTGAAGCGGGAGCTGGCGGAGATCTATTCCCATGAAGTGCTCACGGAAGAGGGGTTTAGGATCTACACCAGTCTGGATCTTCAGCTTCAGAGGATCGCGGAGAAAGCCCTGGTGGACGGTTTGAAGCGTCTGGAAGAGACCTATCCTTACCTGCGAAAGAGGGGCGAGGAGGATCATCTCGAAGCGGCCATCGTGGTAATCAAACCTCAGACTGGAGAGATCAAGGCCATGGTGGGAGGGAGAGATTACCAGAAATCTCAATTCAATCGGGTCTTTCAGGCCCGGCGCCAGCCTGGATCGACCTTCAAGCCTTTTACCTATCTGGCCGCGCTCATGTACGGCTCGGAAGAAGGAGGGAAAAAATTTAGTCCGGTGACGCTAGTCGACGACTCTCCCTTTACCTGGAGCTATGAGGGTCAGGAGTGGACGCCGCGCAATTACAAGGAGGAATATTTCGGCACGGTGACTTTCCGGACGGCGCTGGAGAAATCCCTCAACTCAGCGACGGTTCGCATCGCCAAGGATGTGGGGATCAACAAGGTCCGGGAGATGGCCTATCGGCTTGGCATTGATAGCTCACTTCCGGCCTTGCCCTCGATGGTCCTGGGCGGGATAGAAGTTACCCCGCTGGAGTTAGGGAGGGCTTTTTCCACGCTGGCCAACAACGGCGTGCGCACGCAGCCGTTGGCGGTAAAGCAGGTCGTAGATCAAGGGGGACGGGTTTTGGAGAAAAGAGACATTCAGGTGGAAAAGGTGATTACCCCTCAGCTAGCCTTCATGGTGAATCACTTGATGAAGGGAGTCATGGATCGCGGTACGGGGCATGGGGCGAGGCTTCAGGGCTTCGATCGACCTGCGGCAGGAAAGACCGGCACCACTAACGATCTCAAAGATGCCTGGTTTGTGGGGTACACACCTGAACTTCTGGCCGTTGTCTGGGTGGGATTTGATAATCAGAGCAAGCTCGGCTTGTCGGGCGCCCAGGCTGCGCTTCCGATCTGGACAGAATTTATGAAGCGAGCCACGGCCGGGACGCCGGTTAATGATTTTATTCCTCCCCCCGGTATCAAAATGATCGATATTGATCCCGCAAGCGGATACCGCGCGACTCCCAGATGTCCCCAGGTCATACGGGAGGCCTTCATCGAGGGAGAAGAACCGAGCGGCTCCTGCCCGCTCCATCCCGCTCCGTTGGCTCAGATCTTAACGGCGCCAAGAACGTCTATCTCTTGGCTTTTGTCCCCTTTCTTGGGAAAATAGCTAAATGGGACAGGATCGGGTTACGGCAGTTCCCTACCGGGAGATAGGCGAACGTAGATTCACTAAATCTCTGCTTGTTCTCTTCGTGCTTGCCTTGCTTCAGGCTTGCGCTACTGCTCGGCCCTCGCGCCCAACCTTACCGGCAGCTTCCTCTGCGTCTAGCCCTTCTCCGCCCCAGATCTCTTCACTCCCTAAGACTCGGGAGCCGGAGAAAAAACCCTTAGTGGAGCAGGGCAAGATTAAAGAAGAGGATCTCAAGGAAAAGCGTTCTGTGCCGCAGGCGAAGACCAGGGATCGGCCGGTGCGATCTCCTTCCAGCAAGGAAGCCCCTCCCCCGATAGCGGATGACAGCTCTTTGATCGCAAAGATTACTCCGAGGACTCCACCTCAACGTGCCGCTTCTCTGCGCCTCACCGAAGAGGGGAGAAAGCTTATTGAGGCCGGGGACTACGCCAAGGCATTGGGTCGTTTGGAAAAGACCATCTCAATCGATTCCACGAATCCTTACGGCTATTATTATCTGGCGCAGGCCCACTTTCATTTGGGTCGCTATCAGGAGTCTCTCAATTTTCTCGACGTTGCGGAGTCCCTTCTCAGCAATGAGCCCTATTGGTTGGCTGAGGTCTTTGCTTTTAAAGGAGAGAACTTCCGCGCCTTAGGTTTTTCCCAAAAGGCTGATTCCAGTTATTCTCAGGCGTTACGGTTAAATCCGGGGAACCGCATGGCGGCTGAGGGATTAAATAACCTGCGAGGAGAGACGCAACCTCCTTCCCGCTAAAGGCGACTTCAAGAAATTCGATGTTAGTTTTAGGCGTAGAGACTTCGTGCGATGACACGGCGGCAGCAGTGCTTCTCGATGGTCGCACTGTCCTCGCCAACCTGGTGTCCTCTCAGGACTCAGTCCATGGCCCCTTTGGCGGCGTTGTCCCGGAGCTGGCTTCTCGCCAGCACATCCGCCACATTCTACCGATCCTGGACGGGGCTCTGAAAAAAGCCGGAGTTGAATTAAAAGCCTTGGACGGCATCGCGGTCACTTTTGGCCCGGGCCTGGTGGGCTCTCTCCTTATCGGTCTTTCCGTGGTTAAGGGGATTTCTTTTCGCTGGGGTATTCCCTATGTGGGCGTCAACCATTTAGAAGCTCACCTGCTGGCTGTTTTTTTGGAAAGGGAGGTTGCCTTTCCCTATATTGCCTTGCTCGCCTCCGGCGGTCATACCCTTCTTTATCTGGTTCGTGGTTTTGGCGAGTACCTCTATTTGGGCGGCACGCGGGACGATGCGGCGGGAGAGGCTTACGATAAGGTGGCAAAGATGATGGGTTTGGGTTACCCGGGAGGGAGGGTGATCGATCAGTTGGCCCAGAACGGTAATCCCAGGGCAGTTTCCTTTCCCCGTTCTCGGATGAAGAAGGGTTCTTTCGATTTTAGCTTCAGCGGGGTAAAGACCGCCGTATGGCGTTATCTCAGCGCGCGCGGCGAAGACAAATGGGAGGCTCAAAAGGTTGACATTGCGGCTAGTTTTCAGGAGGCGGTGGTTGATATGCTTGTGGCTCCCACCATGCGCGCCGCAAGGGAACTAGGGGTGGGCCGAATCGTATTGGCCGGCGGGGTGGCGGCCAATAGCCGCTTGCGCCAGCGGATGGCGCAGGAGACGGAAGAGGAAGGGATGGCGGTTTATTTTCCCTCTCCGGCTCTCTGTACCGATAACGGAGCGATGATCGCCCTGACCGGACACCGCTGGTTGGAGCGAGGACGGAGAGACGATTTCGGTCTTAATGCCGATGCCGACCTCACCTTGTAGATCGTGAATGGCTAATAGCGAATAGTGAATAGTCCCCTCCACCCGATCGAGCCCATGGCCGTTCTTTTTCTATTTGCTATTTGCCATTAGCTATTGGCCAACCATGACTCTTTATCAAGAGGCGCGGGCAGCTCTGCGTGAATTAGCCCTAAGACCCAGAAAAAAACTAGGTCAGCATTTTCTCGTCCATGAGCGTGTCCTCGAAGCGATCCTCGGTCTCCTTGACCCCTCTCCGGAAGATGAAATCGTTGAGATCGGTCCAGGGTTGGGGTTTTTGACGCGCCGGTTGGTTGAGGTTGCGCGCAGGGTTTGGGCGATCGAGATCGACCAGTCGCTTGTCGGATGGTTGCTGAAGAGCCCTTTGGGCTCTCATCCGGCCCTGGATCTGGTTCACGGCGACGTCCTTAAAGTTCCTCTCACCGACATTCTGCCTGACCATAAAGTAAAGCTGGCGGCTAATCTTCCCTATAACATTTCGACTCCCGTTCTTTTTCGAATTTTTGAGCTGCGCGATCATTTCTCTTTTTTGGTATTGATGGTGCAGCGCGAAGTGGCCGAGCGAATGGCCGCTTCCCCAGGCACAAAGTCTTACGGGACCCTTTCGGTCTGGTGCCAAATTCACGGACAGATCCTGGGTCGGGTCGCCGTCTCTCCTGAGGCCTTTTTTCCTCGACCCAGAGTAAGGTCCACTGTTGTCAAAATCGGGCTTTATCCGGAGCCCCTGTTTTCTCAAGAAGATTATCCCGCGCTTCGCGGTCTGGTGCGCGCCGCCTTCGGGCAAAGGCGCAAGACGCTGAGCAATGCGCTGGCGGGATGGCTCAAGAAGGGGAGAGATGAGATCGAGATGTTGCTTCTCCGCGAAGGTGTCGATCCCCGGCGGCGGGGGGAAACGCTGAGCGTGGATGAGTTCATCCGTTTGGCCCATGCCCTGAAAAACACAGGGCTGATAGCTGACAGCTGATAGCTTTTTTATGCCTGAGCTTCCCGAAGTCGAAACGATCTGCGCAGGACTGCGGCCGCTCGTACGGGGCCGCAGAATTACCGAAGTTTCGGTCCTGGAGCGCCGCCTGCGCCGCCCGGTCGCTCGGGGGTTTTCTGACCAGCTTCGAGGCAAGACTATCCTGGATGTGGAGCGGAGGGGAAAGTACATCCTGATTCTGTTGGAGGGGGATATTGTCTGGATTTTCCACCTCGGGATGTCAGGAAAGCTGATTTGCGTGGCAGCAGAGAGACCAAGGGAGAAGCACGACCACATCGTCGTCAGGCTCGACGACGGCCATGAGCTGCGCTATCACGATCCGCGCCGCTTTGGATTGTCCCTTTTGGTCCCTCGCTCAGAGCTGGAAGCGTTGCCGGAAATCAAGGTTCTTGGGTTGGACCCTTTCCATCAGCGCTTCAACGGCATTTACCTTTACTCCGTCGCTCGGAGTTCCCGCCGTAGGATAAGAGACCTGCTTATCGATCAGGGGGTTGTGGTAGGCGTAGGCAACATCTACGCCAACGAGATTCTCTTTCGTGCCGGCGTTCGTCCCACGACACGGGCATGGAAGCTCGGGCGTGTCAGGGTGGAACGGATTGCCAGGATGGTTCCGAAAGTCCTGCGCGAGGCGATCCGCTGGTGCGGCACCTCTTTTTCAGACTATCGCGACGCGGAAGATCAAAGAGGAGGGTTTCAGAATCACCTGCGGGTCTATGACAGGGAAGGGGAGAAGTGCGGGGCGTGCGGCAGCAGGATCAAGAGGGTCGCCGTAGGCAACCGCAGCGCCTTCTACTGCCCGAGGTGTCAGAGATAGATGAAAACCTAGCAGCCTGCTGAAAAAAGCCTATCTGCTTCGTTGCGCTCGACCGCCTCGCTCCAACGTACTTTCTAAGTACGCCTCCGCTCGTCGGTTTCTCGCGCGCCTCGCATCTAGGACCTTTTTGACCAGGCTGGGAACATGGTTTTTCAGCACCCTGCTAGTGTCCTGAAACCGAAGTACATGAAAGAATTCGGTGACCACCATTACCGTCATGCCCGCGAAAGCGGGCATCCAGAAGTCTTTGAAATTCCTGGATTCCGGCTCGCGCTAGCTATCGCCAGCTTGGCCGGAATGACGTCTGAATTATTCAACGGATTTCGGAAACACCACACTAGAGATCTATGCTGCCCATTAGCTGGTTGAAATAGGCCGGCACTTTCGTTTCCAAAGTGAGCCGCTTGCCGCTGAAGGGGTGCTTAAAAGATATCGATCTGGCATGAAGCGCCAAACGCCCGTGGGCTCTATCCCCTTTTCCATACTTCTTGTCGCCCACAACAGCATGTCCAATACCGGCGAGATGTACGCGTATCTGGTTCTTTCTCCCAGTCATCAGATCAACTTCCAGCAAAGCAAAGTATTTCGTCTGCTTGAGCACTTTATAAGCCGTTTGGGATAATTTTCCTTTTGTGGCGTCGGATGTGGAGTACACGACGTGAGCTTTGTTCTCCGCCAGGTATGTAGTAATAGTCTCCGACTTCTTATCGCACCGGCCATGAACGACCGCGAGATACTTCTTCTCCGTTTCTTTCCACTGATCTTGCAAACGGAGCTTCGCCTCTATGTTCTTTGCGAAGATGAGTATCCCGGATGTCTCCCTGTCCAGCCGGTGAACGATGAAAACGCGGTTCCAGGACTTGCTGTAACCCTTGCGAATATAATCCGTTAGAATGAAGTAAGCCGTTCGTGTTTTATCCGAATCGGTGCCCATCGTCAAAAGACCCGCTGGTTTGTCCACCACGAGAATATCTCTGTCTTCATGAAGTATCACGAGTCCATGGGGCAGGAACCTGGTGCTCGGACTGGAACGTTTACGCATAGCAAGCCTTCCATGTGCAGGTCCAGGGAATCTGCAACCTCTCTGGCTGTACCCGTAACGGCGTACCGCCTGGACAATCCGTGCATCTTGTTTGGTTGCGATTCTCACCGTCATCGAAGATGTCTTCTCGGGCGTTAGCCCGTGAGGTCACATGGAAGATCGCGCCGTCAAATTCCATTCTGAGAGGACGAGCCATGACCCATCGAAACTTTTACAATAGGTGGAGGATAGCAAGATACAAGACCTGACCCTGCCTCGCGTTCTTGTTGCCCTCTCGGACTGCGGGCCTGATACTCAAAGCATTCGGCGCCGACCATCCCCCCACAACCAATACCCTTTATATATAGATAGCCCCTGCCACACCGACGGGCCTCTTGAACATGGATTGAAACAACTTATGAAGTCGTCTCAATCCTTATTGGTTAGCCTGCTGTTTGGGCAATATTAGTTGCGTCAAAACAGTTTGCGCTGAGACGAGGCTTTAGATTTTGCCTTACGGTTTTGGTTTTGCTTCGGCTTTTTTATCTCCGGCAATGGCTCGTAAATTTCGACGGGTATATCCATTTGGCTTAAGTAACGTTCCATGACCGGCTTGACTTGCTCCCACTTCAGACCGCCCAAACTGCAACCTAACGCGGGGACTGCCAGCGACTGGATACCCCACTGACGGTAGTGCTGTAATAAATAATCTAAGCCTTCTTCTATCCATTCAATCTCGGACTTGCCGCGCCAATGCTGTTTGGTCGGAAAATTGAGAACCCACGCTATTTCTGCATCTGCTGGCTTCCACAAGTATGGCTTCCCAGTTTCAACCTCCTGCTGCTGACATCTTTGCTTATAATCCTCGAACATGACAGGAAATCGATCCTTGAACTGTTTCGCTATTCCAGCACCCATAACCCCAACCGTATTGATGGTGTTGGTAAAGGTTTGCATCTGGCTCTCAAACAGATTGCCACTTTTGAACGTGATGTTGTTGGACACTATGAGCGAATTCCTTTTGGCGTCAAGTTTTCCTGAACGCTAATCTGGAGATTGGGAAACTTATTGACAATTGCCTTTACCAAGTCACTCACCCTACCGCCATCCGCAAGGGCGTTTTGAACATGAATTACCCGGATGTGTGAGGATGCACAACTTTCTGGAATGAGAACCTCGGCCATCCGCTTACGTTTCCATTCACCATATATCGCTCTGTGGCTTGCCTGAATCATATTCCAGTCGAGTTCAGCAAGCTTTGCAGGGTCATCGAAAACGTGCGTTGCGTTCGCTGCAACATTGCCAGAAATCAGACATCGGGGTCAGGCCTGAGGATGGACTTATTTCCTTCTCAGCCATCGAGCTACTCTAGCTTCAGCCTGCCTATCTCGATCTTTTTGATACATAGCATAAAGACGACTCATCAGCGAAGGGTCCCGATGAAGCCGGCTACCCAACTCCTTGGAGCTTATCCTACTCCACTCCCTCGCCAGATAAACCAACATTGCCCGCGCCCGTACCCACCGCCTGTGGCGTCCTGGTCGAGCAAAGTCCTCGCTGGCTATTCCATGTTCCTGCGCCACTGCCTCAACCAATCGACTAAATGGTACCTTAGGTCCCTTTGCCTCAACCTCCCACCCTTGAGCCCGCTTGTCCACTTTTTCAATAAACTCCTCGTCTCCCAAGAAACGCTGATCCACAACCTCATAGTACCCCTCCATATGTCCCTGCCCTATCCCTTCTTCCATAAACTCCCTGTAGGCTCGCCGCGCCTGTGCTAACGCCCTGCCAAACTGCCCTAATACCAATGTCGTATCTATCTCTACCGGTGTTCTCTCCCCCAGGTATGCCCGCTGACTGCTCCACTGATACTTCCAGGGATCCTTCGGCCTGCGCAGACGGGCCGGGTTCAAATGGATGTAACGGACCAGTTCCAGCAAATAAGCCTCCCGATCACACAGGATCGCCTTATACCGGCCCTGGAAGAGGTGTCCAACGCTCCCATGCCGCCGGTTGTAGTACTGCGTGTAAGTAAACTGTATCCCCTGCATGATCTTGGACAGAGGAATCTGGCGGGTCTCAAGCAGCAGGTGGACGTGGTTGGACATCAGCACGTAGGCATAAAGCTTAAAGTCGTACCTCTTTCTGTAATGCTCTACTCTCTCAAGGTAGGTAGTACGGTCCTTATCGTCTCGAAATATGTCCTGCCGTTGGTTGCCTCGGACAATGGCATGATAGAAGGCCCCTGCAAATTCAACCCTTGGTTTCCGTGCCATGCACAGAACTTACCCGGAAGCCGGAAATAAGTCAATAGTCAGGCCTGACCCTAAAGCCCTCGGGCCAGCGCAAACGATTGAAGCAATGCGGCGCTCACGGTCCGTCCGCACCAGCTTGAAGTTAGAGGGCGCTTCACAACCACTGCTCCGAGTATATTGTTTCGCGCAAGACGCGCGCCGCAAACTGAACCTTCTGTTTCAACTCACCTGCAAATTGCTCGGGATGCTCCAGGAGCGGTTGATCATCCCATGGCTCTTCGACGTGAACCCATTTGTTTCGGTAGCGCCGCAGCTCGTGAAGCTTCGCCTTCAATGCGGTAGGGATCGCAGCCTCGTCAATAAGCTCCACTAGGCGTCTCCGGCCGCCACCACTTTCTGAACGGAGGTAGGTCTCGATGCCTGATACAGCCGTGAGAATTGACGCTAGATGTGCGCCGCGTGCGTAGGCCGTATCAGCTTCGCGGACGATCATGCTGCACCATTCAGAAAGAATGACGCTACCAACCAGAAGCTCCTCGTCGAGCTTCAGCAAGTAATCCCAGCGCTCCTGCTCGATCATTGCGCGCTCAACCGGCGGGTTAGGGTGCACGGTTCTAACCACGCCTCTTTCGGCGCTTCACTTTGGGCTTTGAAAGTTTCTTAACGAGATTCTCCCAGCTAGCGTTGGCAATGCGTTTCCGTCCCTTCGTTCCCGAGAACAAGGTGAGGCCCGCAGCGTTGATCTCCACACGGCACACGAATCTCCCTTTCGTGCTATAGCCCCAAATCGTGAGACCGCGCTTCCCGAGTTCAATGACTTCGTCGTGCTTGAGATAGGAACTCCGCTTCATTTTCGCACCCCCCTTCGGCTGTACCTGTCACGCGCCCTAACGCATTAGGCTGAGCCGGAATTCGGCTCAAGCCGATTGTTAGCCGACAAACCCATTATCCCCACGTGGTTTCCGCAAACTCAACGTCTACAACCTTACCGTTAGTGAGCTTCCGATTGGAAGTGATAGTAACAGTCCACGTCACGTGAAAGGCGGACTGTCCCTTTGCGATTTGAATTTTTTCCGGACTCGTCCCTCCTAGAAGAGTTTGGTAAGATGATCCTGATCCACTCCCAAGTGGTGGAGAAGCAGGAGTGCGTCCAATAACTAGATTGCTTGGAGACGCGGACAAAAAATAGCTTAATGGAAGGTCGGGAATTCCGATGGGCGCGAACACCTGCCCCCGTTGCTCAAGTTTGTACGCCGTCGCCTCGACCCGGATTGTGGTCTTCCAGGTAATCTTCTGTCCATGTTTTTCCACGAAGCTGGGGGCGCCAATATACCAGGTCCCATTTTCCCGCAAATCAGCATTTGCTGGCTTCTCCGCGGAACCTGTCAATGAAATGAGACACTTCCCGGCTACAGATTACTGAGCAAGATCCTCACTCACCTGATTTTGATCCATAGGTAGATCCCTTCCTGACTGCTTTGCGTTCGATATAGGGCAATTATGGAAGCCGTTTTTCTGGCTGGAGCTGTCAATTTGCCCGATGACAGCTCCGAGCGCCTCGGAATCGCTCAGCGCAGCCGCCGCCTTGGGCTTGTTAATCCAGACCTGCTCGGGCAAGGCTGGCGGTGTGGGCAGGCCGCGAACGAATCGCTCAGGGTTTTTCTCAAAGGCAGTGCGCAGCACCAAGGCCCGCTCCTCCCTGCGTTGTTTGTCCTGGCCGAAGTGAACCTCAAAGGGGGTTAAGAACCCTAGGCCACTATGATGATGCTCTTGGTTGTACCAGGGAAAAAACTCTCCACAGAATCCTCGGGCATCCTGGTATGAGCCAAACCGCTCGGGAAACTCCGGGCGGTACTTCATCGTCTTAAACTGGCTCTCCGAATAGGGATTGTCGTTGGAGACATGAGGACGACTGTGGGTCTTAGTCACTCCCAACTCTGCCAGTAAGAAGGCCACCGGCTTAGACGTCATCGAAGATCCCCGGTCGGCGTGTAGGGTCAACTTCCCGGGCTCGATTTGTTGACGCTCCAGGGTCTGCTCAATAAGCCGCTTGGCCAACTGTGCCGATTCCCGATACGCCACCATCCAGCCCACCACGTAACGGCTGAAAATGTCCAGGATCACGTAGAGGTAAAAGTAAGTCCACTTCGTCGGCCCCAATAGCTTGGTAATGTCCCACGACCACACCTCATTGGACCGTGTGGCTAACAGTTCAGGAGCGGCATACCGAGGATGACGAAGCTGATCCCGCCGCTCTCTGACCTGGTGGCTCTCAGCCAGAATCCGATACAGGGTGCGCTCCGAGCACAGATACTGCCCCTCATCGAGCAACGTGGCGTAAACCTCACCCGGCGCCTGATCACAAAACCGCTCCTCATTGAGAACTCCAAGCACCTTGTGGCGCTCCTCAGCCGACAACGCCCTGGGATGGCGGCCCACCTCTCTCGGCTCTGTTCGGGGACTTTGCGATCGGTAATAGCTCGCCCGTGCCACGCCCAATGCCTGACAGATGGGCTTTATCCCAAAGGAACTCTGCTGCTCCCGGACCACCTCCATCAGTCCTTCTCTCCGTTGCGCCTCAGTTCGATCCCCAAAATCTCGGAGACTTTTTTTTGGAGCTCTACCAATCCCTCGGCCCGCTCCGCTCGCGCCCTAAGCCGTGCGGTCTCCCGCTCCAGAGCCCTGACCTTGTCGGCCAACGGATTCCTTGGCTTAGGCGAGGGCCCTCGCTTTCGAGACAACCCCTCCAGCTCCCCCCGCTCACGCTGCTTACGCCACTGGGTCAAGTTGGAGGAGTACAGCCCCTCGCGCCTAAGTAGTGCCCCAATCTCACCACGACCGCTGCAAGCCTCCGCTGCCCGTAAAATCCGCAGCTTGTACTCCGCCGTATATCGCCGCCGCACAGGCTTGGCCATCACTTCCACCTCGGAAGGAGATAACCCTAACCCATCCATCGTATCCATCATCGACTCCTTACTCGCCCCCTATTCTACACTAAACTCAAGGCGGGTAAGTGTCTCATCTATATTGGCAGAGAGGGATCCCCGCCTCCGGCCGGTTGAGGTCTTTCCAGTTCAGCAGGATGGGAAGACTCTCATCTATCTCCGGGATCCCCAGCATTTCGCCAACACCTTGGTGATATCACCCGTCGTTTA